>Ga0187783_10004306_pt1 | contig 10542 bp, 8 predicted proteins | sample 1015_SJ02_MP02_2_FD_132471 | JGI IMG/M metagenome (GOLD analysis project Ga0187783, IMG submission 132471) | Tropical peat soil microbial communities from peatlands in Department of Meta, Colombia - 1015_SJ02_MP02_20_MG | ecosystem: Environmental > Terrestrial > Soil > Wetlands > Peat | place...
GCAGAAGGCGATCTATGTGCCCAAGATGGTCGGGGGCGAATGGACCGGCACCATGAACCTCACCGAGCCGCATTGCGGCACCGATCTCGGGCTGTTGCGCACCAAGGCCGTCAAGCAGGCCGATGGCCGCTACGCCATCACCGGCACCAAGATCTTCATCTCCGCCGGCGAGCACGATCTCTCCGACAACATCGTGCATCTGGTGCTGGCCCGCATCGAGGGGGCGCCCGCCGGCGTCAAAGGCCTCTCGCTGTTCGTGGTGCCCAAGCTTTTGCCCGGCGCCGCCGGCGCCTGCGGGGCGCCCAACGGCGTGTCCTGTGGGGCGATCGAGGAGAAGATGGGAATCCACGGCAACGCCACCTGCGTGATGCATTTCGATGCCGCGATCGGCTCACTCGTCGGCGAAGAAAACCGCGGGCTCAACGCCATGTTCACCATGATGAACAGCGCCCGGCTTGGCGTCGCCGTGCAGGGACTGGCGCTCTCCGAGGTGGCCTATCAGAACGCCGTGACCTACGCCAAGGACCGACAGCAAGGACGTGCGCTCACCGGGCCGAAATATCCGCAACAGAGCGCCGATCCCATCATCGTCCACCCGGACGTGCGCCGCACCTTGATGACGATCCGTGCGTTTAACGAGGCCGCCCGCGCGCTCATCGTCTATACCGCCTTGCAGCACGATGTCGCCGCGCGCGCCGATGATGCCCGCGCCCGCCAGGCCGCCGACGACTTCATGGGGTTGCTGACGCCGGTCATCAAGGGCGTGTTCACCGATACCGGCTTTGCCAACGCCGTGATGGCCCAGCAAGTCTATGGGGGCCATGGTTACGTGACCGAATCCGGCATGGAGCAGTTCGTTCGCGACGCGCGCATCGCCATGATCTACGAGGGCACCAACGGCATCCAGGCGCTCGATCTGGTCGGGCGCAAGCTGGCGCGGGACGGCGGGCGCGCGGTGGGGGCCTTCTTCAAAGAGCTTGAGGGCTATCTCGCCGAACAGGGCGGCAACGCCGCCATGCGAGCTTACGTGGGGCCGCTGCGCGAGGCCCTCGGCCACCTGCAACAGGCGACCATGTGGCTGGCTGGCAACGCGCGCGCGAACCCGGATCATGCCGGCGCCGGCGCCAATGATTACATGCACCTGTTCGGGCTGGTGGCGTTGGGCTACATGTGGTGCCGCATCGCCGAAGCCGCCGCCCGCAAGCTCGCCGCCGGCGCCGACGGCAGCGCCGCGCGGCTCAACGCCAAGCTGGTCACCGGGCGGTTCTTTATGGAACGCGTCTTGCCGGAAACGGCGGCCCAGCTGGCGCGCCTCAAAGCCGGCGCTGCGAGCACCATGGAATTGCCCGCCGACGCCTTCTGATCCGGCGCGGGCGCACGGCGAGGTCCGCGAGCATGACCAACGTCATCCGCACGAACAGGGCCAAGTATTGGTTGACCAGGTGGAAGACGAATACGGCCGACTTGAGCCCAAAATTGTTCGCCCGCCAAGGCTATAGAAACGAATACTGGATTTTGCCCCAGTATCGCGCGGCGCCATTCCACCGCCTGGGCGCCGGCATTCACGAGATTATGAAAGCCCCGCCCGCGCGTAGTCTGTAAGGGGGGGACATCGCGCGTGGCGTCACTGCTTGCGCCGGGACCGGTCCCGCCCCCGCGGCGGTCCCAAGCCCTCGGAGGAAAACATGGCTGATGCCTTCATCTACGACCACGTTCGCACCCCGCGCGGCCGCGGCAAGTCCGACGGCGCCCTCCATGAGGTCACCGCGCTCTCGCTGGCGGCGCAGACGCTCGGCGCGCTTCGCGACCGCAACGAACTCGACACCAACCTGGTCGACGACGTCGTGCTCGGTTGCGTCGACCCGATCGGCGAGGCCGGCGGCGATATTGCCCGCGCGGCCGCGCTGGTCGCCGGTTACGGCAACGAGGTGCCCGGCGTGCAGATCAACCGGTTCTGTGCGTCAGGCCTCGACGCCATCAATTTCGCGGCCGCGCAGGTCATGGCTGGCCAGCACGACGTCACCATCGGGGGCGGGGTCGAATCCATGAGCCGTGTCGGCATTGGCGCCTCCGGCGGCGCCTGGCCGATGGATCCCTCGCTGGCGGTGCCGACCTATTTCCTGCCTCAGGGCATCTCGGCCGACGTGATCGCGACCCGCTATGGCTTCTCGCGCGACGATGTCGATGCCTACGCGGTCGAGAGCCAGAAGCGTGCCGGACAGGCCTGGGACGAAAGCCGGTTCAAACAGTCGGTGTTTCCCGTCAAGGATATCAACGGTCTCACGCTTCTGGCCAAGGACGAGCACATGCGGCCGCAGACCAGCATGCAGTCGCTCGCCCAACTCCAACCGTCATTCGCACAGATCGGCGAAGCCGGCGGTTTCGATGCGGTTGCCCTGCAGGCGCATCCCGAGATCGAGTTTGTCAAGCACGTGCACCATGCGGGCAATTCATCGGGCATCGTCGACGGCGCCGCCGCGGTGCTGATCGGCAACAAGAAGGCCGGGCGCCGCGCCGGGCTCAAGCCCCGCGCCAAGATCAGGGCGTTCGCCAATATCGGGTCAGAGCCCGCCATCATGCTCACCGGCCCGATCGACGTCACCAAAAAGGTTCTCAAGAAGGCCGGCATGACGCTCGCCGACATCGATCTCATCGAGATCAATGAGGCCTTTGCGTCGGTCGTACTGCGTTACATCCAGGCATTTGATCTCGACCATGCCAAGGTGAACGTCAACGGCGGCGCGATCGCCATGGGCCATCCGCTCGGCGCCACCGGGGCGATGATCCTCGGGACCGTGCTCGACGAACTTGAGCGCCGCGAACTATCGACCGCCTTGGTGACCTTGTGCATCGGCGCCGGCATGGGCACCGCGACCATCATCGAACGCCTGTGAGCGTCCCGGCCAAACCTTTGAGCCCAATGCAGGAGAGCTCACCCATGGCTTCCAACAATTTCACCTTCGAGGTCGACGGCGATGGCATCGCGCTCATCGTTTGGGACATGCCCGATCGGTCGATGAACGTCATCAACGCGCCGGTGATCGCCGAGCTTGGCGCCCTCGTCGAGCGGGTGGCGGCGGAGGCGGCCATCAAGGGCGCGGTCATCACCTCCGGCAAGGACGCGTTTAGTGCCGGCGCCGATCTGAGCATGCTCGAGGGCATGGCGCAGAGCTTTGCCGAGTTGGAGAAGCGCGAAGGCGCCGCCGCCGCCACGGCACGGTTTTTCGAGGAGAGCCGCAGGCTCTCGCAGCTGTTCCGCCGCATCGAGACCGGCGGCAAGCCATGGGTCGCCGCCATTCCGGGCACCGCGCTGGGCGGCGGTTTCGAGCTGGCGCTCGCCTGCCATCACCGGGTCGCCGCCGACAATCCGAAGACCCGATTGGGTCTTCCCGAGGTCAAGGTCGGGCTGTTTCCCGGGGGCGGCGGCACGCAGCGCATCGCCCGGATGCTGGCCACCGCCGAGGCCCTGCAGTTTCTGCTCAAAGGCGATCCGTTACGCCTGGACCGGGCGCGGGCGCTCAAACTCGTCGACGCCGTGGTGCCACCCGGCGAGCTCATCGCCGCCGCCAAGGCCTGGATCAAGGCCGGCGGGCGCGCCAAGGCGCCGTGGGACCTCGAGGGGTTCCGCCTCCCCAGCGGGCCGGTGTTCTCCAAGACCGGGATGATGACCTTTCCGGCCGCCAACGCCCTCTATCGTCGCGAAACCTTCGACAATTACCCGGCGGCCCGCGCCATCCTGCAGTGCGTCTACGAGGGGTTGCAGCTGCCCATGGATGCGGCGCTACGGGTCGAATCACGATGGTTCGCCAAAATTGTCCGCTCGCCGCAGGCCGCGGCGATGATGCGCACGCTGTTTCTGTCGATGCAGGAACTCAATAAAGGCGCGCGGCGGCCCGCCGCGGTCGCGCCCAGCAAGCTGCAGCGGGTCGGCATTCTTGGCGCTGGCTTCATGGGGGCGGGCATTGCCTATGTGACCGCCCAGGCCGGCCTCGACGTGGTGCTCATCGATCGCGACCAAAGTGCCGCCGCGGCCGGCAAGGCGCATTCCGAGAAGCTCATGGCGGCGGCGATCGCCAAGCAGCGGGCGACGGCGGCCGATCGCGACGCGCTCCTCGCGCGGATCACGCCGAGCGCCGATTACGCCGCGCTTGGCGATTGCGAGCTGATCATCGAAGCCGTGTTCGAGGATCGAAACATCAAGGCCGAGACCATCGCGCGCGCCGAAGCGGTCATCGCCGACACCGCCGTGTTCGGCTCCAACACCTCGACGCTGCCGATTACCTCGCTGGCGAACGAGTCGCGGCGGCCCGCCCGCGTGATCGGCATCCACTTCTTTTCCCCGGTCGACCGCATGATGCTGGTCGAGGTCATCCGCGCCAAGAACACCGGCGAGGAGGCCCTCGCCATGGCCCTCGACTATGTGCGGGCGATCAACAAAACGCCGATCGTCGTCAACGATTCGCGCGGCTTCTTCACCTCCCGGGTGGTGGGCACGTATATCCGTGAGGGGCATCTGATGCTGGCCGACGGCGTGCCCGCCGCGATGATCGAGAATATCGGGCGGATCGCCGGGATGCCGGTCGGTCCGCTGGCGCTTAATGACGAAGTGGCCGTGGATCTCGCCTGGAAGATCCTCAAGGCGACCGAGGCCGATCTGGGGCCGGAGGCCGTCGATGCACGCCAAAAGGCGCTGCTGGAGGCGATGGTGGAGAAGAAAGGCCGGTACGGACGCAAGAACGCCAAGGGCTTTTATGACTATCCCGAGAACGGTCCCAAACGCCTATGGCCGGGGTTGCGCGATCTGCAGCCACGTCACCTTGATCCCGACAGCCTCGACCGGGAGACGCTCAAACACCGCCTGCTGGTGATCCAGGCGCTGGAAACCGCGCGCTGTTTCGAGGAGGGCGTGCTGACTGACGTGCGCGAAGCCGATGTCGGCGCCATTCTCGGCTTCGGGTTTGCGCCGTTTACCGGCGGACCGCTGTCGTTCATCGACACCATGGGGGCCAAGCGGTTTGTCGCGCTCTGCAAATCTCTGGAAAAAACTTGCGGAGCGCGCTTCAAGCCGGCGAAGCTCTTGACCGACATGGCCGCCAAGGACGACAGCTTCTATCGCCGGTTCGCGCCCAACGCGAAGCGCGCGGCCGCGTAAAAGGCAAGGTTTTCTTCCGTCGAGCGGGACGCGGGGTCGACCGCTCGACTTTTGAGCACCAGCTCAAACGGCCCGTCCATTGCTCACCCGTGGGCGCGACGTGTAAGGTCGCGCCCTTTCGACGACGGAATCCAGCAAACCATGGCTCGCGATGAGATCGACATGCAGCCGGTCGAAACGCGCGACGACCTCGTCGGATGGCTCGAAGCCGGCATCAAGCCGAAATCTCAATTCCGCATCGGGACCGAACACGAAAAGTTCGGCTTTACCATCGCGCACCATGAACCGGTGCCCTACGAGGGCGCGTGCAGCATCCGCGCGCTCTTGGATGGCATGCGTTTGTTGCTCGGTTGGGAGCCGATCATGGAGGGGGCGCACATCATCGGGCTCGTCGACGTCACCGGCGGCGGCGCGATCTCGCTTGAGCCCGGCGGCCAGTTCGAGCTTTCGGGCGCACCGGTTGCCACCGTGCACGAGACCTGCGCCGAACTGATGGCGCATCTCGCGCAGCTGCGCGAGGTCGGCGGCGCGCTCGGCATCGGGTTTCTGGGCTTGGGCATGAGCCCGAAATGGACGCGGGCGCAGACCCCGCTCATGCCCAAGGGCCGCTACCGAATCATGACGGCCTACATGCCCAAGGTCGGAACGCTCGGCCTCGACATGATGTACCGGACGTGCACGGTCCAGACCAATTTGGATTTTTGCTCGGAAGCCGACATGGTCAAAAAGCTGCGCGTCTCGCTGGCGCTGCAGCCGATCGCCACCGCGTTGTTCGCCAATTCGCCGTTCACCGAAGGCAAACTCAACGGCTTCCTGTCGTTCCGCTCCGAGATCTGGCGGCACACCGACGCCGAGCGCACGGGGATGCTGCCCTTTGCGTTCGAGCCGGGGATGGGATTCGAACGCTGGGTCGACTATGCGCTCGACGTTCCCATGTATTTCGTCAAGCGGGGCGAACGCTATATCGACGCCTCCGGCTGTTCGTTCCGTGACCTGCTCGCCGGCAAGCTCCCCGTCCTGCCGGGCGAGCGCGCCACCACGTCCGACTGGGCCAATCATCTGAGCACGCTCTTTCCCGAGGTCCGGCTCAAGCGCTACCTGGAAATGCGCGGCGCCGATGGCGGCCCCTGGCGCCGGCTCCCGGCGCTGCCCGCCTTCTGGGTCGGCCTGCTCTATGAGGATGGCCCGCTCGATGCGGCCTTCGATCTCGTCAGAGGCTGGAACGCCGAGGAGCGGCAAAAATTGCGCGATGATGTGCCCCGCCGCGGCTTTGAGGCCGTGATCGCCGGGCGCACCGTCCTCGAGATCGCGGCGGAGTGTCTGCAATTGAGCCGCGCCGGGCTGCGCCGCCGCGGCCGGCGCAATCAGCAGGGAGACGACGAGCGGCGCTATCTGGCGCCGCTTGAATATTTCGTCGACCGCCGGATCACGCCCGCCGAAGAGCTTTTGGAAAACTTTCGCGGTCCGTGGCACGGCTCGGTCGAACCGCTGTTTGCCGCGTACGCCTATTAGCCGCGCGGCCGCGCCCGATCCGTTCCCTCATTCGGCCGCATCCGTGGCGGCCGATAGATTATCGAGCGAAGACACGATGTGTTCGGCGAGCGCATCGGTCAGCACCGAGGGCTCGTGCTGATTGCGAATGAGGCCGATTCGGCACGACGGGAGCTCGGGAAAGCCGTCGGCGGGACCCAACACCCGCATGCCCGGCCGCAGCCCCGACTCCGGCGATACCGAGACCGCCAGGCCCGCGAGCACCGCGGCCGCCACCGCACTCGCGTTGCCGCTCGAATACAGCACCCGGTAGGGCCGGTCGGCGGCCTCGAGCCGCTCGATGGCGATCTGCCGCCACCGGCAGGTCGGCCGGCCGAGCGCCAGCGGCAACGGCACCGCGCGATGCACGAGGTGGCGAATCGACGACACCCAGAGCAGGCGCTCGCGGCGAAACGTCTCCGTGGCGCGCGTCGCCTCGCAATGCGTCACGATCGCCAGATCGAGCTCATTGGCGTCGATGCGGGCAAACAGCTCGAGGCTCGGCTCGCACACCACCGAGATTTCGATCCCGGGAAAGACCCGCGAGAACCGCGCCATGATCTCCGGCAAATAGCGGTCGGCATAATCGTCGGGAACGCCGAGCCGCACCCGCCCGCTCAACGCGGTCGCCGAAAATGCCGCCAGCGCCTCGATGTTGAGTTTGACGATGCGGCGCGCGTAATCGAGCAACCGTTCGCCGTCCTCCGTGAGCTTCGAGGCGCGGCCATCGCGCGCAAAGATCGGCCGTTCGAGCCGTGCTTCCAGCCGCTTGATTTGCATCGATACGGCCGATTGCGTCTTGTTCACCGTCTCGGCGGCGCGGGTGAAGCTGCCGGTTTCGACGATGGCGATAAAGCTGCGGAGCTGGTCGACGTCGATGAGGGAGGTCATGGCGGTCCGGTTTGCGGCCCAAGGGCGGGCCTCATTCATCATCCTGTGTGATAACTTAGATTAAAAACATTCGTTTCACTTATCAATGCCAATCCCTCATGGTGGCGGTCACCACTGATCGATCCGGATCGGAGGACCCCATGCGAACCGCGATCGCGTTTCTGAACAGTCCAGCCGTTGCCCGCACGCTCGGCGCGTCGCGCCGGATGGGCGCTCGCGCCGCCACCTGGCTCAAGGCCTCGATGCAGGCGTGGGCCCACACCCGGCGGCATCACCGCGAGGTGGCGCAACTGCAAAGCTTCGACGAGCGCATGTTGCGCGACGTCGGGTTGACGCGGGCTGACGTCCAATGGGCGGCGGCGACGCCATTTTGGCGTGACCCGGCGGCCGTGCTGAGAGACCGGGCCGGACCGCGCGGTCACGACACGCGTGGCGCGGCGGTGCCGCGTGCGCCCTCGATCGTCCCCGGCCTTCCGCGGGGCGAGCGGGATCTCGCCGCTTGTTCTGCGTCAACGACAGCCGCTCCCGGGCGGCGGCGCGCGGCGCGCGAGCGCTAAAACACGGCGCCACCCGGGGGAGGAGGATGGCGCATCCCGTCATAGCGGCGAATCGCCACCTCCTGTATGGTCATCGGCAGGCCCCCGCGATGCAGGAATCCGTCCCTCGCGGGTTCTTTGATCAGGGCGGGGAGACCCTTCGCCGGGTCAAGCGCGGTGTCCACCATGGCGGCGCGGCGGGCGCAAAGCACAATCGCGGCGATGGTAGGGGCGACCGTGCGCGGCGCCTGTGCGCCCCGGTTTTGGGCCGGCATGGCCGTCGTGCTGTTCGTCGGCCCGCTGGCCGCGGGGGCGCGCGCACAAGTCGGTTTCGATCGCCCCGGGGCGGATTATGCGAGCGCGGTGGTGCGCGCCGGCGACCCCAGCTTGTGCGCGGCGCGCTGCGAGCGTGATCCGCGTTGCCGCGCCTGGAGCTTCTCCTACCCGGAGACGGTCGCCCCCACGGCCGTCTGCCAGCTCAAGAGCGCGGTGACCCGCTCGGTGCCGGCGGCCTGTTGCGTCGCCGGCGTCAAGGGCGCGAGCGTGGCGCTGCCGCATGTCCCTGGCATGGAGTTCGCCATCGAGCGTCCGGGCGGCGATTACCGCAGCCTCGATCCCGCCCCCAGTCCGACCGCCTGCGCAAGCTCGTGCCAGGCCGACGTGCATTGCCGGGCCTGGACCTATCTGCGCGCCGGCTATCGCGGGCCCGACGCGCACTGTTTTCTCAAGAACCACGTGACGCGGCCGCGGGTCGAAGCCTGCTGCGTCTCCGGCGTGGTCCGCTAGCGTTCAGCCCGTGCCCCCGACGGTGATGCGGTCGAGCCGCAGCGTCGGTTGACCGACGCCGACCGGGACCCCTTGGCCGTTCTTGCCGCACGTGCCGATCCCGGAATCGAGCGCGAGATCGTTGCCGACCAGGCTCACGCGGGTCAGCGCATCCGGACCATTGCCGATCAGCATCGCGCCTTTGAGCGGCGCGGTGAGTTTGCCGTTCTCGATCCGGTACGCCTCCGTGCATTGGAACACGAACTTTCCGGAGGTGATGTCGACCTGACCGCCACCGAAATTCACGGCATAGAGTCCGTTCTTGACCGACGCGAGAATCTCGGCGGGATCGCGGTCGCCGGCGAGCATGTAGGTATTGGTCATGCGCGGCATCGGCACATGCCCGTAACCCTCACGGCGTCCGTTGCCGGTCGGTTGCATGCGCATCAGGCGGGCATTTTGGCGGTCTTGGATGTAGCCGACCAGGATGCCGTCTTCGATCAGCACGGTGCGGCGCGTGGGGGTGCCCTCGTCATCGATCGACAATGAACCGCGCCGCCCCGGGAGCGTGCCGTCGTCCACCACGGTGACGCCGCGTGCGGCGACCTGTTGGCCCATCAGGCCCGCGAACGCCGAGGAGCCTCGGCGGTTGAAATCGCCTTCGAGCCCGTGGCCGACCGCCTCGTGCAGCATCACGCCGGGCCAGCCGGGACCGAGGACCACGTCCATCTCGCCCGCCGGGGCGGCGACGGCCTCGAGATTGGTGAGCGCCTGGCGCACCGCCTCCTCGACGGCGGGGCGCCAGGCCTCGGTCGCCAGCACACGGCCATAGCCTTCCCGGCCGCCATAGCCGTGGCTGCCGGATTCCTGACGGTCACCGCTCCCAGCGACCACCGACACATTGACGCGCACCAGCGGCCGCACGTCGCGGTAGGTTTCGCCGTCCCCCCGCACGATCTCGATGATCTGATAACTGGCGCCGAAGCTCACCGACACCTGGCGCACCCGGGAGTCGCGCGCGCGGGCGGCCGCGTCGATGCTTTCGATAAGCCGCACTTTGGCCTCGAAATCGGGCGCGCCCAAAGGGTTGTCGTCGCCATAGAGGCGCGCATTGGTGCGCGTCGGCCCCTGCCCATAGCGCCCCGAATAGCCGCCGCGGACGGCGCGGACCGCCTCCGCGGCGCGCGCCAGCGCCGGCTCGGACAGGTCCGAGGCATGCGCATAACCGACGGCGTCGCCCTTGACGGCCCGCAGCCCGAAGCCCTGCGCGCTGTCGTAGCTTGCCTGCTTGAGCCGCCCGTTATCGTACACCAGCAGTTCCGATTGGCGGTATTCCAAGAACAGCTCGCCGTCGTCGGCGCCGTCCAAACCGCGGGCCAGATGCCGGCGCATGGCGCCCGCATCGATGCCGATGCGCTCGCTGAGCGAGGGGGGGAGACTGCCGGGGTGATTCATGCTCGGATCATTTATAGTCATATGTCTCGATCTATCGTCTTTTGCGCGCTTGATTTTCGCATCAAGCCCACGTTTTCAAGGACGCATCGAACCTAACATAGGAGGTCGAGGCCGCGGCCGCGAGGGTTTGCCTCTAGGGGAGCTTGTCGAGGCCGTCGCCGAACCCCTTGAGGCTCACCGGAATGCCGATGCCCTCCTCCGGGGTCTGGAAAA
>Ga0187783_10004307_pt1 | contig 10538 bp, 12 predicted proteins | sample 1015_SJ02_MP02_2_FD_132471 | JGI IMG/M metagenome (GOLD analysis project Ga0187783, IMG submission 132471) | Tropical peat soil microbial communities from peatlands in Department of Meta, Colombia - 1015_SJ02_MP02_20_MG | ecosystem: Environmental > Terrestrial > Soil > Wetlands > Peat | place...
GAACCGGCAGCTGACCACGAGTCCGGCGGCGCCGGCCCGGGCGACGAGCTCGCCGGTCAGCCGGATGGCGTCGCTGTTCTGCTGATGCTTGCCGTGGTCAAGCAGGTCTACCAGGTGCCCTATCTCGGCCTCCGCCTGCCGCGCGGTCTCCCCGATGGCGTCGAAGGCCTCACCCGCCGAGACCGGATCGGTGGCGGTGAGGCGACGGCCGGCGCTCGCCTGGATCACCATCACGCTCACGCAGTGCGCGACGATGTCGTGCAGCTCGCGCGCGATCCTGGCGCGCTCGTAGCGGACCGCCTCGGCCGCGAACATCGCGCGCTCGGCCTCGAGCTCGCGGCCGCGCGCGGCGAGCAGCTCGGTCAGCTTCCGGCGCGACCGCACGAAAAGACCGACCGCCCACGGCCCGATCGTGAGGACGATGACGATCGGGTTGAACACGGTCGGACCACTCGCCACCTGCAGGCCGGCCATCAGCAGCAGGAGAGCGGGAATGGAGTAGCCCGCCGTCCCCAGCGAGTAGGCGAGCACGAAGACCGGCACGAGAACCACCGCGTCCGGCAGGTCCGCGGACGATCCGAGGGCGGTGGCAGCCAGGAAGGCGGCCGCCGTGATGGCCGCCAGGGACGGGTGGGCACGCCGCACCGCGACGCAGCCGAACACGGGGATGGCGCAGCACACCTCGAACACGTTGTTCGCACTGTTCAGTTTGCCCTGAACGATCACGAAAACGAGCACGAAAGCGATGAGCGCGCCGGCCAGCAGGGCGTCGCCGCGCCAGTCGCCGGTTAGCCGCCCGATGCGGTCACGAATACGCATAGGTCGCGGCCAGCGGAAGCTTCACCAGCGCGGCGTAGCGGCCAGAACCGGTCTCGATCCGCAGTGATCCGCCCAGCAGCGCCACCCGCTCCCGCGCCACGGTCAGCGCCGTGCCCGGGTCGGGATGTGAGCTGGCCGGGCCGGACACGTCGAGCTCCAGCGCGTCCTGGCCGAACCGCACGAGCACGTCGATGCGCGCCTCCGGGGTGTCCTGCAGGGCCGTGAGCAGGTGCTCTACGATCCGGTAGGCCGACAGCTCGACGCCTGGCGGCAGGGCTCGCGGGCTGCCCTCGACCCGCAGCCGCGCGTCGGCGGTGGTGGCGCTTTCCAGCAGGTCGCCGAGCTGGGCCAGGACCGGCTGCGGCCCGGTCAGGTCGTCTTCCCGCAGGGTGCCCACCACTTCGCGCATCTCCGCCAGCGTCGCGCGTCCGCTGCTCTCCACCGCTGCGAAGGCATCGCGCGCCCTGTCCGGGTCCACCGTGATCAGCTCGCGCCCGGAAGCGGCGACCGCGGCCATCGCGGCGATCCTCTCCCGCAGGAAGACGTCGAGGTCCGCCGCGACCCTAGCGCGGTCGGCGGCCACCGCGAGCCGTGCGGTCTGCTCGCGCTGGTCGCGCAGTTCGGCGTTCCGCTCGCGCAGCGCGGCGGCAGCGATGCTCCGCGAGCGCGCCAGATGCCCGGCCAGGCAGGCCGCGGCCACCGCGGGCAGCGCGGCGAACAGGAAACTCGCGCCGAGTTGCGGGTCGTAGAACGACTGCAGGGTCACCGCGGCGGCGCAGAACGCCGCGGCCAGGACCAGCACGCGGCCGGCCAGCCTGGTACCGGCGAAGAAAGCGATGACGAACACGGCGGGCAGACACGGCCCGCAGCGGATCATCGGGCCGATGACGAGCTCGTTCAGCGCGGCGCCCGCCGCCACCGCCGCGGCGGCCACCACGGGCAGCTGGCGCTCCCAGGCCACCGGCGCCGTCATGGCCAGCACGGCCAGCGCGGGTATCAGGCCGCTGTGCGCGGTTCCGGGGGGCTGGTTGGGCAGCAGGCCACTGACCAGGATCACGGCAAACGCGCTCAGCAGCGCGGCCAGCGCGATGTCGCCCCAGCCGACCTGAGGCAGCCTGCCAGCCGGCCGCCACAGCCAGCTCACCAGGCCGATTCCGGACACGGGCACTCCCCTCCGCCGCCGCCGATTCATTCTCGCCCCGCGTGATCCCCGTGTGCCAGCCCTGGTGTTCACTATCAGAACGTAAGGTTGCGGCTGGGGTCAGGGCATCCGTCTCGCGGTCGAGGTGGCGGCCAGGACGTCCGTCTCAAGTAGGACGCCGGCCGGCGTCCCACCTGGCTGGGCCTGGTGGCCGCCGCTGGCCGGACAGCGAAAGGCAGGCCGTGACGAGCGCCGCCATCTCGGTAGTCATCGCGGATGACCAGCGGCTGGTCCGGGCCGGCTTCCGGGTCATCCTGGCCGGCGAGCCGGACATCAGCGTCGTGGGCGAGGCCGCCGACGGCGTGGAAGCCATCGAGCTCGCCCGCGCCTTGCGCCCGGCCGTCGTGCTGATGGACATCCGGATGCCCCACCTGGACGGGCTCGCGGCGGCCGGGCAGATCCTGCGCGGCGGTAACAGCCGGGTGCTGATCCTCACCACGTTCGACGCCGACGAGTACATCTACGAGGCGCTGCGCATGGGGGCGAGCGGATTCCTGCTCAAGGACGCGCCGCCCGACCAGCTGATCGGCGCCGTGCGCTGCATCGCGGCCGGGGACGCGCTGATCGATCCGTCGATCACCCGGCGGCTCATCGGCCGGTTCGCGCGTGCCGTCCGCCCGCCCGAACGCCAGCCGACCCGGCTGAAGGGCCTGACGCAGCGCGAACTCGACGTGCTCATGCTGGTCGCGCGCGGGCTGACCAACGCCGAGATCGCCGCCGAGCTTGTGGTCGAGGAGAGCACGGTCAAGACGCACGTCAGCAGGATCTTGCTGAAGCTCGGCCTCCGCGACCGGGTCCAGGCCGTCGTGGCCGCATACGAGTCCGGACTGGTCGTTCCGGACGACCCGGCCGGCCTGACACGGAGGGAACCCGGGCAGGGACGCTGAATGATGTTGCCTCGGTGGGAGAACAGCCAGCTGGTGCTGCCCGCCGCGCGCGGAGCCGGCAACTGGATAGGTGCCGCCAGCGCCCTCGTTCACGGTGACTACATCTACCTGGCCTACCGTGACAGGCACCCGGTCGAGAAGGGCCGGGGCAACCGGGCCTACGTGGCCCGCTCCCCGCTTGGCGACGGCACCCATTTCGATACGTTGTGCGCCATCGAAAAGGAGGACATGGATGCCGAGTCGCTGGAGCGCCCGGCCCTGGACGTGACGCCCGACGGTGACTGGGACCTGTACCTGAGCTGTGCCACGTTCAACTCCAAGCACTGGCGGATCGAACGATTGCGGGCGGGCCGTCCCGAAGATTTCAGTGCCAGGACTCGCGAGGCGGTCTTTCCTGGCAGCGCGGCGTTCGGCATCAAAGACCCGGTGCTTGTCCGCGGCCAGGATCTGCGTATATGGGCAACGCTTCACCCTTTGACCCAGGGTGACGAGAATGCCGACCAGATGATCAGCGTGGACGCGTTCAGCTGCGAGCCAGTCATGGTGCCCGAGCCGGACACCTGGTACAGCCGTGGCACACGGATAACGGCGGTGGCCGGCGAGTACGCCTATTTCGACGGCCGCGCGTCCGCCGCCCAGAATTACGAAGAACGTACCGGGATCGCCCGGTGGGACGGATTGCGGTATATTCCGATAGCTGGACCGGCCTCCAGTCCCCTCGGCGGTGGCGGATTGCGCTATGTTTCAGCCATCACGCTGCCGGATGGGGAACGGCGCCTGTACTACGAAAGCGCGACCGAGTACGGCAGTCATGAATTGCGCACCGAGCTGTGCGCCGAAGTTTGAGCAGTGAATGGTCAGGTTCTGCCGCGTCGCCCGGCGCCTTGTTGCGGGCGAGGCCACTCGTTGCTGTTCTTGTCCGGCCGTCCGACGTTCACGACCTGGACCGGCAGGTTGCCGGCCGCGCGGAGCACCTGGTCCGCCACCGTGGACTCGGTCAGCAGACGCGACCAGCGCGACCGGCGGTGCGACCCGATCACGAGCTGGGTGGCGCCGGCTTGCCGTGCGGCCCGGATCAGCCCGGAAGCAACGTCGCCGGCCCTCACCTCGAGCAAGGTCCCGCCCAGTTCGCCCAGCAGCCTACGGTCCTTCTCCAGCCGCGCCGCCGGCGGCCGGTCAAGGTTGTCGATCGCGCGGACGTGCACCCCTTGCAGCGCGGCATCGCACAGCTCGGCGAGGTGGGCGGCGTAGCGGATGAGCCACTCGTCGGCGGGTGACCCCTCGAGCCCGACCATGACGACCGAGGCCTGAACCGGCTCGCTGATGCCGTGGGCGGCGGCGAACGCCGCGACGGGATCGGGAACCGAGTCATCGAGCCAGAGCTGCACGAGCTCTCGCAACGCGGCGAGATTCGCGAAGCGGAAGTAGTTCGACAACGCCGCGTCCACTTGGTCCTCGGGGACGACCAGGCCTTGGTCCAGCCGGCGCCGCAGCGCCGCGGGCGCAAGGTCGACGAGCTTGATCTCCCCGGCCCGCACGAACGCATCAGGCACCGGCTCGGCCCGGCGCACGCCGGTGATCAGGGAGACTGTCGGGCCCAGCGATTCGATGTTGGCCACGTTGAGGGTGGTATAGACGTCGATGCCGCTGGCCAGCAGGTCACCGACGTCCTGCCAGCGGTTCCCGTGGCGCTCACCGGGGAGGTTCGCGTGCGCGAGCTCGTCGACCACAGCCAGCTCAGGACGCCGGTCCAGCACCGCCTCGACGTCGAGCTCGGCAAAGCTGGCGCCCCGGTAGACGACCGTGCGCGCCGGAATCACCTCGAGATCGTCGAGCTGGTCAGCGGTCGCCGGCCGCCCGTGCTGCTCCCAGTACGCCACGACGGTATCGGTGCCGGCGCGTCGCCGGGCCCGCCCGTCCCGCAGCATCGCGTAGGTCTTCCCTACCCCGGGGGCAATGCCGAGGTAGGTACGCAGCGTGCCCCGGGCGCGGCTGGTCATCGCTTGATCCATTCGGACAGGGTGGTCAGATCCAGACGCTATCCACTGGGAACGAGACATGCCAGCGGTCCCCGCCGAAGGTCCAGGCGACTGCCAGAATGGGCAGGGTGAGCGACGCCGAGGAGGCGGACACGGAGACCGCCGGCGAGGTCGAGCCGGCCGGCCATTTCCGCATCTACCTGGGCGGTGCCCCGGGCGTCGGCAAGACCTACGCCATGTTGTCCGAGGGCCAGCGCCGGCGGAGAAGGGGTGCCGACGTCGTCGCCGCATTTGTCGAGTCCTACGGGCGGCCGGCCACCGAGGCCCTGCTCAACGGCTTCGAGGTCATCCCCCGCAAGGCGGTCGATTACCGGGGAACCCGCCTGGAAGAGATGGACCTGGACGCGGTGCTGCGAAGACGGCCCGAGGTCGCCTTGATCGACGAGCTGGCTCACACCAACGTGCCAGGATCGGGCCGGCACGACAAACGCTGGCAGGATGTTCTCGACATCCTCGGCGCGGGCATCCACGTCATCACCACCGTGAACATCCAGCACCTGGAGAGCCTGGCCGATGCGGTGGAGCGGATGACCGGCACGCCCGTGCATGAACGGGTACCTGACTGGGTGGTGCGCAAGGCCAACCAGATCGAACTGATCGACTCCTCACCGCAGCAGCTGCGCCGCCGGATGCTCCACGGGAACATCTACCCGGAGAACAAGGTGCCCCAGGCCCTCACCCACTTCTTCCGCACCGACAACCTGATCGCCTTGCGGGAGCTAGCGCTGCGGTTCGTGGCCGACGAGTCAGACGAACAACTCCTCGGGCACCTCCGGCAGCACCAGCCTCAGGTCCCGTGGGAGACAACCGAGCGCATCATGGCGGCCATCACCACGGCGCCGGGCACAGACGTGCTGCTGCGGCGCGCGGCGCGCATCGCGCTGAGGTACAAGGCGGAACTCGAGGTCGTCCACGTCATCGTCGACGACGCCGGCCTGTCCCGGGATCGCCAGCCGACCGACCAGCTGCGAGAACTGACCGGCGATCTCGGCGCCCGCTGGCACGAGATACAGCAGGACGATCCCGCCCGGGCCATCATCGGCTTCGCGCGCGAGCATGAGATCACCCAGATCGTCATCGGCCCCCCTCACCGCGGCTGGTGGCCCACCGCCGTCGGCGGGCCGATCGTACGGCGGGTTATCGAGGAGGCCGGCGCCTCCGGCATCGACGTCCTCATCAGCACCCGCCACGAGCCGCTTCCCGCGGAGGCCCCTGACCCGGGTGCCGCCAGCGGGTCCTGATGCTGGAGTGGGTAAGGCGGCAGGGCCGTCGGCGGCTTCGTCGCGGTAGGTGGTCAGCGACCTCGACCCGCTGGCCAGCACGGTCGAGATCAGGGCGCGCACGGCCGGACGCTGGTCGGTCCGCGGGTTGGTCAGCAGGACCAGGTCGATCGGGCCGAGTTCCGGCAGCCGGTGTCCGGGCCCGAGCGCGGTGAGCTGGGCCGGGACCAGGCTGGCCGCGAGGGCCGAGATACCGATGCCCGCGGCCACGGCCGCGATGAGGCCGTTGACGCCGCGGCAGACGCAGGCGCTGCGGAACGGCAGCCGGGCCCGGTTCAGGGCCCGGCGTATCTCGGCGTGCGAGATGCTCGGCGCCGGATAGACGACGAGCGGCAGCGGCCTGGTCAGGTCGAGCCTTGTCGACGGGGTACCGACCCACACGAGGCGGTCCCGCTTGACCAGCTGGCCGCGCTCCTCGCCGCTGGGCCGCTTGCCGATGAATACGTCGAGCCTGTGGTCCTCCAGGCGCTGGTGCAGCAGGCCGCTCTGGTCGACGGTGAGGTCGAAGTCGACCAGCGGGTTGTCCCGGCGGAAGTCGCGCAGGATCTGGGGCAGACGGGTGAGGGCAAGGTCATCCGAGATGCCGATGCGCAGCCGTCCGCGCGGCCGCGATCCGCTGAAATAGGCCGCCGCCTGTTCGCTGGCGGCCAGGATATTGCGCGCGAATCCTGTCATCGCTTCCCCGTCGGCGGTCAGCGATACGGAGTGCGTGTCCCGCAGCACGAGCGTCCGGCCGACCTGCTGCTCCAGGCGGCGAATCTGCTGGCTGACGGTCGGTTGCTGAAGGCCGAGCCGGGCGGCGGCGCGGGTGAAACTCCCGGTCTGCTCGACCGCGAGAAAGGTCGTGAGGAGCTGCGGATCGTAACCGGTCATAAGAATTAATAATAACAGTTAGCTGGGTAATTGCGGTTCAATATAAACCGCTCGTCGCCAAGAATGGCGGGGGACAGCAGGCGACAGGAAGGCCCGTCCAGTGACCACCGCCGGGGCGCTTCGGTCGCCGAGGGGCGCCTTCGCCGCCCTCACCTCGCGTAGCTACCGGATCTACCTGGCCGGCCAGAGCCTGGCCAACACCGGCACGTGGATGCAGAGCATCGCGCAGGACTGGCTGGTATTCAGCCTGACGCGCAGCTCGACCTGCGTCGGCGTGACGATGGCGCTGCAGTACTTCCCGATACTTGCGCTCGGCCTGCACGCCGGCGGGGTGGCCGACCGGCGGCCGAAGCGGCGCATCCTGCTGACCACGCAAGCGCTGAACGCCGCCGCCACCGCGGCGCTGGCCGTCATCACCATCGCCGGCGCGGCCCGCCCGGCAGACGTGTACGCGTTCGCCTTCGCCAGCGGGCTGATCTTCGCGTTCGACGCGCCGGCCAGGCAGGCGTTCGTGGCCGAGGTCGTGCCGGCCGGCCGCCTCCGCGCCGCGATCGCCCTGAACTCCGCGGTGTTCCAGGCGACCCGGCTGATCGGCCCGGCCGTCGCTACCTTGCTCATCGCGAGCGTGGGAACGGGATGGGTGTTCGCGGTCAACGCCGCCTGCTACATCGGCCCGCTGATCGGCCTGCTGCGGCTGCGGCCCTCCGATCTCACCCCGGCCCCGGCTGCCCCCCGCGAGTCAGGGGCGCTGCGGACGACGGCCCGCTACCTGAGGCGGCACCCGGACGTGTGCAGGACGATCTTCCTGGTCGCGATGTTCGGCACGTTCGGCCTCAATTTCCCGGTCGTGCTGACCGCGATGGCCTCCTCGACGTTCGGAGGCAACGCAGGAACCTACGGCCTGTTCAACATCGTCCTCGCGATCGGGTCGGCAACTGGCGCGCTGCTGGCCGGGGCCGCCGCCCACCCAAGGACCCGCGTCATCGTGGCCTCGGCGGGCGCGTTCGGGCTGCTCGAGGCGGCCGCGGCGTTCGCGCCTGGCCTGGCGGTCTTCCTCGTCCTGCTGGCCGGCATGGGTTTCCTCAACCTCACGTTCCAGCCCATGGCGAACGCGTCGGTCCAGCTGGGCACGGATCCCGCCCTCCGCGGCCGCGTGATGGGGCTGTACATGCTTGGCTTCATCGGCGGCACGCCCATAGGCGCCCCGATCATCGGGGCGCTCACGAGCCAGTTCGGCGCGCGGGCCGGCATGGCGGTATGCGGTGTCGTGCCGGCGCTGGCCGCCGTCGTCGTGGCCGCGGCCTTCGCCCATGCCCGCCGCTCCCGCCACAGAAACAGCACACCGCTGTCACCGCGCGGTGAACCTACGGCATGGTGAGGACGGCCTTACCGATCACCTGTCCGGCCTGCAGGGCCCGGTGCGCGTCGGCGGCCCGCTCGAGCGGGAACGTCGCGCCGACCTGAACGCGCAGATCGCCCGCGTCGAAGTGCACCGCAGCCTGCTCGAGGATGGCCCGCTGCCGCTCTCGCTGCTCCGGCCAGCCGAATACCTGCGGGGCCGGCATCCAGGTAAAGGAGACCGGTACGAACTCAAGAGCCTGCTCGACAAGCTAGAAGCGCTCGACCGCGAGAAGTGATCCCGGCGCAGCGATACTCGCTCGTCTACGGAGTCCTGGCCGGAAACCCTGCACACATGTGTATGTGTCTTACGTACTGCGGACCATGCAACACTGAGATGTGGAGAACATGAGCGAGCCAGTTCCGGAGGCTCCCGTCGCGGTCAACGTGCGGCTGGACTGGAGTGACCTGGACGCGGTAGAACCCAGGCACATCAACCAGGCCGTAGTGCAACTCGGCCCTCCGTCTCCGGACGGGATTCCCGATGGGATCTACCTGGGTTTCGGCACGGCGCTGCCCCCCGTAGCGGCCATTGGGCTTAACGAGGCTGATCCCCAGACGCAGCGCCGCATACTTGAGCACCTGCAAGCCAATCCGGTGAAGGTCGCCATCTACGGACGCTTCCACCTCAGCCGAAGTTTCCTGGATGCAGTCATCCAAGTTCTCCAGAACGCAGCCAAACAGTATGACGCTGCGGACCAGTCTGCAGCGTCTAAGGCTCGGGGCGGGGGTCAGCCATGAACGCGCATCTGTACGTAGCCGGGGCGAGTACTCAACAGCAGGTGGCCATAGCAGCCGTTGAGCCGGGAGCCCGCGCCGCCATGTTTCCGTTCGCAGTAGGCAGCGAAGAATCAGAAGGACTACGCATGACTCGCGAGATCCTGCGGGATCCCGACGCTCTGGCTGAGATCGCTGCCGCACGAGAAGCTATCGCTCGCGGGGATGTTGTGCGCGGGATCGCTGCGGTACGGGCGCTGCGCCCGCGTCGGTGACATGGCCGCAACCCGGCGAGCCGAATGAGCCAGACGAGCCCTACGAACGATACGAGGCTTACGAGCCCGTTGTAGCTGGGCCGGTGGCCAGGGCGCTGGCCGAGACCATCCCTGAGCGTGCCGCGTGGGCCATCCTTGAATTCATCAACGGGCGTCTGCTCGATAATCCGCGCAGGATCGGCTATCCGCTGGAAAACGAACTCGCCGGACTCCATGGCGCTCACGTTGGGGACTACCGAGTGATCTACCGAATCGACGACGAGCAACTCGTCGTCGAAGTGCTCCGGGTCGGTCATCGTGCCGATGTATACGGCCATGGCTAGTGCCTGTTGGGGTAACGATCACCCAATCCTGGGGTACGCCAACCGTCGCCTTAGACTCCCGCTACCCCTGACCTGCGGCTATCGTTTCGCAGATCCCTCCTAGCGAGGCAGCCAGCTCCGCCTTCGGGCCGGGGGTCACCGTCGTGGCGACCCGCGCCCCGGCCAGCCGGGCGATCTGCACCGACATGTGCCCGACACCGCCCGCGCCCGCCTGCACCAGCACGAACTGGCCCGGGCTGACCCGGGCCCGCTCCCGCTGCGCCTCCCAGGCGGTGATCGTGACCAGCGGTGCCGCCGCCGCCTCGACGAACGACAGCCGTTCCGGCTTGCGGGCCAGGTACCGCTCGTCTATCACCTTGGCTTCGGTGTAGGTGGCGGGCGCGCCGCCGAATCCCCCGTCGCAGAAGTAGACCTCGTCTCCGGGGCCGAAACGGGTGACGGCCGTTCCCGTCGCTTCGACGACCCCGGCGCCGTCCGCCCCGAGCACGACCGGCAGCGGCGTGCCGCCGACCCCTTGCGCCCCGCTGCTTGTAGTCGGCCGGGTTGATGCTGGCCGCCCGCAAACGGACCCGGACCTGGTGATCGTCTGTGATTTCAGGCTCGGGCACCTCGGCAGCCTCGAGGACCTCAGGCCCGCCCACAGCCGTCATCAGCACAGCACGCATTCTCCGGCCTCCATCCAGGGCTTTGCTGACTCAGCGTCCCTCCTCTCCCGGTACCAGGAAA
>Ga0187783_10004308_pt1 | contig 10536 bp, 7 predicted proteins | sample 1015_SJ02_MP02_2_FD_132471 | JGI IMG/M metagenome (GOLD analysis project Ga0187783, IMG submission 132471) | Tropical peat soil microbial communities from peatlands in Department of Meta, Colombia - 1015_SJ02_MP02_20_MG | ecosystem: Environmental > Terrestrial > Soil > Wetlands > Peat | place...
ACGCCGGGCGATACCTCAGGAAGGGGATTACTGGGAGAGGTGGCCGAGTGGTTGAAGGCGCCAGTCTTGAAAACTGGAATACGGGAAACCGTATCGGGGGTTCGAATCCCTCCCTCTCCGCCAGTTCAATGGCTTCAGTAACTTGGCAGGTGGTGATGTCCAACAGATACTCAATAGGAGATCACCATGCCTGCGTATCCGCTCAAAGCCAACCTCACGAAACGCTGTACGGTCAACGGTGAATCGCGGTACTGCCCCGTGGTCATGTCAGCGAACCGTAGAATCAAGGGCCACTTTGTCCTAGTCGACGGCCACGAAGAAGAGCATCGGGAAGGGTCGTTTTATTTGGAGTGGCGCGTCGGCGGTAAGCGCGTCAGGCTATCCGTCGGCAACGATCCGATCGAGGCCATCGAGGCCAGGAAGAAGAAGGAATCTGAATTAGCTGCTAGAGCGAACGGTGTGCCGGTCAGTACTGAATCAGGCAACGGTCACAGACTGCTTGCTGACGCCATCAGCGCCTACCTCGACGAAGTTCAAACCCTCAAGAAGAAGAAGACCTGGCAGGCGTACAACATCACGTTGCAGTACTTTCAGCAGTCATGCAGCAAGAATTGGCTGGAACAGGTGGACCGGGCCGATGTGATTAGCTTCATCGGCTATCTACGGAAGGAGAAGGAGCTGTCTGATCGAAGCGTGGCGAACAAGACGGAGAATCTGGCGACGTTTCTCAAATCGGTGGGTCGGGGTGGCCTGCTACGAAAGAACGATTGGCCGGAGTATACCGAGACGGAACCTGAAGTGTACAGCCAGGATCAGCTCAACGAGTTCTTCGCTGCCTGCACTGAGGACGAGGCACTCCCCCTTCGAGTGCTGCTGCACAGCGGACTTCGTGAGCAGGAGCTGATGCACCTCTACTGGCGTGATTGTGACTTCAAGATGCACACTTTGCGGGTGTCACATAAGCCCGACCGCAACTGGAAGCCCAAGCAGTATCGTGAGCGGGAAATTCCAATCCCTGACGCACTAGTGGAGGCGCTGAAGGCCCACAAGGCGAAGAGCAACGGTTCCTGCCAACTCGTGTTCAGCACAAAGAATTGCCGGGTTGTCCTCGACCACCTTGATCACTGTAAGGCAATCGCCGAGCGCTCAAGGCAGAACCCCGATGAGTTCTGGCTTCACAAATTCAGAGCGACTTGGGCGACGTCATGCCTACGCGCTGGAGTGGACCTGCGTACCCTGATGAATTGGGGCGGTTGGTCTTCACTTGAGTCAGTCCTTCGCTATCTGAAACCGGCTAGAAGCCAGGAAGCCAGGGCCAAAGTGAACGCGATCACCTGGGGTGATTAACCGATATGGGAGAAGGGCTTCAGCCAAGTTCCGGCAGCAACCCAAATCCGGCTAGCGAAAGAATTCCAACGCAAAGGCCTTGGCCACCGAGGGGCCTACAAGCACCTCTGCAGAAAGAGTGGAACATCTTTCTCCTCCAGTCTTAATGAGAGCAGCATCTTGTACTGGGCCTGCATCTTCCTCATTTGAGTAATAGACCCGAATTCCAACTTGACGATGATTGCCATCTCATAGCCGTCTCGGACCTCTGATATGATTTTTCTGGTTTGCGGATCCGTGCAGGCTACAAGTTGTTGATGGAGCCACCGTCTGATCAAATGCTGGTCTCTAATTAATCTTTTTTTGCTAGTCATGCTGTCTTCTCCTTCTGCCGATCGGTTTTCTTGAGAGCCTTAACCGCTATCCGGCCCTCCACAGCCGACACGCTCCCTTTCGGTAGGTGGGGAACAGGGCTATTGGACAGACGGCCGCCCTGGTTACACCCATCATTTCCTTTTGGGGGGATTTGCGTTATTCAGGGCTACTTGGCGGCGGCGATGCACTCGCCCAGGGTCTTAATCAGCTCCTCGCGGTACTGACGACGTTCTGCTGATTCTGCCTCTAGAGGGATCGCGCTGATTTCGATCCTGATCTGGTCCGTCGTGTTGTGCGCGGCTTGCTGCACAGTTGTACGGGCCAGTTCGATAAGATCTTCGGGTGATGCTTGAGGACTGCACTGGGTGAAGATCTCACGGAGACAGATCAGCTCCTTACGGTTGAGCTGGTCGAATGCCCTGAAGACAGGATCCGCATTCAGCATCTCCCGTCGAACACGGATGAGCAACGCCTTGACGATGCCTTGTATCGACCAAAGCGGGTATCCGGCTTGCTCGTACGCTTCGCACATCTTGATCATCCCTTGTTGCAGGGCGAATTCGTACAAGCGTCTATCTAGTTCTTCTTGCGTAATCATTGAATCTCCACTTGTGCTGGCGCGGCTGCAACGTAGATAACCTGGATAGGCCGTTGCTTCTTGGGCCGTCCAGAGTTCGGCTTGTTCTTGTACCGCTTCGATCCCCAGGCATCTGTCGCCAGCTGTTTGAGCAACCGCTTGCGTGCTTTACGAACTTGGACACGGGCTCGCGCCTCGGCTTGGCGCCTCTCAAGCAATGATGGTAACCACATACTCACGCTTTCCTGCGATAGGTGTCGGGCGGGTCGTTGTTGAGGACCTCAGCATCGACAACCGGCAGCACGTCATTAGCCCAGGATGGGCGCTTGAGATTGGCATTGGGCGAGAACGATGTGTCTTCCTCTCGAATGATCTCTTGATGCATCAAGACCGGCATGTTGATGACCACCTGAGCGACTGCGTTGGGTTGAGCCTCTTGCTGCTTGTCCAGCATCCCAGTGATCTCAGCTACCGTGGCCAGCGCCTTGACCGCACCGTTGAGGTTGTCCTCACCCGCATTAGTGGCGTTCCTCATAACTGCCTTGGTTAACTTGGTGAAATTGTTGTCGTCCGCAGACTCTGAAAGATCCCCACTTTCGCAGACATCAAGTGTTTTCGCTATAAGAGCGTTGGCGCGATCACGCTTCTGCCTGGCGAATTCCCTGCTGGCCTCGCTTATCCGCATACCTTGAGCGTTGCGTGGTGTAGACCTGTCGATGCAGTTTGGTTTGGAGGCTGGCACCAGAGCCTTCGCCTCAATCTCAGCCTGTGCCTGAATGACCTGCTCTTCAACAGCTACACGTTCGGGACTGATGGTGACTGACTCAACGACGTTCTTAGATAACCGCTTCGTACGTCGTGCGGCATGTTTGGCGTCTCTGGCAGCCTCTCGTGCATCTGCCGCAGCTCGTGCAGCAGCCATACGCTCAGCCATAGGTTTAGACATGTTGCTCTCCTGTTAGTTTCTGGACAAGCATCTTCTTCAGCTGATCGTCAGTGAGTTTGCTAGCTCTTAGCGCAGTCTTGGTTGGCTCGTCCAAACCGGCAATCAGGAAGAGCTGCTCGACATCGTCATGGCGCTTCTGGGGCTGGTCCGGTTGCTCACCGATGCGCGGCATGGCACTAGCGCCAATTCCCAACATTCCAAGCTGGCTGCGCTCGAGCGCCAGTTGCTGGTTGGTAGATTCAGTCTGCCGCTCTAGCAACTCCTGCTGGCGCTTTTCTTCAGCACGCTGTGCGGCTTCAATTCCAGCAGCTGCCTTGGCATCCCGATCGCGCATTGCCTGCAGCTCTTCGGCCGAGTATGCAGGTTCCAACTTTGGCACCTTTGGCAGTCCGCTCGACTTCATCTCCGGTAGCGGCTCCGCGATGAGACCTCTGAGTTCATCGGACAGTTCTGGCTTTGGCATCAGTGACGGCTCGATGCGTTCCTCAAGTTGAGAAGCAGCCGGTTGCTCGCGGCGAGGAATGCCAGCGATAGGAGGCTGCACATCGTATTGGCCCGGCAGTGGCAAGGGCAATGGCCCCCGGGGCTGCAGACCAGAAATGTCAGGCGACGGTGGAACAGGTCCTCCAGGGTTATCGATCCTCGGACGGATCCCTAAATCTAGCCCTTCAGTATCTGGCGGCGGTGGCACAGCGTTCACATGCATCATGAGGCCCCATGCTTCGTCACCACGGCGAGGCATGGTCTGAAATACACCAGTGTCCGGTGCAGCTGGCGGCCGGGGCTGCAGCTGGGGCTGAAATCCTGGTGCAGCAGGCTGCTTCTTGCGAGGCTTGTCAGACATAGAATCTTCCAAGTCCTGGCCGGATCTGTGCCGATCCTGAGGGCTCTGCCTGGTATTCGTGGGCAAATTGCTCGTGTCAGGTGCCTGTGTGTTCTGCGCCACTTCCGCAGGCTGGCTAACGTGATCACGGAACTCCTGCTGCGCTCTCGGACTGGACCCAGCATAGCTGTCCAGATTTTCAGTCAGGTACTCGTGTTTCAGGTCTTCGGGTAGCATTCTAAAGTCGGGGCTGCCCCTAAGCTGGTCCACCACGGACTGAGGCGCATCGATTGTGTTATCCGGCATTACTTACCTCTCATTCTGTTGCGAACCCAGTCGGCTGGCGGCGGTAACTCTTCACCAGCTACAATCTTCGCGGCTTTCGCGGGACCAACTTCCAACAGCATCGTGATTCGTCTGACAACGAGTGGATTTGGTTTCTTTGCTGACAGCCGTTCTATCTCGCTAAGGGCGGCAGGGTTGTCTTCAAGAAAGTGCTCCCGCAAAACGTCAGGGAATGTGCCCAACGCTTTTGCCGCTTCATGCAAGAGAAGCACAGCATTTGGATTGTCAGAAAGATTGCTTATCCTTTGACGAACCGCTGTCTCTGCAGCTGTCTGACCCGATGGTGTTAAGAACGCAGCGCCAGGTTGTGGTGCCGATCCATACTTTTTCTTCACAAGCAGATTGAGAACCTGCTTCCGATTTTCATGGGCAGCTCTAACTCTTTCCGCCCACTCATCGGGATTAGAATGAAGCAAACTTTGAGATGGCAACTCGAAATCGTACGGATGCCAAATATGGCTTGGGTCTAATTCCCTCGCCACCTTGACAAATGCTGCTGGATCTTCCTTTTCGTACAGATCCCCAATCGTTTGTTTCAGCTGATCCAGCGGCACGTTGATGCTAACGTTTCCCCAGATGCGAGGTAGAGGCACTCCCTCGGAGGAGAATATCCCCCCAGGGCTGTTCAGCTGCTGATGAAACAGCTGTAAACGAGAGATATTTGCTTCTCGATTTAGCCCCGTGAAATCAGCACCAGTCCAGCTGGGCCGCGTCATTGCTGTAGCTTTATCGCTTGCTTTCGCCACTCGTCTAAAGTTGGCCCAATCCACAAGGTCTTTGGTCTTCCAGTCGTTTGATGGTTGTCCCATTCGACGTAACTGTGTCTCACGGTCAGATGAAAATGGACGCTTGTCTGTCGTGGCAGATTCCCACGCTTCGTCAGGAGTTCTCCACAAAAACTCAACTTTCTCTCTCTCGGGCAGTTTGTTTAGTGCCTTACTGAACTCAGCAAACGAAGTGTCTTGAAGCGCACGCAGTACGTCCGCTTTAGTCCAGCCTTTTTTGAGCCCCAGCTGGTCTGCCACATTCCTGATCTCTTCGTCCGTGAGGAAGCTGAACCTCATTGCACGGCTCGATGGTGTATCAGGCATACCCTGTGGAAACAATTCATGAATATGGCCTGGATCGCTAGCTTGTCCTATGCCTCGATGCCGGTCAACATCGTCGACCTTAGGCTGATGCTGGGTTGCTGGTTTCTCACTGTCACCGCCAGTGCCAGGAACTTTCATGCTGCCCTCTTCTCCATGGATGATCCGGTTGACGGTGTCCATGAAGTTCTCCGCTGATACTTTGTGCTGGATGTGGTCTAAAGCAATTTGAGCGGTATCAGACGGCAGACCACCTTTGCGCCTAAAGTCTTTGGATGACCATTCAACACCTTCACCGTCAGGATGAGGTATCGACAGGTCGTTGCTCACTCTCGCCAGATCTTTCCCCCTCAAACGCACCAGATTTTGAACCTTTCTGGTAGAGTCAGGGCTCGCATCGAGGGCCAAGCTGCGTCCTACACGGCCCACGAGGTTTTTCTTTCCATTTGGGGTCAAGTCTTTGTATGGCACCCAATCGGTAAGCGGTTCTGTGGTGCCCATCGCATCCGGCACAGGTTCAACACTGACGGGACGCTGTGGTATCTCGTGAAACTGAGAATATGCTGACCCACCAGTGAAGCCACGAGACGGGCCACCAGTCGAATACGGAAGATCACTGTACTCTACCGCACCACGTTCTGCTGCGCTGGTTTCGGGCGCTACGAGCATGGACGGTATCTGCAGTGCTTCAGCAGTGCCGCCAAGCACCGACCGTGCCGCAGGTGACGGGAATTCCTGGTGCGCCGTAGACATTTTGGCACCTGGGATGGTGGGCATCATGTCAGGATTGTGCTCACCGCTGATTCCAGTCTTGCCTGACTCACCGAGTGAGTTAATGAGGCGCAGACTACCAGTGATCGGGGACATGAGCAAATCTCCGTGGTGCTCTTCAGCGAATTGTCTTGCGCTGCCTTCGAGGCCGTGCAAGTAATCTCCTATGCCGTGAGTGGCACGGATCTCCTTTACAGAGCCGTCGCCTCCACGTACCATTTCGGGCTGCGTAAGGTTGTGCCGTTCCTGTTGCTCTTCCGCAGGGTGCCAACCTGCAGACTGTGCGGCTTCTCGCTGGGATTCAGGAATCCAACGCCTATTGCTCTCGTTAGAACCGTCATACATTTTCGTTGCTGGTTCCCACCCCGCGCCACGGGCAGACTCCACTTGCTCAGTGGGAATCTGCCGTGCGTCGGACCCGGCGGGAGAAATCATTGTTATCGGATTTTGATCGGGCATTGAAATCTCCTATTGGGCCTTGGGGAACTTGGTTGGATCAAAGGTTCCAGCTGGCTTCTGCTGTTGTCCTTCGTATGGGAAGGGCTGACCTTGAATATGAAACAGACCACGGTAACGGTCCTGCAGGTCAGACGTTTTGGTGTCCAACATTGTGTTTGCAGATTTTGTATCCAAAGTGGGGGCAGGAATGGCATTCATTTCTACCATTATCTGCTTCTCATTTCTACCAACGCTGCCTGCGATTTCTTTCATGTTGGCAAAGTTCTCCACCAGGACGTTTACGTAGTCAGCCACCATCTGCTTTGCTTCTGGACTTAATGTTCCATAGGCTGCATTTTTGGCAATGGTGTTTAGAGTTGAGGTGACAATTTTGGCGACAGTTCCTACAGCAGGTATTCCCTCGAAAGCCCCTTCGATAACGCTTTGTGCAACGTCGTCTTTAATTGTTGAAGTGATGTAAGCCATACCAGTTTCATCTGCAAATTGCTGAAGCCAGCTCAACACTCCATGGTGGGCTTGGTCATAGGTCGTAAAAGACTGTCGATACCTGTCGAGTAAGTTGGTGAATGCAGTTGCACTAGCCAACTTAGAATGGGCATCCTCAACTTCTTTATCGTTAGCCTCCACGATGTCTGTGATCATGCCAGTATTGCCGTATTGTTGTTTGTACTGATCCGCGAGACTGCGAGACATCAGATATTGCTTTCCTGACTTTGTGGTGACAATCACAGGTTTATCGCCAAGTGTCTCTTTGGTGTTGGCTAACGATTGGTCTTGACGTTCTTGTGTTGCCTGAGCACGCTGCGCTGCTGCTTCTTTCTGCGTTTCTTTGATCTGCCCACGCGATTGGATCGCTGGAGGGATCGTTGGCATCGCAGATTTAGTCTGTGGAAACAGCCCTGTCATTCCAACACTACCAGGAGCACTGATAGAAGAAAGTTCTCCCAGTGTTGGGAATCCGCTCGGGGATCGTCCTTGACCGGGTAAAGTCATTTCACTCAGCGGTGGTAATTTTGGAGTCGGAGGTGGTGGTGGTGTCTTTCCCGACTTGGTCGCAGCGGGTGTAGCAGGCGCAGCCGGATACTGAGTTAGTGGTTCTCCGGTTATTACATCACGGAGTTCACTTTTCCCAGTGCTCGCATCGAAGTACTGACGGTATTCGCGCCCCCCAACCAAGAAAATAGCATCATCACCCGTCATAGGCTTCATGCCTTTACCTGCCGTCGCAGCTTGTGCTTCAGCCTCTTTCAATGCAACCACAGCATCGAACTCTGTGGCCGGGCGCATTCCCTTGCTGGGGTCGTTGGGATCAACTGGGATTTGTTTATGATCCTGCAACCAAGCACTGACTGCCACCGTGTCGATAGGCCTTTCCTTGTTCTGGTTCTCAAGGGCCATGAACTCAGAGACAGGTGCATTTGGATTTTGTGTGTGCCACAACTCAAATGCATTCGCTGGCTGCAATTCGTGCTGAGCACGGGCGGTATCGGCCTGCGCTTTGCCGATGTCAGAAATATCCTGCAGCGCACCTTCGTGCCTTAGGCGCAAATTGGCCGCTGACCCGGGTGCATCCAGCTGGAAGTTTGTTGGGGCAAAAAACTGAAGCCCGTGGGCGATCTTGCCCAGCGCCCCTGGGTGGTTGTACTGGCTTCCCAGCGGGTTGTTGCCTTTCAATCTAGTCAACAACTCCTGACCCCGTGCAGCTGTAAGCTGGTCGGGAGAATTCATCATGTCCCGCGCTTGCTGCTCAAGTGTTTTGAGATCAGCCGCACTGTGTACAGTAGTCGACTGTCCTGGCATGGGCATCTGATCAGTGGTGCTCGTTGCTGGTTGTGCTCCTGGTTCACCAGGCAACCTCAAACCCTTCGCTGTTGACCCTGGGGCATTGGACAACAAAGACGGTACGGGGCTCGATGCAGAAGCATTTGTACGGTCATCAGCTTGATGTTGCTGTCCAGGCAGTGCCGGGGGTGCATTCTGTGCGACCAACCTCGGTTGCTGCGTTGGGTGTTCGGCAGGCATTCCCGATTGTCGTCCCAACTGAACCAGCGTCTGCTCGCCAGGGGACGGCAAAGGTGCCTGGTCCGTAGTCGGCATTTGATCAGGTGCGCTCAGGGTTGCACCTGGCGTACCTTCGTCGAATACTGACGCAATTCGATCACGATACGGGCGCGGTCCTGTAGAAAACATGGTCGTGCTTGCCCGATCGAGCAGGTTATGCCCAAGAGCCGCAGTTCCAATCAGCAAGGGGTCTGCCTCTTCAATGCCACGAAGCGCGAGTTTACTGCTAGCCTCTCGGGCTTTTCGGTAAGTGGGAATAAGTTGCTCCTTGCTCACACCAAGATGGTCGTGAGATCCTAGATCATTCACGCTCTCAACCTTGGGCATCGCACTGGGTGCAGGTGCATGCTTACCAGGCAAAAGCATCGATAGATTCCTCAACACACGACTGCCGTAGGAATTCGGATTCGGTTGATCTCCTACGCTCGGCATTCCACCGTCGTCATGCACAGGAACAGTATCCTGAGCTGGTTTCGCCATTCTGAATGCAGGGCTCAAAGCGTTCGTGATCGATTGGTTTGTGGTTGAATCCACGGAGTGAGATGCGGGTTTGTCGCCGCCCTCGTCCATAACCACAGTTTCCGGTTGGTTGTTGGACCGGGGAAATCCGTGCTGCTCTTTCATCCATTCTGCATTCTGCTCAGGCGTAAGAACCCGTTCCCCAGACTGAAGGATCGCGGGGAAGTGGGTGCCGTCATTTACGTTGATGCTCTTCTTGGTCATGACACGAATATCCTTATCCCCTCCGAGCACCTTTGGTTTGCCGTTACCGGCAGCAGCATTCATCATCTCGCGGGGACCTGCTGGGCCACCATCATCCATAACGGAAGATTGGCCGGGCAGCTTCATAACACCACCGGGCATTGGTGCATTCATAGTCGGCATGCTGTCGTTCGCATATTGTGCGCCGATCTGGCTTGCGGCCTGACCTGCACCTTGCTGTGCGGCTTTCACCTGGTCACCAGCAGGGTTGGGACGCGCTCCTGAGCCTTGCGGTGCCCGGTTCTCGCCAGTGAGGTTTTTCTCGAGGCCTTCTCCGATGCTCTGGCCTTTGGGGATGCCCAGAAAGTTCTTGCCTGCGCCTTCCAGCGCACTGCCGACGCTGCTGAGGAACCCTCCACCGTTGCCCTCATCGAGCACGGGAGCATTCTTCTTAGCGCGACTTCTAAAATTGGTTTTGATTTCTTTCTTACTCATAGAATCTCCTGCTGCTGCTATTTCTTCTGAACCTACCTGACCACCTTCATCAAAGGCATTCGCTTTGAAGTTCCAAGGCCGACCGACAACTGATTGACCTTTGGATATGGCGCGATTTACACGCCCACCTCCAACTCTCAATGAGGAGACTGGAACCTCAGGGCTCAACTCGGGATGGGCGTTGAGGTACTGGCTGCGTAGTTGCCGCAAGGTTCGCATGCCCAATCGATTCGTGAGATCGCCGCCCTCATAATCTCCACCAAGCCACTCCACCTTGACCTCACCGTTTGGTAGGTGGGAAGTGATAAGTTCGCCGTGCTGCCCTCCAGTCCCTGTGTGGATGATGGGATGACGAAATGTATTGCCGGATGCGTCTGTTTCGGCGGGGCCAAGTGTGTAGGGTGTGTGCGCGGCATACGCCTTGTCCACGGCCTCGTCCGTGAACGTAGAGCCGGGAACACTACGCGGCTGGTTCAATCCAGTGCCGCGAAAACTTAACTCGGGAATTTGCTCTGTGACCCCTGGCTGCGGGGCTGCTTCTAACATTGCGGGTGATTCATCCAGTGCA
>Ga0187783_10004309_pt1 | contig 10535 bp, 8 predicted proteins | sample 1015_SJ02_MP02_2_FD_132471 | JGI IMG/M metagenome (GOLD analysis project Ga0187783, IMG submission 132471) | Tropical peat soil microbial communities from peatlands in Department of Meta, Colombia - 1015_SJ02_MP02_20_MG | ecosystem: Environmental > Terrestrial > Soil > Wetlands > Peat | place...
CTGCACTGAAGGATCTGCTGTCAAAAAAATGGTGTGCCTGTCGGAAATTTCAGACTCGGACATACCGATGGTGTAATCCACCCAAGATTGGCAGGGCGAGCAACACGCCCTGTCCTCTCGGGCGCCATCGCGATCACGAATGACGTAGCGTGGTGGTTCACTCCAGCCGCAGGCTTCGGTCAATTGACGGGCTATCCGCTCACCAGCCAGATACGCGGTCACGCCCAGCCATAGAAGCTCCCGTCGTGAGTGTCGCAGGATCAGGAGTCCATATAGTTACACCTTGTACACGCTGCGCGCGGTAAATCACCACATACGTACCGTTCGACCAGAACGGTAACGGCAATAGGGTCAGATCCGCTCGCGGATGCCCCATTCCTGGCGTCTGCCCAGCGCTTCAAACGCATCACACAGTTTAGCTACCAGCGAACGGCAGCGTCGACATTGTCTTGCGCGCTGTAATCCCAGATCGCGTCCAGGCGACTCCGCGCCTCGGCCCCGGATATAACCGTTCGTAAGCTTGGCAGGCCGGCAATCGACCACACCCTGCCGCCTGAAAACTTCAGTCAAAACTCCTTGGGCGACATCTCAGCAGAGCTTAATCATACAAGTGGCAGGCAACCCAGTGACCCTCTTCCTGCTGTCGCAACATTGGCGCGACGACGCGGCAGTTGGCGCGCGCCTTGGGGCAGCGGGGATGCAGGCGGCAGCCGATTGGCGGGTGAAGCGGACTTGGCGCGTCACCTTGTAGCGCGATGCGCTGCCGCCGCGCCGCCTCAAGTGCGCGATCCGGCACGGGTGCCGCGGAGAGCAATGCCTGGGTGTAGGGGTGCAATGGGGTGGCATATAGAGTCTGCTTCGGGGCGATTTCGACGATCTGACCAAGATACATGACAGCAATTCGATCGCTCAGATGCCGGACGACGGCCAGGTCGTGTGCAATAAAGACATAGGTTAGGCCAAGACGATCACGTAGCGCCTCGAACAAATTGATGATCTGGGCCTGGATCGACACATCGAGCGCCGATACGGGCTCGTCGCAGACGATGAAGTCGGGCTCTGCGGCCAACGCACGGGCAATGCCAACGCGTTGGCGCTGACCTCCACTGAACTCGTGCGGGAAGCGGTTGAGCATGTCCGGGTTAAGACCGACAGTGCGCAACAGTTCGGTCGCCCTCACGTGGCTCTCAACGACTCCTGCTAACCCATGCACCCGCATCGGTTCGCTCACCGTCTCACCTACAGTCATCCGCGGATTGAGCGAGCTCAAGGGGTCCTGAAATACCATCTGCATGCGACGGCGCAACGGACGCAATTCTTCGTCACTCAAAGCCGTAAGTTCGATTCCGTCGAAGTACACCTGTCCGGCCGTCGCCCGCACCAACCGCAACATTGCGCGGCCGAGCGTCGACTTGCCACAGCCGCTTTCCCCAACCAGCCCGAGCGTTTCGCCGCGTCGAATCTCTAGATTGACGCCGTCCACCGCGTGCACTGTTCCAATCTGGCGGCGCCCCAGAAGTCCGCTGAGCACGGGAAAATGCACCGCGAGTCCGCGCAGCGCAATCAAAGTATCGACGGCAGTTTCAACCATGTAGGTCGACCCAGCAAGCCCTCAGATGGTTGTCGCCGACGACCGTTGGCACGGGCGCTTGCCTGCCACATCGTTCTATCGCGAAGGGGCAGCGTGGATGGAAAGCACAGCCGCGCGGCAGATTCAGCGCATCCGGTGGTTGGCCTGCGATCGGCACCAGTTTCTCGGTCGCTGGCCGGTCAAGCCGTGGCACGGAACGCAGCAGTCCGATCGTGTAAGGGTGCCGCGGTGCATCGAAAAGTTGGTCAGCGGAGGCACTTTCGACGATGCGTCCCGCATACATCACGTTGACGCGGTCGGCATATCGCGCCACGACACCGAGATTGTGGGTGATCAGCAGCAACGCCGTTCCGCGGCTCGTGACCTCGGCCTGCAGCAGTTCCAGGAGTTGTGCCTGGATGGTGACATCAAGCGCGGTAGTTGGCTCGTCGGCAATCACGATGTCGGGGTCGCAGCTTATCCCCATGGCGATCATAATCCGCTGCCGCATGCCGCCACTAAACTGATGCGGATAGCTCTCCAGTCGTCGTAGCGGGTCGGCGATATTAAATGATTTCAACAATTCGACGCATTTGTTGAGTAGGGTTTGGCCACCGAGGCCTTTGTGTAGTCGGAGCGGTTCGCTGAGTTGACGGCCGATGGTATACACCGGATTTAAGCTGGTCATCGGCTCCTGGAAAATCATGGCGATCCGATTACCGCGGATCTCGCGGATCGTGGCCTCGTCCGCCTGCAAAAGGTCCCGGCCGCGAAAACGAATTTCACCCCCGGTGATACGACCGGGCGGATACGAGATCAGGCGGAGGAGTGCCAGCGCCGTCGCACTCTTGCCACAGCCGCTCTCGCCGACCAGGGCCACAATTTCTCCCGCACGCACGTCGAAAGAGACCCCGTCAACAGCAGTGACCACGCCGGCCTCGGTGCTAAACTCAACAGTTAGATCGCGCACGCTGAGCAGCGCTGTCGACTCGATATCGACCGCGGTTGACGACGCGCTCACCCCAGGCCTCTCAGTCTAGGATCCAGCGCGTCGCGCAGTCCGTCGCCCACGAAGTTGAACGAAACGATGGCGAGCGAAATCATGACTCCCGGAGCGATCGAAAAGAGTGGTGTGGTCTCAAGATAGGCAAAGCCGACGCGAAGCTCCTTGCCCCAACTCGCGGTCGGCGGTTGCGCGCCAAGACCGAGGAACGAAACGCCGCTCTCCACCAAAATTGCCGTGCCGATGGTGATCGTGATCGCAACAAGTACCGGCGCCATAATGTTTGGCAGGATGTGACGCATCATGATGCGGCGCGGTGGCACGCCCACGGAGCGCGCCGCCTCAATGAAGGGCAGCTCGCGGACCATCAGCACCTGCCCGCGGGTGATGCGCGCGAAACCAGTCCACCCGAATAGTGCGAACGACAATATCACGTTGTGCAACCCCGGACCGAGTGCCGCCGACATTGCCAGAATGAAGATGAGCGGCGGAAAGCAGAGAAACGCGTCGGTCACGCGCATGATGATGGCGTCGATGGCACCACCCTTGAAGCCGGCGAACAGGCCGGTGACCACGCCCAACGCGGCAGAAACTGCGGCGCTGACGATGCCCACAAAAAGCGACACGCGCGCGCCATAAAGTAGCCGGGAGAACAGATCGCGGCCAAGGTTGTCGGTGCCGAGCCAATGCACCCTGCTTGGTGCCGCGAGCGCACCGTGAAGATCTTGGTGATAAGGACTATGGGGCGCCAGCACGGGGGCGAAGATGGCGAGAAAGCAAAGCGCGGCGATGATACCAAGCCCCACACGCGCAAGACGGTACCGAACAACCGCGCGCAACAATGCAAAAGGCGGCCTCCGTGAGATCGGTGGCGCGACTAGACCTATGGGTCCGGTCTCGGTCATGGGCGTACCCGAATCCGTGGGTCGAGATATCCGTAAAGTACATCCACCAGCAGATTGACCAGCAGCACGTTGACCGACACCACGATCAAGGTCGCCTGCACGACCGGAAAGTCTTTCTGAAAGATAGCCTCGACTCCCATGCGGCCCAGCCCCGGTATGGCGAAGATCGCCTCAACGAAGAAGGCTCCTGCGAGCATGCCACCCCAAGACAAACCGATGACGGTGACCACGGGAATCATCCCTGGCTTCATAGCGTGCCGTGCAACCACGGCGGGTTCTGATAAACCCTTGGCTCGGGCGGTCCGAATATAGTCCTGTCCGAGCACCTCAAGCAGGCTCGAGCGCACATAGCGGGCGAGCAAACCGCCCGAATGGGTGCCAAGCACGAAGGACGGCAGCACCATGGCCTTGAGATTGAGCAATGGGTTTTCCGAAAACGGCACGTACCCCGACGGCGGAAAAATGGGGAGGACCACGGAAAGAACATAGATCAGGAGGATGGCCTCCCAGAACACTGGGATCGAGACCCCGACGATCGTGCCGGCGGTTAGGCATACGTCGACGGCGGAATTTCGCTTGAGCGCCCCGATAATGCCGACTGGGATGCCGATTGCGAGCGACCAAAGCGTAGCGCCAAAGAAGAGCTCGAGCGTAATCGGCAAACGGCTGCGAAACATGTCGAGCACGTTCTCGCCAGTACCTATCGAGGTGCCCCACTCGCCGCGGACGAACTGCCCGATCCACACGGCAAACTGAAGCGGGATAGGTTGGTCAAGACCGAATTGATGACGGACCCGCTCGACGACCTGGGCATCGTGCAAATCGACGCTGCCCGCCATCGCCGCCATGATCCCATCGCCGGGAATGAGGCGGGCGATGATAAAGACGAGCACGATGACGATCGCCAGGATCACCAGCGAATGCGCCAGCCGGATGCCAATATACTTGCCCATCTCGGCGGCCTGATCAGTCCATGCCCGGTTGACGGTTTGCGCTCAAGCTTTGCCATCCTTAAACCACAGCGGATGCGACCAGAACCAAGCCTCCTTGTATTTAAGAATGCCTTCCTGATTCCAGCCCTGAATCGTCTTGCGATAAGCTGTCGCGGTCTGCTCCCACCAGAGCCATGCATCCTCGTAGGAATCGTACAGCACCTGTTCGAGCTGCCAATAGATTGATTGACGTTTTACCGGGTCGACTTCCTTACGCCCGGCTTCGATCAGCGCGATCGCGGGCTCGTTCCTGCTGCGACCGAAATTGAAACCGCCGTCCGGATGATAAAGGCCGGTCGCGATGAGTTCGGGATCATAGATGTAAATCCAACCGCCCTGGGCGAGGTCATAGTCGAGGTCCTTCATACGCGCCGTCGCCGCGACCGGCGCCAGCAGTTCTACCTGCCAGTCGATGCCGACCTCTGCGAGCATGCTCTTCACCGCTTCGGCGACGGTTTGACCCATGGAGGTGTTGCTATAATAGCCCCTCACTGAGAGGCCGCCGCCATGTCCCGCCTCGGCCAGCAGTTTCTTGGCCATCTCAGGATCGTACGCCACCGGTTTCAACTTTGGATTGTGGCACCAGTGGTCCTCGGGATACATGCAGCTTGCCAGCCGCGCTAGACCGAATTGGGTGCCGGCGATCAAGGCCTCACGGTCAATGGCGTGGCTCACCGCCTTCCTGAGCCGGATGTCGCGAAATACGCTCTTGGTCACGTTGAAGCGAAGCGCGTTCACGTGATTTGCAGGGAAGCGGTAGACGTTTAGCTCGGGATCGCCGCTAACCGCCGCGTACTGCGATTTTTCCAAAGTCAGAATGTCGACCGTGTGAGCGCGCAGATTGGCGAGCCTGACTGCCGGGTCCGGAATCACCGTCACCAGAATGCCGTCGAAATACGGCATGTCAGGATTGTTGCTCGCCTTGGCGAACCACCAATTTGGATTGCGCTTGAGTTTAAGAAAATTGCCTGGGCTCGCTTCCTCGAGTAGATAGGGGCCGGTGCCTTGCGGTTGGCTGTCGTATTTCTCCGCCTCGGCCCGCAACGCTTTCGCCGACATCATGTAGCCAGGGACGCTGGCGCAGACACCGTTGAAGCCGGCCCAGGGTGCCTTGAATTTCCAGCGCAGGGTTCGGTTATCGAGCACGTCAACCGAGTCGAGCGGTGCGAGCCAGCTCACGTCCCACGCCTTGCTCGCCGGATCGCGGATCCAGTCGATTTGGAATTTGACGTTCTCGGCATCAAACGCCGAGCCGTCGTGGAAGGTCACCCCGTCGCGCAGGCGCATGATCACCTGCTGCGGATTCTCCCAAGTCACTTGCTCCGCGAGCCACGGCACGTTCGCACTATAGGTGCCGTCGGTTATCATCAACTTCTCATGGAAATAGCCCATAGACACCCAGTCGAGTACCGGCCAGTGATTTGGGTTCATCTTGCCGATGTATTGTTCGACGGCGATCCGGACATACCCGCCGCGCACGGGTCTCGCGTCCTTTGCCCAGACTGCCCAGGGCTGGTCAAGGACTGCTCCACCGGCAGCGATAGCGACCCCTGAGGTCAAAGCGACCGTCCCGAAACTAGCCGCCACAAAGCCGAGAACAAACTCGCGCCGGTCGACATCGCGATCCATGGCTTCCTCCCTCTGGCGCTCTGCCATCGTCGTCGATCCCCCTTAATCGGACGTTTTCTCTATATATATACGAAATACCATGTCGCTTACGCTTAATGGGCGGACTCCCCGCAAAATGGGCCTCCAGCCGTGGGGATTCGCGCTTAGTGGCGGACTCGGTTCACTGCTCAACCATTTGACGGACCCCTCGAAGCTTCACCCATCCCCGGCCGGGCCGCAGTTGTCGTCAATCCTGTTAGATCAAAGGCATACTTGGACCATCTATTTGTTTTTCAGCGAGCACAATCTACGTCGGGCTCTATCCACGCACGTCACCTATTACAATTGGTGGCGACCGCACCGCTCGCTTGGAAAGAGAGCTCCATGCGGTGCGGCGATGTCTCTGCCTCAGGATGCGGGAAGATCGTTGCGAAACCTGTACTCGGGGGGGCACCACATTTATGGATTTACTGACTGACACATCGGCTTTTTTGCACTGTACAAGGCTGCCCAGACCTGCGCTCCCACGGTTCTGCCATCGTATCGATGTGTTTTGGCCACACACGACCAGAATAGCGCGACCGGACCGGTCCTTCAGGGCGGGGGTCCGATTCCTGTCCAGCCGATAGGGACCACCTCACTAGCCAATGGCGTCCGCGGAAAGCATGCACTGGGTGCTCTCGATGTCGAGTTCGAAGACGATCTGTCCAGATACCGCAGCGGCCATGGAGCCAAGAACATGGCTATCGTGCGTCGCTTCGCGCTTGGCCTGGTCCGCGCCAATGAAAACGCGCGAAGCGTCAAAACTCGAAGAGAATCCGCCGGCTGGAACCCCAACTACCTTCTCGAGCTGCTACGGCTCAGGTGAACTTTCGTTGATTTAGTTGAGAAATCTCCCGGTCCCTCACGGCGGAGGTCGCGGGTTCGAGCCCTGTTGCTGCGCCAAGGATTTCAAGGGCTTAGCCCGGATTTGGGATTTGGAGTTGAAGAGTTGACACCGTGCGCTTCCGCGACGAGTCGACACTTCTCATTTTTCGCCTCTGTCGCATAAAGTCGCGGCGTTGCGAACGCGTCGAAAAGTTCATTGGGGCCACGCACTGTCGACATCGTCCGCCGGGCCTAAGCCGCCGACCTCTCCCTACGGGAAACCCCAAACGGTTGACCTCACTCCTCGAATCAGGTTGGTCGTCGGCCCGATGAGCGATCTCTGCGGGCCGATCTGGTGTGTCGTCGTCTATGAGGACGGCGGCGTCCGCCACCCCGCGGAGCGCCCGAGGCAGCGCCGCCACCGTCTGGAAGGCGTTCGACCTCACCGACGTCGATCTGTCGATCTGCGTGCTGGGTGCCTAGAAGGATAAGGGATGAGCGGAGCTCGAACTCTCCGGTGGATGGGCGACATTCATAAGTGCTGACTGGCAATCCTCAGAAGTCTGTTCAACGAGCCTGCAGTGGACGGAGTGGGGCAGCGTGATCTGTTTTGGGCCTTGGAGCGGCAAGTTCTCGGTCGCAATACGCTCGAGGGTGTGGACGTCGGAAATGAACGGCCAAATGTAAACCGTTCCATCTGAGGTCTTCGCGGCGATTTGACTGTCTTTCTCAGTAAAGGCAACAGACGTCCATTCGACGTCAGGACCCGTCAGTGCGGCCATGGGTGTATCGGGAGTATCGTGCAGGAAGAGCAGCGGATAGCCGCGGCGAGGTAAAATAACAATTCCGTGGCCTTCGGCGCTTACCGCCGCATCGACCACATCGCCAAAGTCATGTGGCAACCGAGCCCGAAACTCTGCACCGCTCTTTCCAGTAGCTAAGACCGTCGATTCTTTGACTCGAACTTTGGACGGCACGAATACCAAAGACGATGCATCGGGTAGTCGCTTCGGCGACAATGGCGCGTCTTCGCTCCATAACCGAATTGTTCTGTCGCTGGCGCTAGACGCGATGGTCCCATCGCTGTTGACGTCGACGGAGAACACTGGACCAAGATGGCCCTGCAAAATGATTGGTGTGGGCTTGGACGCGGAATTCAGTTTCCAAAGCCGTACAACTCCGTCGCTTGAACCGGTTACTATGAACCCGCCTCGTGGATCAAAGGTACCCTGCATGGCATTCCCTTCGTGAACCAAGGGCGTCGACCTACCTGTCTCGACATCCCACAATCGAGCGATTGGAGACGGGCTGGTCGCAAGGAGCAAGTTGGAGTCCTTAGGATCAAAGGCGAGCGAGAACGGGGTACTCGCCAACTCTGGTCTGCTCGGCTTCAGGCTTTTCAGCAGGTTCATGGATGTGGCATCCACAATGTGAATCTCCCCTGAGGGCGTGCCGATGGCCATGCGCCTGCCATCGGAGCTGAAGGCGACGCTTGATGTTGGCTGGTCCGATAGCAGTGCCTTGGCAAAGGAGGGGTCCGACGTTCCAGCGGATGCGCTCCACAGCCTCGCCGGGTTGCGGAATCCGCCGGTCAAGATCGACTTACCGTCAGGGCTCCAAACCCCTGGGCCCGCCGGTTGCTCGTTGGATCCAATCTGCACGGATATGTCAGTTGCGCGCCCCTTACAAGCTTGAAAATATTGACGGAGCCTCTCGTGGGAGCACGGAGTAGTGATCCATCCGACGGGATTCGTCCCGACATAAATTCGCTCTCCGTCCGGACTCCAACGCGCGGCGAAGGGCCATCGCCCCGACACTGGCAAAGTATCAACCAGTACGCCGTCCTCGGATCCGAAAAATTCGATCTGCGGGAGAGACGATGTGATCGCCAGGAGCAGGCCCTGCCTCGGTGCAAAATTCACGCCAAGAAATTGCGTCGGAAGGTCAGCGATCCTTCGTTTTTCCCGAAGGTCGCCGAGTCCCCGATAGAGCACCTGCACGTACGCGGCGACGTCCGGTAGGTTCCCTTTTTCCGCGAGTGCTATCGCCAGAGCGTCGGCAGCCCCATTCACAATTCTTGGAGAAAGGGTCGCGTTTGCAAATGAGGCAATCATTCGGGATTGGAAATTTAACGCTAAGGCTCGAGCAGTCTCAGCACGATAATAGTAGCCAAAGAACAGAGCCAACCCTAACGCCGCAAATAATGTTGCCCCCATAGCCCAGCGCACAGCTCGTGCGTTGGCCTCAGCTGCTGCCGCGCGCAAACTGGCCTCTCGAGCTTCTCGCGCAGCACGTTCGGCGTCGCGGCGGACTGGCCCCACGATTGTATCCGATCTCTGGTCGCGTGTCAGACCTGGCACGAGGAACTGGTTCCGGCTCACAGCCTCGGAGAGGCCATGAAAGCGCGAGCACTCACCTATGAAGTCCGAGCGCATGGTTACCACAACGTGGATCGGCGACTCAGGGCAATTTGCCGCCGTCAAGAGTAGGCGAACAAATGCGGTCGCCTCGTCTCGATGTTCGGCCGCTGTGGCCGAATCGCGGATCGGTCATGCCCCGTCCAAACCTCCGGCGCGCCCGCTCACGGATTGGAGCGAGCCGGCAATCTCTCGCTCATAGCATCCACCTTCCACACGTCCCATGCATCAGCGAGACGCTTCGGATCCTGTGCCTCGCGCGGTTCGACATATCGAACCGATCTTCCGAAAGACAGTGCGGTAGCGAGTTGTTTCGCGTTGATGTCAGTGTAGAGAGCCCGGTGCACCACACGCGGAATGTCTTGCGCCACGACTAGGACGCCGTGACCGCGCATGAGTGCAACTGGGTTCTGCCCCAACGTTTTGGCAAGCGCCGCGCCCTGCTCCTTCGTGGTTACCAGCAACCCTTGCGTCAAGCCGACATCGGCAATTTCGAAGACTGGGCAGCCGCAGGCCAGAAAGGACGCAATATGCGAGATAGCTTTGAGGGGCTCAGTCGTGACCGTAAACGGAATGACATTGGGCGAATGACTGTGCACGACGGCATGGACGTCCGGCCGCGCACGGTATGCCTCCCCATGAATGAAACGTTCGAGGAAAAGACGGCGATCCTGCCCATCGACCGGGATCGAATCGAGATCGAATTCCATGATGTCCGCCGCCGTTATGAGCGCGGGGGCGCGCGCACGGGAGAGAAGGTAACGCGCGGAATTTCCGGGGTGGCGCGCGCTCACATGGCCCCAGGCGTCGAGCACGCCGTAATGGGCAAGGATGCGGCTGGCCACCACGAGGTCTTCAATGAACGCGGCCGGCACCGGACCGCCGGATGTGATAGAGCGTTGCGCCACCGACTTCTCCCTTCGCGAACTTCTGGTTGGTCCTTCGAACGAACGACGGCTGGTTCTTGCTGAGCTCTGCTTCCTCGGCGGACCTTTCTTCATAAAGTTAGTGCAGACCGATCAGGGGCCAATATAATAGAACGATCGAAAGAAGAACAATGAATTCCACGACAGTAAGCAAGGCCCCCATCACCACCAGGTCGCGGGCGGCGAAATAACCGTAGGAGTAGCCGACAATCAGCACGCCGGACTGATAGGCGAACAGCTTGCCGCC
>Ga0187783_10004310_pt1 | contig 10534 bp, 6 predicted proteins | sample 1015_SJ02_MP02_2_FD_132471 | JGI IMG/M metagenome (GOLD analysis project Ga0187783, IMG submission 132471) | Tropical peat soil microbial communities from peatlands in Department of Meta, Colombia - 1015_SJ02_MP02_20_MG | ecosystem: Environmental > Terrestrial > Soil > Wetlands > Peat | place...
CGAGCACTTGGGCGTTGGGCACTAGGGCGGCAAAGCTCAGCACGGTGACCAGCGTACCAACGAAAATGCCGGCGAACTGCGCGAGAAACTGCTGTCGAGGGTGGGCGCCGAGCAGGTATCCGCTTTTTAAGTCGCCCAGAAGGTCCGCCGCCGAGGTGGCGGCACCGGCCGTGATGTTGGCGCTCATCAGATTGACGTTGACGTTGCCGGGGCTCAGCGCGCCGAAGGTGAGCTGCGTGACCTTGCCCATGGCCCCGACGGGGGTTGTGTCGGTCTCGCCCGTTACCCGGCAGGCGACCAGCGCCAGCAAAAAGGACAGCACCACCGCGAGGATGCTCTGCCAGACCGGCATGCCGAAGCTCGCATGCCCGAGCCAGGCGAGCGCGACCAGGGACACGACCTGGCCGAGGGCAAACCAGCTCATCGGCGCCTCCAGGGCCGCGGTGGGACCGGGGTCGGCCGCGGAGCGCAGGGAGAGTATCCGCCCGAGATCGCGGAAGGCGCTGATCGCCGTGCGCCAGCTCAGAATGAAGCTCAGGAGGCCGGCGGCCACCATGCACGAGGCGCCGAACCAGAGCGTCCACTGCACGATGATCGGGAAGCCGGCGCCGGTGATCACACCCCTGGCTTGCAGGATCGGCACGAACACAGCCCAGCACAACGTCCCCGAGGCGAGCATGGTTGCGCATACCCGCATCCCAGTGATTGCGCCGGCGGCGACAAAAATGAACTCCCAGGAGAAGATGACGGTGCGCCCGGACCAGACCTCGTAGTGGCTGCCGAGGACCCACTTCTGCACGCCGGTCAGCATGGCGCCGCTCGAGAAGCGGTCGAGATTGGCGCTGACGTGTGACATCCCCTCCCCCCAGAACTTGTCGAGCGCGGCAATCAGCCCAGCGAGCCCCAACGCCTTGGCCGCGCGCATGCCCTGCGGACCGGCGTGCAGCGCGCGCAGGGTTTCGGCTGCGGCAACGCCGGAGGGGAAGCGCAGCTGGTCGACATTGATCATCTGCCGCTTCATCGGAATGGCCATGGTGACGCCGAGAACGGCAATGAAGAAAACCCACGCCAGCATCAGCTGTACGGAAATCGGCTGCCCATTGACGATGATGTAGGCGGCAAAGGCCGAAACCAGCGTCCCACCCGTCGAGTAGCCGGCCGAGCTCGCCGTCGACTGCATGCAGTTGTTCTCGAGGATGGTCATCGGCGTGCGCGCGAGACCGACCTTGAGCAGGCTCGCCCAGATCGCATACGACAGGATGCAGGCGGTGATGGCGACCCCGAACCCCCAGCCGGCCTTGAGGCCGATGTAGAGGTTGGTGAGCGACAGCACGCCGCCGAGCCCCGAGCCCATCAGCACTGCTCGCCACGTCAGCTGGGCCATGCTGTCTCCGTGACCGTGGTAGACCTCTTGGTACCACTGCCGCTCGATCTCTTCGGCGGTGCCTTTGAAGCCGGCGACCGGCAGCGGCCGCCCGGACGGCGCGGCCGCGGATCCCTTCGGGGAGCATGCTTGGGGCACGGGGTTATCCGAACTGACGGACGCAAATCTGCTGCAGCATAACGCTCGCACTCCCGGACCGCCTACTGCCTGTGGCAGAGTTGGCGACACCGGCAGCGCCGCGTTCGCGGTAGGCGCGCGGCCTTGCCCGGCGTCGGCCTCGACTGTGGCACGCGCCGCTCGCAAGCGCGTGGCGCATGCCGCACTTGCCGCGCTCCCTGCCGCAACCGGCAAACCTCGACCCGGTGCGCCGCGCGCATCGGGCGTCGATGGACCCGCGCGGGCCTCGATCGACGACCGCCGGCGAACATAGCGGAGGCGGCGCGCGGGCGCTCGACCTTGCTCCCTCCACGTCCGCGCGCCGGTGTACGCTCTCGCTTTTTACTCAGCCAAGGCGCGCGTGGACAAAATCGATGATGCGCTGCATGGCCAGCGGCGCGGCCTTGGAGGCCGGATTGCGAATGAAGCCGCCGCCTTCGCCTGCATAGAGCGCGAGGTCGACCTCGCCACCGCGCTGCTGGTAGTGCGCGACGAAGCGCTCGAGGTCGGCCTTGGGATGCACGAGGTCGTTGGCGCCCTGCACATACAGAACGGGCGGCATCTCGACGGGCTCGCCACGTTGCAAAATGCCGACCGGGTTGCCTTCCTCCATCGCTTCCTCCGTCTGCCAGAACTTGATATGCGACGGGATCACGCGGTCGATCTGCTCGGGGTACTCGCCGCCGGCTGCCTGCAGGCGCTTGGCGTAGTGGAAACGGCGCAACGGATCGATCACCGGCCAGACCATCACGACGGCCGCAACCGAAGCGTCGAGGCCGGTGTGCCCTGCGAGCGGGATCTCGGCATAGCGCTTGTCGCGCGGACGCATGGCCGCGAGCATAGCCAGGTGGCCGCCGCTCGAGATGCCTATCAAGCCGACGCGATCGGCCCGCGCTTTGAACTCGCCGGCGCGCGCCTTCAGCCAGCGCGCGGCGTAATTGATATCCGCCAGCGACGCCGGATAGCTGGCGACGGGCGGCATGCGGAAGTCGAGGGCCGCAACGACGACCCCGCTCTTCGCCAGCGCCTCATTGAACAGCGTATCCGACGTGCGGTCCTGGTTGCACCACGCGCCACCGTGCAAATCGATCATCAGCGGGAATGGCCCTGCACCCTTCGGCTTGAACAGACGCAGCAGCAGCGGGCTGCCGCCGTGATTGAGGTACTCGACGTCATCGACGGCGAACTCGTGGGCGGTACGCGATGGCGTTGGCTTGCTGGCTGTGCTGGTCGCTGGCATGGGCGTATCCTTCGCGTGACGTTCACATGGGCCGGCCGCAAGAGGGCATTTTATCGCCGGCGCGGGCAGCTTGGCACGCGGGCGAGGGCGTGGGAAGGGCGATACCCAGGGGCCAGCGGTAGGTGCGGGCGGCCCCTTTGATTGCCGCCATCTCGCGCACGAACGGGATGTGCAATGCGCCTTGGGGTGGGTCACTGGCCACACGAGAGGCAGGCCGCACCCCTTGTGGGTTACAACTCGGCACGCGCATAGAGCTCCCAGAGCTCTGCGGCAAAGGTCCCGGGCTCGGCATCGGCGCCCTGGCTTGCGAAGTAGCGGCAAACATTGGCGACATCGCGGATCAGCAGCCTGCGCGCATGGGGATTGCTGTGTGCATCGACGGCTTGCGGCAGATCGATTACCCGCAGGCGCCCACCAGAGTAGAGTAGGTTGTAGGCCGACAGATCGCCGTGCACGACATGGCACGCCAGCATGATCTCGATATTGCGCAGCGCCTGCTCAAGCAGCGCCTCCGCCAAAGCCGGCGCCAGTCGCAGGGTGCAAAGCCGGGAAGCCGGCCGGTCGCGCTCGCCGACGAACTCGAGCAACATCGCCTTCCCGCCGAGCACGAGCGGACGCGGAACGTTGGCGCCGGCAGCATGCAGAATTCCGAGCACGGCGAACTCGTGGTGTAGCCAGCCGCCGAATTCAACGGACCGACCAAACCTGCTCTTGTTTTGACCGCCCAGGTCGCTCTCGCATCCCCCAGCACGCGACCCTCCTGATAGATGGCCGAGTTGCGGAATCGCGGGGCTGCCCGGATCCAGATCTTGCCTCCCCGCGGGCAGGCCGCGTCCCCGCGGACTGGCGGCTGATGATGCTCGGCGGCGAGCGGATCGCCCGGTCCGGCCATCGATCGACATCGACGCTGATTTCGGCCATTCGACCGACATTCGATCCTCGGATGTCGCCGCCTTCAGATGTCGCAGGAGCCGGCGATGTCTGCCCGTCAAGGCGAAAAGATCGCCGGGCTCCAACTGGATGCGCCAGAGTGCCTTCGATCGGCTGCGGCGGAAGTCCGCCAAGATCGGCGCAGCCGCCCATCGTCTCACGGCGGCTGCAGCGATCGGCGCGCCGGAAAGCCCCCTCCCCCGCAGACATTAAGCGGGATTGAGCAGCGGCCGACAGCGAAGGTATGCTGGTCGCGCGGGCGCCGCATCCGCCGGCCGGCGCCGGCGCGCAGATGAGAGTGTTCGAGGGACGCTTCGGCGCGCATCATCGCCCTCGGTGAGCCAGGGACTGAGACCATGACTCTGCCCCATCAAGCGCTTCGCACGATCCTGCCGATCGCCGGTTGGTCCGACCGGCACGCGGCCGCGGTCGAGTTCACCGGTGGCGCCGATCCAGTGCTGCCCACGCCGTTTCGCATCGGCGCCGCCGGCGCCGCAACCGTAGCGGCTGCCGGGCTTGCGGCCGGCGAACTGTGGGAGACTCGCACCGGGCGGCGCCAGCACGTGACAGTCGATCTTCGCCACGCCGCCGCATCGTTGCGCAGCGCGCACTACATGAAGGTCGCGGGCGCCAGGCTTGCAACCGCGCGCAACAGCATCATGGGCGTCTATCCGACCCGGGATGGGCGATGGTCCTATCTCCACTGCAATTTTCCCAATCACCGCGCGGCCGCCCTCGGCGTGCTCGGCGTAGCGGAAGACCGCAATGCGGTGGCGCGCGCGGTTGCCACCTGGAACGCCGCCGATCTCGAGGAGGCGATCATCGCCGCAAAGGGCGCCGGCGGCATGGCGCGGACGCAGGCCGAATGGGCGAGGCATCCGCAAGCAGCTGCCATTGCGGCGCTGCCGCTGATGGAAATCCTGCGCATCGGCGATAGCCCGCCCGAGCCCCTGCCGGCGGGCGACCGGCCGCTGGCGGGCATCCGCGTCCTCGATCTCACCCGCGTCCTTGCCGGGCCGACGTGCGGTCGGACGCTCGCCGAACACGGTGCCGAGGTCATGAGGATCACCGCTGCGCACCTGCCCAACCTTGGCTACCAGGAATGGGATACCGGGCACGGCAAGCTGTCGGCCGAGCTCGATCTGCGCACGCCCAGTGATGCAGAGGTCCTGCGCGGCCTGGTCCGCACGGCGGATGTGTTCTCGCAAGGATATCGTCCCGGCACCTTGGCCGACCGGGGACTGTCGCCCAAGCAACTGACCTCGATCCGCCCGGGTCTCGTCTATGTTACGCTCTCGGCCTTCGGCCATGCCGGGCCATGGGCGTCGCGGCGCGGTTTTGACACCGTCGTGCAGACCGTCAGTGGCATGACGATACGTCAGGCGGAAAGCGTCCCCGGCAAGAGTCCCGGCCCGCAGTTCTACCCGGTCTCCGCCATCGACTACTGCACCGGTTATTTGATGGCCTTCGGCGCCATGGTGGCGTTGGCGCGCCGAACGCGGGAAGGCGGCAGCTGGCTGGTACGCATCTCCCTCGCGCAGGTCGGCAAGTGGATCGTCGACCTCGGCCTAGTGCCGGCGGCGGCGCTTCGCGACGTCCCTGCCGAATTCGCCGCCGGCGAGTTGGAGCGTTGGTCGACGGCAAGCGAGACGCCCTCGGGTCGGCTCGACCACCTCAAGCCCGTCGTGCAGTTGTCGGAAACCCCGGCGCATTGGGCGCGGCCCTCGGTTCCGCTCGGCTATCACCGCCCCGAGTGGCCGTCGCCGCCTTGACGACGTCAGCGGCGATCGCGATCGTCGCCCCTCGCTCCGCTCATCGGCGCCGGTTCTGCTGAAGCCAGGCAAGCACGTCGCCTGCGTTGCGGTCCGGGGGAAAGACCGGATAGAAGACCTTGGCGATGGTCGCGTCGTCGATCACCAGCGCCAGGCGTTTGATCAGCGTCATACCCGCCACCTCCATGGTCGGGAGGTGCAGCGCCCTCGACAGGGCGAGCGTTTCGTCCGACAGCAGCGGGAAGGGCAGGTGCAGCCGATCGGCGGCCTCGCGCTGGTAGGCGCTATCCTGCGTCGACACGCCAAAGACGCGCGTCACCCCAGCGGCCAGCATCTCCCCATAGAGGTCGCGGAAGGCGCAGGCTTGCGGGGTGCAGCCGCGTGCGCCCGGGATCATGTCCCATCCCTCTACCGGCGAGATCTGCCCCGGCACTCCCGTGCGCGGATAGGCAAACAGCACGACGCGGCCAGGGACCTTTGCCAGCGAGACCTGGGCGCCGTTGGTGTCGATGAGCGGGACGTCCGGCACGGCGCGCCCGGTGAGGTGGCGTGCCGCGCCATCATCCTGAGGAGCTGGGATCTTCGACCAGTCGACCTCAAGCAGATTGGGTTGATTGTCCGATGCCATGACCGCAACAGTTAAGCCTCTGCGGCTGGAGGTCAAGCATCATTCTCGTGGAGGCGCGCGAGGTGTTTGGCGGGCGGGAGTTGCAAGATATCGCCCCTGCCCGGCGGTCCGCTGGCGGCCAGGGGCACGGCCAACCCGTCGACTCGTGCCTCCCCGAGACCCGCCGATGGCCACCCCAGGGTCGCTGTGGGAGGGGATGGGCTCCGGCAACCCGCGTCGTGGCAGCCCACACGCCACCAGGATCTGCCGCTTTCGCGGCGGTTCGCGCCAAGGTGGCGCGTTTAGGCCGCGAGCAAGTCAAAGCCCCGTTCGGCGAAACCATTGGCGAGCTTCTCGACGTAGGCGTTTATCGTCCGCTTGGCGACGATGGCTCTCAACTCTCTGCCTGCGGCGCTGAGGGTGACGCCGGGCACGGCGCCCAGGGCCGCCACGCGCTTTTCCGGGGTATCGAGCTCCGTCGTCTTTGCCTCGCTGACGTGCAAGCGATAGAAATCCCCTCCGAGATCGAATGGCCGTCCTACCGCGGCGAGCGGCATTTCGACGAAGGTGTCGTACTCGGAAAAGATGAGCCCGGCCTCGATGAGGTGATTGAGGGCCTCGAACGGCAGCCCGAACTCCTCCAGACTGTTTTCACCGACGTCGCCGACGCCGAGCGTCACGACCCGCACGTGCCGCGCCGAGACGACGGTGCTGATGTTGCACAGCGTGTCGAACAGGCGGCCCACGCCCGGGCCCATCTCGGCCAGAATGCCGAGCGATCGCTTCGAGAACGAACCCGGCTGTTTGACTTCCCCGGCTAACACCTTGCCGAAAAGCAGCTTGGCCTCCTCGGTACCCAATTGGTCGACCTTGCCCTTGAAGAAGGCCATCCAGTCGTCGTCGAGGAACGTCTCCGCGTCGACGCTTGCGGGTGCGTGAGTGATCTCCTTGGCCGCGAGCTCGAGCACGCGCGCACGCCGGTGACGCTTCTCGACATAGTCGGCGACCAATCCGTCCACCGCCGCTGCGACCTTGTCGATCGAGGCATCCCAGAGCTGGCGCCGCATCGCATCGACGACGGCCGCGTTGAGCTTCTCGTTTCGTCCGAGTTCCTCGCGAGCGAATGCGGCTTTGCCGCCGCGAGGCCAGGTCGGCACGTCGAGCAGCGCCGCACAGGCCTTGTCCAGGTTTTTCACGGTCCGCGGCGGTGCCGGAAGAGGGGGAAGCTGGAAGCCAAGCGAGTTTTCAATGACCTCTCGCAGTGACGGCAGCGCCTTGTCTTGGGTGTCATCGATCATGTCGCGACTATACCAAGGCGCTTGGCAAGCGTCAGCGCTCCGCAATAAGCCGCCTGTCGCCTCCAGCCGACCCTCCCCACGGGGTCGCCACGGCAGGCCAAGGCTAGGCTTGGCGTCGGGGGACCCCTTGCTACCAACGCGTCGGCCGACCGATCCCGCGCGCCGTAGCCTGCCGGCGACCGCGTCCCTCCGCGGCTGCAGCGCGAATTGGCCCAGCGCGGATTGGGGCAAGGCACCGGACCCGAGCCTGCGCCGCGCCGGCCGCACCAGCTGCGGCCAAAGGCCATGCAGGAGATGCAGGAGAAGACCCCTCGGCTTGCGCGGGCCGGACCCTTCGCTCTCGGCGCCTTCGCCCGGCGTCCCCTCGCTCGGCCGCACACAAACCAATCGCGCCCGCGCTCGGAAGATGCGGCTGCGGCAGCGCGCCAGGCAGGGAAAGGCCGGTCGCGCCCACTGCCCAGGGCGTGGTCAGAATGCTGCCTTTCACGGCTTGACAATCCGCATTGCTCCGACGCGAACTAGCGGACGGAGTCTGCGCCCTTGGCAACGTCGCAATCGCGGCGCAACCGCGGGAAGGTTAAGGCGACGGCGGCAGAGAGAAGTGGGGTGCGCCATGGATCGTAGAAGCGTTATAAAGGGGCTTTCGGCTGCCGGCGCGCTGGCGACCGCGGGGCAGTTCCCGGCACCGGCCGTCGGCCAGCCAAGCCGCGTGCTCAAGTTCGTGCCACAGGCTAACCTTGCCAACTTCGACCCGATCTGGGGCACCCAATACGTCGTGCGCAACGCCTCGCAGCTCGTCTGGGACACGCTCTATGGCATGGACAGCTCCCTGCAGGCGAAGCGGCAGATGGTCGACAGCGAAGAGGTCTCGAGCGACGGCCTGACCTGGACTTTCAAGCTGCGGCAAGGGCTCAAGTTCCACAACGGCGAGAAGGTGCTGGCCAAGGACGTCGTGGCGAGCATTGCCCGCTGGGCCAACCGCGACGCCATGGGCCTGATGCTGAAGGCGATCCAGCAGGAGCTGGTCGCCGTCGACGACCGCACCTTCAAGTGGGTGCTCTCCAGACCCTACCCGAAAATGCTGCTCGCCCTCGGCAAGGTCGGCACGCCCTGCTGCTTCATCATGCCGGAGGGCATCGCCAAGACCGACCCGTACAAGCAGATCGAGGAGTATGTCGGCTCCGGCCCGATGAAGTTCGTGCGCGCCGACTGGAAGCCCGGTGCGTTGGCCGCGTTCGAGAAATTTGCCGATTACGTGCCGCGCCAGGAGCCGGCCGACTGGTGGTCGGGCGGCAAGGTGGTGAACTTCGACCGCGTCGAATGGGTGGTGATGCCGGACCCGGCGACCGCCTCGGCGGCGCTGCAGAACGGCGAGGTCGACTGGTGGGAGACGCCGGTCGCCGATCTCATTCCGGTCCTGAAGCGCAATCGCAATATCAAGGTCGACATCGCCGATCCGCTCGGCAATATCGGATCCTTCCGGCTCAACCACCTGCACCCCCCATTCCATGAGCCGAAGGCGCGCAAGGCCGTGCAGGTGGCGCTCAGCCAGGAGGACTACATGCGCGCCGTCGTCGGTTCTGACGACAAGCTGTGGAGGCCGATCCCGAGCTTCATCACCCCCGGCACGCCGCTTTACACGGAGGAGGGCGGGGAGCCTCTCAAGGGCAAGCGCGACTACGACCTCGCCAAGAAGCTGCTGCAGGATGCCGGCTATTCCGGCCAGCCCGTCACCTGTCTGGTGGCCCAGGATCAGGGGCCGCTCAAGGCCATGGGCGAGATCACCGCCGACCTGCTGAAAAAGATCGGCATGACCGTCGACTACGTGGCGACCGACTGGGGCACGGTCGGCCAGCGGCGCGCCTCGAAGAACCCTCCCGGGCAAGGTGGCTGGGGCATGTTCCACACCTGGCATGCGGGATCGGACTGCGCCAGTCCCGTCGGCTATATCGCCTTGCGCACCAACGGCGACAAGGCGTGGTTCGGTTGGCCGGACAACACCGAGATCGAGAAGGATCTGGCCGCGTGGTATGACGCCAAGTCGCTCGAGGAGGAGAAGGCGATCATCACCCGCGTCAACAAGGCGAGTATGGAGTTTGTCACCTACATTCCGACCGGCTTCTACTTCGGCTATCAGGCCTGGCGCGCGAATGTGGAAGGTGTGAGCAACGGGCCGCTACCGTGGTTCTGGGGACCGAAAAAGGCGTGACGCGCACCCCCCTCCTCTGCTGAGCCGCGGCGATAGGACGTCCCATGCTGGGCTTCATCCTGCGCCGTGTGCTGGCGACGATCCCCGTGATGGCGATCGTCGCACTGTTCGTGTTCAGTCTGCTTTATATCGCTCCTGGCGACCCCGCCGTCGTCATCGCCGGCGACCAGGCTTCGCTCGAGGACATCGAGCGGATCCGCAAGGGTCTCGGACTCGATCGCCCGTTCCTCCTGCGGTTTGCCGAATGGGGGCTGCAGGTGGCGCAGGGCGACCTCGGCAAGTCGATGTTCACCGGACTGCCGGTGACCGAGCTGATCGGCCAGCGCATCGAACCGACGCTGTCGCTGATGGCAGTAACGCTCCTGTTCGCCGTCGTCGTCGCCGTTCCGGTCGGCGTGCTGGCGGCCTGGCGCGCCGGCGGCTGGCTCGACCGCGGCTTCATGGCGCTGGCGGTGGCCGGCTTTTCGGTGCCCGTGTTCGTCATTGGCTATCTGCTCGCTTACGTCTTTGCCTTGCAGCTCGATTGGCTGCTGGCGCAGGGCTACACCCCCCTTGCCCGAGGTCTGCGGCCCTGGCTCGAGAACCTGATCCTGCCGGCCGTTGCGCTGGGCTTCGTTTATATTGCGCTGATTGCCCGCATCACGCGCGCAACGATGCTGGAAGTGCTGTCTCAGGACTACGTGCGCACCGCCCGAGCCAAGGGACTGGGCGAGCGCGCCGTGCTCTTTGTGCACGCCTTGAAGAATGCCGCGGTGCCGATCGTCACCGTGATCGGCATCGGCGTCGCCCTGCTGATCGGCGGGGCGGTCGTCCCCGAGAGCGTGTTCGCCATTCCCGGCCTCGGCCGACTGACCCTCGATGCCATCGTGCGCCGCGACTATCCCGTCATTCAGGGCATCGTGCTGATGTTCTCGTTCGTCTATGTGCTGGTGAATCTC
>Ga0187783_10004311_pt1 | contig 10531 bp, 8 predicted proteins | sample 1015_SJ02_MP02_2_FD_132471 | JGI IMG/M metagenome (GOLD analysis project Ga0187783, IMG submission 132471) | Tropical peat soil microbial communities from peatlands in Department of Meta, Colombia - 1015_SJ02_MP02_20_MG | ecosystem: Environmental > Terrestrial > Soil > Wetlands > Peat | place...
CGGACTCGTGTTCCGGTCCTTGCTCGCCGACAACGGGCCGCTCGATGACTCCTTGCAGAAGATCGGCCTCGGGATCCTGGCAAAACCGTGGCTGACGGATGCCGCGCTGGTCAAACCGGTGATCATCATGCTGGTTCTGTGGGGCGGGTTCGGCACCGGCGTGCTGATCTTCTCCGCGGCCCTCAACGCGGTCCCGCAGGAAGTCTTCGAAGCCGCCCGCATCGACGGTGCGGGATTCTGGACTGAACTGTGGCGCATCGCGCTGCCGAGCATCTCGCCGACGGTACTGCTGTGGACCATGTTCCAGGCTCTGTCGATCTTTCTGTTCATGTTCTCGTGGATCTTCGTGCTGACCAATGGAGGCCCTGGGCTGGCAAGCACGACGATGGACTTCAACGTCTATCAGACCTTCATTACGTTCGGGTTCTTCGGCTCGGCCGCAGCGCAGTCCGTCGTACTCATGATCATGGTCATCCTGGTTGCGCTGGTCTGTGTCCTCATCCCCTGGCTGGTCCGCCGCTCACTCGCCCGGCGCAGCACGGTGCTGACGGCGGCGAAGCGTTGAGGTCGGTTCGGGCCGTGCGACGGCTGAAGACGGCGATCGCGCTGGTCATCGCCATCCCGTTCATCGTGCCGTTCCTGCTGCTGATCAGCACTGCCTTCCGCACGCCACGGGACTACATCGACAACCCCGGCGGCCTGCCCAGGGCGTTTACTTTCGCTAATCTGACGGCTGCCTGGTCTGGTGCCAACCTCGGCTTGGCCGTGCTATCAACGCTCATCACCTGCGTGGTTGCCTGCGTTGTGTGTGGCGCGGTGGCGCTCGCCGGAGGTTACTGGTTTCGCATCCACCAGAGCCGGTCGGCTGGCTGGCTGCGCTGGATCCTGGTGTCCTGCTATGCCATCCCCACTGTCGCGTGGCTGATCCCGCTGTTCGTGGAGCTCTCTCAGGCGGGCATGAGCAATAGCAGGGTCATCACCGGCGCCGTCGATGGCGTTTCGAGTCTGCCGTTTGCCTTCTACCTCGTGCACACCTACTTCCGGCAGGTCCTCACGACCGACTTGCTCGAGGCCGCAACCTTGGACGGCGCCAGCGTGCTCGCCACCTTTCGCCGCATCGCCGTACCGATCGCGCGGCCCGTCCTAGCGTCGGTCTCCGCCCTAGTGTTCGTGTGGACGTTCGGCGACCTGCTGGTAGCCGCGACGCTGCTGCAGAGCCCATCGGTGAACACACTGACGCTCGCCACAGCATTCCTGGCGACAAAGGACAACCTGAACCTGCAACAGCAGGCCGCGGCCGGGTTGGTCGCCCTGCTGCCGACCCTTGCGGTCTTCTTGGTCGCGCAGAAGGCGCTGGCCAGAGGCTTTGGTGCGGCCAGTGGCAGCTAGGGTCTTCGCCGCCGACTGGGTCCTCCCGATTGCCTCGGCACCGATCCGTGCGGGCGCAGTCGTCATCGACGCGCGCCGCATCGCATGGGTCGGGCAGCTCGCGCAATTGCCAGCGCGGTGGTCGACTGCGCCGGTGGACCGGCGCACAGGAGTGCTGACGCCGGGCCTTGTGAACGCCCACACCCATCTGCAGTACACGGGCTTCGCGCATCTCGGGCAAGGTAAGTACTCCGGCTTCGAGCAGTGGTCGTTCGCGTTCGAGGCCGCCTACCGAGCGGTGACAGATCCCGGATCCTGGGCTGAGTCGGCCCTGGCTGGAGCGCGGCAGGCCGTCGCCGGGGGAAGCACGGTTGTCGCGGAGGTCATTACCAACGATCAGGCACGAGGCGCGCTGGCCGAATGTGGCGTCACCGGGATCGAATACCTCGAAGCCATCGGGCAGGTGGAGGAGCGCTGGCTCGACGGCTCACGAGCCGACTTCGTGGCCAGGCTAGGGCGGCCAGCTACGGTGCCGTTCGGCATATCACCGCACGCGCCATACAGTCTCGACGGCGCGGTGATCAAGGACCTGATGGCTATCGCGGCCGATCACCAGGCACGGGCGCACCTGCATCTCGGAGAATCGGCGCTAGAACTTAGCCTGTATCAGCGCGGCGAACGGCACATGCTGGATATCTACGGCGATCTGCGAGACCGATTCGACCTCGTCCGGCGCGGCGGTGCTGGGCAGGACACCGCAGCCTACGCCGACTCCATCGGGGTTCTTGTCCCCACGGCCCATCTCGCGCATGCGATTTACCTCGACAGAGCTGGGCGTGACCTGATCAAGCGGCGCGGCACGCAGGTTGCCCTCTGCCCCCGGTCCAATGCTGTGCTTGGACTTGGGCCGGCGCCCGTGGCTGCTTACCTGTCGGAGGGACACGAGATCGCGGTGGGAACCGACTCGCTCGCGTCTTCGCCATCGCTTGACCTGATGGCTGACGTTGCCCTGCTCGCGAGCATCGCCCGCGAGCAGGGCTACCGCTACGGCGACCTCGCCCAGCGGTTGCTGCGCGCCGCCACACTCGGCGGTGCCAAGGCGATGGGGCTTGACGGCAGGGGTTACGGCACACTCGTGCCTGGCGGGCCCGCTGATCTTGCCGTGTTTGATATCGAGGTCGCAGACCAGCCAGTAGCGGACGCCTTGGTTGCCCGCGGGCAAGGCTCGTGCACTCTCACGATTGCGGGCGGCGTGATCCGCCACGATGCAGCCGACGATGTCAGCGCGGCAGGTGCCGGCCGCACGGACGGAACCCTAGGAGACTGAGTCGATCGCCCTGGTCACCTGACTCAGCGCGGACTGCCGCGTTCCGTCCACACGGCTGGTATCTGTGGTCGTGCTCTAGTCAATAATTACTATAGGCTTAGTCGTAAATAACTCTCTCCATGCCGATGCCCGGCATGCGGACACACGAGGCAAGCGGATCCTTGACGGTTCACAGGGTGATCAGCCAGGAGGACATCCGGCTTGAGGACTGCGTGCTGCCGGAACCGGAGCGGTCCGCCACCGTCATGCGGCCGGAAGGATCAGGTCCAGGCAACTGGGCGGGCAGCCCGAGCGCGGTGGCCAGGGACGGTGAGATCGTGCTCGCCTACCGGATGCGGCGCCCTGGGGCCCGGGGAAACTCGGTCGGCATCGCCAGGTCCGCCGACGGCGAGCACTTCACCAACGTTGCTGTCATCACCAAGGACGAGATGGACGCCGAGTCACTGGAGCGTCCGGCTCTGACGGTCACCGCGGATGGCACATGGCGGCTGTACCTGAGCTGCGCTACCTGGGGAACCAGGCACTGGCGGATCGAGGTGCTGGAGGCGACCGCGCCGCACCGATTCGACCCAGCGACGCGGTCGGTACTGCTGGCCGGCGACGCGAGCCGGGCGGTCAAGGATCCCGTCATAAGCTGGCACGACGGCCGGTGGCACATGTGGGTTTGCGTCCATCCGCTCGGCGACCCGGCGAACACCGACCGGATGTGGACCGAGTACGCGACCAGCGCTGACGGCCTGGACTGGGAATTTCGCGGGCCCGCCCTGTTGCCCCGAGACGGCCAGTGGGATGCGCGGGGCGCCCGCGTCACCGCCGTGCAGTTCAGCCCGGCCGGCGTCCTGGCGTATTACGACGGCCGCGCCACGGCGGCAGAGAACTTCGAGGAGCGCACCGGGCTGGCCTTCGGCGCCGCGCCGGGCGCACTGACGGCGGTCGGCGCCAGACCGGCGGCCCAGTCGTCGGCTGGCGGGCTCGGCCTGCGGTACCTCACCGTGCTGCCACTCGGCGACGGCCGCCGCCGACTGTACTACGAGCTTACGGTGCAGGGCGGCGCGCACGAGTTGCGCACCGAGCTGCGCTGACGGCCGCACGTCGAGTGTCCGCAGGCGGGCCATGCCGTGCCTTCACTCACCGCGGCCGCCCGTTGCGTGCCTGCCGCTGTCCGGCCGGCCTGCTGCCCACGAGCCCGCCGGAGTCCCCGCGCGGCCCCAGCCAGTCGCTGAAGTCCTCGCCGGTCAGGGACTCCAGCAGCCGGATGTCCGCCTCGAACGCCGGCACCAGAGCGCTGCGCTGCTCCCACGTCAGCGGCTGCCGCGGTCGCGCACCCTCCTGCAGACTTCGCTCCAGCCGGTCAATGACGCTGGCACCTGGGTGGCTCGGCAGCCGTGCCGTCATGGCCGAAGCCGCCCGGAGCACGCCGCTGGTGATGCGATGCCGAGCGGTGGATTCAGGATGAGCCGTGACGTTCTCACGCGGCACCTCGCTGAGCACGCCCTCGTGGACACCGAGGAAACGGCACACCTGGTCAAGCAGCGCGCGTGGGTCGGTGACCAGCGCCCGGTACCGGAACACCAGCACGCGATCGCGCGGAAAGACGGTGTAGAGGTGCTCGAGCTGCCGGCCGTACAGGCCGAGACGCTGATAGTGCCAGAAGTCCGCCCAGCCCGCCGCTATCCGGCGTTCTTCCTGAGCGCACGCGCGGATGAAGTCGTCGACCGGGTCGAGACCCGCCGACCACAAGTGCGTCCAGTTCGAGTGCGCGCGCTCAACTGGGTCGCGCAGCACGACGATCAGCCGGGCGTCCGGGATCAGCGCCCGGATCCGCAGCTGGGCATCGGATCTGTAGAGGTAGAAAGGTGTCGACTCGCCCCGTCGCGTGCCGGCCGGAGCGGCAGTGAACAACCTCTCGTAGTCGGTGCGGCGCCAGACATGCTCCCGGTAGGTGCGCGCATCTCCCGGGCCGCCCTGGGTCGGAGGCGGACCGTCGGTCAGAAAGAACTTGGGCTCCTTGACCGGGGATAGGTACAGCTCAGGGTGCCGGGCGAGAGCGGCGTGCAGCGCGGTGGTACCGGCTTTGGGTGCGCCAGCGATGAAGAAGTCCGGCAACGCCACGGTCCCTCCCGAAAACCCGAGCTATGAATGCGGGCTAACCCGTCACCCCGGCCGGCTGTTCCGCGGTGAGCTCGGCCCTTCGGCCGGCGATCCTGACCGCGATCAGGTAGCCCACGGCAGCGACCACCCCGCCAACGATCCAGGAGATATCGGCGCCACCGAGCGCGTTGACCAGTGGCCCCTTGAGATCGGTCTGGTCGACGAAGAGGAGCTCGGCGCCGACCGCGACGAGATAGGGAATGACCGCGGGCCACCGCCAGCCTCCGTACACACCCCGAGCCGTGTAAAACGAGGCGACGTCATAGTGCTCGTGCTGGACGACGTAGAAGTCGATCAGGTTGATCATGGACCACGGCACGAACACGAACAACAGGACGTCGAGGAAGTTGCTGAAGGTTGTCACGAACGACCGCCAGCCCAGCAACGCCAGTAGCAGTGCCACGGCAGAGATCAAGAGAACCCCGATCACCCTGGCGACTCGAGACAATTCCACCCGCTGCCACGTCGACCTGACGGCCTCCCAGGAAAGCATGCCCGTGTAGGCGTTCATCCCCGCTCCCGCAATCAGCGACAGGGCGGAGAACCACAGCACCCACTTGCCCGCGACGCTCGCGATGACGGTCACCGGGGATGCCGCGGTCGGGGCGATAGCAGCGACCCACGCGCCGAGCGCGCAGAAAGCCACGGTGGACACGGTTGACCCAACGGCCACCGCGGAGAACACTCGCGGCCCGGACGTGTTTTTGGGCATGTACCGCGAGTAGTCGGAGACGTAGATAGCCCAGCTCAGCTGGTTCATGAAGAACAGCCCGACCACGACGAGAAAGACCGGGAAGCTGGCTAGGTGAGTGCCTGCCATTCCCTTGGCGAGGTGATCGCCAGAGGCAATCACCAGGCCCACTATGGCAATCCAGACACCTGTCATGATCACCACGAGATAGGGCTGAACCGCGTGGATGAGTCGGTAACCCCAGACTGCCAGGACGACGGCCGGCACGGCGAAGATCACAATCCATGCGTCAATCGGTAGCCCCGACACAGCTTCTTGCAGGGACTGCGCGCCGACGACCAGGCCGCCCCCCATGTACCCCACATCCAGCAGAATCCCCATCAGGAAAAGGACCACGCCGAAGTAGAACCCGAACTGGCCACGAGACTGGACCATCTGCGGCACGCCAAGTCGGGGACCCTGGACGGCATGCAGGGCGGTAAGGACCCCCCCTATCACCGACCCAAGCACGATGGCGACGATGGCCCAGAATAGGTTCAGGCCAAGCAGGACGGCGAATGACCCGAGGACGATGCAGAAGAAGTTAGCGTTGCACGCGTACCACAGTCGCCACTGCTGACCCACGGTTCCGTACCGCTGACTGTCCGGGATGGGCTGGATCGAGTTGACCTCGATCTCCGCCGTCCGGTGCGGACTTGCAACCTGTGCCGTCTCGTCGACGTGTGTCATGAGTGTGTCCTCCTGAGTTCTGCCAGGACCGCCAGCGCGGCATCCAGGCCGTCTCCGATTCGTACTTCCGCGCCGAGGTCGGAAAGGGACCTGCCGAGCGCCGCCAGCCCAACCACCGGATGAAACGCGCTCGCGGTAGGCCCCATGTGCCCAATGCGGACGAGATTTCCCGCGCCCTCGCCGCCGGAGATGAACACGTCGTATCGAGCACGCACGTAATCACAGACGGTCGCCTGGTCCAGACCGAGTGGCACGACTACCGCGGTGACGCAGGCCGACATAATGGCGTCTCGGGCGGGCCAGAGCCGGAGGCCCATCGCTGCTATCCCGGCCCGACAAACGCGTCCCGCCATCTCATGCCGGGCGAATACAGCCTCGCGACCCTCCTCAAGAAACAAGTCACAGGCCGCCTCGAGGCCGTAGACGTCGGTGATGGACGGGGTGTAAGGGAATCGGCCCTGGCCATGCCACCGGTCCCGCCAGTCCAACAGCGACAGAAACGAATCGCGGGGCGCTACTGGATTGCGCTCGATCGCCGCCCACGCCTGCGGGCTTATCGCTACGAGGGACATGCCTGGCAGCGCGCCCAGGCACTTCTGCGGCGCAGCTACGCAAACGTCTAGCTGCCAGCTATCGGGGTCGAGGGGCATGCCACCGAGTGAGGCCACGCAATCGACCAGTGTCACGACACCATGGGCCCGCGCGATCGGGCCGATGCGGGAGCAGTCGTTCAGCGTGCCCGACGGGGTCTCACAGTGCACGACGCACAGCAGCTCGATCTCCCGGTGCGCGTCGAGATAAGCCTCGACGTCATCAGGATCGATCGCCTCGTCGTAGGGAACGCTAAGCTCGTGCAGCTGAGCGCCCAAGCTCTTCAGCCACAAGCTCATCCCGTGACCGTAAATGCCCGAGACCAGGTTCAGTACCGGCATGCCCGGGCGGACCAGGGAGCGGACCGCGGCCTCCAGGCCGAGCACGGCCTCGCCCTGCAGCAGGATGATCTCGTTGGCAGTGCCGAAAACGTCGCCCACTTTGGCTTCCGTGCGCCGGAATGCCGCCAGGAACGCAGGGTCGTGGTGATGCGTTACCGGTCGGCTGAGCGCGGCCAGCACTCGCGGGTATACGCCTGCCGGACCCGTTGCGAGAGTGAAATCCGGATCCCGCATCGCACGCCCACTGTCCATCGGACTCTGCTACGCCGCGTCAGGCCAAGTGGCTAGCCCAGGCCGTCGCCGGGGCTAGCCACTCATGCGGCCTCGTTCCTTCGCGTGCGATGCGACTCTCCCCAACTCGCGTGCTGCTGCAGGTCCGTGCCGCGACCGAAGGTTGTCTCGGCACCTTACAGTCGAGCATCCGGCTGGCATCTTGTCAATAAAACCGACCAATAAAATAGGTAATTCGCTGGCTCAGCACGTCGGGCCAGGCAGCGAGGGTGACGTCTATGGCGCGCCAATGTCCTCGCGGACGCCGGTGTCGGACGTCCGCTGGATCTGCCCGAGCAGCCGGTGGAACCGGACCGCGGTCGTGAAGTCGGGCACCGCCGGGCGGCGGCCGGCGATCGCGCGGCCGAACTCCCGGTAAAGGATGGCGACGTTCTTCGGCGGACCGGCAGGCACCGACGCGGGCACCAGGCTGTACTGCTCGGGCACCGGCAGGTGGCCGGAGGTGCCGCCGGGCTTGGTGATCGAGATTGACCAGTCGCTGATATGAATCGCGCCAGGCGTGGCGGGACGGACAACCAGGGTGGCCTCGGTGCCGACAATGCGGACCTCGAACGCGGGCGAGACCGGCGCCGACCCGCCCTGCACCACGACCGATGCCAGCGCGCCGCTGGCGAGCCGACCGGCCACGACGACCTGGTCCGGGGAAGTGACCGGAATGGTCTGCCCGGTCTCGATGACCGTGGTCTCCTTGTTGATCGAAGCGACGACGCCCGACAGCTGGCTGAACTCGCCGACGGCGCGAGCCAGGGTCGCCAGGATGTGGCCCGTGGAGATGCTCAGGATCGTGGCCCCCGCGGCCACGTCGGTGGCATACACGCTCGCCCGCGGGATCCGGCGCCCGCCCGGCCCGCCGGAGGACACCACGCTGACAGTCAGCGGCTGCCCGATCTCGCCGGCTGCGATCAGGTCGGCGACAAACAGCGCGCCGGGTGCCTGATATCCCTGCAGTCCGACCAGGTGCCGCACACCGGCGGCCTCCGCCAGGTCAGCCAGCTCAATGGCCTGTTGCAGGCTGACGCCGAGCGGCCACTCCGAGAACACGTGCTTCCCGGCCGCCAGCACCGCCCGGACCAGCCGATCGTGCTCGGGAACCTTGACCGTCACCGCGACCGCGTCCACTTCCGGGCTGGACGCGAGCTCGAAGTCATCGTCAAAGGCCAGCGGAATGCCGTACGCTTCCGCGGTGATCCGCGCTGTCTCCAGCCGGGTAGTCGCGACGGCGGTGACCTCGAACTCGTCGAGAGCCTGCAGCGCGGGCAGGTGAGCCGCGGTCCCCCACCCGCGGGACGGGGTCGCGCCGATGATGCCGAGCCGGATCGGCCGACTCTCCGAGTCAATCGAGGTCATGACGTCATCCCAGTAGCCGGGTCAGGGCTGGCGGCGGTGCCACGCCTGCGCCAGCAGCTCGTATGACCGAACTCGGTCGGCATGATCGTGGGTAATCGTGGTGATGGCTAGTTCGTCGGCTCCGGTGGCGTCCCTGAGCTGCTCGAGTTTGTCCGCGACGGTCTCCGGCGAGCCGACTAGCTGAGTATCGGTGCGGTCCTTGACGAGGGCCAGGTCCTCGTCCGACCACTCGTGCTCCGCCGCCTCCTCGGGGGTCGGGAACTTGATGGCGCCCGCCCCGGTCCGGATGCTGCGTACCCAGAGACCGTAGCCCGACGCCAGCCGTTGCGCGCTCGCGTCGTCCGGGCCGACCACCACGTCGGCGGATACGGACACGTACGGCTGCGGCAGCTCGGCTGAGGGCCGGAAGGCCTGCCGGTACGCAGTCACCGCGTCCAGCACGGTGCTCGGGCTGTGGTGGTAAGAGGCCGCGAACCGGAGCCCGTGCGAGCCCGCGACCTGGGCGCTCTCGCCGCCGGACGCACCGAGGATCCACACCTGCACGGCGGCGCCCTCGCCGGGCCTAGCATGCGCCTCCTGACCCGAGCCCGACTTGTAGGAGCCCTCGAGCAGCGTCAGCAGTTCGCTGATCTGTTCCTCATACGGTGGCGCGTAGGCACCAGGCTGCTGCAGGAGCGACAGCGTGAGCTCAAGCTTGGACGAGTTGCTGCCGAGCAGCTTGGTGAAGTCGTAGCGCTTCGGCAGCAGCAGCCCGTTCTCGGTGCGCTCGTCCTGCGCGTGGACGCCGCCGCCGGACTTGGCTTTGTAGGCGGCGCCCGCGGCGGCGAGCGGCGCCGCGCCGTTCCCGGCTGCATCGCCCTGAACTCCGGGCGGCTGCCGGGCGATCGACCGCCCCACGCCGAGGTCAAGCCGACCAGGGTGGAGCGCGTCGATCAGTCCGAACTCCTCGGCCACTGACAGCGGTGTCCGATGCCCGATCTGCACGCCCGCCGAGCCGAGCCTGATCGCCCGAGTCGCCCCGGCGACAAGCGCGATCGCGACCGCCGGGGCGGCGCCGATGACGCCCGGGTTCAGGTGGTGCTCGGCGAACCAGTAGCGCTGGTAACCGAACCGCTCAGTCTGCCGCGCCAGGTCGACCGCGTTGCGCATCGCCTCCGCCGCGTCGGATCCCGAAGAGACGGGAACGAGGTCGAGGACGGCGAGCGGAGTACTCATGCTTCGAGTCCTTCGGGATTCCGGCGAGCTAAAATCGACTAAACATGTCGATTATACAGGGAAATTGCGATGACGAGACGACAGGATTCGCTGCTCGGACCGGACGACGCGTACGTGCTCGACTACGCGGCATGGACATCGCTGACCGGGCCGCATGCGCGCTTCGCCGAGGTCAAGGGTCAGGCGGCGCGATATCCGGTCGACGTCTCTCCGTTCGTCGCCGTCGCTCCGGATGCCGACGGCGAAGTGTTCGGCGACCTGCTCGCCCTTGTCGGTCACGGCGGCTCGGTTCCGCTGGCCGGGCTGACGGCCCCGCTGCCACCGGGCTGGGAACTCGCGGACCGCGGCGACGGCGTGCAGATGATCGATGCAGGCGTCGCAGCCGCGGAAAGCTCTGAGGCAGTACGCCTCCGGGACACAGATGTGCCGGAGATGCTCGACCTCGCTGACCGAACCAGGCCGGGACCGTTCCGGTCGCGC
>Ga0187783_10004312_pt1 | contig 10530 bp, 13 predicted proteins | sample 1015_SJ02_MP02_2_FD_132471 | JGI IMG/M metagenome (GOLD analysis project Ga0187783, IMG submission 132471) | Tropical peat soil microbial communities from peatlands in Department of Meta, Colombia - 1015_SJ02_MP02_20_MG | ecosystem: Environmental > Terrestrial > Soil > Wetlands > Peat | place...
CGCGATGAATTGCCGGCGGTGGTCGATTGGGCGAGCGAGCGCAAGGCGCTGGAAGAGTTTCTGGCGCACATGCCGTTCCGCGTGCCGCTCGGCGCCAAAGTCTCCGCCATTTCCGCCGGCGAGCGGCAGAAATGCGAAATCCTCAAGCAGCTTTATCTCAAGCGGCGCTTCCTGATCCTCGACGAGCCGACCTCGGTGCTCACTCCCGGCGAGGCCGACGAGGTGCTCGGCATGCTGCGCGGCATGGTCGCCGACGGCGCGCTGACCATCCTGATGATCACCCACAAATTCCGCGAGGTGATGGCGTTCGCCGACGAGGTGACGATCCTGCGCCGCGGCCATCTCGCCGGCAAAGGGCACGTCAAGGAGCTGAGCCCCGACGCCATGGCCCGCACCATGATCGGCGCCGAGGAGCTGACCGTGCAGCCGCCGCGCACCGGCGAGTTCGGCGCGCCGCGACTCGACATCGACAAATTGAACGCGCTCGACGACGGCGGCCAGCCGGCGGTGCGCAACGTCTCGCTCTCGATCCGCGGCGGCGAGATCGTCGGCGTCGCCGGCGTCTCCGGCAACGGCCAGCGCCAGCTCATCGAGGTGCTCGCCGGCCAGCGCGAAGCCGAGAGCGGCGACGTCTATCTGCAGGGCGAAAAATACCACGCCAGGCGTCAGGAGATGCGGCACAATCATCTGTCGGTGCTGCCGGAGGAGCCGCTGAAGAACGCCTGCGTCGCGCGCATGAGCGTCGCCGACAATCTCGCCTTCCGCGACTTCGATCGCGCGCCGTTCGCCGCCGGCGGCTGGTGGCTCAAGCGCGCGACGTTCCATGCCGAGGCCGAGCGCAAGATCGCGCTCTACAAGATCAAGACCCGGTCCGACGATACCCCGGTGGGCGAGCTTTCCGGCGGCAATGTCCAGCGCACCGTGCTCGCGCGCGAGCTCGCCGGCGAGGTCGATATTCTGGTCGCGGCCAATCCGTGCTTCGGACTCGATTTCGCCGCGGTCGCGCAGATCCACGCCGAGATCATGGCAGCGCGCAACCGCGGCGCCGCGGTGCTCCTGGTCAGCGAAGATCTCGACGAGCTTCTCGAGCTCGCCGACCGCTTGGTGGTGATGTTCCACGGCGAGATCGTCTACGAGACCCGCGCCAGCGAAGCCGACCTCACCGAGATCGGCCGCCACATGGCCGGGCATTAGCGCGGGCGCCGACCCCGCGATATTGAAAACGCCCCGGCGTTCAGTCGTGCCAGGCTGTCAAATTCCCTTCAGATACTCGATCAGATCCTTCTTCTCCGCCTCGCTGAGATTGAGACTGAACTGCGTGTCGTAGTGATTGACGACATCGAGCAGCGTCGCAAATCGGCCGTCATGATAGAAGCCGCCCTTCTGGTGCGACCACAACCCCGCCAGGGGCGCGGTGCGGTACATGTGGGTCGGCGAGCGGTCGGCCTGGAATGAATCGACGCCGATCTCGGCGGGAGCGTGCAGGTTGTTGCCCGGCTCGGTGAACAAGGGCGGCACGTGGCAGGTCGCGCACTTCGCCGTGCCATCAAACAGCGCCTTGCCGCGCGCGAACGCCGCGGTGTCGTATGAGCCCGCGGGCGGCTTCGGCGCCGGAATCGAGAGCTGGTAGAAGTGGAGGGCAGCGAGCTTCGAAGTCAGCTTGTCCGACCGGCTTCGGGTGTTTCCGGCGCCGTCCTTGGCGGCCACCGGATACTGGTCCTTATCGTTGAAGCGGGCGTCGAAGAAGGTGCCGCTACCATGCATCTCGGTAGCTCCGACATAGGCGTTCCAGTATGGAACCGATCCGAAGCCGGTCCAGGTGTGCAGGTTTACGCCGGCGAGCCCGAACGCGGGCGGAATGAGCGTGCCGGCCTGTTTGCCATCCGGACGAAGGGCTTTCCCGTCCTTGTCCAACTCGGCATCGAAGCGGCCCGGCCCCCAAGTGGCTAGAACCTTCCTGACCGTCTGCGCGTCGACCCCAAGGAGGTCGGTGAAGGGCTTCAGATTCGGCGCCAGAGATACGATCGCGCCGACATTGAGATCGCGGTTAGCCCAGCCGTCGAGGCGCTTGCCGATGCCGGGTGCGAACGAGTCATCGACCGTCGAGTGGCAAAGGGAGCATTGGATGCCCATCGACGTGACTGCGCCGTCGCGATTGGCGAAGGCCGTGACACCGAGCACCGCGTTCAACTTGAGGAGCGCAATCGTCGTTGCCGCATCGTCGAGGTCGACTTTGCCTGCCGCAAGCTGCCGCTTCAGCGCGCTCGGCAGCGCATCGGCGTCCACCTTGAGGCCGACTGACAGCGCGGTTTTCGGCGACACGCCGGGACCGACGCCGCCATTCTTGGCGCCGGCTACCGCCTTGTGCAGGTTGAGCGCGTCGCCCCAGAACGCCTCGCTGCCGAACGTATCGTAACGGAACGTCCGCTTGCCTTCCTCGAGCATCGCTTGGGCGTGCTGCTCGATCTCGGCATCGAAGCCTCGAACCGAGGGAGGAGCGGCGGAGGCGACCATCACGCCGAGAACGGCCGCGGCGCCGATCGCGGCGACTATCGGGACTTTCGACTTGCGCGCTGCAAACCCGCGCCGAGCCGCAACGACGAGCCGTTTCGATGTCATGCGCCCCTCCTCGAGATTCCGACGCCGGAGAGTTGCGGCCGACGCGCAAGTGGTCGAACGGTCCGGCAGGAACTTCTGATCTGAAATTGTAGGAGCTGAAGTCGGAGAGGTCAGTTACTTCCGTAACACTCGCCTGCGCGACGTGCGATTCGGAGCACGAGTATCTTTGTAACGCGCGCCAAAATGATCGGTCGGATCAAATAAGATCGTCACAGTGTTACCGATGTAACACTTGGAGGAGGAAAATGTTCGCAGATAGCCGTCTGCCCGGCGTTCAGGCCGAGTACGACTCGAGCGCGGCGATATCGAGCATCATGTGCCCCCTGGCCGAATATTGAACCATGCCGCGGCGACGAAGGATGTTGAGCGCGGTGGAAACACGCTCGCGCCGCGCTGCGGCCATCTGCGAAATTTCCTCCTGCGTGAGATAGGTCGCAATCTCGACCACCGAGCCGGAACGCCGCCCGATCTTCGTCGCCAAGCCGATCAGCACTTTGATGAGCCGGTTGACGGTGTCGTCGATGGCCAGGCTGTTGATCTGCGCATAGGCTTCCTTCAGCGCCCGGCAGAACACATCGACCAGCACGGCGATCAATTCCGGCTGCTTCAACAAATGCTGCATGACGTCTTCAAACGGCACGCTGACCGCGTCGGTCTGTTCCAGGGCCACGGCCCGGTCGGGACGCACTGGCTCCGAGGCGCAAAGCTCGCCGATGACGTCGCCGCCTTTGCGCACGTCGTAGATGATTTCGCGGCCGTCGGCGGTGATCGTGCCGACCTTGGCGAAGCCGTTCCGCAGGAAGAAGAACCGCCGCTCGCGGTCGCCGACATCGTAGATCACCGAATGTTTGCGAAAGGTCGTCGCTTTTCGATTGGCAAGAATGTAATCGCAAAACCTGCCGCGAAAGACCGAGCCCAGGGCAGTGGAGAGGATGGCTTGGCGAACAAGGGAATCGTCGAGTTCGGGCGGCAGGCCGGCGCGCTTGCCGAGGGAGTTTGCGAGGTTCGGATCGGGTGCCATGGCAGGCTCCGCGGACAGGGCGATGTTTCACGACGGCCCATTCCAAGGCTCGGCGCCGATAGCGCGAGCAACCGGTCTTGCAACGCATTTTGATGCGCCGGAATGCAAAAGGTTCCCGGTCAGCGCCGCGCGCCCCCGCCGGAGCGGGCCGCCCCGTCGCGCAGCCGGCGGACGGCTCTAGCCGCTGGCGGCGGCCTGCCGCCGCGGCACCAAACCGGTGCCGACGAGTTCCTGCACCACCTCGCCGTTCTGATTGATGGTTTGCGTCTGCATCTTGACGAGGCCGCTGTCCGGCCGCGATTTGGAGATGCGCACTTCGAGCACTTTAGTCTCAATGCGCAATTCGTCGCCGGGCCGGACCGGAAGCGGCCAATTCAGCTTCTCGAAGCCGAGGCCGATGCTGCCGCCGACCGGCTTGTATTCGCTGCGCGCTACCAGGCTCATGGTCATCGCCGCGGTGTGCCAGCCGCTCGCCACCAGGCCGCGGAAGATCGATCGGCGGCCGGCTTCCTCGTCGAGATGGAACGGCTGCGGATCAAACTCTCTGGCAAAAGCAATGATGGCGTCCTTCTCGACCTGCAGCCGGCCGGTGGGCTTGAGCACCTCGCCGACGACGTAATCCTCAAGGTATCGGCCGCTCATATTTGATTGCTCCTGAGAGGCGGCGGCTATGGAAAATCTGCGGTTCGCCGGCGGCGGTGCGGCCAAGGCGGTCACCGTCCATCGGCTGCGTCGGTCCGTCAATAGGAAGGCGCGCATTGCCGGTGAGCCGCCGATGCAGAGGAGGGGGGATGCTAATCCTCAGGTTGAGCCTATTGCGCTGGGGAGCCGCTACTCGCTAAAGTTCGAGGCCAGGGGAGGGCTTTCGATCCGAGAGCCCTCGGGGTCGAACGTCATAGTCTCATGAACGATTACGCGACGAGACTTCGCGTAATGGCGAAGCGCCTTCGGCGGCCGCTGGTTGGCGTCGTTGCGGCGTACGCGGTCGCGGCTCAAAGCTTGCTGATCGCGCTTGGCGGCTTTACCCTTTCCGCGAATGCCGGGGCCGGCGTGCCGGCTTTCGAGCTTTGCCAGCACGATGTCCAGGATGTACCCGAATTGCCGGTCGGCGATTCCAAGCATCCCCAGTGCACACATTGCATATTCTGCTTTGGCGCGTCGCATCATGGAGTTGTCGCGGCGCGCCCAGTCATATTTGAGCGGATCGATCTCGCAACGATCGATGCCCCTTGGCCGGGCGACAACCACAACCTGCCCGGCCTTCGCGCTCACGCCATAGCGAGTCCCCGAGGACCACCGTTGGCGGCATAAGCGAGCAGCGGCCGCGGCCGCTGCACCATGCGGGTCATCAGCTAAGCCATTCCACATGGTGTCATGCTGGGCGCTCCACGTGCCGTTCGGCGCGTGAGCAACGCCGGACCCATCACAGCGGAAACGCGACTCTCACTTGCGGGGGAATCCATGTCCAATTCATTCAGCAAAACACGTCCGTCGCCTCATCCGTCGACGCCGAAGGCCTGCCTCTTGGCGGTGATCTCGGCGCTGGTCTTCACCTCGACAGCCGCGACCGCAGCCGATCTGGCGGTCAAAGCGCCGGAGCCGCCTGCCTATCAGTGGTCCGGCTGTTACGTCGGATTGAATCTCGGTGGCGGCACGAGCGGAACGAACTTTGACTCAGCGGTTGGTCCTGGCACGCATCTCACCGGCGCTGATCCGGCGGTGGTCGCAGGAAGCGGAGGCGGCGGCTTTAATGCCGACGGCCTTATTGCCGGCGGCCAAACGGGCTGCAACTGGCAGACCGGAACGCTGGTGCTGGGCTTGGAAGGCGATCTCGACTATTTCCACAGCAATCCCAGCTTCAGCAACAATACCAACACGCTGAGCAACGGCGTCACTCCGTTCACGATCGCGCAATCGCTCACGACCGATTTTCTGGCAACCGTTCGGCCACGCATCGGCATCGCTGCGGATCGAAACCTCGCTTACATAACGGGTGGTGCCGCCTTCACCCACGCGAGCTACACGGAAAGCTACGTTGACGGCGCCGCGCCTCCGGGCATCGGGAGCGCGACGGCGTCCAGATATTTGGCCGGTTGGACCGCCGGCGCGGGCTGGGAATATGCGCTGAGCGAGCATTGGACGGCACGAGTCGAATATCTCTACGCCGGGTTTCCAAAGATAAGCGCGCTCGGCGCGATCACCGACGCCGGCAGCGGTGTGAATCCGCTGCATGGTTCGTCGGATCTTGTTGTCCAGCTCATCCGCGCTGGCGTGAATTTCAAATTCTGACCGCGCGGAAGCGTTCATGCGCATTCGGCTCTTCGCTCCATCCTTCATCGCCCGTCCGCGCGCCGGGATTCGGCCGCAGCGCGACGCGCACAGCAAAATGGTAAACGTCATGTCAGGCTTCATCGAGAAACAACGAACGCGGAAACGTCGCCATCCGAGCAGCGCGAGGATCATCGCACCGCTTACCCTGCTGGCGTCGCTGCTTTTGTCGGCAACCCTCCTCGGGTTCACGTCGACGGCGGCGCAAGCTTGTGCCTGCGGCTGCAGCGTCTTTGACGTCGGCGGCCTCGATCTGCCGCAAGAGGAGGATCATGGCGGACGTGTCTTCTTCGAATTTTGGAGCGGCGATCAGACGCAGAACTACGTCGGAAGTTCCAGAGCGCCTGGCGCACTCAACTCGGACAAGGAAATCAACACGCAGTGGTACAATGTCGGCTTCAGCTACAATTTCGATCGCGACTGGGGCGTGATGGTGCGCATACCAACCGTCAATCGTACTCTGACAACCGACACCGGAGCATTTGCCGGTGTCGTTCCCTTCAATTCCAAGGATATCGGCGATATCGAAATCATGGGGATGTACACCGGCTTCTTCAAAGACATGTCGACCGGTGTCATATTCGGTCTCAAGCTTCCGTCCGGCACATTCACGGCGCCGGGCATCGACCGCGACACCCAGATCGGATCGGGCAGCACCGACCTTCTACTTGGCGGCTTCCATCGCGGCCTACTCACCGGCGACAATGCCTGGCAATATTTTGGCCAGTTCATGTGGCGACAGCCGTTCCTCTATCAGGCGGCCGCCGATCCGCAAGGCTTCTTCGACGGCAATCCCGGCGTCGTGCAAACTTACTATCCCGGCGCGCAGATCGATGCCGCCGCAGGCATCGTCTACAACAATCTGTACCACGTGCTCGGCCTCGATAAGATCACGCCGATCGCGCAAGTGATCATTTCACATCGCGACCACGATACCGGGACCGGCTCCGATCCGTTGAACAGCGGATTCGACCGCGTGATGCTCTCCCCAGGCGTCGAGTTCACCAAGGTCGTCGACGAGGCCAATAGCCGGGTTGTCAAGCTCTACGCCGACGTCGAAGTCCCGATCTACTACCGGGCCAACGCCGCGAACAACGCCGGCACGGAAGGCCAACTTGTGGCCCCGTATCTCATACGGGTCGTAGCGAGCTACAATTTCTAATCGATCCGGCCGGCGCGCCTAAGATCGGCGCGCCGGCCGATCAAAGGCGACTCCCGAAGTCGGCGTGGTTCTGCGGATGGTATCGAGGATGCAGACACGATCGCTTCGACCGGCAAAGCGGCACGGGATGGTATGGCGGCATGTCGGTAAAATTGGTGCCGGGCATCGATTCGGCGCCGCCGCCGCGGGCGAGTGCTGCTCCGGCGGACACAAATGTCGCGAGCAGGATGATCGCGAAGCTCTTCACCATAACCGTCTCTCCTTGCGTCTGACCGCGCGTGTGGGGAAGGCGGGCTCGGGAATCGATATGGAGGTTCCAATCCACGATTTCACCCTCCCGCCGCCGACGTCGTCCAGGTTCGACGCTTTCTGCCGTGAAATATTCCGTCCGGTGCGGTATGCGCTGATCGCCGTTGTCGTTATCGTCGCGGTGCTGGCATCGGCATCGGGGCGGGTGCGCGCCGACCCGCACATCGGGGAAGAGGCGCCGCCGCTCGTCCTCGCCACCATCCAGGGCTCGGTCCTCGATCTCGCCAAGCTGCGAGGCAAGGTGGTGATGGTGAACTATTGGGCGACCTGGTGCGCCCCTTGTCGCAAGGAAATGCCGAAGCTCGACGCATTCTACCGCCTCCATCATGACCAGGGCCTGGAGATTATCGGCATCAGCATCGACTTCGAGCGCGACCTCGAAAAGGCGCGCAAGGCAGCCCGCGCGGTCAGCTATCCCACCGCCTTGGCCAAAGACATCACCAATGACGGCTTTGGGATCCCCAAGGGCGTGCCGATCACCTGGATCATCGATGTCGACGGCAAAGTGCGCGACCGGTTCATCGATGTACGCGACGAATTGCTTGCCGGAATTGTTGTTCCGCTGTTGCCGCATTGAAGGGGGCGCAAGGATGACCGGGCCGATGAGGAAGGGAGGTTGGTCCAATACTTTGCGCGCCATGGCCGCTGCGACTGCGTCCATCTGCATCGTCGCCACCGTGGTGCCGGCACGCGCAGGCGCGTGGGCCGCCGATGCAAAGTCCGGGTGCGAAGTATGGAATCCCAACCCGCAACTGGAGGAATCGGTCACTTGGTCCGGCTCGTGCGCCAACGGGCGCGCGGAAGGAAACGGGATTGTGCATTGGCTGAAAGACGGCGCTATTCGCGAAACGGACGGAGGCGAGTGGCACGATGGCCGCCAGGTCCGCAAGGGCACGCAGTCCTGGCCAACCGGGCGGTACGAAGGCGAGCTATCTGACGGTGAGCCAAATGGTCACGGTATATTGACCGTTCAGAAGCTGCGGTATGAAGGTGACTTTCGAAGCGGAAAGCCCAACGGCGCCGGCACGCTGACCGCCGGTAGCGAGAGCGTGCAGGGCACGTGGAAGGATGGATGCTTGCAGGGCGCGCGCAAAGCCGCAATCGGCGTTCCCTTGTCGGCCTGTCGATAACTGGAGCAATCATCTCGCCACCCCCGAATGGCGCCACGGACCATGGAGACCAACGATGCGACGATCTTTTGTTCTCACCTGTGCGATTCTGACCCTGCTTTGCGTCTACAATTCCACGAGCGCTTGGGCCGAGTCATCAAACGGCAAGAACTGCCGCATGGAGCAGCAATGTCATTGGGTGAACTTCAAGAAGGTGTGCACCTATGTGAAGGTGTGCCGGTAAAAGCACAAAATACGTACCGCCCAAGCCGTTCTTTCGAGCGGAGTAGTAATCTTCCGAGCGCTCTCGGGACGTTTCACATTTTCATGTGATTCATCGGCGCGGCTGGCGCATGGGACACCGTAACTGAAAATACCAGCTGATTGTCATTGACAGTGACGACGACGTTGTAACGTCCGGGCGACATCGTGACGTTGTTACCGTAATGCGTCGAGGCCGGACCGCCGCCAATCGTTTGCATCACTACGACGGGCACGTCAGTCGGAACGCCGGCGGTTTGGCCCTTGGCATTGACCGCGATAAAACTCATGGTCACCTTCGCGTCGGTCACCACCGCGCCGCCTCGCCCGCCGAAGACGCGCACCACCATGTGATGATTGGGATGCGAACCCGCGTCCGGAGCAACCGGAGCCGCGCCGCCCTCGATTTCCATGCCCTCCTTGATGTGTTTGTCGGCAACGTCCCGCCTGCTGAAGAATGGTTCGGCGGGAAGGACATGGAGTTCAACGCGATAGGCTCCGACCATTCGCGTTTGCATCATACCTTCGGAATGACCTGCAACGGCGCCGGACAACGTCGGCAACGCCAGCACGAGGCCGAGGGCGGCGCTCTGCGTCAGGTCGATGCCGCCGGCGATGGTCTGGAGCGCGAGCGCGTGGGCGGCGATCCATCCGATCACGCGTCGCCACCCGATGCGTAAGCCGTGGCCCACGACCAGCTCCCGGGGCCGATTGATAACATGGCGGGATAGCGCGGGTCGACCGGCAAAGTTTCCGGCGGGACGGGTTTTCCTGCGCACCTCGGCGCGGCTATGATTGGGCCGTGCGCGATGACGGGAGGATGACATGTGGCGTGCCGGTTTGCTCTGCGCGGTTTTCTTCCTTGCCGGCATCGGTTCGCCGGCGGTCGCCTGGGAGGATGGCAACGGCGACTGGCAGGCGACCCGCCACGCCATCTATGAGCTTGAAAACCTGATCGCGTTCCTCGAAGCCGACCCGCAGACCGATGACGGCTACAAGGCGCCGATCATCACCAGGGCCCGCGCTGAGATTCGTCGCCTGCAGGCGACGCTCGGCCACGCGCAATGGCGCTGGAGCACGCCGTGCTGCTATAGCCGCAAGCCGATCTACATCCGCTGAGCGCGCGTTGCGCGGAAGCCGCGGCGCGGATGTCCTATTCCGCCGGCGCCGCCGGCGGCGCCTCGAAGCCGCGCCGGGACAGCCAGGTGCGGATGCGCGCCGGCCAGACGCTGAGCCGGTCGAGATAGAGGTAGAGTACCGGCGTGGTGTAGAGCGTCAGCAACTGGCTGATCAGCAGTCCGCCGACGATGGCGATGCCGAGCGGCCGGCGGATCTCGCCGCCATTACCGAAGCTCAGCGCCAGTGGCACTGCGCCGAGGGTCGCGGCCGAGGTGGTCATCATGATCGGCCGGAAGCGCAGCATGCAGGCTTCGTAGATCGCGTCATAGGAGCTCAAATTCCGCGCTCGTTTCGCCTCGATGGCGAAATCGATCATCATGATGGCGTTCTTTTTGACGATGCCGATCAAGAGGATCACGGCGATCAGGCCGATGATGTCGAACTCGGTGTTGAACGCCATCAACGCCAACAGCGCGCCGACGCCGGCCGACGGCAGCGTCGACAGGATGGTGATCGGGTGGATGTAGCTCTCGTAAAGGACGCCGAGCACGATGTAGACGGCAAGTAGAGCGGCGCCGATCAAGACCGGCTCGTTGGCCAAC
>Ga0187783_10004313_pt1 | contig 10526 bp, 3 predicted proteins | sample 1015_SJ02_MP02_2_FD_132471 | JGI IMG/M metagenome (GOLD analysis project Ga0187783, IMG submission 132471) | Tropical peat soil microbial communities from peatlands in Department of Meta, Colombia - 1015_SJ02_MP02_20_MG | ecosystem: Environmental > Terrestrial > Soil > Wetlands > Peat | place...
ACCGCACTCAAAGTCACCCAAAAGACGAAGATGCCTTGGGATGGCGACGTCGAAATTACGGTCGGCCCGGCCCAACCATCCGAGTTCACGTTTCATGTGCGTATTCCCCAATGGGCCGGCGCAGACACACGCGTCGCCATCAACGGTAAGCCGGTGACAGGAGCAACGCCAGGAAAATACCTCCCGATCCGCCGCCGTTGGTCTCCGGGGGATGTAATTCAAATGCGGCTAGTTATGACGCCGCAGCCGCTCTGCGCAGATCGCCGCGTCGTCGATGACATGGGCCGCGTCGCCGTCCAGCGCGGCCCGCTCGTCTACTGTCTTGAGCAGCTCGATCAGCCGGGCGGTGTAGTTCTCATGGATGGGTCAGTCGCCGTCCGCTTGAAACCCGGCGCCGAATTCACGAGCGAATTCAAAAACGAATTCCTTGGCGGGATTGTCGTGCTGCATGGAAACGGCGCAGTGGCGGTGGTGGATCAAGCCCCGCCAGACTCCAAAAGCAGCGCCGGCACGCTCTATAGACCCTATCAGGATCAGGCCAAACCGCGGCCTTCCCGCCGTGTCCAGCTCACCTTCATTCCGTACTACGCCTGGGCCAACCGTGAACCCAGCGCGATGGAGGTCTGGACGCCGGTCTCGACGGTCTGAGTCGAAGACAGTAACAAGAGGATCTCGAAAATCGCGCTCATGGTGGAACCTAAACTCCCAGGCAGTGGCCAGGTGGTGGACTGCGGACGGCCCCCGCAAAATCCTGGCCTGGATGGGAAATGTCTGTCGCTAGAGTTGAGTAGGCGTTTTCTGAGAACTTAGGTAGGGGTGCCGGAGAGGGCTGGAACCCAACTTTAGCTGTAATCGATTTCCCGGATGAAGTATCCTGAGTTTGCAGATGCCAGTTCTACCGGTTGCTATGATCGCCCCAACCAGAATTCTGGGCCTCATACTCCTTCTGGTGGTTTGCCATTCGCTGGCCTTCTCCCAGACCAGTTCGAGCCAGATTGCGCCTATCACCTCGGCGCTCAGCGCGAAAGACTACGACAAGGCCGTGCAACTGAGCCGCTCGGCTCTACAAGAATCGCCTAACAATTCGCAATTATGGACACTGCAAGGCATTGCCCTGGTTAGCAAAGGTGACAATAAAGATGCTCTGACCGCCTTCCAGCGAGCGCTCAAGATTTCTCCGAACAACATCGCGGCACTAGCGGGAGCGGGTCAGATCGAGTACCAGGCCGGGAACCAGAGTGCCGTGGCGCTCCTCAGTCACTTGCTCCAATTGCGTCCGGGAGATCCCACCGCCAACACTATGCTGGCCGTCCTCGCGTATCGACGGGGAGACTGCGCTGAAGCGGCTCCACATTTCGAGAAAGCTGGCGAACTGATCGACTCGCAACTCGACGCCTTGCACGCTTACGTCACGTGCCTGGTGAAACTTAAACGACTCGATGATGCCGCAGCCACTTTTCAAAGGGCCCTGGCTCTTCGCCCAGACGATCCGCGCGAACGTAGCGTACTCGCCTCCATTCAATTGATGGACCATAAGCCCAAAGACGCACTGGTGACGCTGCAACCGCTGCTGGATTCCCCGAATGTGGAATCCAACACGCTCCAACTTGCTTCAGGAGCCTATGAAGACACCGGTGACACGCCCCAGGCGGTGAGCTTACTCAGGCGAGCTATTTTGCTCGATCCCAAGAACTCCGGTCCCTATCTGGATTTTGCCAATATCTGTTTCAATCACCAATCGTTTCAAGTCGGTGTTGATTTGATGACCGACGGGTTGGGGGTGCAACCAAATTCCGATGAACTCTATGTGGCGCGCGGCGTCCTATACGTACAGCTGGCGCAATACGACAAAGCGGAAGCTGACTTTGCGAAAGCAGATGAGCTAAATCCCAATCAGTCGTTGAGTGCCGCGGCCCAGGGTTTGGTCGCTGTTCAGGCCAATGATGTCGATCACGCCTTAGCGTTGACACAGGCAAAGTTGAAGCGGAAACCCAACGACCCTCTACTCCTCTATTTGCAAGCGCTTCTTCTGTCGCAGAGGGGCGTCGATCCGGGTACGCCTGACTTTACACTCGCTATGCGCTCCGCCAAAACAGCGCTCACCTTACAGCCCAGCCTCGGCGACGCTCGTGTGGTGCTGGCAAAGTTCTATATGCAAACCGATCACTATCAGGAAGCGATCGAGCAGTGTAGGAAGGCGCTGACCATCAATCCCAGCGATCAAACCGCGGTCTATCGCCTGATTCAAGCGTTGCGGAAAACCGGGCAAACCAAAGAGATTCCAGAGTTACTTCAACGCCTGGCAAAGATGCGCGAACAAACTACGCAGGATGAGCGTGAGCACTACCGTTACCGTCTATTTGAAGACGATTCGCCAGACAACCAGCCTTAGCACAGCCTGAAGTTTTGTCGCGGCGTGAGCGCATGGATTTCGAGGAAACCGTTTGTGCGTCCCGGCCAATTACATTGGCAACCGGCGCTTCATGGCCTGGGATTAGGATTTCACCCGCACTGCAGCAATCAGCTAGTGATCTTCCGAGAGGGCCTGGAGCCAGTGCCAAACACTGGCACCGAATGTTAGAAATCGAGCGTGCCTAATATAAAAGTACTAGAAAAAAGCCTTGACACTACCTGACGCTCAGGTTTATACCCTTGGCAAAAGAAGAAAACGTTTACCACAATCGGCGTGAAGGCTTATTCTCGGGCCCAAGATATGGCATGCATGACATGGCGGGGGAGGGATGACATGCGAGCACGGCACGTTGTTGAATGGTTCATCAAGCTGTCGGTCGTGGTTCTGCTTGTATCGGGTTCGGCCTGGGCTCAGTTCAGCGCAAATATTCAGGGAGAAGTCACAGACCCCAGCGGTGCAATTGTCGTAGGAGCCAAGGTGACCCTGACCAGCACCGTTACCCATGTTTCCGCGACCACCACTACCTCTGCCACTGGGTTGTATCGGTTTATAAGTCTTGCCCCGGGCGCGTACCAGCTCACCGTTGCCACGTCAAACTTTGTCACCGCTGAACAGGACGTTGTCCTTTTGACGGATCAGAGCATGAACCTCGACATTTCTCTCAAAGTGGGGTCAGCGAAACAGTCAATTACGGTGACTGCGGAAACTCCCGTTTTGAACACTGGCGAGATCCGTAACCAACAGACCATCGAAACCCAGGAGCTATCCGAGGTCCCGCTGGCCGGCCGCAACTTGCTTTCACTGACCACCGTCGCGCCGGGCGTATCTGGATTGGGCGTCAACGGCGGTCCGGGCGTTTCGGGAGGCACTCCGGGAACTGGCGTAGACAATTTCAACACGGAAGAGGCGGTTGACGTCAGTGCCAAAGGTCAAGGCACGGTTTCGAATCAATGGATCGTGGACGGCCTAAACGTCAGCAGTGCGATTCGCCAAGGCGTCCTGAATCTCACCCCCAATCCCGACGACATTCAAGAAGCCAGCAACCAGGTCAACACGTTTGACGTCGACTACGGCAACGCCAGTGGCCTCCAGTTTGCGATGACCACAAAGTCCGGTACTGATCAATTCCACTTTCTGGCGAGTGATTACTTCACGAACCAAAAATTCTTTTCCGAATATTCTTTGCCCGGCGACAATCACCCCTACAGCCCCTTCCATAGCAACAATATCTCTGTGACGGCCGGTGGCCCACTGATTCCACATCACCGGTTTTTCTTCTTCTTTAGCGTCGAGCCGCTACGATCTTCCGCTTCCACCGGTAACCAGGTGGAGACCTATGCGGCCCCGCAGGCGGGTGGGTTCATTCCTTGGGCCGAGGCGAACTATCCGAACACCCTGGGAACCCAGATTCTCGAGAAGTTTCCGGTGGCCTCGGCGGTATCCTTCAGCGGCGTAAACCAGACGGCAAACGCGGTTTTTCCTGGCACTTGTGGGACGCCGGCCACGGATAACTTGCCTTGCTCGACGATCATGACGGACAACGGAGTATTCAACGGCACCAACTTCCGCAACGGCACGCAGTGGTTCGGTCGCGCGGACAAATATTTCGACAACGACCGTGTTTATTTCAGCGTCTTCCGTACCGTTAACGCCTACGGCGGACCCGCCGCCATCCCGGCCTTCGGAAGCACCAACAATACCTGGGAGCGCGCCGTACAGGGTGGCTGGATACACACCTTCAGTCCGACCATGCTGAATGAAGTGTCGGTCGGAAACAGTCGCGTCCAGGGCATTAACGACGAAACTGGCAATTTTGACGTTCCTGCGATTAACGTCACGGGACAAAACGTCGGCTACGGCATTGGCTTTGCACAGGGCAACTTCATCCAACACAATTATCACTGGCGCGACGTTTTGACCAAGGTCCACGGCAACCATGCCATCAAGGTCGGGTACGAGGGTTGGTTCGGCGACGACGAAGCCCTCTTCCAGGGACCATGGTCACACCCCACATTTCAGTTCAACAACCTGTTAGCGCTTGCGCAAGATGAACCGCTGAATGAAACGGGAGTTTTCTACAGCCCTCAGACCGGCCAGGAGGCCCTGAACAGCTGGGACGCTCGTGGATCAACGTATGGCGCGTTTGCCCAGGATACTTGGAAGGCTCGGCGCAATCTGACTGTCACCCTGGGTTTCCGTTTTGACAATGATGGCAATCCGTATGGCAACTCGCCTACCACGGTTTTTGGCAACTTTTACCTCGGCGCTGGGTCAACCTTCGCTCAGCAAGTTGCCAACGGCTATACCACCGCAGGGCACTACGCGCTCGAGGCCGCGCCGAAAGGCTACGATCCGCGTATCGGTGTGGCGTGGGATATCACCGGATCCGGTGCATGGGTCGTGCACGGCGGATTCGGCGAGTATACGGATGCGCTCTCTTTCGCCAACATGCAGGAGCAATTCCGCGGCAATCCGCCGGGGGAGATTTCAACGAATTTCGTCGCCGGGACCTCCACGCCGCCGGTTTTCGTCCTGGGTACCACAAACACGCCCCCATTTGGATTCACATACCCTGTGTTGGCGGGCTCAGCTCTATGTCCAACGGCTCCCTGTCTGGATGCCGCGGGAGGAATTGTGGGATCGGGAATTGGGATTGGCGGAGAAGACCCGCATCTTAAATCCCCCTCCTCATACCAGGGCGCGGCTACTCTCGAGCACAAGTTTGGCCAATACCTTGTTGGCAGCGTGCTTTGGAGCGCCGCCCATGACGTCAACCTCGTTCCAGGCGGAGATCTGGGAGGCAACGTCGACTATGGCAGTAACATCAACAACTTGCCGGGAGGCTTGATAGGCTTGCCCTACGGCTCGCTTGCGCCGACACTCAATCCGAGTTTCGGTACCATCAGCTATAGTCAGAACATTGCCCATAGCAACTACGACGGCGTGACGTTTGACCTCCGAGGGCGGCTAAGCCACGCGTTCTTTGATGCGTCCTACACCCGCTCTTCTTCGCAAGATGACGAAGGCGTCTATCCCACTTCGACGAACATCCAACAATACTATGGACCCTCGCCTTGGGACGTTCCCAACCGCTTCTCCCTGTCCTTCAACTATCAGTTCACGGGGATGAGCCGGGGCCAGGGGCTCGTCGGGAAGGTCACCGGAGGGTGGGGAGTCAGCGGCACCAGCCTTTACCAGACTGGTTATCCTTTCGTGGTCTATGCGGGGAATTTATTCAACCAGGCAGTTTATGTCGTAGGCCAAGACGCGCACCTTTCAGCAACCGGCAACTACCTCGCGGATGGACAAGCGCTCGATTTTCCAAACGTGACTAGTTACGCGGAGGGAAGCAACTACACCGCTGGCGTCTTTTCGGCGGGCCAATTCACTGTGCCTGACATGGGCACCAACGGGAACGAGAAGAATAATCAGTTCCGCGAACCGTCCTTCGCCGAAACCGACTTCAGTGTTTACAAGGACAATCACATAACCGAGAGGCTCAACTTTCAATTCCGGTTTGACTTCTTCAACCTGTTTAACCGCTCAAACTACCAGAGCATCTCGAACAACGTGAACGCCGGAAACTTTGGCCAGGTCACCAGCCAATTGCTTCCGCGATGGTTTGATATCGGAGGGAAGTTGACCTTCTAGCGTGCTTCGAACAACAACCATGGCTCCTCCGCTCCGCACCCGGAGCGGGGGGAGCACCGGCCCGCCCCCGCCGCTTCATCCACAATCCACCACGGCGTAGGCTGTGAACCCCGGGCGAAACCTGTAATGATTACCCTTCGTCGATCGTTGCTGTCCCAATGTATGAAGTCCCTGCTGGTTTGCGCCACCATGGTAACGTCTTCTCAGGCGCAGGCGCTCCGGCTAAAGAACGAACACCTCCTGGCACAATTCGGACCGCGGGGATTGGTTGCCATCACCGATCAAACATCGGGCCTCACCCTCCATTTCCCGCGCGAAGAGTTTTCACTCACTGTCGACCAGCAGTCGTTCGATAGTTCACGCTTGCCCGCACCCGTCGTTAAGCAAGAACAGAATGGAATCGCTTACTACTATGGGGTCCGAGGTTATTCTTTTCGAGTTTTCTATCAGACCAGGGACGACTGGAAGTTCGTCACCAAGAAGCTCCAGATCATCGAAGGACCAAGCTCCAGCTACACCGTGGAGCAGGTCGAGCCGATCCGGATTTCGCTCGACGCCAAGATTCAGAGCACGTTCACTCCGGCGGCCTACCTTCCTCAGTTCGGACCGCCACGCAACGATTTCCGAGACAGCCTGGCTACCCGCGACTTCGGAACTTTTCTTCGCCTGCAAGCCGACGACCAAGGCCTGATGCTATTAGTACAAAATCCCTTCCTCGAGGTCGGTCGAAACGGCCAGGAGACGTCCCTTTCCTATGCACCGGAAATGCAATGGCGGAAAGAGTGGGGACCATTTTCAGGTGATCTGGCGATCATCGGTGTTTATCGGCAGAGCGGTAACCGAATCCCGGGGAAAATGGTCTACGAGTGGAAGCTGTCGTCAGACGACCGTGCCAAAGATGGTGCCGATGTTAGCGAGATTCAAGCTTTCTCGGACTGCGTGCGTCGGTTCTTGATCCATCCTTCGCCCAATCCCATCAGCGTCGAAGTGGGATGGACGCTCAACGACTATCAGATCAACGTCGCAACTGCCGACGGCCAAGCCGAATATAAGCGGGTGATCGATACTGCCTCCGCATTGGCGCTCCAAACGATTCTTTACGCTCCGGCCAATAGCGACCTTTCGAACATCGCTAACGACGCCGACGACTGGAATTGGGAGCATGTAACTTGGTTTGGATTGGGCCAGCAAATTCGTGCCGGCAAATGGGACGCGGAAAAGAGCCCCATTCCGGAGACCTTAACTGCGATGCGGGACTACGCCAAGTCCAAGCACATTGGGCTGCTGGCCTATGTGTATCCGTCGTTGCCATATGCCGGGAATCCCAATTGGATCGTTTTGGATTCGCAAAAAAAACACAACAATTCCTACGCGACTCTGTCTTCGCGCGAGTTTCAGGACTTCTTGATCCACGAATTGCTGGTTTTCAAGCGCCGCATGGGGATCGCTGGCTATTCGTTCGACTACGCCTTCCTGAATCTGCCGGGCAGTAGTTCCTATTCGCAATGGTGGGGTTGGCGCCGGGTCCTCGAAGTGCTGCGGGAGTCCGAACCAAGTATCGTGATCGATGGTCGGCAGACTTACCAGATGTATGGGCCATGGAGTTGGCTAGGAGGGAGCTACCCTCACCCAACCGGTAACGACGAACAGGCGGAGAGTTTCACGCCGTATCCCGACCTCCACTTCGACCGCGTTTCCGCCGATCGGGCACGATTTGTGAACTATTGGTATCGCAATTATCAGTTTGCACCGCAAGAACTGATTCCCGGTTACATGACTCATCAAACGCCGCGGAACGTTAATCGCCCTGGGACCGATGAAACGAATCATCGGGAGCGATCCGAGACTGTTTATACGAGCTTGCGCGCCCGAGATTGGGACTACTTAGGTTTTAAGTATTCCGTACTCTCTTCCATTGCCACCGGGGGATGGAACAACGTCTTTGACATGATTCCCGGCCGTGATCCTGAAGAGTTCCAGCATTTTTCGGAAGCCGACAAGTCCTGGATTCGCCACTGGTTGGAATGGACAGTGGCGAACAAGGATTTTCTGCGAAACACACGCACCATCCTCGGGCAGCCGGCCATCGGTCGCGTTGACGGCACTGCCAGCATCATTGGCAATCACGGATATATGTTTCTGTTCAACCCCAATTACAAAGCGCTGTCAGCTCATTTTTGTCTAGACAAAAGCATTGGTTTAGGTGAGGGAAGGGAATTCTTGCTACGGGAGCTATATCCCAGTGAAGGCAAGCTCGTCGGAAAACCAGGTGCGGGTATATGGAATTATGGCGATGACGTTGATATCAAGTTGGATGGGACGAGCGCGACCGCCCTCGAGCTGATTCCCTTACCGAAAGTCCAGGGGCAGATTCTCGTTTTTGGTGCGGATGCCTTGGATCCCTTGAAGCGGGCGCGCGCAAACTTTGAAAATGGAGTACTACGCCTCATGGACGTCGCCGGCACGCCGGGCAGCGCGCAAGAGATCGGGGTACTTCTACCAGACGAATCCGAAGTCAAGGAGATGACCGTTAACGGAACGTCGGTTATCTTCATCCACCACGAAAGATACGCTTCCGGCAAAGTGAAGTTTGCAGGACAGGCCTTCGATCATTCCCAGGAGCTATCTCTGCACACTGATTCTAACGGCTCTATGACCGGCTCATTTGTCGTCCCGGATCGAATTATGCAGCAGCTCGCCAGGCGCCAGGAGTCATGGCCGATACCGTGGACGAAGGAAGACTACCAGACGACATGGCTGGCGCCGGAACGGCTCCTAATGTTCGTTCAGTTCGCAGAACCCGAGGATACGATGAACCCGAGGATGTCACTGGACGGTTCGCCGTTTGAACTGACACGAGCTTACGCGTCGGTACGCGAAAACCCCGAGTCATTCGTGGGATTCTATGCGGATTTGTCCCGTCTGACGCCAGACACCAGCCACACCGTCCATTTGACGCTGCCGACGCTTGATCCTGGGCGCTTCCAAGGTGTTTTCTTCGACAACGTACAGACGGAATACACCACTCAACTGGCGCCGTAAGACCACACTTACGGCCCGAAAGAGATAAGGTGCACCGCGGGAGGGCCCGAACCTAGAGCCAACCGTGCGGAGAAAAAATGCTTGTACCGCCGCGCTTGAGCCTCTATAGTTGCGTCGCTCAAGAAATCGTTTACCCGCTATTTTCCTGGTTTTTTTGAGGGGCAACCGGCGTGGCGCCCGGGCCCGCTCGAGATCGAAACCGGCGAGGAGAAGCTATGCCTTTAGCTTCACGGCGAGAGCTCTTGCGCTACGCAGCGGCCGCCGGAATTTCCTGTTCTGCGGACCTTCTGTTGGGACGCCTCGTGGGCGCCAAGCCTCAGGCGTCGAACGCGCCCACGACTCGGATTTACCTCGATTCGCGGCGCACGATTTCGCCGCTCGACCCCAACCTCTTCGGCTCCTTCCTTGAGCACTTGGGGCGCGCTATCTACGGGGGCATCTACGATCCTCGGTCAAAGCTCGCTGATCGAAGCGGCTTTCGCCAAGATGTCGTGGCCGAGATACGCAAGCTGGGAGTTCCGATCGTCCGCTACCCCGGAGGCAATTTCCTGTCTGGCTACAATTGGCTCGACGGAGTCGGCCCGGCGAAGGATCGGCCGGCAGAGCTCGATAAAGCGTGGGACTCGATCGACACAAATCAATTTGGAACGAACGAATTCATTGCTTGGTGCAAGGCTGTCGGAACAAAGCCCCTGATGGGAGTGAACCTGGGAACGGGGACTCCCGAGCAAGCGGCGGCGCTCGTTGAGTATTGCAATGTGAGTCAGGGCACCGAGTGGAGCGATCTGCGGCGCAAACACGGATATCCCGACCCGTACGGAATCGAGCATTGGTGCCTCGGAAACGAAATGGACGGACCCTGGCAGATCGGGCATCTGCCGGCAACCGACTACGGTTTGAAGGCGGCGGACGCAGCCAGGCAGATGAGGGACGTAGATCCCTCGCTCAAGCTCATCGCCTGCGGGTCGAGTGGCCCGTTCATGCCGACTTATCTTGCATGGGATCGCGAAGTGCTCGAACAGTGCTACCAGTATGTCGACGGCCTCTCACTGCACCGGTATTTCGGCAACACTCCGGATGCGACCGGAGGCGAAAGTTCAAAGTATGTTGCGCTCAACCTAACCATGGACCGGCAGATTGAGGAGACGCTCGCCGTCTGCGATATGGTGCGTGGGCAACATCGCTCCCCAAAGCAGCTGTGGCTCTCCTTCGATGAATGGAACGTGTGGTACCGGGAGCGAGACGGGGATGGTCATCGCGAGGAGGCCCCGCACTTGCTCGAAGAAGTGTATAACCTTGAGGACGCGCTGCTGGTTGGCGGTCTCGTGAATTCTCTCCTGCGGCACGCAGACCGAGTGAAGATTGCCTGCCTCGCGCAACTGGTGAACGTCATCGCACCGATCATGACGAATGAAAATGG
>Ga0187783_10004314_pt1 | contig 10526 bp, 6 predicted proteins | sample 1015_SJ02_MP02_2_FD_132471 | JGI IMG/M metagenome (GOLD analysis project Ga0187783, IMG submission 132471) | Tropical peat soil microbial communities from peatlands in Department of Meta, Colombia - 1015_SJ02_MP02_20_MG | ecosystem: Environmental > Terrestrial > Soil > Wetlands > Peat | place...
ACGAAGGGCTTGCCCGCCAGTACCAGATCGTGCGCGAGGAACTCGCGGAAACCATCCACCTTAATGAATCGCTGGGCGCACCCTCCGCGCGCGCGATGGAGAACCTGTTCGCCAAGATCGAGGCCGAAGGGGCACCGAGCGCACGGCGTCTCTCCTTCAATCTCGGGGGCTGGCTCGCCGCACAAATCTCCGAACTGCGTCCCCGAACGCTTGCTTGGTCGGCGACGGCCGCCGCCCTGCTCATCGTGTTGCAGGCTGGCCTTCTCACTGGACTTTACCTCAATCAGCGGCAGTCGGGCCTCTATGAGACAGCCTCAGTCTCACACAAGGCTGGGGTCGGTCAGGCGGCATACGCGCTCGTGAGTTTCGTCCCACAGGCTTCGGCCGACGACGTGACCAAATTTCTCGAAGCCCATAGGCTCTCGGTCGTCAAAGGCCCGCAAGCTGGGCTCTATACGGTTCGCGTCGCCCAGACGCCGGTGTCAAAGGAGGAACTGGCAGGCATCCTGGCGCACCTGCGCGAAGATTCCGCCATCGTCCGTTCGGTGCTGCCAAGTTCAGCCCCGGCCGATTGAGCCAGAACCGCTCACCCAAATAGCCTGGGGGACACGCCGAAACGGCTGCAGACGTGCGATGTCGGGCAAAATCAAATTGCGCTTCGCGCCGGTAAGCCGCCGTGACCGCCAGCGGCGTTCGCTGGACGCAGAGCGCAAATGCGGCCGTTGCCAGCTATCGAGCATCCGCACGGCGCATCGCGAGCCCATTTCTTACGTCCCCGCCTGATGAAACTGCGATCACGCCACTTCTAAAACCTGACCCGCAGCCCCGCGATGGCGAGGCCCCCTGGCCCAACTTCGCCAATTCGCGCAGTTAGAGACTCCTAAGTGATGCTCCATAGTGCGACCCCCAAAGGTCTTCACTACAGGAGCGCGATTCTTTCCTAGAATCGTCTCGCACAAGCGCAACCAGTCCAGCTAGCAGCTCCGGCGGAAATGAAAATGGGGTAGGTCTTCACTGCAGCCAATTTCGACCGTTCCGGCGCGTTCGGATCGTGGCGCATCAAGGACTTAGCGGCTGTGAATTCTGAAAACCTGAGTCGAATCGGCGAAGTTGCGCTGGCGGGGATCCAGACGCGCCGTTGAAAACGATCGTCGTATCAGCGACCGCATCCTGTCCCAGGCCAGATGCCGCGAATGGGGTCAGGTTGTTCAACCAAAAATCTTGCAGACAGCCTCGCGGACAAGGTTCTCTGGGAGCGTTCGCCCGATGCACCCCCGCCGGATTGTCGGCCGGCCGGCGGCCGTCTCCGCCTGCCGCAACCTGCTCATGTGACATGGATCACATTGGGGCAGCGTCGAGTGCTAGCGTTCGGGGCCCAGATTAATGACATCGGCATCGGGGTGTCGATAACTGGTTGAAAGCGCCGAGAGGCCAAGGCACTCTGCCGTCGAGCGAGGTAGGTCATGCGTGCTGGTTTTAGATGGCTTGGTTGGTTTGAGCGGGCGGCCGCCGCAGCGAAGCGATTGATGAGGCCGCTGCGCGGGGCCACCTTGTCGATGGCGGCGGTCGCCGTGCTGGCCTTCTGTCTCCACCAGGAAGGACGTGCCGCCAGTCTGCTCACGAACGGGGTCACCGGCCGCGGTACGTTCGGTCCCTCTCTCGGGCCCCGCATTCCGGGGGACTTCGGCACGCTCCGAACCGGTCCGAACTCGGGATCGGGGGATGACTCCACTGGGCCGGCCGCGAGCAGCACCAGCAAGCCAACTAAGTCGACCAGCAAGGGCGGCGGCAACGCCAGTAGCGGATCGCAATCTCGGGCCGGGTTCACCCTACCGGCGGCAGGCCAGAGGTTTGTGCCTGACGAGGTTATTCTCTCCTTGGCCGAACGGGCGGCCGGAAGAGAGGGGACCATTGCGGCAACTCACAGCTTGCAACCCCTTGAATCGTTCCGCGTCGGCTTGACCGGCCGTTTGATCTACCGTTGGCGCATCACCAATGGTACGTCGGTGGCCGCGACGATCCGTTCCCTCGCGCGCGATACGCGAGTCGCCAGCGCCCAGCCGAATTTCCTGTATACGGTCCAACAGTCAGTTCAGGGTTCGACAACCCCGAGCGACAACAGCGTCTCCGCCGGCGATCCGGCTCAATATGCCGTCCAAAAGCTTCACCTTGTAGAGGCGCATCAGCTGGCAACCGGAGAAAACGTCCTCGTCGCGGTGATTGATTCCGGTATCGATGCCAGCCATCCTGACCTCGAAGGAGTGATCGCCGCACGACTGGATTTGGTCGGCGACGACAAGCCACATTCACACGGCACCGGCATGGCCGGCGCGATTGCCTCGCACGGAAGACTAATAGGGGTGGCGCCGCGGGTGCGGCTGCTCGCCGTTCGGGCCTTCGGTCCGGCGTCCGGCAGCGCAGAGGGGACCACCTTCAATATCTTGAAGGGCCTCGACTGGTCAGCCAGCCAGGGCGCCCGCGTGGTGAACATGAGTTTCGCCGGCCCCCGCGACCCGATGTTAGATCAAGCCCTCGCGGCCGCCCGCCGGAAAGGTATGGTCCTGGTTGCGGCCGCGGGCAACGCCGGGCCGAAATCGCCGCCACTCTATCCCGCCGCCGACCCCAACGTGATTGCGGTCACCGCCACCGATGCTGACGATAAGCTTTTTGCTGAAGCCAATCAGGGCAATTATATCGCGGTTGCAGCCCCCGGTGTCGACGTCCTCGTGCCCGCACCCGATCAGGGTTATCAGATGACCTCTGGCACATCGGTCGCGGCGGCCCAAGTAAGTGGTGTTGCGGCGCTTCTCATCGAGCGCGACGGGCGCCTCGACCCCGATGGTGTCCGTAAGATTCTGCTGGTGACTGCGCACCATCTTGGTCCACGACCCAAGGATGATCAGTTTGGTGCGGGACTGGCCGACGCTTACGCGGCGACGAAATCGTTGTTGCCGAAAGTAACCTCCGGAAGTGGCGCAACGCACTAGACCAGGCGAATTGGCGCCTTGACTCATAATGGTCTGCTTCAAGGCGAGCCGGGGAGCTCGAAGTCGCACAGCATTTGCCAAAAGGAGTGTCGGCGCCATCGATCAAAGGTCGATGCGCGGCGCCCGGTGGTCCGGCATAACTATCTGATTTATTTTGATATTATTGTTTTGCCACGGTCCCGCCGTACCTCGGCAATCCGCCGCATCAGACGAGCGGCCACGCGGCTGCGCGCAACAGGCAGGGGGCTGGACGGTCTTGGCGAAACCGGCGACAAGTACCGGACCGAGGGAAAACAACCACGCCCATGAGCAGTGATACCATCCTCGAAACGGAGGATCTGACCAAGGAGTTCGCCGGTTTCCTGGCTGTGAGCGGCGTCAACTTGCGGGTTCGGCGCGGCACTGTTCATGCCTTGATCGGCCCCAACGGTGCCGGCAAGACGACCTGCTTCAATCTCTTGACTAAATTCCTCGGTCCAACTCGCGGGCGGATCATTTTCAAGGGCCACGATATCACCGGCTTGGCTCCGGCTGAGGTCGCCCGGCTTGGGTTGGTGCGCTCATTTCAGATCTCGGCGGTGTTTCCGCATCTCACCGTGCTCGAAAACGTTCGCATCGCGCTGCAGCGCCAGCGGGGCGGCTCGTTCGATTTCTGGCGTTCCAAGCGCGTGCTCGACATCTACAACGACCGTGCTGCAGCCCTTGTGGCCGATGTCGGGCTCGAACAGTTCGCCGATTGGGTCGCGGTGGAATTACCCTACGGCCGAAAACGGGCGCTGGAGATCGCCACTACCCTGGCCCTTGATCCGGAGATGCTGCTGCTCGATGAACCGACCGCCGGCATGAGTCATGAGGACATCGATCGCGTCAGTGCCCTGATAAGATCGGTTGCGAGCGATCGCACGGTCCTGATGGTGGAGCACAATCTCAGCGTGGTCGCCGATCTCTCCGACCACATCACTGTGCTCACCCGCGGCCGAGTGCTGGCAGAGGGCGACTACGATAGCGTGTCCACCAATCCCAGCGTGCGGGAAGCCTATATGGGCCTCGGCGATGAGTGAAACGACGGCACCGGGCCTGCTGCTCGCAATCGAAAAGCTGGAGGCATGGTACGGAGAGTCCCACATTCTGCACGGCGTCACGTTCGATGTTTCGACCGGCGAAGTCGTGACGCTGCTCGGCCGCAATGGCGCCGGAAAGACCACCGCTTTGAAATCGATCATGGGAATTATCGCCCAGCGGCGCGGTTCGGTCCGTCTGGCGAGCCGCGAACTGATAGGCCTTGCCTCCAACGAAATCGCCCGCGCCGGCATCGCCTTTTGTCCCGAGGAGCGTGGTATCTTTGCGAGCCTCAATGTCGAGGAGAACCTGCTTCTGCCACCTGTCGTCAGGCCGGGTGGCCTGTCGCTGGAGCGTATCTTCGAACTGTTTCCCAATCTGCGCGAGCGCCTGAACAGTCAGGGAACCAAGCTGTCAGGCGGGGAGCAGCAGATGCTGGCAATCGGGCGCATCCTGCGCACTGGTGCAAGGCTGCTTCTGCTCGATGAGCCGACCGAAGGCCTCGCCCCGGTCATCATCCAGCAAATCGGCCGGACCATCCGGGCCTTGAAGGCTCAAGGCTTTACCATTTTATTGGTCGAGCAGAACTTCCGCTTCGCTTCGACGGTCGCCGACCGTTACTATGTCATGGAACACGGCCGGATCGTTGACGGTTTTGCCAATTCGGAACTCAACGCGAACATCGACAGGTTACACGATTATCTTGGTGTCTAAAAAAAGTGCAACGATAACATAGCCACCGTGCCAAGAAGTGAGGCAGCCCGACAAAGGAGCAGAGTGTATGCGCTCAATGCGATATCTTACAATGCTGGCCGTGGCGCTGTTTAGCAGCTCCGCCGGAGCCCAACAGACCACTAACGTCAAGATCGGCGTGTTGAACGACATGTCGAGTCTGTATGCCGATATCAGTGGACCCGGTTCGGTCGTTGCCGCGCGGTTGGCGGTGGAGGACTTTGGTGCGGCGCAGAAGGGCCTGAAGGTCGATATTGTGAGCGCCGATCATCAAAATAAACCGGACGTCGGATCCAATATCGCGAGGAGCTGGTTCGACGTCGACAAAGTCGATGTCATCGTCGATGTGCCGACCTCGTCAGTCGCGCTCGCGGTCAACGAGGTGGTTCGGGAGAAGAACAAGGTATTCCTGATATCAGGAGCCGCCACCTCGGATTTGACTGGCGCTAAATGTTCACCCAACAGCGTTCACTGGACCTACGACACCTGGGCCCTGGCTAACGGAACCGGGAAGGCAATCGTCAAGACCGGCGGCGACAGCTGGTTCTTTATCACGGCAGACTATGCCTTCGGTCATGCACTCGAGCGTGACACCGCCGCGGTCGTGCAGGCAAACGGCGGCAAGGTGCTGGGCGACGTTCGTGCCCCACTCAATACCAGCGATTTTTCTTCCTTTCTGCTCCAAGCCCAGGCCTCGAAGGCCAAGATCATCGGGCTCGCCAATGCCGGCGGCGACACCATCAATTCGATCAAACAGGCCTCTGAATTCGGAATCGTCAAAGGGGGGCAGAATCTGGCTGGGCTATTGGTCTTCATCACCGACGTCAATGCGCTGGGGTTGAACGTCGCGCAAGGACTGATCATGACGGAAGCTTGGTATTGGGATGCAAATGATGCCAATCGCGAATTCACCAAGCGATTTTCCGCACTCAACGGCGGCAAATATCCGACCATGGTGCAAGCGGGTGTCTACTCGGCCGTGCTGCATTATCTCAAAGCCGTCGAAGCGCTCAAATCCGCGGCTGACGGCAAAGCAGTCGTTGCCAAGATGAAAGAGATACCGACCGACGACAAGCTGTTCGGCAAGGGTACAATTCGCGCGGACGGTCGAAAGCTCCACGACATGTATCTGTTCGAGGTGAAGAAGCCGGAGGAATCCAAATATCCGTGGGATTATTACAAGCTGCGAGCGACCATTCCGGCCGCCGAGGCTTTCCGGCCTCTCAAGGAAGGTGCTTGCCCACTGGTCAGCGGTTAATCGAGGACCGGTCCGGCTCGATCCTGGGGGATTCCGGTCTTAAGTGAAATCCCCTTGGGCGGAACGGTCGAGAACTCGGCGCTTGCCAACGTTGGCCAGCAGCAGGCGTTGCGCGGAGCTGTGCCAAGAAGGAGCGGTCCATCGAGAGTTGATTGGCGGGTTCCGGAGGTCAGACCGCGCTGACGCTGCTCACCAGGCCGCGGATCGGTGGAGTAATCCTCGATGTTCGAGGTATTTGGAATACCCTCCCAGGCACTGTTCGGCCAGTTGCTGATCGGGCTGATCAACGGCTCCTTCTATGCGCTGCTCAGCTTAGGCCTCGCCGTCATCTTCGGCATGCTCAACATCATCAACTTCACGCATGGCGCTCAATACATGATGGGCGCCTTTGCAGCGTTTCTGCTGCTTGAGTACGCGGGGATAGGTTACTGGGGGGCGCTGCTGATCGCCCCGGTGGTGGTTGGCTTTACCGGGGTGTTGATCGAACGGCTGTTTCTGCGATGGCTTTACAAGCTCGATCACCTTTACGGCCTGCTTCTGACGTTTGGGCTGGCGCTCATCATTGAAGGCGTGTTTCGCAACCATTACGGTTCGTCAGGGCAACCCTATCGGGCTCCAGATCTCCTTCAGGGCGGTCACAATCTTGGCTTCATGTTTCTGCCGAACTATCGGGCCTGGGTGATTGTGCTCTCACTCGCTATCTGTCTTTCCACGTGGTTCGTGATTGAGCGCACGCGCCTCGGCGCCTATTTGCGAGCGGCCACGGAAAATCCAACTCTCGTGCGGGCGTTCGGTATCAACGTGCCGAGAATGATCACCTTGACATATGGATTTGGCGTGGGTCTGGCGGCGCTCGCCGGAGTCCTGGCGGCCCCGATCTATAATGTCAGCCCGCAGATGGGGGCCGACCTTATCATCGTGGTATTCGCCGTGGTTGTGATCGGGGGCATGGGATCGATCATGGGAGCGATCGTGACCGGATTCGTACTCGGTATCCTCGAAGGGCTGACCAAGGTGTTCTATCCCGAAGCGTCGAATACCGTGATATTCGTAGTGATGGCAATCGTCCTCCTGATCAGGCCCGCGGGGCTGTTCGGGCGGGCGGCTTGACGGGGCGTGACCAGTATGGAGGGCATCGTTGATCCGCTGGCCGCCAAGGCGCGCCGTGATCTGAGCGCGAGCGAGCTTGCGGCATTCGCGGTGCTGATCGTCGCGCTGCTGGTAGGGTGGGCTTTCGTCTATCCCATTCTGTTGATGAAGGTCTTGTGTTTCGCCCTGTTCGCCTGCGCCTTCAATCTGCTGATCGGCTATGTCGGATTGCTGTCATTCGGTCACGCACTGTTCTTTGGTTGGGCGAGCTATGTCGCGGCGCATGCCGCCAAGGTGTGGAGTCTGTCACCGGAGTTGGCGATTGTGTGCGGTACCGCTGTGGCCGCGTTGTTTGGTGTCGTGGCCGGCGTGCTCGCCATTCGTCGCCAAGGCATTTACTTTGCGATGATAACGCTGGCCCTTTCGCAGATGATGTATTTCTTTGCGCTGCAGGCCAAGTTCACTGGTGGGGAAGATGGTATTCAGGCGGTGCCGCGAGGCCGGGCGTTTGGTCTGTTTGACCTCTCAGAACAGATGACCATGTATTTTTTCGTGGTAGTAATCTTTTTAGCGTGCTTCTTGTTGATTCATCGGATAATCCATTCGCCATTCGGCGAAGTTCTCAAAGCAATCCGTGAAAACGAACCACGCGCCGTGTCGCTCGGCTACAAAACCGATCGCTACAAGCTCGTTGCCTTTATTCTTTCGGCCACTCTCGCAGGCGTGGCCGGCGCCACCAAGGCGATCGTGTTCCAATTGGCCTCGCTCACAGACGTGCACTGGTCGATGTCGGGCGAGGTGGTACTGATGACGCTGGTCGGCGGACTCGGCACCGTCTTCGGGCCCGTGGTCGGCGCCCTCGTCATCGTCGCCATGGAGAGCTATCTCGCCCAGTTCGGCCAATGGGTCACTGTAATCCAGGGAGTGATCTTCGTAGCCTGTGTGTTGTTGTTTCGCCGGGGTATCGTCGGCGAGATTGCTCACGCCCTGCGCATCGAGCTTTAAAGGGCCCACGCCACATTCCGATCGAGCCGTTCCTTTGTGGCCGAGCCAGAGTCGATCGGAGCGGAACGTCGGCTCTGACGAATCATCCCCTTGGTCATCGCCGAGTTCGATCGGGTCGTCTGGTCGGCATCTCCGCTCGCTCCGCGGCGATCCAATTGGCGCGCGAGTGCAGTCTGAAGTCGATGTCCTCAGGTTGTCCTTTTCCGAGGTCACTCGCCCGTATCGGGTTTCACGGAGCGCGCCGCGAATATCTGACCCGCTGGATTGACCGAATCAGCTCGGCCGGCTACGCGCGCCGATCTGAGATCCGCCGTGTCGCCGCCACTTTCCAATTGCGGTCGACGTGACTGCGCCGAGGCCCAGATCGCTCGCCATCTCAATAGACGCCTTTACGTGAATCACGATTGTCCACAGGAGCGTGTTTATCCACAAATCTTACGTAGGCTTCAGTGTTGCGTCATTGCGAGATGACCACACTCGCGCCACGATAATTCCACGATCTTGGAAACGCGATGATTCGTCTGCTCCATGACTGTTCAGACTCGATACCGGTTGCCCGACGAACTCGCCCAAAGATGGCATGAACTTGCCGAGCGGCGGCGAGATCATTTTGTTGAGCTCTATCGCAGTGGCCGCTGGCGTCGCTATTACACCGATGAAGTCTTCCGGGCTTTGATCCGCGAGGTCATAGAGGGCGCCGATGCTTGGAGCGCGCTTATCAAACAAAGCGGTGAACAGCCGCGAACCCTGGCGCAGCGGTTGCGACCCGCCGTCCGGGCAGCCGAAAAGCCACGCGGCGAAAAGACCGGCCAGTCGCGTCCTACATCTGGCATCGGCACAGGTCGACGCCGTGTATCGGTCACGAATTGACGTAACCAAGTGCTAAGTGGGGGCGGGGGTTGAACCGCGCGGCCGGTTGGCCGCGCGGTCGACCTATGCTCAAGTGGGCGGATCGCCCATGTGAGCCCCGTAATGAAGAACATCAATCCCAATCCATTCACCACCCGTCCGGAGATCGAGGGCACCTTCGGGGCCGTCGCCTCTACCCACTGGATCGGTACAGCCGTCGGCATGGCAACCCTCGAAAAGGGGGGCAACGCCTTTGATGCAGCTGTCGCCACCGCCTTCACGCTGCAGGTGGTCGAGCCCCATCTCAATGGGCCTGGCGGTGACGTTCCGGTGGTTGTCTATGATGTTCGCCGTGGGCGTCCCGAAGTGATCTGCGGTCAAGGCCCGGCTCCGCGAGCGGCGACAATTGCCCATTATCGGGCCCTCGGCCTCGACATCATACCCGGTACGGGTCTGCTCGCCGCCTGTGTGCCGGGGGCGTTCGAAACCTGGATGTTGTTGTTACGGGATTACGGCACCCTTCATCTCGCCGAAGTGCTCGGGCCGGCCATTGGCTATGCGCGTGAGGGCCATCCACTGCTGGAACGCGCCAGCGCCACCATCGCGACCGTCGAGGGTCTGTTTCGGGAGTACTGGCCGACTTCGGCGGCTATCTACCTCCCGCACGGCCGCGTCCCCGCACCCGGCGACCTGTTCTGCAACCATGCATTGGCTGACCTCTATGCGCGGATCCTGCACGAGGCGCAGGCTGTCGGGGGTGATCGCGAGCGGCAGATCGAACGGGCGCGCAGGCTCTGGTCACACGGCTTGGTGGCGGAGGCGATCGATCGATTCTGCCGCACCCAGGAGGTCATGGACGTGAGCGGATCGGCCCACCGCGGCGTTCTCACCGCCGACGATATGGCGCGATGGGAGCCCTCAATCGAGCCGCCAGCCCACTACAATTACGGGCCCTACACGGTTTGCAAGCCAGGGGTCTGGAGCCAAGGGCCGGTGCTGCTGCAGCAATTGGCCCTGCTCAAAGGTTTTGACCTCGACGGCATTGACCCGGCCGGTGCCGAATTCATCCACCTCCAGGTCGAATGTGCCAAGCTCGCTTATGCGGATCGAGAGACCTTTTACGGCGACCCTGACTTCGTCGACGTACCTCTGACCGAACTGCTGTCGGATGCCTACAACGCCGAACGGCGGAAGTTGGTCGGCGATCGCGCCAGCCTCGACTTCCGGCCTGGCCATATCGAGGGATTCGGCGCGGCGATCACGTTGCGACACGACCAGGGACAAAGCCGGGCCGCCGAAGCCGCCGGGGCCGGTGAACCCACCGTGGGGCGCCACGGCGATGTGCGCGGTGACACCGTGCATTTCGACATCGTTGATCGGGCCGGCAATATGGTATCATCCACCCCTTCTGGTGGCTGGCTGCAATCATCTCCGGCAATCCCCGAACTCGGGTTTTGTCTCGGCACGCGCGCGCAGATGTTCTGGCTCGAGGAAGGACATCCGGCCTCGCTGGCGCCCGGCAAACGTCCGCGGACGACATTGAGCCC
>Ga0187783_10004315_pt1 | contig 10525 bp, 8 predicted proteins | sample 1015_SJ02_MP02_2_FD_132471 | JGI IMG/M metagenome (GOLD analysis project Ga0187783, IMG submission 132471) | Tropical peat soil microbial communities from peatlands in Department of Meta, Colombia - 1015_SJ02_MP02_20_MG | ecosystem: Environmental > Terrestrial > Soil > Wetlands > Peat | place...
CACCGCGGCCGCGCGCGCCGACGCTTCGAGGAGCTTGCCGTGGACTTGTTCGAACACGCTCTCGAACAGGGCGGTCTTCGTAGGAAAATGGTGATAGAGGGCGCCGGTCGTGACCCGTGCTTCGCGTGCGAGGTCCTCGACCGACGTGGCGGCGAATCCCTTCTCGCCGAAAAGGCGTCTACCCGACGCGACCAAGGAGCTCCTCGTCTCCGCGACCTGTTCCTCTCTCAGTGTTCTCCTGGGCGTGCGAGAGGCGGGGGGAGGAGTCACTCCATCTGTGTAGTCCGTGTAATCCTCCTCCATGTGCTGCGGTAGCGACCCTTGTACTTTCCTTCTCGATCACATAGTATCACTATGTTGGATAATGAAGCTATGTAGAGCGGCAGACATCAACAAGGAGCTGACGATGACACAAGGGGCAATCGAGGCACTTCGGGCAGACCGATCCGTCCTTCTCGATCTTTGTTCGGAGATGAGCGATCAGGATTTCAAGGCGGAGAGTGGATGCGAGGGATGGTCCGCCCAAGACGTGGTTGCGCATATGGGCGCGCTTTTCTGGCTGGTCGTCGATCCTTCCGTGTTGCCCGACGCATCGGCGCTTCCCACTGAGCGGGCGCAGGACGTTTACGTCGAGGAGCGCCGGTCGTGGGCATCGGCCAAGGTGGTCGAGGACTACGAATCGGTGAGCAGCGAGGCGATCGAACGACTCGCGGGGCTCGAAGGACAGGACTTCGAACTACCCCTCGGTGACCTCGGAACGTACCCCGCAACACTGCTGCCGAACGCCTATTCGTTCGACCACTACACACACATCCGTGAAGACCTGTTTCTGCCCCGCGGACCTCTCACAGGAGATCGACCGCCTTCCGACGAGAAGCGGCTCACCCCGGCGATCGAGTGGATCGCAGCAGCGCTTCCGCAGCAGAACGCGGCTCAGATCTCGAAACTAGGGGGCGCGCTCGACATCGTCGTGACCGGGCCGTCGGCTCGAACGATCCGTGTCGGCGAGGGGGAAACCGTGGCTCGGATCGAGTCGGAGAGCCCGTCCTTCATCCGGTGGGTCACGGGCCGCACGTCCTGGGACGACGCGGGGGTCAGGACGACGGGGGACGAGTCGGCGCTTACGGCGGCGAGGAGTCTGCACGTTTTCTGACCGTTGAAGGCACCATCGCGCGGTCTCGCGTGAAACGTGGTCAAGTACGCTGCGCGGGTGCGAGGCCGACTTCTATTTCTTGTGACGTTGGCCGTCGTGTCCATGTCCGTAGCAGCCTGCGGAAGCTCTACGTCGACAATCCCACCTTCGTCTCCTGCGAGCCAACGTGTCCCGTTACCGGCCGGGCCCTTGCCGGCGAAGGTGACAAAGATGGTGTGCTCGACCAAGAACCAAAACAACCTCGCGAGCGTTCTCGGTGTGACGCCTGTGAAGGTCGAGACGCCCACGTGGGTCGACCACCTCTATACATGCAAGTTCGTGTACACCAACGGGACATTGGTGTTGTCGGTCAAGGAGCTCTCGAGCTGGGCACAGACGTTGTCGTATTTCCAGATGCTCGGTTCGCAGCTCGGAAACACGGGTGCCATCGCAAACGTCGGCCAGGGTGCATTCTCGACGAACGACGGATCGGTGGTCGCGCGCAAGGACTACAAGGTCTTGCTCGTGGATACTTCCGGCCTTCCGAGCCAGTTCGGCGTCCCACCGACGAGCTCTGCAGATATCGCCGTCACGGTCACCGATGTCATCATGGGCTGTTGGGCCGGGGACTGAGCCGGGGCGGGCTATTCCCTCATATCGCCGTCACGGTCACCGGCGTCACCATGGCTGTCGTCAACATGGCTGTCGTCACCATGGCTGTCGTCACCATGGCTGTCGGGCGGGGCCGGGCCGGCGATCCCCTTATACCGGGCACATCGGCCATACTGGGAGAACCCTCGACCCGGACGAGCACGGCAGCCGCCCCTGTACCACCTCCCAAGCGAACTCGACTCGTCCAACAGACTCGATTTGTCCACTAGACAAGTCAATTCATTGACCAGGCGAACCATCTCACGGTAGGCGTGCGACTTCTCCAAGCACGGTTCTCTCGCCAAAACCCCCCAACCCCGTAGGAGCTTCGAACATGCGTGCTTTGGCCACCTGGTGCGTCCGCCACAGGCGGCTCGTGGCCGTGTTCTGGATCTCCACGCTCATCGTCGTCACCTTGATCTCGAGGTCGGTGGGCAGTGCGTTTAACGACGGCTTTTCGCTGCCGCACACCGAGTCGACCGAGGCGATGTCTCTGTTGCAACGAGTCTCTCCGAAGGTATCGGGCGATATCGAGGAGATCGTCTTTCAGACGTCGGGTGATCGACACGTCACCGACCAGGACGTCGAGACGAGGATCACGTCGATGCTGGCAGCGGTTTCACGTCTGCCTCACGTGACGAGCATCGGATCTCCGTTTGGCGTCGTTGGATCGACTGGCCAATCTGATGCGAGCACTCAGGTAAGCCCTGACAGGACGGTGGCGTTTGCCACAGTCACGTTCGACAAACAGTCGCAGGACCTGTCGACGGCGCTCGCCAAGCGACTCGTGAAAACGGCGAAATCAGCCGACGAGCCCGGACTGCGAGTGGCCGTGTCCGGACAGTTGGCCGAAGACACGAACAACGTCTCACTCGGAGGAACCGGCCTCGGTGTAGTCCTCGCGGGGGTCGTCCTCCTCGTCGTCTTCGGCTCGGTGTTCGCGATGGTGCTGCCACTCGTCTCCGCGCTCGCCTCGCTCGGAACCGCTGTGGGCGTCATCACGCTGCTGAGTCATCTCATGAGGATGCCTTCGTTCGCCCCCGAACTGGTGCTCCTCATCGGTTTGGGCGTGGGCGTGGACTATGCGCTCTTCATCGTCACGAGACACCGGCAAGGGCTCATAGCCGGACATGGGGTGGAAGAGTCGATAGTTAACGCCGTCGACACTTCTGGTAGGGCCGTGCTTTTCGCGGGGATCATCGTCTGCATCGCACTTCTCGGCATGTTTGCCCTGGGCGTCACATTTCTCTACGGGATGGCGGTTGCCGCGGCGATCGGCGTGGCCTTCACCATGATCGCCGCCATCACCTTCATTCCGGCGCTTCTCGGCTTTATCGGCCCCAAGGTACTTTCCAAGCGTCAGAAGAAAGACCTCGTGAAGACCGGGCCTCGCATCGTCGGGGCCGGTACGAAGGGTTTCTGGCCACGTTGGGCCTGTTTCGTCGAAAGGCGCCCCGTCCTTCCCGCAGTCGTCGCCTTGGGGATAATCGTCTTTCTGGCCCTGCCCTTCTTCACGATGCGGCTCGGATCCGCCGATCAGGGAAACGACGCCGTGGGTACGACCACCCGCACGGCCTACGACATGTTGGCCACGGGTTTCGGACCGGGGTTCAACGGCCCCTTGCAGCTGGTCGCAGCCTCGCACGACGCTCTCGACGAGGAGACACTGCACCGTCTCGCTTCTAGTGTCGGCGACCAATCCGGTGTCGCCCGCGTCGCGCCCGCAATCGTCCTTCCTTCGAAGGACGGGACTCACGTCGCGCTCATAAATGTCTACCCCACCACGTCCCCTGAGTCGGCGGAGACGAGCGACTTGATCTACCACCTTCGCAGCGAGACGATCCCGAGCGCGCTGGCGGGATCGGACATCAAGGTTTACGTGGGTGGCTCCACTGCGGTGTACGTGGATTTCGCAAACGTGCTCTCCTCGAAACTTCCTTTGTTCATCGGTCTCGTCGTCCTTCTCTCGTTCCTGCTACTGGCCACCGTTTTCCGCAGCATCGTCATACCTCTCACCGCCGCGGCGATGAACCTTCTGTCGATCGGAGCGGCGTTCGGGATCGTCGTCGCCGTCTTTCAGTGGGGGTGGCTGGGAGGCGTCTTCGGGGTGAACAGACCTGGGCCCGTGGAAGCGTTCGTTCCTGTGATGCTGTTCGCGATCCTGTTCGGGTTGTCCATGGACTACGAGGTCTTCCTGGTGTCCCGTATCCACGAGGAGTACCTGAAGTGCGGCGACAACCGAACTGCGGTCAGAAAGGGCTTGGCAGCAACGGGTAAGACGATCACTGCCGCTGCGCTCATCATGATCCTCGTCTTCGGATCGTTCATCCTCGGAGGGGAACGGGTGATCAAAGAATTCGGCCTCGGTTTGGCGGCTGGAATCCTCGTCGACGCGGTTCTAATCCGGATGGCGATCGTCCCGGCACTGATGAGGCTCTTCGGCAACGCGAACTGGTGGTTCCCCGCCACGCTCGACCGTGTGCTCCCACGCTTCTGCGTCGACCCCGATCTGACCGCTCTACCGGCCCTACCGGATCCACAGGACACTGCCGGCGACGCGGATTCCAGTCGCGAGCCGGTGTCCGTGGGGGCTTGAGGTTATCCGCCCGAAGTTCCCGTAAAGGGGACCGGACCGACTTGGACCGGACCGACTTGGACCGCCCCGGGCGTTGGCACGGTGACAGATACCGATCCCCGGGCGCGGTAACGATAGACACTCGAGCCACACTCCACGTAGTACGTGTGGGATCTGCCGTCGTCGTGATCCAGGATGAAGGTGTCGTATCGATCCGCGAGGCGCGCGAGTGCCGGCATGGCCGTTACGTCTATGACTGATGTCACTCCCTCGACCGGGCTCGCGGCGATAGCGATCAATTGGTGTCCGTAGCGGGTCCGGATCAGGCGATCTTCGTCCATGCGCGCGCACCGTCGTGCCCAAGCGAACGCTGTAAGAGCACCTAGCAGGGACAGGAGCATTCCGACGAGCCCAATATCCCTCGCCGTGCTCACGTTCATCGACCGCCCGAGAACCGACATGCGGTTCGGAACATCGACGGCTCGACTCACCGAACCTGATTGAGTCGGCGTTAGAGCTGAGGCTACGTCGGCAGTACTGCCGGTTCCGCTGGCAGCCAATGTGAGCTCGTCTGGGTCGAAGGAGAACTCGAGGTTAGGTGCATAGTCGGTGTCGACGACGCTCGTTCCGATCACGCCGTGAACATTCACGTCCGCAAGGATCCTGATCGTGGCCGCGTCCTGACTGACGCCCGTCTCACGCGAAACGTCGGCAAGGTATCCGGCCGCCTCGTGAAGGTCGAACGTTGTGTGCGCGTCGCCGCTTGCTCCATTGAACTCGAACTGTGGAACGCTCGCGAGCACGCGTGTCCAGCCGGTCGGGCCCGAAAGCTGCACCTCGAGGCTCATCGTCCCGTGCAGCAAAGAGGCCTCTGACGCGGCGATCCTGTATCTGGCAGTCACGTCGAGGTAGCGAACAAGCTTGAGAAAGACCGGGCTTCCGTTGTCGACGCGGTTGTCCGGATACGTCGTGCTCAAAACGGCTGGGCTCGTGTAGTCGAACCCGATCTTCTGCGTGTAGGCAACCGTCCGAGTGCTCGGTCTCATAAGTGGACGGAAGAGCGAAGTGCCGTAGAACGCGCCGAAGGCGACTGCGACCACCAACGCCACGATCGTGGGCGTGGATGCTGCTCGGACGGTCGAAGATCCCGAGAGAGGTGAATGCCGCGCCCCCCGCTTGCGACGTCCCGTCAAACGGGTACGTGATGCGACACCCGCAGTGAGGGTACCGGCGAGAGCGAGCACGCAAAGCGTGATGAACATCGCGTGGATGGGTGACCTGACCCACGCGAGCCACGCTCCCACACGGGGTATGTGCAGCCACATCCGTCCTATGACCGCTCCAGAGCCGAGCTTCTGGGGGTCGATGAAGGAATTGTGGTCGCCTTTGAAGGTGAAAACCCCGTTTTTGTCAGCCACGATTCGGTGCAACACGGTCGTGTGCAGGATCGGGCTGTGATAGCCGACTATCTCGCCGACGCGGTATTGATTCGACGTCAACAAGACGGCCAAGTCTCCGCTGTGGAACGCGGGCAACATGCTCGTTCCGTGCGTCGTCACGAGCGAGACGGTGCGCGTGGCGAACATCGTGATCACGACGAGCGCAAGCGTCACGCCGCCCGCCCCCGAGAGAAATCGAATTCGTCGTGTCATCGCCGATCGCTGGGAAATGTGACAGGGGCGGCACCACCTTGGTAGGTGACACCGCCCCTGTCAGCGTTGTGCTAGTCCACCACCACGTCCGTGGCCTGCACTGTCGAAACCAACTGGCTCAGACCTGTGCAGCTGTACGTGGTCGCGTTCGGGCCGCTTGCGTACGTCCCGGCTCCGCACGCGGAGGTCGGCAGTGCCGTCCCACCCACGGTGAAGCCGACAGCCGCGGCCGAACCACTTGTGTCACCGACCGTTACGAGGGTCACCGCGGTGATCGTCGTTCCATCGGCGCTCAACGTGTAGTCGATTGCCGAAACCGTCGCACCAGTGACGTTCTCGGACCCGTAACCGACAGTTGTGTTGCTATTGGTGAATGTGTTGGCGGCCGTGAACGCGGAAGCTCCGGCGAGCAGAAGCCCTGCGATCGCCACCACGGCCACGACTTCCTTCTTGCGGAGTCGCATCGTTTCCCCCTTGACGAACGGCCCGCAGGCCGTTGACGTGGCCATTCCACGCCTTTTACCCCACTGCTCATTCGTCGCGGGAGAGCAAGATCTGTAGTAAAGAACCGCGCGAGTAGTGCCGAAATAACAACAGGAAGGTCCTCACCCGCGCGCGCCCATGACGCGAGTGGAGCCGGCGATGACGCCGGCTCCACTTCTTCGTCTATTGGTTGTCTTTGTGCCGCCTACCGCCCATTTGGACCTAGCGTTTCGAAGACCGCCTTGTCGGCTGGCCGGTTCGTGGCCGGCACTGCAAGCGGCCTGACAAAGGACACGCGCTGGTTCGGCAGGCAGCCGGTTCCGCTCCTAGTCCTGGGACCGGGAGCGGTCGCTCACCGGCGCGGCGGACCGGCCTCCTCGTGCGAGCTCGTCGATTTCATCGTCAAGCCCCCTTCTGATTCTTCTCCGGGGCCAGGTGTCCCCGTGTGACACCAATTCTGCCGACACCTTCTCCGCCGAATCAAGTGCCGCCAACAGCGAGTTCGCTCACCTTCGACCTACACGGGCGCTCGGTAGCATCGCGAACGTGAACCGCGTCGCTCTTGTCACGGGATGTTCGAGCGGGTTCGGCCTGGAAACGACGGTCTCGCTCGCGAGGCGGGGTTGGAAGGTATACGCCTCGATGCGCGACCCCACGAGACGAGACCCTCTAGATCAACGTCTCGACAAGATCGAGGCTGAGACCGGGGTTGCGGGTGGTGCCTCGAAGAGAGTGGAGGTGATCCAGCTCGACGTCACCAGCACGGAGTCGGTTCAAGCTGCGCTGAAACTTTTGATGGCCGGAGCAGGTCGGCTGGACGCCCTCGTGAACAACGCCGGAGTGAGTGGTGGAGGGGCCGCCGAAGACCAGCCCATGGAAGAGGTGCGCCGGATCTTCGAGACGAACTTCTTCGCAGTGGTGGAGGTCACCAAGGCCTTCCTCCCGATCCTGCGCCAACAGAGAAGCGGCCAGATAGTCATCGTGTCGAGCGCGGGAGCCTTCTTCGGCAGCCCGGGCCTCTCGGCATACTCCGCCTCGAAATGGGCCGTTGAAGGTTGGGCCGAAGCTCTCGCGATCGAAGTGGCCCCATTCGGCATCGGAGTCTCGTGCGTGGAGCCCGGCTCGTACCGGACGAACATCTGGGAAAGCTCGCCGAGGTCGGTCCCCGCCGACAGTCCCTATTCCGAATTCGCCGAGGCAGTAGAGAGATTCGTGGACTCGAAGATCGTGCCGCGAGCGCGTGATCCCCGAGAGGTCGGAGAGGCGATCGCCAAGGTTCTCGAATCGAGGAGCCCGCGGTTCAGGAATCCGGTGGGCCCGGATTCGGTCGCGCAACATGTCGCTCGCGGAAAGGTCCCGAATCGCCTCTACCGAGTGGCGCTCACCAAAGCGATCGGAATCTGAGGGAGGAGTCCGAGAGGGAGGAGTCCGAGCTCAGCGGTCGATTCGTCAACACTGCAGAATCGGCACTTCCGTTGTCTTCGAGCGTCCAAACGGCTCAACTTCGCCTGTCGATGCCCGGAAGTGCGAGAACCGGCTTTGCCAATCCCTCACGTTTCGACTCGTGCATTGCGGCATTCGCACAGCCAACGAGCTGGTCCGAGTCGGTATGGCCGGCGGACCAAGCAACGCCGATGCTCGCACGCAACATTGCGCAGCCCTGCCCCGGCAGGTCTATCTCGCCTTCGATCGAGCGCGCGAGTCGCTGTGCCAGAGTCAGGGCCTCGTCACTGTCTCTGACCCGAGGACAGATGACGAGGAATTCGTCTCCACCAACTCTTCCGATCAAGTCGTCGATCCTGACCGCGTCACGGAGCCGATCTGCCGCTGCAGCGAGAACGTAGTCGCCTGCTCTGTGCCCGAGCCGATCGTTGACTTCTTTGAAGCGGTCGAGATCGACGAACATCACGGCCATCCCGACATCGGCTTCGTTCTGTGCGAGCTCAGAGGCGAGACGAGCCATTATCGAGGAGCGATTGTGGCATTCAGTCAGCACGTCGAAAGTGGCACTCTTCTCGAGCTCGGCTCGCAACCGCGCGCCGTCGGTCACGTCTGCGACACAGACGACGGCTCCGGAGATCTCCCCCGCCTCATCGGTGAGCGCGCGCAATGTGAACGTGCAAAGCCTCGGCTCGCCGCCATCCTTGTTGACCCGCACCTCGATGTCGCTGTCCGAGCCACCACCGAGTACCAAGTCGAAAGCGGCGAAAAGCGGGCCCTTGTCCTCGGGGGCGACAATCTCCAACTGCTCCTCCAGGTTCGCCCCGGGTACCGATCCCAGGAGGTCCGAAAGCCGCCCGTTCGTGTATGCGATCTCGCGGTTGCTGCCCACTTGCAGAACCCCGACGGGGAGAGCCTCCGCGAGTCGGTCGAGCAATTGATCCCGTGACCTCAGAGCATCGAGGACCGCCATCTCCTCGCTTATGTCCGCCATCTCCGAAAGGACATATCCGTGCCGCGGGTCGTCGAGGAGGTTGTGATTGGTGATCTCCATCCAGACCCATGAGCCATCCTTGCGTAGGTGCCTCAGTCGGACGCGCCTCCCGATGCCCCGAGACGCCAACATCTCCATCCAATTGTCGATCGCAAGCTCCTGGTCGTCGGGGTGGACGAAATCGAGCGAGCGCCTTCCGACCAGATCGCCCTCGTGCCACCCGAGGATCTGGAGGCAAGCGGGCTCCACTTCGAGAGTCACCCCGAGCTCGGACTTTCTGGCTCGTGCGAGTCGGGGTACTTCAGAGGCTGACTGTTGTCGCAGCATCGTTTCGTCTTCTCCGTCCGCCGCAGAAAAGACGCAGACGAAAACCCCGTGGACCGCTCGGGCGTCGAAGATGTGCAAGATCACCGGTCGCCCCGGCTCGTTCGCCAGGCGTACGGGAGCCTCGCTCGCACCTTTGGCCCTGGCCCTTTCCCAGGCGGCTATCACGACCACCCGGTCTTCGTGAAGAACCAGATCGAGGGCGGATCGCCCATCGAGCCGGCGGTGACGGGCGAGTCGAAGAGTCTCGGGCACCGGCACGAACATCCCGTCGGGGTCGACGGCCCCTACGGGCGCATCGGGGTGTTTCGAGAGAATGAAGTCGAGCGAAGCCAGCGTGGACTCGCACCCCATGGCCGGGTCATCGGGCATGGGGCGAGTATCGGCACGGCGCAGGGCCTCGTTGAGCCTCCGCGGCCGCTCGCGCCGAGAGCCGCCAAAGGCTCCTCGCTTTCGGCGACTTCGCGTGATCACTTCGTGAGGATCATCACTCCGGCGTTGGCGCCTCTGCCCACGGTGTGGGCTAGCGCCGTGCGGGCCCCTACGACCTGGCGGGGGCCTGTGTCGGCCCTCAATTGGCGGACCAGCTCGACCACCTGACCCAGGGCCGAGGCTCCGAGGGGTTCTCCCTTCGACAGGAGACCGCCACTCGGGTTGACCGGGAGCCGTCCTCCGAGCGCCGTGTCGCCGCGTTCGAGCAAGTCCGACGCCCCACCCGGCTGGCAAAGCCCGAGTTCCTCGTAGGACAGCAGCTCCCGGGCTGCGTCTGTGTCCTGGCACTCGACGACATCGAGGTCACCCGGACCCACGCCGGCCTCCTCGTACGCTTCGGTGGCTGCAAGCGTTGTGGGGGATGGGATCGAGTCGTCTACGAGTCCCGCCATCGGCGTCGATTCGCTCAAAACCGCGCCGGGTCGATGCGAGCGCAGGACTGCGGCGGCCAATCGGACGTTCGAGTCGCGATGTCCCGTTCGGGTACCGCCACCGTCTCCTCGGGTGAGGACAACCGCGGCAGCACCTTCGTTCGGCGAGCAAAGCATCCACAGATGAAGGGGCTCGCACACGACGCGCGACTTGATCACCTCTTCGGGCTCGACCTCAGCTCGGAACATCGCGTCCGGGTTGTGTACTCCGTGACGCCGGTTCTTTGCCACCACGCGCGCGAGGTGATCCTTGGTAACGCCCGAATTGCGCATCAGCCGCTGCGCGCGAAGAGCGAAGTAGGCCGGGGTCGCCGTGAGCCCCGCCTCCTCTTGCCATGGTTCGAAGAACGA
>Ga0187783_10004316_pt1 | contig 10525 bp, 5 predicted proteins | sample 1015_SJ02_MP02_2_FD_132471 | JGI IMG/M metagenome (GOLD analysis project Ga0187783, IMG submission 132471) | Tropical peat soil microbial communities from peatlands in Department of Meta, Colombia - 1015_SJ02_MP02_20_MG | ecosystem: Environmental > Terrestrial > Soil > Wetlands > Peat | place...
CAGCGGCTTTTCCAACGATCTCGGGCTCGTTGGGGGCTTGATAAACGATGTCATCCGTCAGGTCCGCCATGAGTGTCTCGACATCGTTGCTGTTGATCGCCGTGACGTAGCCCTCATGAGCTGCAGTCTCGATGGATTTCGCGTTCGCGGCAAAGACCTGGACAGACCAGGTTCCGATGCAAAGTGCCAGAGCTGCCTTCACGGTAGTTCTTCTCATCGCGTTTCCTCCCCAATTCACTTTGTGTCCGCGGGGAAGTCTAACTGACGGCTGCGGCGAGCGACGGGCAGAGGTCTGGGCGGCCGCTTGGGGTCGAAGTAGCCCTTGGCCGAACCGGCGCTCCCGGCCAGAACCGGTCTTTCAGCTCGACTCCGTGATTTTCCAATTTCCGGACACTAAGATTCAAAGGCGAGCGCCGGCTGACCTGTACCCTTTCCAGAGGAGGGGACCCCGGTGACCCTAACAGGATCTAGGCACATGCCCACGCCAATCCGTGGTCTGATCGTGGGGCCGGTGCTTCTGTCGTTAGTTGTCGCGGCTCCTCTCGCAGCGCAAAACGTAGACTCGCCGCGCTATCCGCCGGCCGGGCTCGACATGAGCGCGACCGACTCCTCGACACGGCCGGGCGATGACTTCTACCAGTTCGCCAATGGCGCCTGGCTCGCGCGCATGGCTATACCAACTGATAAGCCATACGTAACGGAGTGGCAACTCATGCGTGACCGCACGGAAGCGCAGCTGCGCGATCTGATCCAGGCCGCAGACGCAAGTGCTCCGCACGAGCCCGCGACCGTCGAGGGCAAGGTCGGCGCGTTCTATAAGTCCTTCATGGATCTCTCGCGACTCGAAGCACTCGGTGCTCGACCTATCGCGCCCGAACTCGCCGCAATTCGCGCGAGTCGCACCCGCGCAGAGCTGGCGCGGTTGATGGGAAACGCACACGCCGGTTTCGAGGGAAGCTTCATCGACTTCTGGATCGACGCTGACCCCAAGGAACCCGAACATTATGCGGTAACGCTATACCAGAATGGGCTCTCGCTGCCGGATCGCGACTACTACCTCAAACCTGACTTCGCCAATGAGCGAGAGGGCTTGCGCAGCTACGTTGAGCGCCTGCTCACGCTCGCTCACTGGCCCGCGGCCAAGATGAGTGCGGCGTCCATCGTCGCGCTGGAGTCTCGCATCGCACAAGCGAGCTGGACCAAGGTCGAGCAGCGCGACCCGCCTGCACTCTACAATCCGATGAGTCCCGCAGAGCTCACAGCCTACGCCCCCGGCTTCCCTTGGACGGCCTTCCTGCGGGGCGCAGGCCTTGCGTCCAAGCACCAGTTGATCATCGCCGAGAAGACGGCCTTTCCCCGAATTGCCAAGATCTTTGCCGACACGCCAATCGAGACGCTCAAGGCTTGGTTGGCGTTCACGGTCGCAGACACGGCCGCGCCGTATCTCTCCAGTAGCTTCGCCTCTGCACATTTTCAATACCACGCTCACGCATTACTCGGCATTCAGGAACAGCCGGTCCGCTGGAAGCTCGGCGTGCGGGCCGTCGCGGGCGGCGACTGCTTCGCAGGCGGACCGAGAGATTGCTTCGGGACGCTGAACTGGGCGGTGGGGCAAATGTATACGGCGAGCTACTTCCCGCCGGAGACGAAGAAAAGAATCGAGGCGATGGTTGCGAACATCACTCAGGCGTACCGTCATCGACTCGAGCATCTCGACTGGATGACTGATGCGACCCGTGCGGAAGCCTTGCACAAGCTCGATACTTACGTCGTCAAGGTCGGTTATCCGGACAAAGCCCGCGATTATTCGGGTGTGTTAATCAAAGACGATGACTTAATTGGCAATGTGCGGCGTGCCGCAGCGGCAGACTGGGACTTCTACGTCAGACGCAGCGACGGTCCGGTCGACAAGAGCGACTGGCAGATGACCCCGCAGACGGTAGATGCCTACAACGGCACGCTGCGCGACATCGTGTTCCCAGCGGCGATACTCGGACCTCCGGGGTTCGATGTACATGCCGACCCCGCAGTGAATTACGGTGCGGCGGGCTGGGGTGCCGCTCATGAGTTGACGCATGGTTTTGACGATGCTGGCCGCACCATCGATGCGAAGGGCGCGTTGCGCGATTGGTGGACGGAGGCGGACGCGCGTGAGTTCAAGGCGCGGACTGCGCTGCTCGCCGCGCAGTTCGCAAGCTACGAGCCGCTACCTGGATTGCACATCAATTCGCAGCTCACCATGGGCGAGAATATCGCCGATCTCGGTGGGCTCGCGATTGCTCTTGAGGCCTATCACGACTCCCTGCACGGCGAGCCGGCGCCGGTTATCGATGGACTGACCGGTGATCAGCGCTTCTTCCGCTCGTGGGCCCAGTACTATCGCGGCAAGGCGACCGAGGACTTCATCCGGCAGTATACGGTCAGCAACGAGCATTCCTTTTGGCCGTACCGGGTGAATGGCGCCGTACGCAACATCGACGCTTGGTATGAGGCATTCGACGTCAAACCGGGCGATCGACTCTACGTCGAGCCCGGGAAACGAGTGAGGATCTGGTAAGCGAGTACCGCCAGGAATATAGCCTGCGAAGGCTCAGTCCTGCCTCAAGCAGCTTGATTTGGCCTAAGATCGACCGGCGGCCCGCTCAACGTCCGCTTCATCAATCTTGACCGTCCGTTAACGAGCGAATCGGATGTCTCCAGAGTGTCGACTGCGGTCACTAGCCCAAGCGAGTTTTAGGGCGCGGTTTCCCGGCGAGGAATTGGGACGTGCGGCGCCCTTCTGACCTGCAGGGGAGTACTGGCCACCCCGCTCGCCGTATGACTTAGTCCAATGGGCTACCACATAATTCGTACCGACTCTTAGCGCTGAGTCTCGAGTTCTCGCTCGACGCCGCCAGCAGTGATTTGCCATTGCTCATCTCCCTTCGGAGATGCTCGGCTGCGCGCCTCACTCCTACATGGAGCGCTGCGGAAATTTCATGCGTTCCACTAAGGCATTAAACCGCGGGTTACCGGCCAGAGGGCCGAGTCGTTGGACGAGCCGTGCATAGACCATATTCGGCGATCGGTCCTGAAAGGCTTTCTCGTACTCGCGCAGCGCTTCGTCCGCCTCGCCCAGTGCCTCGTGGATCGCGGCAAAGGTTACCGGATCGACGTACTGCTGCCTCTCGAGCGCGTGTAATTCCTCGAGTTTCTGCTGTGCGCGCGTCCGATCACCGCAAAGTGCGTAGGTCACCCCGAGCCAAGAGCGCGACAGTGGGGCGGCGCCGCCGGCGATTCTGCGCTCCGCGCTCTCTGCCTGCACGAACGCCTCCGGGCACTTCTTCTGCATCGCCAATGTCCGGGCGAGCTTGATGTATCCCCAGGTCCAGTTCGGGTCAATGTCGATGGTGCGGCGAAAGCCCGCAGCCGCTTGCTCGTAGTCGTGGCGGACCATGGCGTTGATGGCCATGTCGTGGACCGGACCGACCGAGAGAGGATCGAGCCGGGCTGCCTCGCGGCTCTGCGCAAGTCCCTCATCGAGGCGGACCGTCGCGGTTAGAAAGTTCCCGTATTCCTCGTGCACCTGCGCGCTTCCCGGGTTGAGATCCAACGCCCGACGGAACTCGGCCTCCGCACCGGCCCAGTCCCACTCGAAATAAAAGCGGACCAGACCGAGTGCGGTATGGGCCTCGGCGAGGTCCGGGTCGAGCTCGAGCGCACGGTTCACGGCGGCGCGTGCCTGTCCCACCGCCTGCTCACGGCTTACGGCCCGGAGAAAAGCCTGGCGTGTATAGGCTTCGGCCAGGCCTGCGTGCGCCATCGCGTAATCGGGTGCGCGCGCGATTGCCTGCTGAAAATAGTCGACGCTCTTATCCATCTCCTGTTGAGTGCCCACGAGGAAGCTGCGCCCCCGGAGGTACAGCCGATAGGCCTCGGGATCCGAAGTTGCGCTGCGGGTCAGACCGACCTTTTCCGCGCCACTGAGCTGGCGGCGCAGGTTGCGGGCGATGGTCTCGGCAATCTCTCCTTCAACCTGCATCAGGTCGTCAATCCGCCGCGCGTACTTCTCGCCCCAGAGATGCGTGGCATCGCGGACGCTGACGAGTTCTGCCGAGATGGCCAGCGTTTGGCCCCGCTCGGTGAGGCTCCCGAGGATGAGCGCGTCGACACCGAGTTCCCGGCCGATCTGCTTGGGCTCGATCTTGCGGCCCTTGAAGGCGAAGGCCGACGTTCGCGAGATGACGCGCAGTCCGTTGAGGCTGGAGAGTTTGTCGATGAGGCTCTCGGAGATTCCGTCACTGAGGTAATCGATCGCGGGGTCGCCGGTCGCGTTCTCGAACGGGAGCACTGCTACCATGCCAATCGCAGCGCTACGCGTGGACACCTTGACGGTCACGATCGCGCCGACCGCCAGCAATATCACCCAGCCGACGGTGACGAACACAGTATGCCGACGCGCCGCGCGCTGCGGCCCCGCCGCAGCCGGGGTCGCCGCGGCAGGCCGGCGCAGCGATGTGTAGTCGTCCCTCGACAGCAGATGCGATATTCGCTGGACGAACTCGGGCGGGGCCTCTCCACCTGGAAGCCGCGTCCACTGCACCGCGCGGAATTTGTCCGGAACGAGCGCGTCCGTGTCGGTGGTCTCATCAATGACCACCGGAACGAGAAACGCCCGTTCGGCAGCTATCAGGTCCGACCGATCGACCGCGAGCTTCCATTCGAGGCGGAAATAGCCCTCGGCGCGTATCTTCGTGTTCGCGGAGATGATGGGAATGAACAGGCTGCAGGCCTTGATCTGCTTGCGGATAGACTGATCCCAAGCGTCGCCACCTCGTAGCTCGCTCTGGTCGAGCCAGACCTCGATTCCGGCGAGCCGCAGCGCGGCAGAGAGCCGCCGTGCCGCCTCGGCGTCCTGTGAGGCGTAGCTTAGGAACACGGCCCCTGTCGGTGAGCTCACCTGGTTTGGCGACTCTTCCCCCACCTGCGCCCCCTGGATCTTAGGCCAGCAAAGCATGCACCGCCGGCAGGTTGTGAGCAACGCAACTATGCGACGGTCCGCTTTGCTTCGGGGCAACGATCGATATCGAGAGAACTAGGACCGGTCAGGGTCCACTTACGGTCATCCACCTCCTCCACTTAGTCATCTACGTTGCGGACATTCAGCACGGTTGGAACTCGCTCGAGAATGGAGGATCGCCCTGCGATACGCGTTTGTGGTCAATTCGGGAACCTCAACTCCCGCTCGATCGCCTGGAAGCGCGGCTCCTTGCGCAAGGGGTCAATGAGCGGATCGGTCTTGAGGTACTCGAGTCCCGGATCGCGGAGCCGGATCGCTGTGTCAAGCCATTCGAGCGCCTTTGCGGTATCGCCCCACTGCGCATAGATCGAGGCGTACTGGTAGGCCACGGCATCACCCCTGGACACCTTCAATTTCGTCAGCACGGCCTCCGCCTCGGCGTGCCGCCCAAGTTTGTCGTACGTCACCGCCAGGCACTGCTGGTTCACCCAGTCATCGGGCTTGGCTTCACACGAGGCGCGTGCACGCTCGAGATCGCCGAGTCCGTAGTGAGCGAGCCCGCGATTTCCGTAGGCAGCCTGGTAGTCGGAATCAAGACTGATGGCTTCCGTGGCGGCGGCCGCCGCCTCCTGATACCGCCGGGAGTACAACAGACCCTGGCTGAGCAAGTTTCGGCTGCGCGGATTCAACGGATCGAGCACGACCGCACGGCGCAGCACCGTGAGGCCTAGATCGATGTGCCCCATGAAAACGGCAAACAAGCCGCTCACGCGTAACACCTGGGCATTGCCCGGCGCGAGGGCGCGTGCCCGCTCGTACGCTTCACTCGCCTGCACGAAGTCGAGCGTGTCGTCGAGAAATAGCGCCAACGCCAGGTTGCCCTCGGCGAGCTCCGGAGCGAGCGCGATTGCCTGGTGCGCATCGGCCCGGGCCTTGTCGAAAGACTCGCGGATCTCCGCGCCGGTGGCGAACTCACCGCCGTAGCCTGAATAGGCGAGCGATCGACCCGCAAAGGCGAGCGCATAGCTGGGATCGAGCCGAATCGCGTCCGTAAACGCGGCGATCGCCTCCTGATCAGCTCTGGCTCCGCTTCGCTCACGCGCCTTCCTGCCCCGCAGATACGCATCGAAGGCGGCGGGGTTGCGGGTACCACCAAGCTCGATCTTCGCGGTCACATCGCCGAGGAGCGTGACCTTGAGAGCCTCTGCCACCGCCGTGGCAATCTCGGTCTGAAGCTTCAGTACGTCCCCCAAGTCCCGGTCATAGGTCTTCGACCATAGGTGAAACCCTGTCACCGCATTGATGAGCTGGGCGGTGACCCGTACGGTATGCTCCGAGCGCCTGACGCTCCCCTCCAGCACGGAGGCGACATTGAGCTTGTGTGCCACGGTCTCGATGTCCGGGTGCTCCTTGAAGGAGAAGGAGGAGGCGCGGGCCGCCACCTGCAACCCCTCGATGGCGGCGAGGGAGTTCAGGAGTTCCTCGGTGAGTCCGTCGGAGAAGTACTGCTGTTCCTTATCGCCGCTCAAGTTCACGAACGGCAGCACCGCAATCGAGTGAGTGGGTGGGGAGAAGGCTATCTGGGGTGGGAGCTTCGTTACCCAGGGCTTCTCGATGAGGAAGTAGGTGGCGACCGCCGCGAGCACTACGGTGAACGCGAGCCCTACGGGCTTCAGCCGTGAAGACCTTTCCGCAGCCAGTGCCGAAGGCGCTCGTGCCCCCGTCGGTAAGGGACTAACCGCTCCCGCAAGGAGCTGCTCAATGCGCCCGACAAACTCGGGCGGCGTCTCCCCCAGTGGAAGGCGCGTCCAATGCACCGATCGAAACGAATCTGGAACGATCGCCTCTTCATCGCTCGTGCCGTCGATGACGACCGGCACCAAGAACGGCTTTTGCTCCGCTATGTCATGAGTGCGGTCGATAGCAAGTTTCCATTCGCGGCGAAAGTATCCCTCAAGTCGCTCCTGGGTGTGCTGCGAGATGACGGGAACAAAGAGTGCACATTCGTGGATCTCGCGCCGGATCCTCTGATCCCATGCATCCCCGCCGCGTAGCTCGCTCCGGTCGAACCATACCTCGATCCCTGCAGCCCGCAGGGCGTTGCAGATTCGAGCCGCCGCCTCCGCATCCTGCGAGGCATGGCTCAAGAACACGGCCCGCGCCGGCTCAGTCACGACGGGACTCCCCTGGACACCCAGGAACCGGAGATGTTCTCAGCGTCTCTCACGAAGGAGCTTATCGCACTTGACCCGGGGACTTGGCATCACGCTCTTACTCGGCCAACCGACACCTGCCGCGGGAGTGCATGGCAGTTTGAATGACCGCTGGTTTCGTGTGGGGTAACCAATAAGGAGGAAGCATCAGACCGCTCAGGGTCGGTTTCCGCCCGTCGACCTCGTGGCGGGTGACGACGGTCGCTCATCGGTCCAGGAGCAGCCGTTCGTCTAGATCCCGCAAGTTTCGCAATAGCCGACGTCCGAGTGTCTGAAGTCTCGCAGCCCTTCGCCGCGCCGTAAGGCGTTACATCACGGCGGTCTCATGCTTCGAGTGCGACCCAGCTATAGGACAGCAGTCAGCCATCAGGGACAGCGCTCTCGGGCGCGCGCGCCGTGTTTCCCGACCGCCGCACGCTCCCTTTCCGGCCACCGCGTCCGCATTAAGCTTGCGAGCGGTCGTGCCGATAAGACCGCGAAAGCTCTCGCCAACTACTTGGCTGCTTTCTTCTTCTCCGCCGCAGCTTCTAACTCACGCACCCTGACCATTGCCTTACCCGCGGCATCCCGAGCGCAGTCCGCTACCGATGGCGTGGCATCGGCAAGTTGCTTAGCGATCTCTTTGCATGCCGCCAAGGCCGCGTCGTGGACGCGCTTTTCCAGTTCGGCCGCGCCAGCGCGAGACGTCAAATCCAGATCTCGGGCACTGACCGTGTAGCTGAGCGACATGGTGACAAGCGGTATGCCGCCGGAAATATGAAACTCAGTGGTCGGAGCCCGCGTCGCTTGCACCGTGACCTCCGGGGCGTCTTGGGCAACGGCGATGCTGCCGACTAAGACCGATGCGACTGCTGCGGCCATGGTACCCACACGCTTGGTTTTCATTGCCTTAGTCCTTCTGTTGGTGACCTTACGATTGGCAACATTTCTCGAGGACCGCATTATCACCATTCGAGCTTGCCGTTGCACCCTTCGGAAAATACCTCCAAACGCTGACCGTCGCGCGGCCAGCGGGCGCGAGATTGTCGGGTGACCCGCCGTTGCCCGAGGCTCGATGAGGCGTCCACCTCGTTGAACTGACGTCCGCGGTTTGGCCGCGCAAGCGAATGCTGGCACAGCAAGCTCAGCGCCGGGTTGGCAACCCTTGGGTTGCTGCGGTGCAGGAATACCTCTCTGGCCGCGGAGAACTAATGGCGTCTGAAGTGTTGGGTTTTGCGATCCATCTACGGACGGGACAGCAGGCGTGAGGCGAACTGAATCTCCACGGCGCGTGCCGACCCTTGAACTGTCATCGCGAGCGCTGTGAACTAGGTTGTTGCGAGCGTTCTTGAGTTCATAAGTGATGCCACAGGTACCGCGGCTCGCCGCCTACGGAGTGACGATCATCGCCGCCGGGTGGGTATTCACATACGCCGGCTGAGGATTGCTCGGCAACGGAACCAGCGCACCGGTCGCCGCATCGATGCTGTAGCCGAGAACTTGGTACTGCCAGTCTTCGATCGATGACGGACTGTTATCAACGTAGACGTAGGTCCCACTCGGATCGAACGCCATGATCTCCGAGTGGCCTCCACCCGTCGGAAGCGGAGGCGCCGAGGTCTGAGTCAGCGTACCGGTGCCTGCGTCAATCGCGTAGACGTTGATTTGGCTATACGAGTCAGCCTCGTTCCATAGCAGCGCGTACAGATACGCGCCGGTGGGGGAGATATGCAGGTCCTGCGGGGTCCAGTTGGCGCCGGTCGGCAGAACGCCCCCCGGGACGGGCGTGATAGCCCCCGACGAGTCGATGGCGAACACTGCGATCTCGTTGGTCGCCAGGGTGTACAGGAAGCGACCGGTGGGTTCGATCGCGGCCCCCCCGTATGAACCTGAAGACTTAATCGGCGTCACGGGACTCACCGCGCCCGTTTGCGCATTCAGCTGGTAGGTGGTGAGGCCCTGATCAGTCAGACTGGCCGCGAATGTGCCGCTCGGACCGATGACCAGCGGAGTGAGGCTGATCGCCGGAAGGATGGGCGGCACGGATGTCAGCGCTCCGCTCTGCGGATTCAGAGAAACCGTGACGATGCCTTCGCCAGTAGGGACATAGCCAAACAGGCCCGACGGAGCCACGGCGAACACGGGAAACTGCTTAATCGACTGCAGGGTATACGTTTGGACCGCACTGGAGGAAAGCACACCCGTCTCTGCATCCCTGGGATATACGTCTATAACGCCGAAGTATTCGATTTCTGCTTTATCGGTGGCACGCCGGCTGGAACCATCAAACGGGTGGCGCCCGATGCAGTCTTTCACGCATTTCGAGTAACCGTAGCCGACGTACAGTACGTTCGGGCCGAGCGCCAGGGATTCAGCGGGGGTCGCGAGCGGCGCGCCCACCGCCGTCAAGGCACCGGTTGAGGCATCGATCGCGTACAACGATACCGAACCAATGTTGACTACGTACGCGAAGCGGCCAAGCGGCCTTGGACAGTAGACGGCGATGGACGACAGGTTCGAGGTCGGCACGGTGCCGCTGCCGTTGACGAGTACGCAGGCTTGGCTGGGGTTAGTCGGCTGCTGCACGATCTTGACGTTGTACGCCACACCCTGCGGAAGCTGCGTCGGAAACGTAAAGGGCCCGCTTTGCGAGATGGCGAGCGGAGCGCTGCCGTTGACCGAGAGCGACAGTCCGCTGCCGACGAGATTGGCGACGCCGCCCCCGAGGACCTGGTAAGGCACGCACGTGACCTGCACCCCGGTCACGTTCGCCTGTCCAACCGTACCGCTCCCATCGCTCACCGCGCAGTACAGGGGCGGATCGTTCGGCTGATTCGCGACGGTCACGTGGTATGCGGTCGAGCTCCCGAGGGCTCCCGGAAACAGGAAGCTTTTCGCGTTCGCCGCTATGGATATCGGGGCGCTGCCGTTGTTGGTCAGTGTGAGTCCGGGACTACTCAAGCCCGAGATCGTGCCACTGACGGTATAGGTAGGAGGCGGCCCATCCCCCGCCCCGCTACCCCCGCATGCTGTTATGAGCAAAGTAGCGCTTAGATTACAGAGCGCGTAATGCCGCTTCATGTTAGTGCTCCAGGACATCTGACACGTTACTCTTTCTTCCTGGCGTCACCGCTGATAACGGTGGCCAGCGGTGCGCCATCAGGGCGTACGGCCGATGTAAAGAGAAAGTGGAATTCCCTCATGTGGTCATCCCACACCGCGGCCACCGTGGCGGTGATCTGCAAATTTCCCGCCGGGTCGTACTCGTCAAAGGTGATCGCGCCGCGGCAGTCAGGGTCAACCGTATAGGTCCCAGAGAGGGTCCCGGTGCTGA
>Ga0187783_10004317_pt1 | contig 10525 bp, 6 predicted proteins | sample 1015_SJ02_MP02_2_FD_132471 | JGI IMG/M metagenome (GOLD analysis project Ga0187783, IMG submission 132471) | Tropical peat soil microbial communities from peatlands in Department of Meta, Colombia - 1015_SJ02_MP02_20_MG | ecosystem: Environmental > Terrestrial > Soil > Wetlands > Peat | place...
GCTTTGGAATCTCTTGGTCTTCGCGAATATGACGCCGTATTGCTCGATTTGAACTACACCCGGGACACCACATCAGGGCAGGAGGGCATTGACCTCCTGGAGAGCATTCGCGCTATAGACAGCCAATTGCCCGTGATTGTAACCACCGCCTGGGGCACTATCGAGCTGGCCGTGGAGGCTGTTCGCCGAGGGGCGCGAGATTTCATCCAAAAGCCATGGGACGATCAACGTCTGGTGACGACGGTTCGTAACCAGGCGGAATTGTGTCAGGCACTGCGCAGGGGGCAGCGGCTGGAAGCGGAAAACAAGCTCTTCCGAAATCAAAAATGGCCAACCTTTATTGCCGAAGCGCCCGCTATGCGTTCGGTGGTGGACGCGATTTCACAGGTAGGCGCCTCGCATGCGAATGTGCTCATTACCGGGGAGCACGGCACTGGGAAGGAAGTAGTTGCCCAAATGCTGCACGCTGTCTCATTGCGGGCGGACAAACCCCTGATCACGGTGAACACCGGTGGGCTGCCGGAAGGAACGTTCGAGAGCGAGCTGTTCGGGCACGTCAAAGGAGCGTTCACGGATGCGAGAGTTGATCGAATCGGGCGCTTCGAAATGGCAAATACAGGGACGTTATTTCTCGATGAGATCGCAAATGTTTCCTTGCGCCAGCAGGGCAAGCTGCTGCGGGTGCTCGAGACTGGCGAAATGGAGCGCGTGGGCTCGTCGTTTACGCGCCAGGTGGATGTGCGTGTGCTTTCGGCTACGAATGCCGACCTGCGAGCGGCGTGTGCCAGTGGAGATTTTCGTGAAGATCTTTTCTTCCGCCTGAATACGGTGGAAATCCACATACCGCCCTTGCGAGAACGCCGGGAGGAAATCCCATCCCTGTCCTCTCACTTTCTTCGCAAATATGCTTCCCGGTATAACAAGCAGATAGAGGGTTTCTCGCAGGACGCGATTCAGAGACTTACGGAGTATGCCTGGCCGGGCAATGTTCGTGAGCTCGAACACGTGGTCGAGCGCGCGATGATCATGTGCCGGGAGAACACCATTCAGCCGGCTCATCTTGGGTTGCGGACCTCAAACCGGCCGGGCGCCTCTGATCTGTCTGAGATGAGCCTGGAAGAGGCAGAGGCGCTGCTGATCGGCAAAGCCCTTGCGCGCTACAACGGGAACGTGAGCCAGGCAGCCGAAGTGTTGGGTCTGAGCCGCGGAACTTTTTATCGCCGGATGGAGAAATACGGCCTCTATGCTCCCGATCCCGCGCGCAAGGAAAAACGCTGAGCGCGGCAGCAAGCTGCCAGGCCGCTTCGAGAGACGCCTGCTTTTCTCTGTCTTAATGACCGGTGCGCCCGCTGTTATCCTGAGCCTCTTCCTTTTATGGCGCAACAACTATTCGCTGGACCACAAAGTTGAAGGCAGCGCGCTCGTAGTCTTGTTATGGTTGGTCTTGAGCGTGTCCACGCGGGACGGCGTCGTCAATTCCCTGCGTGTCCTCTCTAACGTAGTCTCCGCTATGAAGGATGAAGATTTCTCCTTCCGAGCGACGGAAGCCATTTCGGGCGATGCTCTAGGAGACCTTGCGCTTGAAATCAACAACCTTTCTCGTGCTATTGCCGAGGAAAGGCTGGGCAGTCTTGAAACCGCCAGCCTTCTGCGTAAGGTGATGGCAGAGGCAGGGGCGATCATTTTCGCTCTCTCCCCGGATAACCGGCTGCGAATTATCAACCGCGCGGGGTTGCGTTTCCTGGGAAAACAAGAGGCACAAGTCTTGAATCGCAGCGTTCAGGAGCTGGGAATCGAGGATTTGGTCGAGGGGCCTCCTGGGGACGTGGTTTCGCGGTTCGACTCGGGCGCAGAAACGCGTTGGATTGTTCGGCGCGCCAGCTTTCGCCAAAGCGGCGAACCGCATCGTCTCATCGTCCTGACGGAAGCTTCAGAAGCATTAAGGGCCGAGGAGCGAGTTGCCTGGCAACGCCTGATTCGCGTCTTGAGCCATGAGATTAATAACTCTCTGGCGCCCATCGGCACGATTGCCCGAACTCTTGGACGCATGGTTTCCCATACGAGACTCCCGATGCCAATCTCCGAGGATTTGGGCCACGGCCTGGAGGTGATTTCTGAACGGGCGGACTCGCTTAGCGACTTCCTGCAGAGCTATACACGGCTTGCTAAGTTGCCTGTGCCTGAGCGCGAGCCCGTTCCACTTGAAAATCTGCTAAGGAGAGTTGTCACGCTCGAGCCGCGGGTGAATGTGAAGCTAATTACGGGACCCGATATCTACGTTTACGTAGACCCGGACCAGATGGAACAGGCATTGATCAACCTGGTTAAGAACGCCGCCGATTCGGTCTTACTCGCGTCGGGGGGGCAAATCAGCCCTGATGCTGTTACCGTGTCCTGGGCAATCCATTCCAGAGACGCGGAAATCTGGGTTCGCGATGAAGGGATCGGGCTCACGGATACGCAAAACCTTTTTGTCCCGTTTTATACAACCAAGCCATCCGGGTCAGGAATCGGTCTTTTGCTCAGCCGACAGATTATCGAGGCACACCAAGGCGCCCTCATTTTGCGGAACCGCGTTGACTGCACAGGTTGTGAGGTGCAAGTCACGCTGCCCAAATCTGTGCTCGAGATGGCGGAGAAGTAAACTCGTCCGCAACGAGGATAAGAGGGCATCTCGCCGGCAGCGTGCCTAAGCGAACAGCCCATCATGCTCAAGAAAGACTGATCGACGTGCCGCTGCTGAACCGGACAACGTATGAGCTCAGCATTTCTTTTGGGAACAATATTCTCGTTTTTGGGACAAGTAAGCCGATTCGAGAATTTTCCAAGTCGCCTGATCAAAATTGGACAGACAGGCCTCTTTGCGCAAAGCGATATTGATTACGGTTATTTTTGATTTTTGCCCGCTGAAGGGGTCGAGACCTCGTAGAACGCAACCATTGCATGGGAGTAAAAAGGGCGAAGCCTGCTTTATTGTAAGACTGCTTCGTGAAGTTCATGAATATCACCGACATCACTTGTGGACAAAGAAATGATGCCTGTTCTCCCACGGCGCCCAGCCTCGCCTGGTATGCACTGCGGACGAGATCGAATCATGAAAAGATCGCCGCTGCATTTCTGGAAGCCAAGGGCTTCGAGCAGTTTCTTCCACTGTATCGGGCGCCAAAACGCTGGTCGGATCGGGTGGTGGAGAACTGGCTTCCACTGTTTCCCGGGTACTTGTTCTGCCGATTTGATGGCAGGCATCGCACTCCCATTATGAGTGCATTGGGTGTTGTCTCCATTGTTGCTTTTGGGAGCAGGTTAGCGCCGATTGACGATATGGAGATTGAAGCGATTCGAAGAGCTCTTGGTTCGGGCCAGGCTACGGAGCCATATCCATATCTGCAAGAAGGGCAGAAAATTCAAATAAAAAAGGGCCCACTGCGGGGTCTGGAAGGAGTTCTAGTCAAAAAGCGGAGCTGGCGGCTCGTGATCTCCGTCGAGTTATTGCGCCGCTCTGTAGCAGTGGATATTGATCCAGACAGCGTCGATCCGTTGAGTTTCCACAAAGCGTTGTCGTTGTGGAGTGACAGTGCCGGCTGCGGTGCTGGGCGGACGCCATCCTCGCTGCCTGGAAGCATTCACTTGGCAGGCGGTCAGGCAGCCCGGGGCCATCCGATGTAAGCTTGACAGCGCGTAGCTCAACTGGAAGAGCAACTGACTCTTAATCAGTAGGTTGGAGGTTCAAATCCTTCCGCGCTGGCCATATTTACTAGCGTAAAAGTCCTCATGAACCCAACCCGCATTCACGACAAAGCGGAGGCGTGCGCCATCACATGCCGTACTTTATCCACGCGCGATGAATGTGCGGAGGTAGCCGCACTTGAACGCCGTATCTGGGGTCCCGACTATGATGAAGCCGTGCCCTTGGCTCTTCTGCTGGTCACAACGGCGCGTGGCGCCATTCTCATCGGCGCATTTGATGATGATCAGATGATCGGGTTCGTATACTCGCTGAATGGGGTCAAAAACGGAACTCCGGTTCAGTGGTCTTATAAACTCGGCGTAGCCCGAGAATACCGGAACGAGGGGCTGGGAAGAAGACTCAAGCTACTGCAGCGAGAACGCGCAATTGAAATGGGTGTTAACCTGATCGAATGGACATTTGATCCGCTGTTGGCGCCCAATGCTTATTTGAACCTCACCAAGCTTGGAGCTGTCGTACACGAATATACTGAAGACCTGTATGGTCAATCCCTGGCGCCGGTTTTGCACAGGAAGATTCCGACAGACCGGTTGATCGCCACATGGGATCTCCAAGCCAATCACGTCCGCAAACGGCTTTCGTCGCCGGCTCCATCAGTCGATGGCGGCATGGCAAAGCATCTCCTTGAGGATGCGGTACGAGTCAATCACGCCAGGAAGCGAGGCGAGTGGCTCGAATGCTGTGACGTAGCGCTTGAGATCAAAGCTCCCCGGCTGATGATTGAAATTCCGCTGGACTACAGCGAAATGGTGACACGCGCGCCTCTAACCGCGCTCGACTGGCGCTTGTCCGTCCGCCAGATATTCAATGCCTACTTGCAGCGAGGGTATGGCGCAGTTGAGTTCATCATTGATGCTTTCAACCGACGAGGCGCGTACTTGCTTGTGCCGACAGCGGAATCGAACCAGCGCCAAAAATCGGCATTTTCCCCAGCCCATTCGCTCTCAATTTGAAGTCGACAACGCGCAACCACACGCAAAGCCTGTCCCTGCATCCAGGATCGGCATGCATCCAAATACGTCACTGACAAAACTCTTCGAAGCGCAGGTTGAGAGAACTCCCGACCTGGTTGCGTTAGTGTACGGACAAGTGCAATGGACGTACCGCGCACTTAATGCCCGCGCCAATCAGCTCGCAAGGTACTTCCGGCGTCATGGCGTAGCACTGGAGACACGCTTGGCGGTGTGTGGAGAAAGATGTCCCGATCTTATTGCCGTCCTGTTGGGGGTAGCCAAGGCAGGGGGAGCATATATCCCGGTTGAGCCAACGCTTCCAGCCGCACGAATTGCCTCTCTGCTGAGTACAGCCGGAGCATCCCTCTTGATCGCACTGGAGCGACGCCCGGAATTGGAGTTGTTTTCCGGTGAAATGATCGTGATTCCGGAACACGAAGATCTGATTGCACGCGAAGATACTTTGAACCTTGATGTGGATAAAGATCCGGAAGGTGTTTGGGCTGTTTTGTTTACTTCGGGCACGACTGGCAGGCCCAAGGGGATCCTGATGAGGGCGGGGGGTGTTGCCAATCTCGTCACCGGAATGGGCACTCAGTTTCCCTTCCAGCCGGGAGACACATTTATGCTGCACCGATCTTTTACCATCGTAGGTTCCATATGGGAATACTTTGGCCCGCTCCTGTATGGAATGCGCGGTACGATCCTCTCAGGGGATGATTCACGGGATCCGGCGACAATCTGGACGCGGCTGATTGAAGACAAGGTTACTCACATCATTCTTTCACCGACTCTTGGAGACGCGATCATTAAGTATGGAGAACGCCACCGGCTGCAATGCCAGAGTCTCAGGTTCGGGGTAATTGGCGGCGAGCCCGTAAGCAAGGGGACCATCGCGGGATGGCTGCGCCGGTTCCCGAGCGGAAGGTTTTATGTGTGCTACGGGATTACGGAGACAATGTATGTTGCATTCTTCGACACCTCTATGCTTCTGCCTGAAGAAGATTGCGTACCGGTCGGATCCGAGTTTACCAGAGCGACAATTCGGATTCTGAATGAAAACCTGGAATGCGTTGCCGACGGCTCCGTAGGCGAGATCTGCGTTTCCACCCAATGCCTTTCCCGTGGGTATCTGAATGATCCGGTGATGACGGCGGAACGCTACATAGCGGATCAGTGGGCGACGATCCCTGGAAGCAGGTTATACCGAACTGGCGACATGGGACGCCGCAGAGCTGACGGAGCCATTGAATTGAGAGGGCGATGCGACCGTCAAGTGAAAATCCGGGGATTTCGCGTTGAACTCGACGAGGTGGAGGCTGTGGTTCGGCGTGTGTCAAAAGCAAGAAATGTCGCTGTTCTGGCATCGACCGACCCTGAAGGGCGGCAGAAATTGGCCGCGTACCTGGAAACAGATGCCGCTATTGTGGCCGATGATTTGCGGCGGGATCTGCGACGTCAGGTTCCTGAGCACATGATCCCCTCCCATTTTGTGGCAGTAACATCTATTCCAGTGAACGTCGGCGGCAAGCTTGATCGAGCCGCTTTACCGAAGCTACAACCCGCAAAATCAGCAGCCGTGAGCGGGTGACAAAAGCCAGTCTGCACTGTGTTATGGAATAGCTCCCGTACAGGCGTGATCAACAACCTGCAACTCTTCCAATGAAAACCGATACTCGCCGCACGATAGTGCTGATGTTCTCAGGTCTCGGGTCGGAGATCTTTCAGATGGGACGAGACCTTTTTGCGAAGAATCAAGTATTCCAGGCTTCAATGTTGGAGCTGGACCACTTGGCGCGACGCCTCGCTGGACAGTCCATAGTCAGCCATCTCTATCGTGAAAACTGGGAAAACGAGCAGCCGTTTAGAGACCTTGCAGATGAGTGCCTTGCGGTTTATATGCTCCAGATTGCCATGGCCCGAACTTTGAGGGTATTTGGCATTGAACCCGATTGCACACTCGCCGTCAGCATGGGATTCTTTGCCGCTGCCACGGTCGGGAGGTGCATGGAACCTCAGGAAGCTATGCAGGCCATCATCCATCAGGCCCGGGCACTCGAAGTCCGCTGTCCCCCGGGAGGCATGATGGCGGTTCTGGGCCCTGTGGAGATTTCCCGGGACCCCAGCGTATCCCGTTTCTGTGAGGTTGCCGCGATCAACGGCCCCTCGCATTTTGTCGTCTCGGCGGATCCGAAAGGATTGGACTCTGTAGAAGAATACCTGCGCCAGTCCCGAATTGTCTGCCAGCGATTGCCGATCAGGTATGCTTTTCATTCTCATTGGATTGACGAAGCCCGGGCGCCGCTGGAGAACCTGTTCGCCGGATTGGCGGGACGGCGATTCCAGGTTCCTACCATCTGTTGTGCGCGAGCGGACCGCATACTGGACCTTAGCGCGGATTACTTCTGGAAAGTTGCTCGCGAACCAATCAGGTTTTATGAATCCATCCTATCGTTTGATCAAGGGGCAAATCTTTACATCGATGCCGGACCTGCCGGCTCGCTCGCGGCCGTCCTGAAGAGCGCTCTTCCTCCGGCTTCCCGGTCACTGGTGATGTCTACGCTAACCCCATTTCACAATGAATTGCAAAATCTAGAGGCGCTTCTCCCCTTGAAGACAGGGTTGTTCCAGGGGATAGCTCCGCTCTCGCGGACAAACCGGATCACTGCTTAATTCTTTTTCAGACTTTCTGCGAGGCAACCTATGCGAGTATTTCTTTTTCCGGGCTGTGGCTCACAATACTGCGGGATGGGCCGGGAGTGGTTTGATACGGTGCCGGAATACGCCGCTGTCGAGGCGCAGATCGACGACGTATTGGGTTATTCGCTGAGACAGCTCTGCCTTGAGGGACCGGAAAGCCGGCTGAAAGACACTCGTTACGCATCCCCTTGCATGTTCGTCGTGAATGCCCTCTGTTACTACGACACGGTCAGAACATCGGGTCCACCCGATGTCGTGGCCGGCCACAGCATGGGTGAATACAATGCGCTTCTGGCGGCGGGAGCCTTTGACATTGTGACCGGTGTCCGGCTGGTAACGCAGCGGGCAGAGATCATGGCTTCAGCCAGGAACGGTGCGATGGCAGCCGTGCTCAAAGTGGCAACCGACCGGATTGTACAGATGTTGAAAGAGGACCCCAGTCTGGCCGGGCTGGATGTCGCCAACTTCAATTCCCCACTGCAAACGGTGGTGGTGGGAACAGAGGAAGTCATTCGCCGCGCGCGCAGCTCCTTTGAAAGCGAAGGGGCAACGTATGTGGAACTCCCTGTAACTGTGGCCTCCCACTCGAAGTTCATGCTGCAGGTGACCGGCCGTTTCGAGCGTTTTCTCGAACCGTTTTCATTTGGCACTCTGTCCATACCGGTGATTTCGAACGTGACTGGAAAGCCGTATCCGCGCGAGAGCACACGCAGCGTAATTAAATCCTTGCTGGTCAGGCAGCTTACCAACCCGGTTCGCTGGACCGCAACCATGCAATACCTATGTGCCATGGGGGCGACAACTTTCATTGAAGTCGGACCGGGTAAGGTTCTGTCCCGATTGTTGGAGCAGATCCGGCTGCAGGTGCCTCCTGAAACTTTGGCGTTGGACAATCGTATAGCAGCGGCGATGGGTTTTGCCGCCGGCGCAGAGCTCTCATAGACCATTGTGCGGCGAACCAAACACCAATATCGCAAAAGCACTGCGATCATGCAGTTCCATATTTGTGCAGATGACTTCCTAGCCAGCACAGGTATCCACACAGTCCCTGCACACCACTGCCTAACCCATTTGGATTTTGATTTATGAGCACAACGTCCGGTCCAATAACGTTCGCGAGCAACTCACGCGTGAGAGAGATCGAACAGGAACTGGTCGCGAGCCTGGCCGAAACACTTGATGTTGACGAGCAGGCGATCAAGTTCAATGAGTCGTTCTCGGACATGGGCGTTGACTCGATTGTTGCCGTTCAATGGACCCGGGCATTAAACGCCAAGTACCAGATCTTCCTGCCCCCTACAAAATTGTTCGATCATCCTTCCGTGCAGTCGCTTGCGGCATATGTGGTGGAGTTACTCGGCTGCCGAACCACTTCGCTGACGGGTACAGGCGAACAAAGTCCTGCGGTTTTCTCGAGTGTGGGCGCGGGCGAAGAGTCCGAGCGTAGCCCTCAGGCTTCGACCGGTACCGCCGCGGTAACCGGAAAAGCGCATTTGCGGCAGGGGGAGCCCGTGGCGATTGTAGGGATGTCGGGACAATTCCCGATGGCACGAACAATCGCGGAATTCTGGGCCAATATTGCAGCCGGCCGCGATTGTGTCTCAGAGATTCCTCCTTATCGCTGGGCCCTTGATGGATTCTACGTTCCCGGTGCTCCCAAAAATGGGAGCAGTTACAGTAAATGGATGGGCGTGCTGGAAGACGTGGACAAGTTCGATCCCGCATTTTTTTCCTTGTCGCCAGCCGATGCGGAGTGGATGGATCCGCAACAGCGCCTTTTGCTGCAGCAATGCTGGCGCTGCCTTGAAGATGCGGGACTGGATCCCTTCAGCCTGTCGGGAACGCGCTGCGGGGTCTTTGTGGGATGCGCTCGCGTCGACTACGCAATGGCCGGTCCCTTGGGTTTGGCAAACACATCGCGCCTTCTAGGGAGCTCGATGGCCATGCTGTCGGCGCGCATATCGTACTTCCTCAACCTGAAGGGGCCTTGCATGTCCATTGATACGGCCTCTTCTTCATCGTTGGTTGCCATTGCCCAGGCCTGCGACAGTCTGATGCTGGGACAGAGTGACGTTGTTTTGGCCGGTGGAACATCGGTGGTAAGCGGGCCGGCGCTGCATGTGGCGTCGTGCGATGCAGGGATGCTGTCGCCCCAGGGACGTTGCTTTACCTTCGACCAAAGGGCCGATGGCTTCGTCCCCGCCGAAGCGATTGGGGTTTTGCTTCTGAAACGCCTTTCCGATGCTCTTCGCGATGGTCACCACATCTATGGCGTCATACGCGGCTGGGGAGTAAACCACGACGGCAAGACCAACGGGATTACCGCACCGAGTGCGGCCTCACAGGCAGAACTCCAGATAGCAGTTTATGAACGGTTCGGAATTGACCCCGGCTCGATTTCGCTGATAGAGGCTCACGGAACAGGAACGAGATTGGGCGATCCCATTGAAGTGGAAGCGCTGACGCAATCGTTCAAGGCTTTCACGAAAAAGGAGGGCTACTGCGCCCTGGGATCGGCCAAGAGCAGCATGGGACACGCTCTCGGAGCAGCGGGCGTAGTCGGGGTGATAAAGGCTGCTCTGGCATTGAAGCATCACGCCATTCCGCCCACGGTACACTTCGAGCAACTCAATGAGCATATCTCGCTTGACCACACTCCTTTCTTTGTAAGCCGGGAGCTGCAGACCTGGGAACCGATCGAGGGCGCTCCGCGCAGGGTTGCGGTGAACGCCTTTGGCCTTGGGGGCACAAATGCGCATGTGGTGATTGAAGAGTATTCGGTTCCACTCACACCTGAAAGGAAAACAAATCCTTCGCATGAAATTCCAGGATTAATCGTACTGTCGGCCAGGAACCAGGAGCGCCTGTTGATGCAGGTGGCGCAATTCCTGGAAGCAATGCGCTCCGGCGCTTTCAATGATGCTGACCTGCCCAATATCGCATACACGTTGCAGGTTGGACGACACGCAATGAAGAACCGGGTCGCCCTCTGCGTCGACTCGATGCAGGACCTGATCGAAAAACTGAATCTTTATGTCCAAGGAGCGCTGCACATCGACGGGCTCTACCGCGGAGAGGTCAAACGGGATCAAGAACCATTTGGGCTGTTGAACACGGACGAAGA
>Ga0187783_10004318_pt1 | contig 10524 bp, 11 predicted proteins | sample 1015_SJ02_MP02_2_FD_132471 | JGI IMG/M metagenome (GOLD analysis project Ga0187783, IMG submission 132471) | Tropical peat soil microbial communities from peatlands in Department of Meta, Colombia - 1015_SJ02_MP02_20_MG | ecosystem: Environmental > Terrestrial > Soil > Wetlands > Peat | place...
CTCACCTTAAGCTCAAAGATCGATTCCGAACAACAATCTCGCCTAGAACGATGGCTAGGTCCAATCGAGCCAAAGAGATAAAAAATGGGCGACTAATCGCCCATTTTATTGGGTCTTAAATTTATCTAACCGGAATCACGCACGGGCAAGGTGTATCACTTGTTACAGTACCCTGAATCTGCTCACCAGGCCTAAAGACGTCTATGTAGTCTTTATACATGAGACCGTTATCATTTATGGAAAACTTGTTGTCTACGGCACTTACACCAGCGATATCAATATTGGCTTCATAGACTTTTCCGCAGGCGTTCCAGGTAATTTTTTGAAATCCACCAATGCCGGCGTCGTAGTCGTAACTAGCTTTGGCGGCGACTACACCGCCTGTTTTCATTACGGTGGTCAAACCCTTCATCTCTAGGGCAACGCCAATAGCTGAGTTGGTATTGTTGGTAATAGTGATCTTAGCGGCATAGACCTGCGCGCCCGCTGCGAGGACTAAAGCGCAAAGCGAAATTTTGATTAGTTTATTCATGATTATTCTCCTAGAATCATTTATTTTGCCAATTTGGCATATTCTCATCAATCAGAAATAACGGCTGATTAATGCGATATATTTATATATGTTATCTATTATCTAATTTGGGTGGTGCAAGCAAAAATTTGCTGAATAGTGGCTTTTTGGTGATGGGATAAGAAGTTGGAACTGTGGTTTTTTGTTTGATAAATTGGCGGATAGGCGGCAGGTGTTGCGATGACCCATTTGACGCGGTGATCTTATTGGGTAGCATCAGCGGGATTGTTGCCATGATTTCAGGGTATTTTGAGGAGTAATTTGATGAAAAGATTTTTTTTGTATGGTTTAGTCGCAGCATTGATGTTGCTTAACGGTTGTACTTCCTACGATAAGAAAATTCGTGAGCTCGAAGAGCTGATAAAGAAGTTGGAGGCTCGCGTTGAGGCTTTGGAAAAGCTGGTCCTGCCACCGAAACCGCCGGTGCAGACGGAAGCCTATAATGTTCCTCTCGATGACAGTCCGATCTTTGGCAATAAAGATGCCAAGGTGCATATTATTGCGTTTAGCAATTTCCAATGCCCCTATTGTGCGCGTGCCGATAAGGCCTTGCGTGCGCTTCTGCAGGACGACGAGCTGAAAGACAAGATCAATATCGTGTTTAAGAATTTCCCGTTTGAGCGCATGCCGCAAGCAACACCTGCCGCCAAGGCTGCTTTAGCTGCTGGCGAGCAAGGCAAGTTTTGGGAAATGTCCGAGAAGATATTTGCCCATCAGGGTGATTTGGGCAAACCTGATTTTAAAGAAGACGAATACCAAAAATGGGCCAAGGAAATTGGCTTAGACATCACTAAGTTCAAGAAAGATCTCGCCGAAAAAGGCAAGACTGAAGATCCGAAAGGGGAATCGGTCTACGACAAGATGATTAATCGCGACAAAAAAGAAATCACCGAAGACGCCCCCGGCCCAGTCAAACTCGAAGGTACTCCTTGGATATTGGTTGGCGGCTGGATGCTAGAAGGCGACATAAGCCCGGCGAGCATTAAGAAGATGATTGCGGATAAGAAGCTTTAGTCGAGCGCGCCGTTCATCTGCTGGCGCCCCCTCCCTTGATCCCTCCCCCGCGTGCGTCGCACGCAGGAGAGGGAGATTTTTTTAGGCGAAGATGCCGTGGATGAACCAGGATTTGGGCTGGCCGTAAGAATATATCCATAGTCTTTTGCCGCGATCATCTTCTATATAGTAGTAGTCGCGAGATGGTTCGTGGCTGTGGTCCCACCATGGGCTTTCGATGCGCTCGGGGCCATTGGCATGTAAGACGTTGAACACTTGTTTATGCCACATAATTTTGGCGGGCGGGTTGTCTGGTAAGAGGGCGATTACGGTTACTGGGATGGGTTTTTTTAACAGCATTATGGGGCGATGGGGGAGTTTTTGCTGCGGTTGCTGCTCGATATTCCTCGTTAGTAAAAAATCCTTAACTACTCCATGCTCTGGTAGATATTTTTCGGTTTTACGAAGATGAAACACCGCCTTGCTACCCAGCCGGCTTTTTAATTTGTCGGCGACAAAGCTTAATTGATTAATACTTTCTTTTTTCTTAGAAAAACTATTTTGTTGTGGTTTAATTCTTTCGAAATTAGTTAGTTGTAACTGCATGCTATCGATGCCGTCTTTAAAGCGCAGATCTTGTGTCTGTAAGAAGACTAATTCACACCAATGTTTTAGTTCATTATTTGGTTGAGAAGATGCGATGGAAAGAGATCGTATTTTTTTGCCACTATCTTCGAGCAAGATGACCATGGAGCTCAACGTCAGATAATGTCTGTTTAGTTGCCCGAGTGCTTGTTCTATAAGTTGATTGACCGCCTGGATGAAATATTCATGACTGCGGATTGGCGAAGTAAAATGCTCGCTCAAAACGAATTGCGGTTTTTCTGGAAGATAGGTGAGCGGCAGGTGAATGCTACCATTTAGTTGATCGAGCTTGTTTATGAGGTTAATGCCAAAGCGCTTGGCCAGCATTTTTTTTGGCAATCGGGCGAGCGCACCGATGGTGACAATGCCCAAATCATATAGTCCACGAGTAATGGTCTCATCGATGAAGAGGGCTTTAGTCGGTAAGTTTTCTAAGTAGTTTTTGCTCGGACCGTCGACAATGGTTTCGCTCTGGCAATAGGCGAGCGCCTTGGCGAGCAGCGGGTTAGGGGCGATGGCCGGTTGTATATAAAATCCGAGCTGTAAAAAGTGATCTTTAATAGCTGAAAGCATGTTGGGTTCGCCACCAAAAAGATTAGCGCAGCCGGTAATATTGACCACGAGGCCATAGTTGTCGTCGACTGCGACGTGAGGCGAAAAAACCATGGCAGAGAGACTCAAACGTAAAAACTCTTGTCTAAAATACTCGTCATCGTGAAGAACATGGATTAAGTCTGGGGCAATGGCTTTGGCGTGAGCCAAGGGCATATTGAGGCGAAGACCTAAATTATATTCATGATGGCTTAAATCGCTCACATAAAGAGCTCTATGCGCTTCTTTCACGAGCACCAGAGTTGATGCTTTCTGGTCGATCTTGGTTCGCTGATGGCAAAATGCGGGAAAGTGTATGAAAGCGTAACGTGCGGTCATCGAATTCCACCGTCCATGACAATGGAGGTCCTCCAAAATTTTTAAGTAAATTTATTTTTAAACGAGGTTGGCCCACGAGCTTGATGCCATTGCGTGAAGGTCTACCCGACGATGCTTCGGCCGTGATCAACCAGCGTGTTTTTGCGATGGTGGGTAAATCTATCAAGCTTTCCGGCTTGATCATGAGCACAGCAGTGCTGCCATGTTTTTGGGCTAAAAGTTTTAATCTACGTCCCTGTGCCAAAGATACTCTTTTTGCATTCAATACCACGGCGGAAAAATCATCACAGACGAGCCCTTGTTCCATGGCCCATAAAGCTTGTTGTTGATTATTGGTTTCTACAAAAATAACATCAGCGTCTTTAAGCCCATATTTTTCAAAACCAGGAGTGTAAAATTCCTGATTATCTGAGCACCATAAAACAGGCCCTTTAATTTTTGTCATAGAAGATAATAAATATAACAGAAAACCCAAAGCTGGCCCCGACTGAGAGCAAATGATTTCATGGCAAGAGCCAGCCGTGACACCACCATGTTTTAAGGCTTTATCGATTTCGCCAATGCCTACGGCATAGGAAGTGGCAGCGGCATCCTGTGGCCATTCTATAGCTGAAATACGCTCTCTCAGTTGATCGATGATCGCTTGTTTGTCCTTCATACCCAAGCGCTACCATACGATAGTTTGGGCTTCAATACGGTGGGCTAGACTTCTGAGCTATTGCCGCTATCCTCGTCTTCTTCTGGTTCTGAAGCCTGCTCTTCCGTGTGTTCCTCGCTCCCTTCCTCGGTCGGCTCTTCAGTTTCCTCGGGCGCGCCCATCTCTATATCGCCTTGCGCGGCCGATCTTTCCGTATCGGCGCTATTCGATGCCTCATCTGGCTCCAGATCAGCTGCAGGTCGCCCTCCACCTGCAGCTCCTGAAGCAGAAGGAGATGGATTTTTATTCACATATTTGTAAATCATCAGTGGTACGAGAGCGCCAAAAACAATGCTCAATGCCGCAGCGGCCAGACCACCGCCTTCCTGTAACGAGGCTCCCGTATCTTCAGAAACGCCCACGCGCTTAGTCCAATTGAAAGCCCAGAAAAAATTAGCCACACCACAGGCAATACCGTAAATCGCCGCGATAGTGATGGCTCCTCGCGCATTGGCCATCCTTTCTAAAAAATCGCCGGCTACAACAGAATTTGAGCTGGAAATAAGAAAAAAAGCTGCGAGTGACCAGCACAACCAAAGCCGCCGAAAAGCCATGCGCCTACCTTCAGAAGATTTAACGACGGCTGAAACACCCGAGACCAGATTTTCATTTCAAAAAGTTTTTCGTCATGGCGACCGCGAGCGTAGCGCGGCGGGTGGCCATCCAGTTATTGACGACTACGCCGTTACTGGATGGCCACGCCCCTTTCAGGGGCTCGCCATGACGATTCATTTAATACACGCGTCGATCAGTGCATTCAAAGATAAGGAGCGGTGACTGTAGGCGTTTTTTTCCTGCGTGGTCATTTCAGCAGCGGTGAATTTATGCCCCGCAGGGATGAAAATCGGATCATAACCATGGCCGCCCTTGCCGCGGGGAGGGAAGGTCAAACGGCCCTCGACCTCTCCCAAAAAATGTTCATAATGACCATCAGGCCAAGCCAAAACCTGCACGCATTTAAAAGACGCTTTTGGATTGGCCATGATATCGGGATTTTTTGCCCACATGGCGAATACCGCCTGATGCCCCCCATGAAGCTCGGTATAGGGCGCAGTATCTAAGCCAGGAAGGCCGTGTAAGGCCGCTACTTCAACGCCCGAATCATCAGCCAACGCGGGTAATGATGTTTGCGCCGCACAGGCTCTTGCTTTGAGCAGCGCATTCTCCAAATAGGTCTTTCCGGTTTCTTCAGGCACCGGGAGCTTAAGTTCCTTGGCCGAAGTCAATGCTATGCCGAAGGGCTCGAGCATCAAAGCAATCTCACTAATCTTTCCCTGATTATGGCTAGCAATTACTAAAATTTCCTCATTAAATTTACGTGACACAAATATATACCTAAATTCTAACCTACTATGCTAAAACTCCCTCTCCCGCATGCGGGAGAGGGATCAAGGGAGAGGGCGCTCGTCCACCCTCATCCCAGCCTTCTCCCGCCAGCGGGAGAAGGAGACAAATTTTGAATATGTTTTTTATGAGATGGTTCTTCTTATTTCAATGACCTTGCCTAGAATGGCTATGCGACTGGCATCAAGTTCGATAGGGAGAAAGCTGTCATTTTCCGGTATGAGCCTAATTTTATCCTGTTTCTTTTCGAAACGCTTTACCGTTGCCTCTTCATTGTCGATTAAGGCCACCACGATGTCATTGTTATTGGCCGTACTTTGCTTCCTAGCAATAACGATATCGTTGTTTCTGATGTGGGCCTTGATCATGCTTTCGCCTTGGATCTTAAGCGCGAAAAGCTCTTCGCCTGGTGAATATTTGTTACTTAATACATAGTCTTCGACGTTTTCCGTGGCCAAGAGGGGAAGTCCTGCAGCAACTCTTCCTAACACGGGAATCTGCAGGTGAGCGCATAGGGGAGACTTTTTATGTTGGACTAAACGCCAGGTTCGTCCGGCTCGAGCCTGATGCACCAAATAGCCCTTCTTCTTGAGAGCGAGCAAGTGTTCATACGCCGTTGCCTTGTTGATGCCAAGCTCTTTTGCCAGATCCGATATGGAAGGTGGTACTTGGTGCTCTGTCCAGTATGCTTCAAGGGTGGATAGGACTCGCTTCTGTTTGTCAGTTAGTTCACGTGCCATTGCTGCCTCCCGTTTTGGCATCTTAACCATACACTCACAAGGATGAAACTGCCATATGATTGATTAGGAAAAAATAAGGCCCAGAAAATTCATGCACTTCGACAACCGTCTCGAACGCCCATGCGAGTACGAGGCGCAGTTAAGGCTGTATTGCCACAATTGATCACAGTGGCTAGCACGAAGAAAAAATCACTAAGGCAGACCATGAGCAAAAAAACTAGGGTAGTTGTTACGGTAAAAAAGGACGTTCTGGATCCGGCCGGGGTTGCAATAAAAAAAGAATTGGTGCGACAGGGTCTCGTCGACATTGCTGACGTAAGGGTTGGTAAGGTTATTGATATCACCTTTCGCCATAACGGTGATCCACAAAAACACCTATCATTGATCAAAGCCGTTTCGCATAATCTTTTGAGCAATCCAGTGGTGGAAGATTTTGCCCTGATTTCTGACGACGAGTAAAGGCATGACAGAAAACATCCGACCAGCCATCATCGTGTTTCCTGCAAGCAATTGCGAAAAGGACATGGCGCAGGTGTTGCAAGAAGTTTTTAGCCTTTCTCCCATTTTGGTTTGGCACACAGAGACGCATCTTTCCAACGACATTACTCACGTCATCCTTCCCGGAGGATTTTCCTTTGGCGACTATCTGCGCGCTGGCGCACTCGCTGCTCATTCACCGATCATGGCAGAGGTAAAAAGGCTGGCTCGTTTTGGTCTTCCCACCTTGGGCGTTTGCAACGGTTTTCAGATTTTATGCGAGGCCAAGCTATTGCCAGGAGTTCTACTACGCAATCATCACGATCGATTTGTCTGCACCGTTTCCCGTATGACCTGGTTTGGCGCACGACAAACGCACGTGCCACAAACTATACATCTTCCCATCGCTCATCGAGATGGACGCTTTTATGCCGGCGACGCCACCATCGATCGCTTACGCGAGGAAGACGGAATCGCCCTAGTCTATGACGATGCTGATGAGAATGGCGATGCACTGGTCAATGGTGCTAAAGCCTGTATTGCCGGTATTGTCGGCGGGCCAAAGAGAAACATCCTGGGCCTTATGCCACATCCCGAGCGCATGGCCTCTGAGCACATGTTGGGCAGTGATGGGCTTAGGATCCTTAAAGATTTCCTATTTGGACAGGACGATGAAAGACAAAACGATTGCAAGCTTTAGCACGTTAAGCGATCTAAGCCTTACTCATGAGCAGCACGCCCATGAGGCAGGCTTGTCGCTTGAAGAATACGACAGGATAAAGCGTCTTTTGGGGCGAGTTCCGAGCAAAGTTGAGCTTGGCATTATTGGAGCCATGTGGAGTGAGCATTGTTCTTATAAATCAAGCCGTGCTCATCTTTCCAAATTGCCCGTGAGCGGCCCTCAGGTATTGGTGGGCCCGGGTGAAAATGCTGGCGCCATCGACATCGGCGATGGTTTAGCCATTGTTTTTAAAATTGAAAGCCATAACCATCCGAGTTTCATCGAGCCATTTCAAGGCGCAGCAACTGGCGTGGGTGGAATCTTAAGAGATATTTTTACCATGGGCGCTCGCCCCTTTGCTCTGGCCAATCTTCTGCGGTTCGGCAAACCTTCGCAAAAGAGAGTGCCTTTCCTTCTCAATGGCGTCGTCGGCGGTATTGCAAGTTACGGCAACTGTTTTGGCGTGCCCACGGTGATGAGCAACGTTGACTTTCATGAAAGTTATGATGGCAATAACCTGGTTAACGCATTTGCCATTGGCGTGGTCCAGAAGGAAGACATTTTTTTCGGCCGAGCTTCGGGGGTGAAAAACCGCGTACTTTACGTCGGTGCCAAGACCGGTAGAGATGGCATCATGGGTGCCGTAATGGCCTCAGATACGTTTATGGAAGATGCCAAAAGCAAAAGACCGACGGTGCAAGTAGGTGATCCCTTCATCGAGAAACTATTGTTGGAAGCTTGTCTTCTGGCTTTTAAGGAAAAGCTCGTTGTCGGCGTGCAAGATATGGGAGCGGCCGGGCTCACTTGTTCCATCTTTGAGATGGCCAATCGCGCATCAACCGGCCTTGCCATAAACCTAGACCACGTGCCCTTGCGCGACGAAACCATGACGGCCTACGACATCATGCTGTCGGAAAGCCAGGAGCGCATGCTCATGGTAGTGGCACCAAAAGACGTTGCTCGCTTAAAACAGATCTTTGAGCATTTTGGTTTGGATTGTGCAGACATTGGTCATGTCTCGGGCGACGGCATCGTGCGTATTCATCATAAGGGTCATGATGTGGTAGAACTTTCTGCCACGCTGATCATCGAGAACGCGCCACGCTATCGTCGGAGCTATATAAGCGAGATTCCTGCATTAAGACAATCCATCAAGGATGGCGTGAATGTCGATGTGGCTACCGCTGTAGAGAGCTTCAAAAATGACCTCGGACAAAAAGATCTCACCTACATAACGTCGCAGTTCGACCATCACATCGGCCTCGCCACCATTGTGGGCCCGAACGTTGCCGACGCGGTTTTGATTAAAGTGCCGAACAGCCGTAAAGCCGTTGCGCTATCGCTAGTGTCCCACGGCAAGCTGTGCAAGATCCATGCCATGGAAGGTGCGCGTCGGCTGATTTTTCAGGCGGCCTTGGAAGTAAGTACACAAGGAGCTGAGCCGGTCGGCATTACCAATTGCCTAAACTTCGGCTCGCCTGAAAATGTTCCCGTGATGACCGATTTGAAACACGCGATTGACGGCATGGCTCAGGCAGCAACGAGCCTCTCTGTTCCCGTGGTCTCAGGCAATGTCAGCCTTTACAATGAGACCAAGGGTCAGCCCATCCTACCCACCCTCGCTATTTGTCTCGTGGGTTTAGCTGATACGCCATCGTGCTACACCAAATTTAGCCGTGCTAAAGAAAACCACAGGCTTGTTCTCCTCGGCGAGCTTCCCGACGACTACACCGGCGCAGAAGCGGTGATTGACGAGCTGCCAAGCGGCATGAGTCCGAAACCATGGGATGGCGATTTTATCCTGTGCATGGCTGCGATTCTTAGGCGTGGTGTGCTCGACGATCTGATCGATTGTGCTTCGGTAGTGGGTCGCGGCGGTCTATTGCTTTCGCTGATCAAGATTATGGCGGGCAGCGGCCTTGGTGCTGACTTAGATCTTGCTTCCATTTGTCCTAGAGATGAGCTTTCACTTGCGCTTTTGTCGGAAGACGCCCCCCGGGTCTTGCTGGCCATGAGCGAAGACAAATTTGCCGCCCTGGCCAAGCTTTGTGAGAACCTAGTGCCGATAAACGCCCTTGGTCGCCTCCACGGCGACGAGTTTGCCATCAAGCACCAAGGACAAATAATTTTCAGCGAGCAAAAAAATGTTCTTATCGCCAATTTCGCGACGAGTTTAGAGGAATACCTTGCCAGCCATTGATAATGAATTAGACGGCTTTCGCGACCGTTGCGGTGTCGTGGGGATTTTTGGCAATAGGGAAGCGTCCCACCGAGTATATCTGGCGCTTCATGCCCTGCAGCACCGTGGTCAGGACTCGGCCGGCATTGTGTCGTATCAGAAAGGCCATTTTTTTCGCGAAGTGGGCTTAGGTCTGGTGTCCGACGTTTTTAACCAAGACAACCTTAAAGGTTTGAAAGGCCATCTGGCCGTTGGCCATGTGCGCTACACCACGGCGGGTGACTCGGGTTTGCGCGACGCCCAACCCATAGCGGCCAAGACCGGCAACGGACTTTTGGCCATCGCTCACAACGGCAACTTGGTAAACGCCCAGTTTTTACGCGATCAGCTTGAGCGTGAAGGGGCGATATTTCATGCGCAGTCCGATACGGAAGTTATCTGCCATCTCTTCGCCAAATCTCGCCATTCTCATGTCATCGCCTGTTTGCGCGACGCTTTGGAAAAGCTGAAGGGTGCTTTTTCGCTATGCATGATCATCGAAGGCAAATTGGTTGGCGTGCGCGATCCATTGGGCATAAGGCCGTTATTTTTAGGAAAACTCGATCACGGTTTTGTTATCGCATCAGAAGACTGTAGTTTCGCCTTGGTCGGTGCTGAACTAATTCGCGAAATCGAACCGGGGGAAATGGTGGTAATCGACGACAGGGCAGTCGAGAGTTTTAATCTGGTGGATCGGAGTATCCGACCAAGCGCGCCCTGTATTTTTGAGCATGTGTATTTTGCCCGTCCCGATAGTCACGTTTTTGGCCAGTCAGTCTATGTGACAAGAAAAAGACTCGGGAGAGAGCTTGCCAAAGAGAGTCCCGCTCAGGCAGACGTGGTTATTGCCGTGCCCGATTCCGGCGTGCTGTCGGCCATGGGCTTTGCCCAGTTTTGTGGCCTTCCTTACGACATCGGTTTGGTCCGCAATCACTATGTGGGAAGAACTTTTATTGAGCCTCACGATCGCATTCGCCATTTCGGCGTCAAACTCAAACTCAATCCCGTAAAAGAAGTGGTATCTGGAAAACGTCTCGCCGTTGTCGACGACAGCATTGTTCGTGGCACCACGAGCCAAAAAATTGTCGCGCTGCTCAGAAAGGCAGGGGCCACGGAGATTCACATGCGCATCAGCGCGCCCATGACCACCCACCCCTGCCACTACGGCATTGCCACGCCCACCAAAGA
>Ga0187783_10004319_pt1 | contig 10523 bp, 11 predicted proteins | sample 1015_SJ02_MP02_2_FD_132471 | JGI IMG/M metagenome (GOLD analysis project Ga0187783, IMG submission 132471) | Tropical peat soil microbial communities from peatlands in Department of Meta, Colombia - 1015_SJ02_MP02_20_MG | ecosystem: Environmental > Terrestrial > Soil > Wetlands > Peat | place...
AAGGGTACGGGCTTTAGCTTGAAGGGTACGGGCTTTAGCTTGAAGCGTACGGGCTTTAGCTTGAAGGGTACGGGCTTTAGCCCGTACATCAATCCTATTCAGATCAATCGGGGCTTCAGCCCCTGAGGGGTGCATTTCTTCAAACTGACCCACTACTAAATTCTTCGCCCGATCATCTCCTTTGCTTACACTAGACTGGATAGAGTGGACGACAGCCAGTCAAAGACCCATACGCACACTCCCGGGCCGGCGCTCCGTTTTGTGGCGGCCGCGCTGATCATCCGCAACGGCGAGGTTCTCATCGGGCAGCGCCGCGCCGACCAGCCCATGGCGTCGCTCTGGGAGTTTCCCGGCGGCAAAATCGAGCCCGGCGAAAGCCCCCAGCAGGCGCTCGCCCGCGAGCTGTCTGAAGAACTCGGCATCCAGGCTGAAGTCGGGGCCCCGGTCACGCGCATCCGCTACCACTACCGCCGTGGCAACGCCGTCGACCTGCAATTCTTCGCGGTGCGCGACTTTGCCGGCGAAATCGACAACCAGATCTATCAGCAGGTGCGCTGGGTCAAGTTGGCCAACCTGACGGATTACGAGTTCCTCGCCGCCGATCGCGGGCTGATCAAGGATCTGGCAGCCGGCAAGCTGCTGTAAGGCAGGAAACGCGGGAACAAGGGGACAAGACAGCGAGAGAGCAAGAAACCTGCGCTGTCATCCTGAGGACCCTTAGGGCAGGGAAGGGAAGCAAAGGATCTGCGGCTGCCCTTCGAACCTCCGCGCAATCCTGACCCACTTCCGAATGATCGGCCATCAAGACGCAATGGCTAGGCTCATCGCGCAATGACCATCGCGCCGAGACGATCTCCCCGTCGCTTTCCGTCATCTCCCTCAGGCGACTTCGGCGAGTGCTTCCAAATCTTCGCCGCGAACGAGTTTTTCCTCGCTCAATGTGGCATCATCGATCACGATTACATACACATCGTCGAGTGATTTGAGCTTCTTCTCGACGATCCCGAGACACTGTTTACCTCTGATGCGAACGCGTTGTCCTTGATTGAATGTCATGATCCGATGGTAGGATCGCGACGAGCCCATTCACCATCCCGCAAACGGGGAGTCATGAGGCCAGATCAGTAACCGCGAAACGGGTACGACGGTGATTCGATCCCCGACACAAAAAACATCTCGCCCCGATTCTAGTCATGAGGCCAGATCAGTAACCGCGAATCAGGTACTACGGTGATTCAATCCCTAACAAAAACCATTTCGCCCCGATCCCTGCCCGCTCCCTCTCTCCCTCGCTCCCTCGTCACCTTGTAACCTCGTCCCCTGTCTTTAACGTCCCGGCATCATCCCCCACAGCATGCTTGAACAATTGGCGTGGCGAAAGCCTGAGTCGCAAGCTCTGTTAGGTTCAAGGATCCCGACGCGGCGTCCGGCAAGGCCGAATCGTTTCCTATTTACCGCCGAACAGACGCAGCACGTCGGCAACATTGGTGTGTTTGCTGTTGTTGGCCCACCACATTACCGTTTCGCCGGACTTGTTTTTCGCATTAGGGTTAGCGCCGTGGACGAGCAGGACTTGCGCAACATCCGCGCAGCCCGAACCAGCCGCGTCAAACAAAGGCGTCAGGCCCAGATGATCCCTCGAATCTACCTCGGCATGTTCGTCCAAAAGTAGCTTCACAACCTCTATCTTGCAATCCTCTGCCGCAATGGAGAGCAACGTATCGCCGAGGAGGCCAAATTTCTTGGAGATGAGACCGGGGTCCGCCTCGACCATAGCCTTTACCTGATCGACGTCACCTTTCTTGATTGCCTTTTCAATCTGGCTGCAAAAAGCAGAGGTGCTCCAGGGCAAAGTAAGCAGCATGATCGCAGCAAGACGCACTCTGGAAGAATGGAAACTGCGGCGAGAAAAAGCATCGATGTTCATACTTTCTCCGAATTTGGCAAATTAGGAAGCATTGCGTGTTGCAATGTGTTACTTCCCTGCCTCTTTGTAACGCGGGAAGGTAATGGCTTGCTCACAAAGCGTCGTGGACCCATTTGTGAATGCTGCTGCGAGAAGGCTGCGCTGCACACCAACGCTGCTGGGATTGTTTTTCCAGAGCAACTCGCCCGTGCTGCAGTCGGTCATCCAATACTCAGGGTTCACTTCGCCGTTGACTCCTACCGACGTACCAAGAACGGGGTTATATGCAACGAAAAACCCGCGGGAGAATCCTTTGATAATTGCCTCGAAGACCGCGTCAACGCCGAGCACCGAGCACGCCCGCTTGCGATCCGGACGCATCACCTCCGCGTCCGAGAATCCCGCAGCTTTCAGCTTTTCACGGGTCTCTTCGAGCCTCATGATGGGATAATGCGGCGTAATGACCGGGGTATATCTGGGCCGTCCCTGGGTGAGCGCTTGTTCCACACCCTCTGTGAAGCCCTTCGTCCGGTCGTCTTTGGCTCCCCGAACATCCGCCACATAGATGACCGCAATTCTGGAAGGCTGGCGAAAGTTAAACTCCGGGCTCTGATAGAAATTCGCCTTCCAGGGGTCTGCGCCGGATTTGGTGAGAGCGAGGACGACATTTGGGCACTGAAGGGTCAGATCCTTGGTTCGTTGTATAGAGGCAAAGGTCAGCGCATCGTTTCCGCGCGCATCCACCGCGTTGACGTCTGCACCCTGACCCAATAGCCTAGTTACTTCTTTTTCGTCGCAACTCATCGCCGCGAGCATCAGAGGTGTGAGAACCGGCTTGTCAACAACCGGCTCCTTCTTATCCTTACCAAACGCCAACGGACAGGAGACCGCAAGAAACATCAGCGCCGAGACGGCCAGCGCTGTCCATCGCGTTCTAGAACGCTGGGGCGAGTTTGCGCGCCTAGCTGCAAGGCTCATGTTTTTCTCCGACGGCGACCAAGAATAAATCAACTTTCTCGATTGTGCAATGTCTTTCTCAGGGTTAGCCCTTGGCCGCGCGCACGCGTCGCGATGAGCCCTTCAAGCTAAACCCAGCCTAGCCCCGAACCGGGTTTCTTAGTGTCCCGGCATCATCCCCCACAGCATCGCAAACGTCATGCCGATCACAATAATGCTGGTTCCCCAGGCAATCACATTCCATAGCCGCGAATTCTTGTATTTGCCCATCAGGTCGTCGCGGTTGATCAGGAGCAGCATAAGAATGATGACCACCGGCAGCAGCACGCCGTTGAGCACCTGCGAGAAGATCGCCACGTTGATCAACTGCGCATCGGGCAGCACCAGAACCGTGAGCGCCCCGCCGGCGATGAGCAGCGTATAGAGCCAGTAGAAAAACGGAGCGGAGCGGAAGTTCTTATCGACTCCCGATTCGACGCCGAGGCCCTCGCAAACCGTGTAGGCCGTCGAAAGCGGCAGAATCGACGCCGCGAACAGTGATGCATTGAAGAGGCCGAAAGCAAACAGGACGAAAGCGTAATCACCCGCCAGCGGACGCATCGCCTCAGCCGCGTCGGCGGCCACTTGAATCGCTCCCATGCCGTGCACGAACAACGTCGCCGCGCAGGCCACGATGATGAACCACGCGATGAGGTCGGTGAAAAAGCAACCGACAACCACGTCGAGCCGCGAGGCCGGATAATCCTTGACCGGGACGCCTTTCTCCACAATCGACGACTGCAGATAGAACTGCATCCAGGGCGCGATGGTCGTGCCCACCACGCCGATGGCCATGTACACGTAGGACTTGTCGTGCCAAACACCCTTGGGAGGCCACGGCACAGTGGCGCGCAGCGACTCATGCCAGTCGGGCTGCGCCAGAATTCCGGCGAAGATATAGGCGATGTAAACCAGCGAAGCAATGAGAAAGATTTTTTCCGTGCTCTTGTAGTCGCCGCGCAACACCAGCACCCAGACCAGCATGGCGCAAATGGGTACGGAGGCGAACTTCGAGACGTGGAATAAATGGAGCGAGCCGGCGATGCCGATAAACTCCGTCACCACGTTGGTATAGTTCACCACCACCAGCATCACCATGATCAGCACTGTGACGCGTAGGCCGAATTCCTCGCGGATGAGGTCGCTGAGGCCCTTGCCGGTCACCACTCCCATGCGCGCGCACATCTCCTGCACCACGATCAGCGCGAGGGTGATGGGAATCATCGTCCACAGCAGCGTGTATCCGAACTGCGCGCCGGCTTGCGAGTAAGTGAGGATGCCGCCTGAGTCGTTATCGACGTTGGCGGTGATAAATCCCGGGCCGAGCACGGCCAGAAATAGCACGATCCGGGTTCGCCAGCGCTTCCACATGCCGAGGGTTCCTATGGTGGGCTCATGAATTGCCGATGAATGTCCCCACTGACCATATCAGGCCATACCCCGAAAAGGCGATGCAGCGAAACAGGAATTGGTGCCGTCGTCAATTTGAATTCCGCTTTGAAATGGCACGACCGGTAGGTCAGGGCTTCAGCCCTGACTGCTACTATCCCGGGATTCCCGGCGCCGCGCAGCGAAGTACAATACGCAGTCATGGCTTCTGATTGAGAGAGGAACTGCATATGAACCTGTTCGATGGAAACGTGAATTTTCGCGCCCGGCGCAGATTGCTGGGCACTCTGGCTTCGGGACTTCCCGCCGCCGCACTGCTCGGTGCGAATGCGCAGTCCGCCGCTGCGCAGACCGCCCCCGAAACGACTGTCCCAGAAGATTTGTTTGCCCTCGCCAGGCTGCGCAGCTACAGAAATCAGCGCTCATCGAGCTGGGATCGCACCGGCGGCAACGACGACTGGATCGTCGTCGACCCCGGCCAAACCGCAACGTTGCTCGACGTGCGCGGCTGCGGCGTGGTCACGCACCTCTGGTTCACCATCAATTCCCCCGACCCCATGCACTTGAAAAACCTGGTGCTGCGCGCGTGGTGGGACGGCGAGGCCTCGCCATCGGTCGAAGCGCCGATCGGAGATTTTTTTGGCCTTGGCCTCGGTGAGTACTTTATCTACCAGTCGGCGCAGCTCGCTGTCGCGCCCATCAAAGCTTTGAACTCGTATTTTCAGATGCCGTTCGCAACCGCAGCCCGAATTTCGATAGCCAATGAGGGTCCAAAGCCGGCTCGCAACCTCTACTTCGCCATCGACTACGTGACGCTGCCCAGCCTTCCCGGCGATCTCGGCCGTTTCCACGCGCAGTACCGTCAGGCTGCACCCTGCAAGGGAATCGTGAGCGATGGCAAAAACCTGAGCGGCCGCGACAACTATGTTTTTCTCGAAGCGGCCGGCAAAGGACATTTTGTCGGCGTGACGCACGCCGTCGTGCAAAACCAGGATGGCTGGTTCGGAGAAGGCGACGACATGATCTTTGTCGATGGCGACGCGATGCCCACCATCAACGGCACCGGGACCGAAGACTACTACAACGGCGCGTGGGACTTCGGCGGCCAGTCCTTCGCCAATCTGCACCAGGGCGCGCCGTATGTCGTCGATCCCGAGCGCATCGGAGGCCGCTATTGCCTTTATCGCTGGCACATCGAAAGCCCCATCGCCTTTGAGAAATCAATCAAAGTGACGATTGAGCACGGAACCGCCAACGACCGCTCCGACAGTTTTTACTCGACCGCCTACTGGTATCAAACGGAGCCCCATGCGGCGTTTCCGGCGCTGCCTTCGCCGGCCGATCGGGTTCCGCGCGTGTTTGCAGTGGGCGGGCCCCTGGGCCCGGCGTCCGCGGCGGGGGCTTGAGTTTTCCAGCAAAGAATCCCGGGCGCGGCTTTGAATTTTCCGGCACGGGTCAACGCACTTCTTCAAACCACTGCTTCACGCCTGGCCAGAAGGCGAGATAGAGGAAGACGAAGCCATTGAGCCCGATGGTCAGCAGGAGAAAGGGAAGAACGGCCGGAGGGATTTGCGATCCGACGCCCGAGGCGGCGCCGGCAACAAAGTTGATTCCGGCTTTGGCAACCAGCGCCCCGGAATAAAACATGGTCACCCATCGGACCTTCCAGGAACGGTTCCACCACATGAACCCGACCCATGTTGTCAGCGCCAGAACAAGCAAAAGATAAATCATCACTTCATTGTGCATGCTCTCGGTGTCGAGTTCTTGCCCTGCTTCTTCCTTCAAAACGTTGTCGGGAACCTGATACCCATGCGCCTGGTAGACGTCTTCGATCGCTTTCCGCCGCTTCTCCACTTCGCTTTTGCTCCCCGGCATATGAAGAAAATTGGCCACATCGTCAAAGAGCCTCGCAGAAAACTCCGAATGCGGAAATGACGCCAGAAGCAACAGCAGCAGTGCATAAAACCCGGCGCGGCAAAAGTAATACCAGGTGAAGACCCTGATGCCGAGAGGCGCTTTCTTCTCCGGCGCTATCTGCTTTTCCTTTTCCTTGGTCAGCTCCTCGCGCTTCTGCTGATTGGCGCTTTCGATATCGGGGGACTTCGCAGCTTCTTCCTTGTACACATCGGTGACAGGCTGCCAACGGTACACCGGCTCCGTCATCCTTCCTCCATTTCAGCCCAGGCGTGGGCCGGCGCACTAAATCTTCTCGCGCAAAAAGCTGATCACCTGCTCGGCCTGCACCACGCCTACCATGCGGCCATGCGAATCAACAACGGGAAGCGCGTGCAGATTGTACTTATCGAATATCTCGGCCAGCTGGTTCTGTTTCATGTCGGCCGGGCAGCTCAGGACACGCGCCTCGGTCAGCACGCTCAAGCGCGCATCCGGTTGCGCCATCACTAGGCGCGCCAGAGGTACAGCTCCGCGCAGCACATGCTTTTCGTCCAAAAGAAAGACTTCGGTCACGCTCTCTGGATCTCCGTCGAAGTTGCGCAGCGCCTGCACGGCCTGCGCTACAGAAGCATCGACTCCCAGGGAGACAAAATCAGTCGTCATGCACCCGGCCGCCGAGTCTTCGTCAAACTCGAGCAGCTCTGCAACCTCCTGCCGCTCCTCCGGCTCCATTTCTTCGAGAATGGCGTCCGATCGCTCCTCGGGCAGCTCCGACAGCAGATCGGCCGCCGCCCCGGGATCCATCTCTTCCACAATATCGGCGATGCGCTCTTCGTCGAGCTTCTCGAGAAGCGCCTTTTGAAGTTTGGGCTCGACCTCTTCCAGCGTCTCCGCCGCAACTTCTTCGTCGAGCGAGGTGAAGATGGCTTCGCGCTCGGCCGGGGCCAGATCCTCCAGAATGTCGGCCAGCTCCGAGGGATGAATTTCGGCCAGCCGCTCATGCTCGATGCGCAATTTGACCCGCCGCGCCGGGTCGGGCTCGATCACGTCCACAAATTGCCAGGGGATGGCCCGCGGCGGCATTCTGCGCGATACCGACTCAAGCCGTGCGCGCGGCAGAATGCCTTTGAATACCCTGCGAAACGCGCCTCTGAGGCCCACCTCAACTTCGGCTACGCGCAGGATGTGCGCCGGTCCCTGGCCCACCCACTCCAGGTCCACATCGTTCACGCGGACCACCTTGCGGCCGTTGATATCGATAATCTGGCGGTCAACCAGGTCGCGCTGCAGCAGAAGATAGTTATTCTCGTCTTTGAGGGGAACAACCGAATTGGTCGAGCGCAGTTCGAGGGTGCCGGCGGGCGCTTCCATTACATCCTGCGCCGGAACCAGTTCCAGCCCATCGCGCGTTTTCAGCACCAGGCCCGCCACCGTGCCTCCGTCGGGACCGGTTGCCACGGCAATGTCCTTGAGCCGTCCCCGCAGTTGCCCTTTGGCGTCGGTCACTGGCGTGCCCAGCAGCGCCGTCAGGCTGACGCGGACTGCGGTGTGCTGTTCCATAGGTTGAGTGTAGCCCCTTCATTGCCGCCCGTTGTGTACAAACGCTTGACACGACGGCGTCTAAACTGGAAACTGCCAAAAGACCGATAGCGCATGAGTGGGTCGCGAATGCCCACCTTCGGAGGCGGATAAGACCCCGGTGAGCGGACCCAATCGAGTGCGGCGGAGCTTCCGGCTGAGTTCCACCATGGAAAGCGTCGGAGAAGTGGAGGCGGCCGCGGATCAGTTGGCCACTGAGGCGGGGCTCGACGAGGAGGCGCGCTTTCACGTTACGATGGCCGTCCATGAGGCGGCCATCAACGCCGTCCTTCACGGCAACGACTACAATCCCGCCCTCCACATCGACGTCTCCATGGAGAACACTGGCAAAAGCCTCGTTTTTGTCATTGCCGACCAGGGAAACGGCTTCGATCCCAAGTGTTTGCCCGATCCTTCCGTTCCCGAAAACATCCTGCGCGGCACCGGCCGCGGCATCTTCCTCATCCGCTCTCTCATGGATGAGGTACACTTTCGTCAACTGCATCCCGGCACCGAGCTCACGTTGATTAAACATCTGTCGCCGGCAAGCGAAACAAACCCTCAAAAAGGCGAAACCGCGGATGGGGGTTGATCCGCGTTGAGGCCGGGAACACGTAGCCGGCCTGAAAATTTCCGCAAGCCTTCGGCAGCAGGGATGTTATAACCGAACTAACAACAAGGAGGAATCTTCCGTGGCACTCGCGATAGCTTCCCGTGAAGTGGACGGCGTCACCGTACTCGATCTGAGCGGGCGGATCACCCTGGGCGAAGGCAGCGTGCAACTGCGCGACTCCATTCGCGACCTTATTGGCAAAGGACAGCGGCGCATTCTGCTCGATCTGGGCGACGTAAACTACATCGACAGTTCGGGGCTGGGCGAGATGGTGAGCGCCTACACCTCGGCCAGGAACCAGGGCGCGACAGTCAAGCTTCTCAAGCTCACCAAGAAGGTCCACGACCTGCTGCAGCTGACCAAGCTGTACACCGTCTTCGACATCTACGACGACGAAGCCAGCGCCATCGCTTCCTACAAATAACCGATTCCGGCGCGATTCTCGCATCTGCGGCAAGAGGCCATCCCGTTGGAACGGAATGGCCTCTTTGCGTTTCGCAGATGAACATCGCCCAGCGCTGAGAACGGAGAATGCTGGAGATCGTGCTTTCCCACCCTAAACACAGACGCGTTTAGGATGGGGCACCCGATTTGTTGTCCATGCTGGTGTCCTGTAACTCAAGTTCGCCGAATAAATGAACCGTCATCCTGAGCGGAGTTCGCCGCAGGCGAACGGAGCCGAAGGACCCGCATTTGTCGACCAACGATCTTTGGACTCACCACGCTAACGTAAAACCTGAGTTGCTGCACCCCGCGGCTTTGTAACAAGGGCACGGCTTGTCGGGGTCCCCACGGATGGGTGTTCGTCCGTGGGGTGACTTTAGCCGTGCCGCAAAGGTCCGAAAAATGGACCTGGGCTTTAGGCCTTGAGGGAAAGTTTTTTCAAACTGACCCACTACCAAGTCTCCGGACGAGGCACGAAGTATCAGGGCACGAGTTTACTCGTGCCGAAAGAGGAAGCAAAAAATGAGGCCGGGCTTTAGCCCCTCGAGCTCCCGTAGGGAGCGCAAGAATTTAGCCCAGGACAAGCCCGAACGAAGCTGAGGGCGCAGTCCTGGGGACGGCAGATTAAGATTTCTCAGCCCCGTAGGGGCGATGGAACCCGGGGTTTGTAACAAGGGCACGGCTTCAGCCGGGCCGATCGACGCGCCACAAAGATCGGGGCGTTAGCCCCCGCCGCGAGACGCCAAAATGTGGAACTGCTCTTGCTAGAAGTTGACTTGCGGCACTGCCTGCGCCGCGGGACTGGCCGTGAAGTAAGCATTGTTTTGGTGGAAGCCGGCAATCCCCGCCCAGATGCTGTTCGGAAACTGAAGAATGAACGTGTTGTAATCCTGGATGGCATCGTTGTAGCGTTTGCGCGCCACGGCAATACGATTTTCCGTTCCCGAAAGCTCGTCCTGCAGGCGCATGAACTGATCGCTCGAGCGCAATTGCGGGTAGTTCTCGGTCAGCGCCAGCAGCCGGCCCAGGGCCGAATCCAGCGTGCCGTTCGCCGCGATCTTCGCCTCGGGCCCCTGCGCGTTGAGCAGGCCGGCACGGGCATTGGCGATGTCACCGAAAACCGTGCTCTCTTCCTTGGTGAAACCCTTCACGGTCGACACCAGGTTGGGGATCAGGTCGGCGCGCCGTTCCAGTTGCACGTCCACCTCAGACCACGCGGCCTTCACACTTTGATCTTTGGCCACCATCTGGTTCCTCGCGCTCACATAACTGCCAAAAACCATCAGAACAACCAGCACCAGAACGGCCACAACCGCCAGCACAATTCCAAGTCCCTTGCTCATCTTCGATTCTCCTCCGTAAAGAGAGCTCTCGGCCCTCAGCTATCAACTCATCACGCAAAGTTCACGACATCAGCGGAAGCAAAAGCGCCCGAGCCGAGGAGCTGATCCCTGACCCCTGAAACCTGACACCTGCCTCTTTTACCAGCTTCCTCCGGCGCCCCCGCCTCCAAAGCTTCCGCCGCCAAACCCTCCAAATCCACCACCGCCTCCGCCTCCACCACCAAATCCGCCTCCGCCCCAACCGCTGCCACCGCCAAATCCCCCTCCGCCCAAGCCGCCTCCTCTCCACGATCCCCTGCCCCAACCGCCAAAAAAGAGGCTCGCGCCGAAGAGAATCCTGAGCAGTGAGAACCCG
>Ga0187783_10004320_pt1 | contig 10522 bp, 4 predicted proteins | sample 1015_SJ02_MP02_2_FD_132471 | JGI IMG/M metagenome (GOLD analysis project Ga0187783, IMG submission 132471) | Tropical peat soil microbial communities from peatlands in Department of Meta, Colombia - 1015_SJ02_MP02_20_MG | ecosystem: Environmental > Terrestrial > Soil > Wetlands > Peat | place...
CGCCTTCGAAAATCGGCTGCGTGAGTTGGCCTACAAGGCTCCAGAATCCTGCGGGTCCGGTGAACAGATCGGTCAGGGCCGGACTCTGGAAACCCCCGATGGCGGTCAGGGTAATTTGCGGGAAATAGGCTGCCTTCGCCACACCGATCCGGGCGTTAGCAGCAACCAATTGTTGCTCCGCCGCCTGAATGTCCGGTCGCCTCTCGAGTAAAGAGGATGGCAGCCCAGCCGGAACCGTGGGCGAGATGACGGTCGCAACCAGGGGCTTACCCCGCACGATCGGAGCAGGGTTTTGGCCGAGTAAAATGCTGATGAAATTTTCCTGCTGCGCGATGCGGCGCTCGAGATCGGGAATGTTGGCAGCCGCGGTGAACAACAATATCTGGGACTGGCGCACGTCCTGCAGGGAAGTCGTTCCACCTTTCTCCCGTATCTCAACCAGGCGCAACGATTCCTGGCGCGCGTCCAAGGTGTGCCTGGAGATTTCCATTTCCATATCCAGTTCGAGCAACTGGAAATAGGCGGTAGCGACGTTGCTGACCAAAGAAGTCATCACCGCCCGCTTCCCCCACTCCGTGGCCAGCAGCGTGGCCCGCGCCGCCTCGGTGGCCCGGCGGAACTTTCCCCAAAAGTCGAGCTCCCAGAAGAGAGACAGATTCACTACTGCTGGACTGGTCTCGAAGGGCGCGTTGAGGGGTGTCTTCGGAATCCGCACGGTGCTGCCGGAAGCGCCGCCCGTGATGGTCGGAAACTGATCCGCTCGCGTGATGCCGAGAGATGCTTGCGCCTCGAGAATACGCGCAGCCGCAATCCGCACATCGTAATTATCGGCGAGGGCTTGCCGAATCAGCCTCTGCAACTGCTCATCCTGGAAAACCGTCCACCATTTCTCATCGCCTATCGAAGCAGGGGCCGTTTGCCCGGTGTCCGGTGGCACGCTCCGATAGGTGTCGGGAACTGTGATTGGAGGCCGCTTGTAATTGGGGCCCACCGCACAACCAGTCAGCAACATCCACCCGACCACAATGAACCAACCCCTCGCAATCATCGTCGTGGCTCTAGTCATCGGCGGCTGCTCCTCCCAGAACTGGCCCCGGACCCGTCTCTTGTGATCCAGGCTTCTTCTCTCCCGACGCCCATATTCCGAAGCGCTCTACGACATCGAAGCAGACGGGGATAAAGAAGATGGCCAGCACGGAAGCGGCCATCATTCCCCCGATCACTGTGGTTCCCAGAACCTGACGTGAGACACCACCTGCGCCAGAAGCTCCCCAGAGCGGTACACAACCGAGGATGAAGGCGAAGGCGGTCATGAGGATGGGTCGTAACCGCAGTCTGGCCCCGGTCAGTGCGGCCTCGATCAGCGGCTTACCTTTGTCGTATTCGAGTTTGGCGAACTCCACGATCAGAATGGCGTTCTTGGCAGACAGTCCGATCAGCATGACCAAGCCGATCTGGGCGTACACGTCGTTGTCGAGCCGGCGAAGGTAGAGCGTCATGAACGCACCGAAGACGGCAATGGGCACTCCCAGCAAGACACTGAACGGTAGCGTCCAGCTTTCATACTGCGCTGCCATGATGAGAAATACGACGAAGAAAGCCAGGCCGAAGATGGTAGCGGGCGAAACGCCCTGCGCGGCCTTCTGCTCCTGGTATGACATGCCCATGTAATCGAAGCCCATCTCGTTCGGCATCGATTTATGAAAGACATCTTCGAGCGCCGCCATGGCTTGTCCGGAGCTGTAACCGGATGCCGCTGAGGCGTTGATTTGCACGCAGTTGAAAAGGTTGTAGCGCATAACAAACTCGGTGCCAAGGCGCGGATACGTGCTCGTAAGCGTGCTCAGCGGTACCATGCCGCCTGAGTCGTTCCTGACGTAAAATTTGCCGACATTTTCGGCCTCGGTACGGAATTCACCATCGGCCTGCACATAAACCTGCCATTGCAGGCCGAAGCGATTGAAATAGTTAATGAGAGAACCTCCCATAAAGGTCTGCACCGTCTCATACAAACTGCTCAGGGGGACCTGCTGGGTCATGGCCTTGGCGTTATCAACTCTGACCCCGACCTGGGGGACGCCGAACAGAGCCGTTGTCATGACTCCCGCCAACTCCGGGCGCTTGCGCGCTTCAGCCAGAAACAGCTGCGTGTTTTTGGCGAGAAAATCAAGCGGGGCTCCCGACCGGTCTTCAAGAATGAACGTTGCTCCTCCCGAGGTCCCGACGCCGGGAATTGCGGGCGGCGGGAAGGAGAAGGCAATGCCTGAAGGGACTCGGGAGAGTGCCTGTTGCAGATGGGCCTTGATCCCTTTGTAGCTGGTTTCCGGAGTTTTGCGTTCTGCCCAAGGCTTCAGTGAGACGAAGAAAAAGGAACTATAGGTAGCGTTGACCCCGCTCAGCATACTGTACCCCATGACTGAGCTCACGTACTCGACGCCGGGGGTCTCCAAAATGGCCTTTTCGACTTCCCGGGCAGCTTCCGAAGAGCGTTGCAGAGAGGAGGCGTTCGGCAGCTGCAAGCCGGCATAGATGTACCCCTGGTCTTCATCCGGGAGAAAGCTCTTGGGGATCGCTTTGCCGAAGAAACCGGCCCCGACGGTCAGCAAAGCGAGCAGGATGAACGCAAAACCAGCCTTATGAATCAGGATATCGCACCAATGTACATAACCGTCGGTGGCGCGCCCGAAGATACGATTGAACCAGCGGAAGAAGGCTCCCAGGGGCCCGCGGGTCGGTTTCCGTGGCCGCAGCAACATGGCTGAAAGCGCGGGGCTGAGAGTGAGCGCGTTAAACGCAGAGAAAAGCACCGAAACAGCGATCGTGACTGCAAACTGTTTGTAGAGCTGGCCAGTGATACCAGGCACGAACGCCGTGGGAATAAACACTGCGGCCAGAATGAGTGCAATCGCAATCACTGGACCCGAGACTTCCTCCATGGCTTTGATCGTCGCATCATGCGGAGACAGTCCATGTTCAATGTGGTGTTCGACGGCCTCAACAACCACAATGGCGTCGTCGACGACAAGTCCAATGGCCAGGACAAGTCCGAAAAGCGACAAGGTGTTGATGGAAAAACCTAGCGAGGGAAAGATCGCGAAGGTGCCAATCAAAGAGACAGGAACGGCAAGCAGCGGAATGAGCGTCGCCCGGAAGCCCTGCAGGAAGATGTAGACGACGAGAATAACCAGGACCAGCGCTTCTCCCAGTGTCTTGTAGATTTCGTGGATGCCCTCACTCACTGCCAGGGTCGTGTCGAGGGCCACGATGTAGCTGAGTCCCTGCGGAAACCGCCGTTGCGCCTCATCCATCATCTTGAGTACGGCGCCGCGCGTCTCGAGCGCATTGCTGCCGGGTGTCAGGTAGAGAGCGATGAGGGCTGCGGGCTGAGAAGGTTTGCCTTCGCCTGAGACTCCGAGTCGCGCCAGATAGGAGTAATACTGTGACCCTAATTCCACACGCGCCACGTCCTTGAGCCGCAGGATGGAGCCGTCGGGCTGGGCGCGAACTACGATCTCATTGAACTCGTCGACCGTAGGCAAGCGCCCCGGAGCCCGCACGTTGTAGGTGAATTGTTGTCCGGGAGGGACGGGTTCTCCTCCGACTTGGCCCGCGGGATTAACCTTATTCTGGGCCTTGACCGCGCTCGTGATGTCGGAGACGGTGACGCCGAGTCTCGCCAGCCGATCGGGATTCACCCAGATGCGCATGGCATACGGCCCGGCGCCATAGATTTGAACCTGGGACACGCCCGAGATCCGGGTCAACGCATACTGCAAATTGATGATGGCGTAGTTCGCCAGGAAAATGTTGTCAAACGCGCCGCTCGGCGAATAGAGGTCGAGCAGCATAAAAGGAGCGGTCGTCCCGGGCTGTACCAGCACGCCCTGCTGCACCACTTCACTCGGCAATTGCGAGTTGGCCTGCCCGGTGCGCATCTGGGCCAGAATCTGGTCGGTATTTACATCCGTCCCGAGTTTAAAATCCACATACAGCGTGCCCCCACCGCCCGAGCTGGCGCTCAGCGAATACATGTAGTTCATGCCGCTGACACCCGACATCTGCTGCTCAATCGGAGTCGCCACCGATTCAGCAACCGTTTGGGCGTCTGCACCGGGGTAGGTGGCTTTCACCTGGATCATCGGGTCGGCAATGTTGGGAAACTGTGCCGTCGGCAGGCCGAGCATGGCGACGATGCCTACCAAGACCATGAGGATGGCAATGACAATTGCTACGATCGGCCGATTAATAAAGAATTTCGCCATAATTCAGATGCTCCCACCCATCCCAGCCACGTACGGTTTGGGTGTGACCGGAACACCTTCCTTTGCCGCGTCCGGTGCCTGAGCTGCGAAGGTCTGCACCTTCTGGATGCCCTCAACCACAACCCTCTCGCCTGGTTTCAATCCCTCCGTGATGATCCAGTTCGAGCCGACTCGATCTCCCACCTTGACGGGCCGAACCGTGGCCCTATTCTCAGGGCCGACTACGATAATCTGGTACTGCGACTGCACCTCAATCACGGCCGCCTGCGGAACCAGCATCGCGTTTTGGGTGTTGCCGGTCTGTACCCGCACCCGCCCAAAACCTCCCGGACGCAGGGTCCCATCTGTGTTGGGAAATTCGGCAGCCAGCTGAATCGTACCGGTACCCGCGGTGATCTCTCGGTTTACGAATATGATTTTGCCTTTGAACGGATAAGGAACATCGTTCGCCTGGATGTATTCCACCGGAATCGACCGTTTCACAGTCTTCCGTAAAATACTTGAGATTTCCCCTGCAACGCTCAAATAAAAGCTCTCGCTAACGTTGAAGTATGCCCAAATGGGATCGATCTGCGAGACGGTCGCCATTTTGGTGCTTGTGCCGACCAGATCACCGATCTGAGAGTTCGCCGCTCCGGCGATCCCATTCACCGGCGAATATACCTTGGTCCATCCGAGGTTGAGTTCAGCTTGCTGCTGTTGCGCTTTTGAGGCTGCCACTTGGGCTGTGGACCAAGCCTGGTTCGCCTTGTCATCATCCAGCTGCTTCTGCGGAATGGCGCTCTGCGCTGCCAACGGGGTGTCGCGATCCACATCGTTGTTGGCCTTCGCCAGCGCTGCCATCGATCGCTCCACGTCGGCCTTGGCCTGCTCGAGCGCTGCCTGGAAAGGCCTGGGATCGATTTGAAAGAGCAGTTCCCCCTTCTTGACGTAATGTCCGTTCGCATAGTCCTGGGCCAGCAAATAGCCCTGTACTTTGGGAGTGATGTCGGCGTTCACCGGGCCGTTCAGTTGCGCCACCCACTCTCCGTAGACGGGAACGTCCTGCGACACGACCTCGGTGACCGCCACGTCCGGAGGTTGCACCGGTTGACGAACTTCCGTCTGGCTACAGCCCGCAAGGGTTACCACTGGAAGGAGGATGAAGACGGCCGTGATTCGCGATGACTTGGGTGACGACTTTCCGGGCGATCGAAGCTTCCTGAATCGCACTAAACTGACAGGCTCAAGCGCGGTCGGCATGGGGTACACTCCTAACTACGGCGCTCAATTCGCAGTACTTACGAATACTGGCCAACAAGGTTAGACTCCGGTCTACCCAGGGCAAAACTGTTAGAAGTTACAGTTCAGTTGAAAACCTCCGTTAGGTTTAAGTAGAGGGCCCATGTCCAAGGAACGCCAGCCGGCGCCGACTAGCGCACTGCCCATTCAAACGCTGATCAGTCCATTTGTGCGTTTTGCCCGCATGGAGGCGGCCAGTGGGATCCTGCTTCTGGCCTCGACCATTGCCGCCCTGGTTTGGGCCAACTCTCCTTGGGAGCACAGCTACCACGCACTTTGGGATGCGCAAGTCTCCGCCGGTTTTGGCAGGTTCGTTCTATCGGAAAGCCGTCACGAATGGATCAACGACGGGCTTATGTCCATTTTTTTCTTTCTGGTGGGGCTCGAGATTAAGCGCGAGGTATTAATCGGAGAATTGTCTTCGCTGCGACAGGCAGCGTTTCCATTCATTGCGGCGATAGGCGGAACCGTAGTGCCTGCTCTTTTGTATCTCTCGGTTGCTCATGGCGGTGATGCACAAAGAGGGTGGGGCATCCCCATGGCAACCGACATCGCCTTTGCGCTTGGCGTGCTGGCTCTGCTCGGGAGTCGCGTTCCCGTATCGCTTAAGATTTTTGTCACCGCACTCGCGATCGTGGATGACATTATTGCGGTGCTGGTGATCGCGGTGTTTTATACCGACCGAATTGAACTCGTGAGTCTCTGCGCCGGTCTTGCCGGAGTGGCTCTATGCTTCGGTCTAAACCTCCTGGGAGTGAATAAACCAGCAATCTACGCACTGATCGGAGTTTGCGTATGGTTTGCGGTGCTGAAATCGGGGGTGCATGCAACCGTAGCCGGTGTTCTACTGGCCTTCACGATCCCGGCACGGACGTATCTCGATCGCGATGCTTTCGTTCAGCGAGGGCGCTGGCTGCTCGATCGATTTGAAAGCGCACCCGAGAACTCCGCCGAAGCCCACGCCGCAATTCACACGCTCGAAACCCAATGCGAGCTGGTCGAATCGCCGCTGCATCGCATTGAACACTCCCTCCAGCCCTGGGTCAGCTTTCTGGTGATGCCGCTGTTCGCGCTCGCCAATGCGGGTGTAGGGCTATTCGGAAATGGTCTGTCTGTGCTTCATCACCCCGCCAGCCTGGGTGTAGTCGTCGGGTTATTCATCGGCAAACCCTTGGGAATATGGCTGTTCGCCTGGATGTCGGTAAGAATGCGCCTGGCAACCCCAGCCGCCGACCTGTCGTGGAAAACCATCTTTGGAGGCAGCTGGCTGTGCGGCATAGTTTTTACCATGTCCTTGTTCATTGCTGCGCTGGCGTTTGGTGAAGGAGCGTCCCTCGACATGGCAAAAATTGGGACGTTGGCTGCCTCTCTCGCAGGCGGGATTTGCGGAAGCGTGGTTCTGCTGCGCCGCCCTGAGCGGGCCCTGCTCAACAAGTCCGTCGAGGTTCCAGCGGCCTGAAGCAGTAAGAAACCGCAAACCAGCCGGGTGAGCGTTAGCACCGGTAACTAGAACAATCGGCCTATCCGGAAAAAGAACTTGTGGTGTCCAGTGTCGCCGTAGGCATAGGCCGCCTCCACGGGTCCAAAGATGGTGTTGACCACCAGGCCTGCAGCAGCATCGGTCGGAAAACCTGACGCCTTATTGATCATGGTGTGCGGCGGACCGTAAACCTGAGCCGCCTCGTACAAGCCCAAGAAATAGACGCCGCTACCCAACAGTGGAGGCAGCCGGGCCATCTGCCGGAGGTAGCCCGCTTGGAAAAGTAAGTACTCGTTCATGAGCAGCTCATTGGTACCGTAGGCCACCAGTCGCTGCGAGCCACCGAGCGAGAACTGCGGGAAGCCAGTCTCATAGTTAAACGTCGTCCCCCCAAATCCCCTCAAGAAAACCGACGCCGGCTGACTGATGCGGAAAAAGCTTTCGCCTGATGCTTCGAGCGCCGGATATGGGTTAGGCGCGATGGGATTGGCGTTGTACCAACGAAAATCGACGGCCGCCCCTTGCCCCTGGCGGGGGATTACGGCGTCGTCCCGGCGATCCAGTTGATATTCGACTCGGGCGTCCCCGTACCCACCTGAAAACGTCGGCAGTTCGGTCCGGTTCCCGATTTCCGGCAAGAACTTTTGCCACCCGCCTTCGTAACCCACCCGCAGTTCGCCGGTCGTTCCGAACTGGTAACCTACGTCGGCTCCTCCTCCGTAATTGTGCAGCCGATAGACGGTCTGCAGTTTGTTGTTGTCATAGAGGTAAAAGGGATTGTCGTCGAACAGCAGCCGAGGCGCAGCGAACCAGTGAGTCAAGGGAGTGAAGGGATGGTAATACTCCGATCGGAAGCCGTATTCGGAAAACAGGATGATGTCGTTGCGCCATTCCGAACGGAAGCCCCCGATATCAAGCCAGGTGAGTCTCGCTCCCAGGTTGAAGGTAACATTGTTGAGGCTGGCACCATCGACAAGGATAAGAGGGCGAATGATCGGCGGACCGTATGCGTGTTCCTGAGTTTTTATCAGCAGGCCTTGCTGGTCATCCTTTTGCACGAACTCATAGCTCAGCGTGGAAAATCGCCCATTCCCCTTGAGGTGCATGATGGCTTGGGAGAGTTCGTCGAAATCGATGGGCTTGCCGGCCACGCCGGCGAATTGCTCTTGGACTCGCTGGGACAGATCTTCGTTCACCCCCTCCACTGCCACAAATGTAGGAATCGGACTCGTGCGTCGGCGCGCTGCGCGCTCCGCCAGGTACTCGGACCAAGCGGCCTCATCCACCGCGAGAGTTGAAAGCACTTTGGCTTTGGCCGCGGCGGCATCGTATCCGGCTTTGATGATCTCGTCCGCCTTGTCGAAGTCGAGTGCACCGTATTTTTGAAGCGGAACCGAAACCAGAATGTCTGCCTTCTGCATGCTTCTGAGTTCGTTGGCCGAAATCATCACCGAGATGGAGCGCCCCAGCACCGAGAACGAGGAAAGGTTCGCATCCGGAGGTAGCGGCGCCTCGTCCAGATGAATCGCAAGCGTCAGCTCGGCACCCATCTGCGTGGCCACCTCGACGGGAATATTTTCAAGAAGTCCACCATCGGCGTAAATACCATCCTTTGCCCGTACGGGTGTGAAAATTCCCGGCAAAGACATGGTCGAGCGCAGAGCCAGCGACAACGATCCGTCACGAAACACCTTCGGCTTGCCGCTTACCAAGTCGGTCGCGACGCACGCGAATGGAATGGGGAGGTCATCGAAACTCTTGATCTCCGAATAGGGCAACGCCACTTGATCGAGAATCAGCGTAACTTGTTGGCCGGAGTTGAAACCCTCGGGAAACTGCACGCCTTTGCGAATGCCGAACTCGAGGTTATTGGGATAATCCCTGGCATCTTGCTTACGCCGGAATGAGAGGTCCGGAAAGGGCGTCTGACCCGCCAGGACCTGGTCCCAATTGATTCTGTTCACCAGGGCGCGCACTTCAGCCGCCGTGCGCCCGGTAGCGTACACCCCGCCCACTAAACCACCCATGCTGGTACCGGCGACGTAGTTTACCGGAATGTGATGCTCCTCCAACCAGGTGATCACCCCGATGTGCGCCAGACCGAGCGCGCCGCCACCTTGGAGTACCAGGCCAACCGTAGGACGGGGGTGTTTGGCGGCCTGTTCCTCGGAAGAGCTGGGCTGTTCCTGCGGAACGGCAGGGGCAACCGAAATCATCAAGACGAGGGCGGATAGCAGAGTTCTGAAGAGCAGTCGCATAGCAGACTCCAAGAGATTGCTTAAGCTGGGTTCGTCGTTGTGCCGCGCATTTCGAAGGCCCGTAATTGAACCAAAGAATAAAGAGGTGGGTCAAGCCTGCTTCATTGCGGGAATTGAAGTGTTCGGACCAGGACCAGGCTTGACAGTGTCCAGTCCTCTGTCTCGAAGCAAGACAGTCGGGAAGGGTAGCAAACTGTGGCCGGCACCCGCAATGTTCGGGACTGAGATTTTCTCCGGCCCGCACGAACTCTTCGACCGCGGGTGCAGGGTATTCTTACCGTGCCCGATTCCGACTAGCAGACGCCACAACTAAGTTGTCCGTATCGGGCCACGACGATTGTCTTGTAGCTAAGCCGTCTTCGCGGCTTCTCGATCGCGCGATTCGCTTTCCGTAGAGAAAGATTGCGCAAGCTGGGGATCTTCCCCGATCCCGCCGACAGACTGGGCTAGGTATACCCTCTGAGATGGCAAGGCCATCTGAGCCCCAGCCTGTTGAATAATCTCCATAATAGAAATCAGTAATCCTTCCTGGATTTCGAGAAAGAGGTTCCAATCTTTGGCGTACAGGTATGCGAATACATCCACATCAAGAGACGAGGAACCAAATCCCAGGAATCGTACTCGCACCGAATCGCGTTCGACCGAGTTGTGCTCCACGAGTAACGTTCGAATGCTCGCGATCACTGACTTTATTTGTGCAGCGCTAGTTTCGTAACGCAGACCGATGCGCGGATGAAACCAGAACTTGTCGCGGGCGGATAAGGTTTCAAGACTCATGGTTGCTATCTGACCGTTGGGAACACTGACCAATGTTCGATCGAGGGTGCGGATACGCGTCGAACGAAGTCCAATTTCATCGACCGTCCCCAGAATATCGCCTACCTTCAGAGTATCCCCCACGCGCACCACACGGTCGAAGATCAAGGACGCTCCGCCGATGACGTTTTCCAGTGTCTTCTGTGCAGCAAGAGCAACGGCGATACCGCCGACGCCGAGTCCGGCCAGCGCTGCCGTTGGGTTCACCCCGAAGTAGGACAGGATGGCAAGTACACCCGCAAAAATGAGCAATACATCAATAACGCGCCGGGTAAGACGCAGCACGGAAGCCGTCCCTGCCAGGTTGCGTCGACGAAGACGGTGGTCAGCGTAGGCTTCTGCACGGCTGTTCAAAATGATCAGTATCCAGACGACTCCAGCAATCGCCAGCACCGCGGCGACACCCGACCAGAACTGTCGTGCCA
>Ga0187783_10004321_pt1 | contig 10522 bp, 5 predicted proteins | sample 1015_SJ02_MP02_2_FD_132471 | JGI IMG/M metagenome (GOLD analysis project Ga0187783, IMG submission 132471) | Tropical peat soil microbial communities from peatlands in Department of Meta, Colombia - 1015_SJ02_MP02_20_MG | ecosystem: Environmental > Terrestrial > Soil > Wetlands > Peat | place...
CGCGGAAGAGACTCGTCAGCCGCACGATCTGATGGCCAAGGGCAATGTGCAGATTGCGGACGCGGATGCTGATATCGCCCTGTCGATCCTTCCCGAACAGGTCGCGCAGGAGCGGCCGAGACAGCATGCAAGCGACGCGACGGCTTTTCTCGACCAGCTTTCAAGCTCCGTGAATTCGGGAGATTTGTCTGTTCAGCGGGAGCTTACGGTTGAAGACATGAAGGACTATGCCGAACGCGCCTACCACCGCTCTAGGGGCGCCCTGCTAACGACAGCCTCCAATTAGTCGGAGACGCAATAGCTCGCAATTTTGCAAAACTCCGGCGTTTCAAACCAGTGAGCCGTGGTCCATACTGGGGACTCATATGCCGCGCAATCGAGTTGTAGAGTTCACTGCGCTTGCGCTAATGGCGATTCTAATTTCCATTGTCACTTACGATGGCGTCTTGTTCTGGGTGATTTGGCCTGGCGGGAATGCGTTTGTGCGTCCGAATCTTACGCCTCGCGGCGACAGCACCCAAAACTAAAGGCGTCGGCTTACCATCGATGGCCTCGACCGACACGTTTCGCATACCGGCAAGCACACGCATTGACCCCGCCTGCTTCCTTCATAAACATCCGCAGCCCAATGGCGGGCTCCTTGGAACGAGCGACATACCGCAACGCCCGTGACCATTTGCTGACTGTCTTGTTGTCCACGCCGCCGTCACTCGTGCAGCGAATAACTGCAGTTAACGAGAATAGCCCGTGGATTTCGACTTGCCCAAGTCTGGGTCTGCATCTGCAGCGGCATCACCACACAAAACTTGAACCGTGAACCGCTTCGCTATTTCCGCGACATCGGCTGGATCCAATAGTTCGGTATCATTAGTGAGAATGGGCTTGACCCCTTTTACATTTAGGAAGTTTAGCACGATGGGAGATTGGATCGCGAAATTGACTCCCTGAGGGACTGCATCCGTCGCGGCAATCATTGCAGTCGCGCGTAGTTCGGCTTCCATTATACCAATCACAGAACCCGACATATTCATCAATGGACCACCGCTATTCCCTGGCTGGATTGGAACCGACGTCTGAAGCGCTCTTGTGTCGTCCTTGATTCCTGCCAGCGACGCGATATTTCCGATGCTGAAGTTCCCTGTGGACGACAGGACGCCCGATAACGGAAAGCCGTATGTAGCAACCTGCTGACCGACCCTCGCAACCGCAGCGAACTTTGCCACACCAAGGCTGTTCATTTCCGTTTCTAAAAGAGCCAGGTCATTTGTCTCATCCCTGCTGGCCACATGGGCGGAGGCAAGTCGATGTCCTGGATACCGGACGAAGATGTCGCCGCAAGCATCAATGACATGGTTGTTAGTCAGAATCAGTTTTGAATCGACGAAGAAGCCGGTACCGCTAGATGACTTACTGGATTCTTGCGGTTTCGGCGCTGGTTCTTGCGGTTTCGGCGCTGGTTCGGCCGTCTGCACTGCTTGACGGCAATGGACAACAGTACGAATGACTTCCGCGGAGTTATCGAGCCGGATGCTCCCGTGCGCAAGTGTGCCAGGAACCGCATACCGAAGCCAAATAGTTACCCCGGGATCGGCGGCAAGTTCATTTACCAAGTCCGTAGACACTGGCGCAGTCAGAAGGTGGTCGTTGAGCGAGAATGTCAACACATAGCGGTAGTCGCTGTGCGGGCTTGTGATCTGCATATCAACGCTATAGTCGGTGTTCTCGCGCAAAGTCTTGAAGGGGCCGAGCACGAGAATCCATTGCTTGTCAACGCGCTGCATCAGCCCGATGTTCTCGCCGTTGTTGAATCCCGCAGTGGCAAGACACGCCCCTCGCGAATCGTTCGTCGGGTCGAAACGCTCGACCTGCCAACCGTTAATATTTGCGTATAATGTACCGGCCTGAACCGGGCATATCGCCAGAACAGACGCAAGTGCCGACGCAGCAACGGCGAGCTTCGGGTCCATGCTGTCCGACCTACGGAGCCGTCCCCGCCACCGAGGGTATGTTGTGTACAAAATCGACTGAAAGATGTGATGCCCAACACATTTTGAGGCTTTCTCGCGCGGATAAACGTCAGCACTCACCGTGTTAGGTCACGGCAACGCCCGCCGGTCCCTGAAGATTTTTTCTTCCGTTTCCTGTCGCTTCTCTGCCTCAACTCAGCGGGTGTGCTAAACTCGCGCCTGCTTGCGAGGAGTTTTGCGAGGAGTTTCCGATGATTGCGTTGATGCGCGCTGGCCTTGTGGCTGCGGTCGCTGCAACATGCCTTATCTTTGCGTCGATTGCCGTTTCAGCCGCCAACAAGCCGTTTAGCAACACCGATCTCGCCGACAGTGCCATCCGACTCGAAGCGCAGATCAAAGTGGCCGCCGGGACGCCGGTGAAATCCGTGCCGGAAATCCGCCGGGACGCCAACGCGGCTTTTTCGAAAAACGATTTCGGCGCCGGCGTAGCGCTGCTTGGCCAGCTTGTTGCTGCGGCACCGAACGACACTGCAACATGGTTGCGGCTCGCCCGGGCGATTCAGCAGATCCACCCAGCCAATGACGAGGAGGGTGCGGCGCTCTTGGAGCGCGCCTCGGATGCCGCCTATATCGCCTACCAACGCACCACCAATCATAATGAGGAAGCCGACAGCCTGGCGCTCCTCGGCACGCTCTTATCGCAACGCAAACTGTGGCGCCCGGCGCTCGATGCGCTGCGGCTCTCGCTTGAAGCCCGCGAGGTCGCCGACGTGCGAGCGCAGTATGAGCAACTGCGCGATCAATATGGCTTCCGGGTCCTTGATTACACAATCGATGCCGACACAGCATCGCCGCGTGCGTGTTTTCAATTCTCCGAGGAAATTCCAGCGCGTATCGATTATTCGACGTTTGTCGCGCTCTCAGGTACAGACAAGCCTGCCCTCTCAATGACCGAGAAGCAGCTTTGCGTCGAGGGACTGAGGCACGGCGAGCATTACAACATCACCCTGCGCGCCGGCCTGCCTTCCGTTGTAAACGAGACGCTGTCGAGATCGGCGGACTATACAATCTATGTGCGCGACCGGAAACCATTCGCGCGCTTCTCCACTTCCGCCTATGTGCTGCCGCGCACCGGCCAGCGCGGAATACCCATCATCAGCGTCAATACCAGCGCAGTTGCGGTCGAGATCTATCGGATCAGCGACCGCAATCTCATCGAGGCGATCACCGGCTACGGTTATGCTCGCGGCGATTTTCAGAAGAGCCTCGACCGCAGCGATATCGGTCGGCTTGCGGAATCGCGAGGCGTCGCGGTGTGGAAGGGCGATCTCGCAGTCGAGGCATCGGCAATCAATGCCGAAGTGACCACAGCATTCCCGGTGGATCAGACCGTCGGCGATCTCAAGGCCGGCGTCTACGTCATGGTGGCGCAGCCGCAAGAGACGAAAAACCTCGACAACAATTACGATTCGCTGGCGACCCAATGGTTCATCGTTTCGGATATCGGCCTCACCGCGTTTTCCGGCAGTGACGGGATCCACGTCTTTCTCAATTCACTGGCGTCAACGGATGCAAAAAGCACTGTCGAAGTGCGGCTGATCTCGCGCAGCAACGAAATCCTGGCGATGCGAAAGACCGACACCAGCGGCCATGCGCAATTCGAGCCGGGGCTCACCGCCGGCGAGGGCGCTGCCGCGCCAGCGCTGTTGGCAGCAGCTGATGCACAGGGAGATTTTGCCTTTCTCAGCCTGAAAACGCCGGCCTTCGATCTGACCGACCGTGGCGTTGACGGCCGACCGGCGCCGAACGGACTCGACGCTTTTATTTATGCTGAGCGCGGCGTCTACCGCTCAGGTGAGACCGTGCATCTCACCGCACTCCTGCGCGATGCGCAGGCAACGGCAGCGCTGAGCGTGCCGCTGACCCTCGTCGTTGAGCGGCCAGACGGTGTCGAATACAAGCGCATAGTGGTGCCGGACCAGGGGCTTGGCGGCCATAAGCTCGACCTGCCGATTAGTGCCTCGGCGCCGACTGGCACCTGGCATATTAGTGCCTATACCGACCCGAAACGGCCGGCGGTCGGCGAGACGACTTTTCTCGTCGAGGACTATGTGCCCGACCGCATCGAGTTCGATCTCAGTTCGCCGACCGAACACATTTCGCCGACGGTGCCTGCCGAGGTCGACGTCTCCGGCCGCTTCCTCTATGGCGCACCGGCGGCAAACCTCGATCTCGCAGGTGAAGTGACGGTGACTGCCGCCAAAGAACGGTTCGGCTTTGCCGGCTATCAGTTCGGCCTCGCCGACGAGTCGGTTGAGGCATCGCGCCAATCGCTCGACGACCTGTCCTCGACTGACGAGGCAGGCAAAGCGAAAATCGCCATCAATCTTGACAAGCTGCCGTCGTCGACGCATCCGCTGGAGGCGCAGATCGCGATCCGCATGGCGGAATCCGGCGGCCGCGCGGTCGAGCGGCGAGTCACTTTGCCGGTCATGCCAAGCGGCAACATGATCGGCGTCAAGCCGCTGTTCTCAGGCCAATCGCTTGCCGACGGCACCAGTGCCAATTTTGATGTGATAGTCGCGGCGCCGAACGGTACCGTCGTCGCACAGGAAAGCATACATTACGAGCTCGATCGCATCGAGACACATTATCAATATTACAAACACGACGGTGACTGGCACTTCGAACCGGTCAAGGTGACGACGCGCGTAGCTGACGGCACCATCAACGCCACCCCCGACCATGCCGCGCGTATTTCGCTGCCGGTGAACTTCGGCCGTTACCGCCTCGATGTTTCGACGGGCGATCCCAGCGGTCCCGAGACTTCGGTCAATTTCGACGCCGGCTGGTATGTCGACGCCAATGCTGACACGCCCGACATGCTCGAAGTCGCACTCGACAAGGCAGAGTACCGGCCTGGCGACACTATGACGGCCGCAATCACAGCGCGTGGCGCAGGCCGCGTGGCGCTTAACGTGATCGGCGACAAGCTTCTCGCTAGCCAGACTGCCGACGTCAAGGAAGGCTTAGCCCAGATCAAAATGACAGTGGGCAAGGATTGGGGCAGCGGCGCCTACCTGGTCGCAACCTTGCGCCGGCCGCTTGATACGGCGTTGCAGCGTATGCCGGGCCGTGCCATCGGCGTGAAATGGTTTTCGATCGACCGTGCGGCAAAAACGCTAACTGTCAGCCTCTTTGCGCCGGCATTGGCGCGGCCAAACTCGGCTTTGCATATCCCGGTCAAGATCGAGGGACTCGCGGCGGGAGAAGAGGCGCGTGTCGTGATCGCGGCAGTCGACGTCGGAATCCTCAATTTGACCAATTACAAACCACCGTCGCCTGACGATTACTATCTTGGCCAGCGCGCGCTATCCGTCGATATCCGCGATCTCTACGGCCAGTTGATTGATGGCATGCAAGGCGTACCCGGACAGATCCGCAGTGGCGGCGATGCGGGCGCCCAGTTGCATGGTAGTCCGCCAACCGGGCCGCCGGTTGCGTTCTATTCAGGGCTGGTCAGCGTCGGCAAAGATGGTACCGCCGAAGTATCCTTCGACGTGCCGGATTTCGCCGGAACGCTGCGCGTTATGGCGGTGGCCTGGACGAAGACCAAAGTCGGCCACGCCACGAGCGACGTTACTGTACGCGATCCGGTCGTGCTCACGGCAACCCTCCCGCGCTTCCTGCTGCCGGGCGATCGCTCGACCGTGCATCTCGATCTCGACAATGTGGAAGGCCAGCCGGGCGATTACACGATTGCCGTGACAACGGCGGGTGCCGTCATCGCCGGTGCCGGAGCGACGCAAAAGCTCGCTGTGCGCGCCAAGGAGCGCGGCTCGATCACCGTGCCCATTATCGCTCCGGCCGCCGGTAGTGGCACCGTAAAGGTAAGCGTCAGCGGACCCGCAGGTTTTTCGCTGATGCGGAGCTATGCACTCTCCGTATCCGCGCCAGCGCAGATCCTGGCTCGGCGCACGATTAGGCCGCTTGCGAAAGGGGAAAGCCTGACGCTGTCGAGCGGCATGTTCGCCGATTTCGTGCCTGGCACCGGTAGTGTCTCGATTTCGGTCGGCCCTTCGACCGCGCTTGACGCGGCGGCCCTCCTCGCGGCGCTCGATCGCTATCCGTATCGCTGTTCCGAGCAGATCACCAGCCGCGCGCTGCCTCTGCTCTACATGAGCGATCTTGCCGCAGCAGCGCATCTCGCAACTAGCGCTGAGACCGATCAGCGCATTCGCGACACCATCGATGCCTTGCTGACGCGCCAAAGCAGTAACGGCTCGTTCGGCCTGTGGTCGCCGGGCGGCGACGATCTCTGGCTCGATTCCTATGTCACGGATTTCCTCACACGCGCTCGCGAGCACAAATTCGCGGTGCCCGATGGTGCATTCAGGCTCGCGCTCGACCGCCTGCGTAATGAAGTCGCCAATCTCAGCGATCCTGGTAAGGACGGCGCCACCGGCCTTGCCTATGCGCTCTACGTACTCTCGCGCAACGGTATGGCCCCGATCGGCGATCTGCGCTACCTCGCCGATGCCAAGCTCGATGCGCTGGCAACGCCGATTGCCAAGGCCCAGATTGCCACTGCGCTTGGCATGGTCGGCGACCGCGCACGGGCCGAGCGCGTCTATGCGGCGGCACTGGCGTCGCTCGCACCACAGCCAGACTTCGATCGCGAAGACTATGGCTCAAGCTTACGCGATGCCGCAGCGCTAGTATCGCTGGCGACCGAGGGCGGCGCCTCGAGAGCGACGGTGCACGGTGCGGTGCAGAGGATCGAAGCGGCACGTGCTACCCTGCGACCGACCTCGACGCAGGAAGACGCATGGCTTCTTCTTGCCGGAAGTGCCATGGCCAAGGACGCTGGCAAGATTTCGCTCAACGTCAATGGCGAGGCGATAAATCAAGCGCTTTATCGCACCGTCAATTCTGCCGATCTAAAGACGCCGCTTAGCGTCACTAATACGGGTGACGATGAGGTGAAGGCAGTGCTGACGGTCAGCGGCGCGCCGCTGACGCCTGAACCTTCAGCTGAGGCCAGTTTTAAGATCGAACGGCAAACCTACACGCTCGATGGCGATCCCGTCGGCACCACTCAAGTCGAGCAGAACACGCGGGTTGTGGTCGTTCTGAAAATCACCGAAGCGCAACCGCAATTCGGCCGCGTCATCGTCTCCGATTATCTGCCTGCCGGATTCGAGATCGACAATCCGCACCTTGTCTCCTCCGGCGACACTGGCACGTTGTCATGGATCGAAGACTCAGTCGAACCGGTCAGCACCGAGTTCCGCGACGACCGCTTCACCGCCGCCTTCGAGCGCAACAAGGAAAATCCGGCGGTCTTTGCGGTGGCGTATGTGGTGCGCGCGGTTTCGCTCGGTAAATATATACGGCCGCAAGCGAGCGTCGAGGATATGTATCGTCCCGAGCGTTTCGGCCGTACCGGCAGCGACAGTGTTGAAGTGGTCGCGGCGAAATGACTCGTCATTGCGAGGAACGCAACAGCGAAGCGATCGGGAGCCTTCTCATTAACCCCGCTCCGCTGATGGGGGACGGCATGACGCGGGATCGCGGCGCTTCGCACGCGTTGATGAGGCTGCGCCTCGTGCCGGTTATTGTTTTGGTGGTCTGCACCTTCCTGATGGCCGGGGTGCCGTTGTGGGTCGCTTCGCTCGGCCCAGCGCCGCTGGGCAAGGACATCGAATATTCAGCGCGCGTGCTCGATCGCAACGGTCATCTGCTGCGCGCTTACGCTGCCAGCGATGGCCGCTGGCGCTTGCCGGCGACTGTCGCCGACGTCGATCCGCGCTTTTTCGATGTTCTGTTCGCCTATGAGGATAAGCGTTTTCGGAGCCATCACGGCGTCGATCCTTTGGCAGTGGCGCGTGCGGTGTTTCAGCTCGTGACTAACGGCCGCATCCTGTCCGGCGGTTCTACACTAACCATGCAGGTTGCCCGGCTACTTGAGCCGCGCAACAGCCGCACCGTCTCGGCGAAACTTCGTCAGATCATACGTGCGCTCGAAATCGAACGTGCACTAAACAAGGACCGGATTCTGTCGCTCTATCTTAGCTTTGCGCCCTACGGCGGCAATATCCAAGGTATTCGGGCGGCCTCGCTCGCTTATTTCGGCAAGGAACCGCGACATCTCTCCCTCGGCGAGGCGGCACTGCTAGTGGCGCTGCCGCAGGCACCAGAACAGCGGCGGTCGGATCGTTTCCCTGAGCTCGCGCGCGCGGCGCGAAACCGGGTGCTCGACCGTTTTGCCGCGATTGGTCGCGTACCGGCCGAAGAGATCGCGCTCGCCAAGGCGGAGCCTGTGCCGACTGGCCGACGGCCCATGCCGATGGTGGCGCCACATGCGGCCGATCAGGCGATTGCCAATGCACCTGCCGTTCACGAGCTTCGTCTCAGTATCGATGGCAGCCTGCAGCATAGTCTCGAAGAGCTCGCGCGCGAGCGCGAATATGCCTTGGCGGCGTCGCTATCGCCCAGTATTTCACTAGCCATCCTAGCCATTGACAATGCGACCGGCCAGGTCCTCGCGCATGTCGGCTCGCCAGCTTATTTCGATGCGTCTCATGCCGGCCAGGTCGACATGGCACAGGCGGTGCGATCGCCAGGGTCGACGCTAAAACCGTTCATCTATGGGCTAGGCTTCGAGGACGGCTTCATCCATCCCGAGACCTTGATCGAGGATCGGCCTACGAGCTACGGCGCCTATGCGCCGAAGAATTTCGATTACGATTTCCAGGGAACGCTCACGGTGCGCGAGGCGTTGCAGCTCTCGCGCAACGTCCCAGCAATCGCCGTGCTCGATCGGGTCGGACCCAGTCGGCTGGCCGCGCGACTGACGCAAGCGGGCGCGTCGCTCACGTTGCCTGATGATCAACCGCCAGGCCTCGCCATCGGGCTCGGCGCCGCGGGCATTAGACTGTCCGATCTGGTGATGCTCTATGCCGGTATTGCGCGTCTCGGCATGTCGGTGCCGCTCAGCGAGCGCATGGACGTGCCCGCGCCGCAAGCGCGCCGGCTGATGGATCGTGCGGCCGCGTGGTCCGTCGCTAATGTACTCCTCGGCTCACCGCCGCCGGACAACGGCGCACCGGGCCGCATCGCATTCAAGACTGGCACCAGCTATGGCTACCGCGACGCCTGGTCGATCGGCTTCAACGGCAGATATACGGTCGGCGTCTGGGTCGGCAGGCCCGACGGCGCACCAGTGCCGGGTCTGCTCGGACGGGCGGCCGCAGCGCCGATCTTATTCGATGTCTTCGCCCGACTCGGCGCGCCCGTGGCGCTGCCGAACCCTCCCAAAGGCGTTTTGGTGACCTCGAACGCCAAGCTGCCGCCGCCGTTGCAACATTTTCAGCCGGGCCGCCTTGCCGGGGATACGGCGCGCCCGCCGTTGCGCATCATTTTTCCACCGGATGGCGCACGCCTCGAACTATCGACCACCGATGGCCAGCTGGATCGGGTAGCACTCAAGGTTGCCAACGCAGTGGCGCCGCTCATCCTTATGGTCAATGGCGTACCAAAACTGGCGGAGGGGCGTGGAACCCTGTTCTTTCAGCCGAGCGGGCCCGGCTTCTCACGGGTCACTGTGATGGATGCCTTGGGCGCAGCTGACAGCATTGTAGTTCGCCTGGATGTGTCCACTCGACCTCAAATAGAGGCAAAATGACTTGATGGGGGCACGGTGGCCCGAGAGCGGACATAACCGGCTTTTATGTAGACCAGACGCGGGTCGCGGATAAACCCTTCTAGGAAAACGGCCTTTCCTAGCAAGTTCAGCAATTGTGAGGTCTTCTAGCGTATTGAGCAGCACAGGCGTTAATCCCGCCCATTCTCTTCATAAAATGCTTCAGGGAGGTCCGCAATTTTCCGGCCACAGCAGCGAAACGCAACGCCCGTGACCATTTGCTGACTTGTTGTCCACGCCGCCGTCACTCGTGCAGTGAATGATAGCAGCAAATGGGTCAGCTCGTTTGTCCAACGGAAGATTGGCGAATTCGAACGCGTGCCGGAGCAGTCGATTGGTTCTCCGTCGCACCCTGAAATGCTCAACGATTGCGAAGACCGCTTCCAGATAGCCGTACACGCTGTCTCGCCGCCGATTTGCTTGAAACTCGCGCCAGGCGCGACGGACATTCTTAAGCCATTGCCTCGGTCGAGCCTTTGGAGTTTTGTTTTTTGCTTGGCGATACCGGCGTAGCGCTTGCGCGAGTATTGTTTTAGCCGTTAACGGCAATGCGAGGTTTGGTCGAGGATGCTGGTCATCGAACATTTTAATTGGAGCAGCTATTTGTGCAGGAGCAAGTCCGCCCGAAGTGCCGGTCGCGACCTGTTTCGCCTGAGCCTCTTCTTCTCGGACCCTGTTTAGCCATTCGTTGTAGTCAAAGCTGTCGCCTTCGCGAACCATCGCCTCGACATATTTGGCCGTTCGCGGCGACATCACGGCCGACCTATCGGCAACGAAAGTTTTTGCCATTGCTGAAAAATTTCTCGCATCGCCGTTTCGTTAGCCGTTTGTGCTCGCCAAAATAATTGAG
>Ga0187783_10004322_pt1 | contig 10520 bp, 7 predicted proteins | sample 1015_SJ02_MP02_2_FD_132471 | JGI IMG/M metagenome (GOLD analysis project Ga0187783, IMG submission 132471) | Tropical peat soil microbial communities from peatlands in Department of Meta, Colombia - 1015_SJ02_MP02_20_MG | ecosystem: Environmental > Terrestrial > Soil > Wetlands > Peat | place...
CAGGCATTGCGCCAGACTGGCCAGAACCAGGAGATGATCCAGTTCACCCAGGGCGTGTACGAGGCGCGCGAGCTTGCGCTCGCGCGGATGCAGGCCGAGGCCGAACAGGCGCAGTCGTCCGGCATCGTCGGCGTGACCGTGGAGGTCAAGAACCACGTCTGGGGCGAGCACGCCACCGAGTTCCTGGCCACCGGTACCGCAGTCCGGCGGCTCGCCGACGAGCACAAGCTGCCGGAAACCTCGCCGAAGCCAACGTTCACGCTGGGCCTGGACAGCTAGCCGGGCTCGCTGCTACAGGCCTGGCCACGCGTGCACAGGCTGGTTCGTCAGCATCCGCTCGATGTACCCCTGAGTCATCAAGCGCAGGGCATCCCGCCGGCCTGTCCGGCCGCGCTCTAGCCTGTGCACGGTGTCTACCTGCCACGTCGCCCCGTTGCGGCCGGTCAGGCAGCGCTGCTCGACGATGCCGAGCATCCGGTCGGCGTCCGCCGCGCTGACTCCCCATTGCCGCAGGCCTTCCCATGCCTCCGGCAGCAGGCGGCGCAGCGTGAGCTCGGTGACCGGCACCTCGCCGATGCCCGGCCAGTACACCAGCGCGTCCAGGCCGTTCCTGGACCCCTCGACCAGGTTGTCTGCCGCCGCCGCGAACGACATCTGCGTCCAGACCGGCCGCTCCATCTCGGCCAGCGCCCGCACGAGCCCGAAGTAGAAGGCGCCGTTGGCGATCACATCGGCAACCGTGGGCCCGGCCGGCAGCACCCGGTTCTCCACTCGCAGATGCGGTCTTCCGTCCTCCACCGCGTACACGGGCCGGTTCCACCGGTACACGGTGCCGTTGTGCAGCGTCAGCTCGGCCAGCTGCGGCGCGTCCCCGCGGTCCAGCGCCGCTTCTGGGTCCTCGTCCTCGCGCAGCGGCAGCAGCGCGGGGAAGTAGCGGAGATTCTCCTCGAACAGATCGAAGACCGAGGTGATCCATCGCTCGCCGAACCACACCCGCGGCCGCACGCCCTGCTGCTGCAGCTCCTCCGGCCTGGTGTCGGTGACCTGCTCGAACAGCGGGATTCTGGTCTCCCGCCACAGCTCGCGGCCGAACAGGAAGGGCGAGTTCGCGGCCAGCGCCACCTGAATCCCCGCGACCGCCTGAGCCGCGTTCCAGTAGCTGCCGAATGCCTCCGGGCTGACCTGCACGTGGAACTGGACGCTCGTGCACGCCGCTTCCGGCATGATCGTGTCGACGTGGGTCAGTAACTTCTCTGGCCCGTCAATGCAGATCCGGATGTCCTCACCGCGAGCCGCGATCATCTGCTCGTTGAGCAGCCGGTACCGCGGGTTAGCCGACATCGCGTCGTCGGTGACGTCGCCCTGGCCCAGCGTCGGCAGGATGCCGATGGTGACCAGCCGACTGCCGGTACCCTCCGCACGCGCCGCTGCGTGCGACAACTTCCCGCGGACATCCTCCTCAAGCGCGGCGAGCGCGGTGCCAGATAGCTGCCGGGGCGGGACGTTGATCTCGAGGTTGAACCGGCCAAGCTCGCTTGCCCAGCTCGGGTCGGCGATGGCCTCGAGCACTGTTGTATTTGTCATGGCCGGCATGCCGTCGGCGTCGACCAGATAGAGCTCTATCTCCAGGCCGACCTGCCGCGGCTCGGTGTCGAACCTGGACTCGCGGAGCATCCGGGCTAGGACGTCAAGACACTGACGCACTTTCTCTCGGTACGCGCGCCGATCTTGTTGGGTGACGGTCATGGATGGGACATCCCTGCCCATATGTAACCCTCCACCTGCTTAACTGGGCTGGGGACTCGGTTCCACATTCGCACGGAAAGATGCCGCTGGCCAGGTCGCATTACCTGAACATCCAGGCAGGCCGATCGGCTAGGTCGGCAATACCGGGGCAGGCCAGCCGCTGGCATACCGCCCAGCCGGCTGTCCTCCGGCCGTCAGGACCAGGCGGCGGCGATGAAACCAGCTGCGAGCTCGCGCGGCGTGGCACCGCCCTGCGACACGTACAGGCCGGTCCCCGCCAGGTACAGCAGCCAGCCAGTGGCGCTCACGTCCAAGCTGACGTGATCGAGGTTGGGGTAGCCAATCGCAACCTGATGCACGAACGTTCCGGCTGGCGTAACCTCCCACATCAGCCGCGAGGTGTTGCTGGGCGGTATGCCAGCACAGCATGCCCGGCTGACAAACAGGTTGCCGTCCGGCAGGAAGACGCCCTCGCGCAGGTAACTCTGCCGCGGAGTGGGCTGACCTGTGACCGGCACGGGTGTCGTGCCTGGTCCGGTCAGGTAATCCTGGGCCTGCGCGGTATTCACCACGTACACGCCCATGCCCTCGTTGTCCTCGATCTCGTCGATCGAGACGGCCAGCTGGGTGTTGTCCGATGCCCAGGACAGGTGCAAGATCGGGGCCGGCAGCCCATTGTCGTCCGCGGCCGGGAACGGCGGGTAGGAGACGGTCGAGCCCGTGCTGAGCGTCCTGACCTCCAGCTTGTACAGCGCGGTCAAGTCCGGGGTGTTCGGCACGCAGCCGATGGTGAGGAGGGGCTGGCTGGCGTAGGCGAGCTTGGTGCCATCTGGGCTTACCGCTGGCACGCTACCGGTCGCAATGACCGCTGCCGTGCCGCCAGCGACCGGTATCGCCTCAATCTCGGTCGTGCAGCCGTGCTTGACGGCGAAGTAGACCATTCCGGTGTCGGAAACCGAGATCTCATCGCCGATCACGCCGTCGGGCACGAGCACTTCCGACACCGTTCCCGTCGCGGGATTCAGCGTCACCAGCGCCCCGGCAGTGGTCACTGCCACCATCGCCGGCGGAGTCGCAGTCGTCGGGCTCGCGGATGCCGACGCGGACGCAGCTGCCGACGCGTGCGCGGTGCTGCTGGCGCTGGCATGCGGAGCAGGGGTGGCGCTGGTGCCGCACGCCGCAAGCAAGGCGGCAGCGCTGATCGCGCCAGCACATGTGGTGACACGCATCTGACATCTCCGCAAAGATCGGCCGCAGCGAGGCGAACGGCATTAAACCGCTGGCAAACGTAAACCGTAACGGCAAAGGCTAACGGGCCAGCGCCGCCACCGCCATCGGTGTCCGTCACCTGGTCCGCGGTCCGCCTTGCGAACGCTAGCCAGCCCCGACATCCCCGGTCAGGTAGCGGTCAATCGTCGGCCCGATGGCGACGGCGAGCTCCTCCGGGCTGGCCGCGGCGATCGGCCCAAGTTGCAGCACGTACCGCGTCAGCGCCAGGCCCAGCATTTGCGACCCGACCAGCGACGTCCGGAACGCGGTCTCTTTCGGGTCGCGGCCGGCCGCTACGGTTGACACCGGCCCGAGGATCGCCTGGGTCACGAACTCGCTCAGCATGGTCGCTGCCTGCTCGCTCGTCACCGCCGACCGCAGCAAGCCCTGGAACGAGCTGCGCAGTTCGACGCTTTCCCACAGCGCAAGCGCGGACCTGACCATGTGGATGCCGACCGATTCGCCAGGCCGGCGCGCGCCCTCGGCCAGGGCAGCCGTGATGACCTCGCTCGGGATGAACGGCAGCTGCATCGCAGCGGCGAAGAGTCGCTCCTTGGTCCCGTAGAAGTGATGCACGAGCGCCGGATCGACGCCGGCGGCCGCCGCTATCGCGCGGATGGTTGCGCCGTTGTAGCCGTGCGCGGCGAACTGGGCGCGGGCTGATGCGAGGATCGCCGCTCTGGTGCCGCTGTCACCGGCCCGGCGGCCGGTCCGCGCGGAGCGGCGCGGCCGGCCAGGACGACCGCCAGCGGCGGCAGGCCGGCCAGATGCGGGAACCGTCATGCCGGCACCTCGTCCCGATCGCTGCGCCTGGCCAGCTCGAAGAATCGCTCCTCGAGCGTGGCAGGGGCCGCATAGATGCGGTAACTCCCGACGCCAGCCTCCGCACCGCGATCGAGCAGCGCCGCCCCGACCTCAGCCGGGCTGGCATGCAGCACGCGCAGCGTGCGGCCTGCCAGCGAGGCCGGCAGCCCGGCTCGCTCAAGCCTGCCGAACGCGCTCGCCCAGTTGTCCGCCGCCACGACGGTCACCTGCGCGCCGCCGATGATCTCAGCCGCCGTCCCGGCCGCGACTACCTCGCCATCCGCCATGACAATGAGCCTGTCGCACTCACCCGCTTCTTCCATGTAATGCGTGGACACCAGCGCGCCCGCGCCGCCTCGGGCGGCCTCGGCGATGGTCTGCCAGAGCCGGGCCCGGCCGAGCGGGTCGACACCGGAGGTTGGCTCGTCGAGGATCAGCAGGTCCGGCCGGTGCGCCAGGGCCTGCGCGAAGGCGGTGCGGCGCTGCAGGCCGAGCGGAAGCCGCCCGACGAGCGTTGCCGGCCGGCCAGCTACGTCGGCCGGCAGGTCGCCCAACTGGCCGCCGAATACGGCGGTGGCGAATTCCATGTTCTCCATGGCGGTCAGGTCGTCATAGAGGCCGAGGCCCTGCGGCACGTAGCCGATCCGGCGGCGGGTCTGTCGGCTGGGTGGCTCGCCAAACAGCAGGACCCTGCCTTCCGTCGCCGGTATCAATCCCAGCAGCATCCTGATCAGCGTTGTCTTGCCCGCTCCGTTAGCGCCGAGCAGGCCGACGATCTCGCCTGGCCGGACCCGGATGCTGACCTGGTTGACAGCGGTGAACTGGCCGAACCGGCGAGTAACGCCGACGACCTCGGCCAGCGGCATTCCCGAGGCAGGGCGCGGCACAGGGCCAGGCGCCGCAGCGAGCGCAGCTGCGGCCAGTTCCGCAGGCCGCTCAAGCTCGCGCGCGAGAGCAGCTACGGTAACCGCATCGTGCAGATCGGGCACGACGGGAGCGGCGGGCCTGGCCGAGATGCCGTTGCCAGCCGGCCCGCTGAATTCGGCTGCGGGACCGACGCCTGGCGGGCACCAGATGCGCCACCCGACGCCGCGCCGCCAGGCGCGCCTGCTGACCACCTCGTCCGGTCGCTCCGCCGACGCCAGGACGGAGCCGGGGAGCGCGGCGACGATCTCCTCTGGCGTGCCGGCGGCGAGTTCGCGCCCTGAGTCGAGGACCAGCACCGAGCCGGCCCGCTCGGCATCGTCAATGTACGTCGTGGACAGGATGACCGCCGCACCATCGGCCGCGGCGGAGGCGATCAGCCACCACAGGTCAGATCGGCTCACCGGGTCGACTCCGGTGCTCGGCTCGTCGAGTATCAGCAGCTCGGGCTGGTGCACGAGGGCTGCAATGACACCGAGTTTCTGCCGCATGCCGCCGGATAGCTGGCCTGCCAGCCGGTCCGTTGCGGCTGACAGGCCAGCGCGCTCCATCAGATAGGCGCCCCGGTTCGCCGCGGCCTGCCCAGTCATGCCGTAGGCAGTCGCCCGGAAGGCGAGGTTCTCCGCCACGGTCAGGTCTGGATAGATGCCCGAGCTGGCCGGCAGGTAACCGGTGCGGAGTGCGCCCGGACTCCGCACAAGTCCGGCGTCCGGCCGTACGGCGCCTGCCAGGCAGCGCAGCAGGGACGTCTTCCCGGCGCCGTCGCCGCCGACAACCGCGGTCACTTGGCCGGGAGCCGCGGTGACCGAGACGTCGTCGAGCGCCAGCGTGCCGTCGTAGCAGAGCCGAAGTCCCGACGCACCCCAGTCCTCGCGCGGATTTGGCTCGTGCGAGTTCGGCCGAGGGCGCTCTCGTCCTGGGTCGCGTGTCATGCCGGCTGCCCTGGGTCCGGCACGGCGATGAGATCGACCACGTTTCCGTCAGCGTCTGCCGCGTGCGCCCGGTGACCAGGCCGGCGGCCGTGACCACCCGGCCATGGCAGCCTACGGCCGCCTGGCGCTGGCGCGAGGTACCGGCGGAACCGCAGGATCGCCAGCGTGACGACCGCAAGCCCGAGCAGCGCGAGGAAGACGAACGGCTGCCAGAGCGGGCCTATCGGCTCGGCCCGCAGCATGACGCCGCGGGCGATCTCGTTGAAGTAGGTGAGCGGGAGCAGGTAGGAGATCCACCTGACACCAGCCACGATCGACGACAGCGGGAAGATAAGGCCGGACAGCAAGACCTGCGGCAGCATCGTCATCACGGCCAGCTGGATCGCCTGGCCCTGGTTCTGCGAGACGGTGCTGATCAGCACGCCCAGGCCGAGCGTTACGAACAGGAAAAGCAGGGCGCCAAGCGCGAACACCAGAGCCGAGCCGCGGAACGGCACGCCGAACACGGCGACCCCGACGGCCAGCACGATCGCGAGGTCGACTGCGGCCACAGCGAAGTACGGCACGATCTTGCCGAGGAAGACGTCCCGCGGCCGCAGCGGCATCACCGCCAGCTGCTCCAGCGTTCCTGACTGGCGTTCCCGCACCACGCCGAGGCTGGTGATGATGGTGCCGACGAACACCAGCACGACGCCGGCTAGGCCGGGGATCATGACAGCCGAGGTGGCCAGTTTCGGGTTGTACATGATGGTGACCGAAGGCGCGAGCTTCGGGCCGGCCGCCGGAGCGTGCAGGTGAGACAGCGCCGCCAGGGTGGCCTGCGCCGTGAACAGCTGGGTGCCATCAATGAGGACCACCAGAGCGGGCCGGCCGCCCGTCAGCACCGCGACCGCGGCGTGGCCATCGCGCAACTCGTCCTGCGCCCAGCCGCGGCCGCCTGCCAGGTCCGTGCTGACCACGTCGAATGGCTTAGGCAAGGCGCGGGCCACCAGCGCGGCCTCCGGGCCGGCCACGGCAACCGGAATGGACGTGACATCAAAGCTGGCCGCGTAGCCGAGCACGACGAGGAGTATGACCGGCATCGCGATCATCATGGCCAGGGTGCGCCGGTCGCGGCGCAGCTGCCGGAACTCCTTCACGATCATTGCCCACATCGGAGCCTCCCAGTTGATCGCGGCTAGATGTCAACACGTGTTGAATTCTACATCTGTTGAATTCCGTCCGCAAGGCGCAGCGGCCATGCCTGCCGCCGGCTGCCTGCGCTGCGGTGACCAGGGCTAATGGCAAGATGGATGCATGGCCGTCATACGCCATGCTGGGCGCTGGACGTTAGCGGACCGGTTCAGCTCGGCGTGGCATTACCTGCCCTTCGAGGTGCCAGCAGGCGCCTGCGGGCTGCGAGCCGAGCTCGAGTACGAGCGGTCAGCCGCCATCATGGACCTGGGCTGCATGGGCTCGGCCGGGTTCCGAGGCTGGTCCGGTGGCGTGCGGCGGTCATTCATCATCACTGACCAGGCGGCCACGCCCGGCTACCTGCCGGGCGAGCCTGAGCCAGGCACCTGGCAGGTGATGATCGGGCTGCACCGGGTGCCGCCCGACGGTGCCGATTACCGGGTCACGGTGGAGGTATCGAGCACGCCGGGAGAGCTTGCCCCGGACCCGCCGCCTGAGCAAATGCCGCCGCTGGCCGACCGGCCCGCGCGGCGCTCCCTGCCGGCAAGTCCCGGCCGCCGCTGGCTGCCCGGCGACTTGCATACCCACACCGTGCATTCCGACGGCGTGATGACTGTGCCTGAGCTGGCCAGGTTCGCCGCGGGGCGGGGCATGGAGTTCATCGCCGTGACCGACCACAACACGATCAGCCATCACGCCGAGCTGCCGGCCGCGGCAGCCGCGCACAGGATTACGCTGCTGGCCGGCCAGGAGGTCACCACGGAGTCGGGTCACGCCGGAGCGCTTGGCGTGGCCGACTGGATCGACTTCCGCAAGCCGGCCGACGACTGGCTGGACGCGTGCGAGCAGGCAGGCGGACTGCTGTCGGTCAACCATCCGATCGGCGGGCAGGTGAGCTGGACCGCCGCGATGAAGCGCAGGCCGCCGCTTGTTGAGGCGTGGCACTGGAGCTGGCTGGACACCCGGTGGACTATGCCGCTCGCCTGGTGGTTCGCCTGGGACCCGCGCGCCATCCCGGTCGGCGGCAGCGACTGGCACCGGCCGGGCTCAGATGCCCCGCCAGGGTCGCCGACTACCTGGGTGGAGAGTGAAGCCGACGACCCGGCGGCGGTTCTCGCAGCGATCGCCGACGGGCGGACCGCGGTGTCAGCGCAGCGGGATGGACCCGTACTGCTGCGCGTCGGCGATGAGCTCATCGCGGTCGGGGCGGACGGGGCGATCCTGACCGGACCCGACGGGCCGCTTGCGCGGGTCCGCGGCCAGCTGGCCAGGTTCGACGCCGCGGAGGGGTGCCACCGGCTCGTCGATCACACTGGCGCGACGCTGGCCCTGGTCGGCTGACAGAAACCTCTAGAACGCAACCCGCATCCAGGTCTTGCCCGCGTTCCGCGTCAGCCACATGCGGCTGCCCTCGGCCGGCGTGCCCTCGATCGCGGCTCCCTGGCGCGCTGTGGTGAAGCCGAAATCGCTCCAGCCCTCCCCTCCGTCGGCGAACCCGAGACCGTCATGCCAGCGCTTGCCGCCATCGGTGCTGACATAGAGCCAGGTCGCACCGGAAGCGGTCGCGATGAACAGGTGCTGGGGCGTGGGCTCGGCGAGCAGGCCGCCGTCGCCGCCGCTCGGCACGGCGCCGACCTTGGTGAAGTTCGTGCCGCCGTCGGCTGACACGTAGAGCTCCTTCGACGTCGAGCCGAGAGCCGGAAAGCCGCTGCACAGCAGCGTGATGCGGGGCGAGCTGTAGGCGCCGATGCTGGCGATGCCATAGTCCTTGGGGCACTGGAAGCTGTCGCGGACCCAGCCGGAGCCGGTCTGGGTCGAGTAGAGCCGGCCGCCGAGGACGATCCAGGCGGCACTGCCGTGCAGCGTGATCGTGCCAAGCAGGGCGTAACCAGGCACGAGCGGCAGCCCGGCGACCCGGTGCCAGGAGTCGGCGTCGGCAGGGCTTGCGTAGATGGCCACCTTGTTCCCCCGGTTGCTGGCCGCATAGACGACGCCGGCCGATGCTTCCAGGTCGCCGATGTCCCCAGGGACCTGCCGCACCCGGTGCCAGCTAGAGCCACCGTTGTGAGTCACCCACAGCTGCGCGCCGTAGGCGAAGCCGTCCAGGGAGTCAGCGAACCGCAGCCTGATCAGCCCGGCCGAGAAGTCGGTAGCAAGCTGCTCTTTCGGCGCCGGGATCCCTACCCAGCTCCGCCCTCCGTTGGTCGTCCTGAGCACCGAGGTGCACGGCGCGTGCGCGCAGGTGGCCGTGGTACCCAGCACCCAGCCTTCGCTGGCGGAGATGAACGTGAACGAAGCCGGCTTAAACCCGGCGGGTACCGGTCCGCCGGGCGGCGGAACGGTCCTGGCTGCAGCCGCGCCAGGCGCGGCAATCGCCGGTCCGGCCGTCACGGCAAGCATGCCCGCAGCTGCCAGTGCCAGCCCGGCAACCGTTGCCGTCACCACGTGCATCTTCATCAAAGATCCCCGCCTTTAACTTCGCGTCGGCCGCCACCGGCCAATTGTCAGCAACTGTCTCGCTGTCCGCTCATCCGCAGCATGCTCCAAGACGGTGGCGGCCGTGGCTTGGTTGGACCGAACCGCCGGCCGGCTTCCTTTGGCCGGCTCACTCAGGCTGAGCCGCTGGCCCCGGCGCCGCGGACCGCTGGCGCCATGATGCGGCTTAGCTGACCCGCCGGGCAGCGGCCAAGGCTCGGCCGCAGCCAGACCGCATAGCTGACTGACTAGGCCGGGAGTCATGATCCGTGCGAGCTAGGCCGCGCACCGGTGAGAGCGTCGAGCTCGGCGGAAACCTCGGCGGCCTCGGAAGCCCCGGTCTGCTCGAAGATCTCCAGCGCCTGGCGCAGCATGTCTGCTGCCTCCTCGGTACGGCCGTCCGCCAGGGCGCACCGGCCCAGGCCGGCTAGCGCCTGGCCGTCGTTCCACCTACTGCCGATCTGCCGGGCAAGGTCCAGCGCCCGGCGGTGCGACGACCCGGCCTGGTGCAGGTCACCGCGGGCCCTGTGCAGCGTCCCGACCTCGTTGAGGGCCTCAGCCTCACCCTCTAGGTCGCCGAGGTCCCGGTAGGTGCTCAGCGCCTCCTCCAGGTGCCGGGCAGCAGCCGGATAATCCCCGGTCAGCCGCCGGACGATCCCCAGGCTGACCAGGGCGTTGGCCTGGCTGAGCCGGTCGCCGACGTGCCGGCAGATGCCCAGCGCCTCCTCCAGGTGCCGGGCAGCAGCCGGATAGTCCCCGGTCAGGCGTCGCACGTCCCCCAGGCTGACCAGGGCGTTGGCCTGGCCGCGCGGGTCCCCGAGGTCCCGGCAGATGTCCAGCGCCTCCTCCAGGTCGCGGGCCGCGCCCGGATAGTCCCCGGTCAGCCGCCGCACTTCTCCCAGGCTGTAGAGGGCGTTGGCCTGGCCGAGCCGGCTGCCGAGGTCCTGATAGATGCCCAGCGCCTCCTCTAGGTTGCGGGCCGCGCCCGGATAATCGCCGGTCACTCGGCGTCCGATCGCCAGGTTAGTGAGGGCGTTGGCCTGGCCGAGCCGGTTGCCGAGGTCCCGGTAAGTGCCGAGCGCCTCCTCCAGGTCGCGGTCAGCGCCCGGACGGTCCCCAGCCATCCGGCGCGCGATACTCAGGTCGGTGAGCGCGTTGGCTTCGCCGACCCGGTCGCCGAGGTCCCGGTAAGTGCCG
>Ga0187783_10004324_pt1 | contig 10519 bp, 8 predicted proteins | sample 1015_SJ02_MP02_2_FD_132471 | JGI IMG/M metagenome (GOLD analysis project Ga0187783, IMG submission 132471) | Tropical peat soil microbial communities from peatlands in Department of Meta, Colombia - 1015_SJ02_MP02_20_MG | ecosystem: Environmental > Terrestrial > Soil > Wetlands > Peat | place...
AGAATCAGCACCAGGGCGTCGGTCAAGCCAGCCAGAAAGCGGCGGCCTATTGACGCAAGGAAAATCCCTTCGGCCCTCTCCATTTCCTCGGACGCGGTTTCGGTGGGTGAGCCGACCAGGATTTCCATGGGAACACTCTTCGCCACAGGCTCTCCGATGGACATTTCCTCCGTCTCCGCCGGTGCCGAATCGAGCTGCATCACTTCGTCGCCCGACTCTTCGAATGGGCGAGTTTCATTTGACGGGCCGTCCTCCTCGCGGGTCAGGGCAGATTTTCCAATTTCCAGGTCGAAGCCTGAACCTGTTTCCTCGGGAGCCTCCGATGGGCCGAAAATGTACCGACTTTCCTCCGGTTTGCCGGGAACCTCAAAGTCCAACTCGAGATTCCCTGTGGGATCTGCGTCTGGCTGTAGATGAGCTCGCCGCTTGCGGAAGTTCACAAGTCGTTCCGACAACTCATCTCTCCAATTTGCCGACAGTTCGCCCACGCGCGAGCGGTCGGCCGTGGACGGTCCTTCCTGGGAGGAAGATTGCGGCTCGGGAATTGGCGCAGGAGATGACGTTAGCTGACTCAGGAGATCGGGCTCAGCGCGGGGTAAATTTTCCGTGGGTGCGAGCATCGGTTCCGCCGTGGTGCGCGTTTCGGCGCCCACTCCGTCTGGGAACTGAGCGGTCAGCGAGGATGACGATCCCTTGGGCGCGGCTTTCACTAAGGGGTAGCCACACTTCTTGCATTCCTCGAGTCCTGCGTAACTGATGAACCCACACTTGGGACACTTCACCGCGGGTAAGAAGTCCTCCGGGCAGCGTTTTCCTAAGCCGCAGGCATCTTAGCAAATTCACTCGGAAGAACAAAGGGCTTTCGAGTAGAATGGCCACTCTGCGTGCTCATGGATCTCCTTCGCTCCTTTCCCGGAAGTAATGGCCTGCGGCTTTCCGCCGCTCTCACGCTCTGTCTTGCCGTCATCCCGTGCTTGCCCGCAGAGCAGATTCCACTCTCCGTAGAGGCTAAGGAACACGGGAAGGAAATTACGATCCGCGCCGACTCACAGCAAAAAGATAAAGACGTCTACCACCTGCGCGGTCATGTTCACATTGTTTACGAAGATATGCGAGTGAGTGCGGACGAAGCGTCCTACGACGACCTGTCGGGCGACGTGATCGCGCGCGGTCACGTGATCTTTGACGACCCAATGAGTCATCTTGTTGCCGAGGAAGTCCATTACAATATCCAAACCCAGAAGGGATGGTTTAGCAATAGTGTTGGTTATGTTCATTCCAAAGCCCCCACCCGGCCGCGCGTCCTGAAGTCCAGCAACCCCTTCTATTTTTGGGCCAAAACAGTGGATCGCCTGGACGAAGATACCTACGTGCTGGGCAGCGGCAGTATGACCTCCTGCACGTGCGCGAAGGAGGGCTGGTTGATCTCCGCACGGCAAGCGCGGGTTACGATCGACAAGAAAGCGGTGGGTCACGACGCCATTTTCCGTTTCCTCGGGGTCCCCATTTTCTACTTTCCCATTGTCGTGGATTCGCTTGAGCGCGAGCCTCGGCAAACCGGTTTCCTGCTTCCCCACGTGGGTAACTCCACGCAGAAAGGCTACATCGTTGGCGACGGGTTCTTTTGGGCGATTAATCCCAGCGCCGATTTGATGTTTGGGCTCGAAGACTATAGCAAGCGCGGCCTTGCGGAACGGGGAGAGTTTCGCGCCAAGCCCAGCCAGAACGCCGACTTCACCATTAACTACTTCGGCGTAAACGACAAGTACTCGGGCACGACCCTCGTATCCACCTCGGTGCCCGGTCAATACGTCACTGAGTCGCTTCGCGCTCCCGGGGAGAGTGTCCACGCCTTCGGTAAAGACGACGACATCGGTGATGGCTTTCGCGCCGTCACGAATGTGGATTATGTCAACACTATGGCCTTTCGGTTAACGTGGTCTTCGAATTACACTGAGGCCGTCACTTCGGAAGCCGTGCAATCCGGTTTTATCACCAAGAATTGGGATGCCTACAGCTTCAATGTCTCCGCCGAAAGGTACGAAAACTTCCTCTCCACGCAATTGGTCCCAGGGAACTCTGTCATCATCCGCCACCTCCCCAGCTTTCAATTCTCAGGAGATGACCGGGAGATCGGCAACTCGCCGGTCTACTTTTCCTTTCAGACCTCTGTTGATGAGGTGGGCCGCACGGAGTCTGGACTCTCACTTCCCCTGCTAGCGAACCGGCTGGACTTTCATCCGCAGCTACTGGTGCGGCCAAAGGAGTTTTGGCATTTCCGTTTCACTCCCACGCTGGGATTCCAGGCCACGCGTTACGGGGACAGCCTGCCGCCGAACCGCACTTCTGCTGGCGGCCTGGAGTTCAACAACGGCCCTCTCGACCGCCTGCTGCTGGAGGTAGGTTTTGACATGCGCCCGCCTTCCTTAGAGAAAGTTTTCACCCAATCTTACCGTGGGTACCGCCTCAAGCATGTGATCGAGCCGGATATTCAATATCACCTGGTGCGCGCGCACGATCCGGAAGATATCCTGGACATCGTTCGCTTCGATGCCATGGATATTTTCACCGATACCAACGAGGTTGAGTATTCGCTGACCAATAGCATTCTGGCACGGAAAGACGTGCCGGATAACTCGCCCGACACCCCCCAGGCGCGAGATATTTTCTCCTGGCGTCTTTCCCAGAAGTATTACTTTGATCCCACCTTCGGAGGCGCGTTGATACCGGGCCAGAACAACGTCTTCGCTTCAACGATCGACCTCACGGGGTTCGCCTTCGAGCACGGCCAACGCTTCTCACCCGTTGATTCCGTGTTCAAGTTCGCCCCCTTCTCCCACTACGATACGGAACTTCGCACCGACGTGAACCCCAGTGGAGAGGGCGGCATAGTTGATGCCGGCATCACTTCCCACATAAGAAGCGGTTTGCTGGGGCTCTCCCTCAGTGACTTCTTTATCAACCGTTCGTCCTACTTCAGTTCCATGACGGGGTCCACGACCTCCTCTTCATCGTCCACTGCGCCTACACCGTTGACTGTCTTTCACCTGTTGGGCGCGGTGGCAACTTACGGTGATCCGAACCACCGGGGGCTGAGCGGTGCCTTCGGGATGGATTACAACTTTCAGCAGAAGATATTCCAGCACGCGGTCAGTCAAGTCAGCTATAATTTCGGTTGTTTCGCGCTCGATGTTGAGTACCAGTATTACAACTTGGGACCCCTGCGGCGTGAGAGCCAGTTCCGGGTGGCCTTGTCGCTGGCCAATGTCGGCACCTTCGGGAATCTGAAGCCGCGCGAATTACAGCAGTATTGATACCATGTCCTTCCCCATCCATCGTCCCCGGCGATTGCGGCGCACGGAGGCGCTGCGCGGGTTCGTGCGCGAGACGCGCCTCAGCGTTCGCTCCCTCATTTACCCGCTCTTTGTATGCCCCGGCTCGCAGTTCAAGAGTGAAATCAAATCGATGCCGGGCAACTACCGGTGGTCGATTGACTTGCTGGTGGAAGAGTGCCGAGCCGCCTACGACCTCGGCATCCCCGCCGTCATCCTCTTTGGCATCCCGGAAAGCAAAGATGAGACGGGCACCGGGGCATACGATCCTGACGGCATTGTACAGCGTGCTGTGCGCGCCGTGAAAAGGGCGTTGCCGGACCTGATGGTCATCTGCGATGTCTGCCTGGATGAATACACCAGCCACGGCCATTGCGGGTTGATCAAGAATGGGGAAATCGATAATGATTCCACTCTGCCGCTCTTAGCCCAGGCCGCGTTAACCCAGGTGGAAGCGGGCGCGGATATTGTCGCTCCGTCCGATATGATGGATGGACGAGTGGGCGCCATTCGCGACGAACTGGATGCCCACGGTTATACGCATGTGCCGATTATGGCTTATTCCGCGAAGTATGCCTCGGCATTCTACGGCCCTTTTCGTGAGGCAGCGGATTCCGCTCCCAAATTCGGAGATCGCAAGTCCTACCAGATGGACCCTGCCAATCAGCGTGAGGCCATGCGTGAGATTGAACTCGATCTGGAAGAGGGCGCGGACATCATCATGGTCAAACCCGCTCTTCCCTACCTGGATGTTATTGCCCTCGCTCGCCGGGAGTTTGATGTCCCCATCGCCGCCTACCAAGTCAGCGGAGAATTCTCGCTGATTGAAGCCGCTGCGCGCCTGGGTTGGATTGATCGGGACCGGATGATCATGGAAACTTTGACATCCATCGGCCGCGCTGGGGCTGACATTATCCTTACCTACTACGCCAAAGAGGTGGCCCGGGTGCTGGGCTAAAATCGATTCAAGATTCAAAATTCAAGATTCAAAATCCGTTCTCAAAGCTTGAATCCTGGCCTCTAATCATGAATTTTGGATCTTGAATTTTGGATCTTCAACTTTGAATCCGGCCCCTATTCTTGAATTTTGAATCTTGAATTTTGAATCCTGTGCCGCGAACCCCACACCACTTTCATCCAAATTGGACTCGCACTCTCCGCTTCCTCCTCTTTGCTCTGTCGGTCCAGCCTGTAGCGCCATTGGTCGCTCGCCAATCGCGGCAAGTTACCCGGTTCGGGCCCCCCCGCGTGGCTGCCGCCGCAAATTCTGCGGCCCCCCCCGTAACTCCCCAACATACGCTTGGGAAGTCAGCGCTCGATAAACGGATCGACAAAATCCTCGCCGCCAGCGATGCGCTGCATGGTTCGTGGGGCATCCAAGTGATTGAACTTGCGAACGGCAAAGTGCTCTACGAGCGCGATGCCGACCACCTTTTTATCCCCGCTTCCAACATGAAGATGTTCACCACCGCGGCGGCGCTGGAGAAGTTAGGCCCCGATTACGTTTTTCACACGACGGTGGAAAGCGATGCCGCCCCGGACATGCAGGGGCGCGTGGGGGACCTTGACTTGGTAGGGCGCGGCGACCCGAACCTGGGGGTGCGCACGTTCCCTTACATCTATCACGGTCCGCAACAACCGGCGGACAAGTTTGTTCAGGAAATGGCAGACCAAATCATCGCGCGCGGAGTGCGGGAGGTCACGGGAACGCTGGTCGCCGACGACAGCTACTTTGTTTGGGAACCGTTCGCGCCGAACTGGGCTGCCGATGATCTGGAGTGGGGTTACGGGGCGCCCGTCACGGCGCTGGCCTGCAACGACAACTTACTGACGCTGGACGTCAAACCGGGCGAGAAGGTCGGCGACGAAGCTTCGGTCCGCCTGTCGCCTGTGACGGATTATTACCAATTGAAAAGCCACATTCTGACGAGTGCCAAGGGTACGGAGAAGAATTACCATTTGGAACGCCAGCCGGGTTCGATGGAGCTTGATCTTTGGGGCCAGATCCCCATTGATAGCGGGGATGATGTTGACACCGTTTCGGTCGCCAATCCTCCGCAGTTGCTGGCGGAACAATTCCGCGCCGCGCTCCGGGTACGGGGCATTGTGGTGCAAGGACCCACCGAAGTTCACCACTTTACACGGTTGGAAGCAGCCTCCTTGCCGTCCACAGTTCCCTCCTCATCGCCTCGCGTCGTGCTGGCCGAGCACACTTCCCCGCCGCTCAGCGAGGCGATCAAGGTGGTCAACAAGGAAAGCATGAACCTGCACGCGGAGATGCTGTTGCGGACCCTGGGGCGCGTGCAAAATAACCACGGCAGCCTGGCCGGAGGATTGGAAGCGCTGAACACCTTTGCCACACAGCAGGTGGGAATTCTGCCGGGCGAAACGTATTTTTCCGATGGCTCGGGGCTTTCACGGGAGGACTTGGTAGCGCCGCAGGCCGCAGTAAAGCTGCTCGTCTATATGGCGCACTCGCCGCACTTCCCGGCCTGGTTCGATTCTCTGCCGGTGTCCGGCATCGACGGCACGCTGGTCCACCGTCTGTTGACCGAAGACGTGAAGGGGAAGATCCATGCCAAAACAGGCTCGGTGGAGCACGTCAACACGCTCTCTGGTTACATGGATTTGGCTTCGGGAAAACGCCTGGTCTTCTCGATCATGGCGAATAATCATCCCCTTCCGAACAAAGCCGGCCAGGAAATACTCGACGCGATTACCGTGGAGATTTATAGATGGTTTTCAAAGCAGCGGTAATCATGGTGTAATGCCCGCAGCCTAGCATCCTCGCGAAATGAGAAATTCCAAGGGATCCATCAAATGAAAATTGTCACGGTATTTGGAAGCTCCCTGCCGATGGAAGACAGCAAGGCTTATGTCGAGGCGCAGCGCCTGGGCCGGTTGCTGGCGGAAGCGGGCTTTGCGGTTTGCAATGGCGGGTACGGCGGCCTAATGGAAGCCTCGGCGCGAGGTGCGCGCGAAGCCGGCGGGCACACCATCGGCATCACCTGCATGATCTGGCCACGTCCGGCCAATCCGTACATTGTGGAAGAAGTCCGCGCGAAAAATTTTTCCGAGCGCTTGATGACCCTCATCGAACGCGGCGACGCTTACTTGACTCTCCCCGGCGGCACGGGAACGCTGGCGGAACTGGCGCTGGCCTGGGAAATGATGAATAAGGGCAGTCTATCGAAAACCGTGGGCGGGCGGAAGCCTCTGCTGGTGATGGCCCCCTACTGGCAGCCGGTCATCGATTGCCTGCAACAGGAAGGCCAATTGAAGAACGGAGACCCCAACTGGACAGCCCCCGCCATGGACATCGTCACCCTCATCCAGACCCCGGAGCATGCAGCGGAAGAACTTCGGAAGAGTCTGTAATGTCGATGTGGAGCCGACCGACATTCGGCCCAGGCCTGCGCCGCTGGCTCCACGCGTCGGGTGTCCAGAGACGGCCTGCCTCTTCCCCCTCCAATTTTGCTGGTGGATGCGGCTCTACTTCCAGCGGGCACCGTGTTCCTCCAGCGCTATCCGGACAAGCTGGCTGCGGGTTCTTACCCCTGTCTTCTGGAACAATTGTTGAAGTGCCGCTTTCACCGAACTCTCCGAGATGTTGAGACGCGCCCCAATTTCCTTATTACTGAGTCCCTCAAACACGCCTTGCAACACCTGATTCTCCCGTTCCGTAAAGGGTTTGGGCTGGTTCGGTCCTTGCGGATGTTTTGACGCCCTCACCAAGGCCTGAATGGCATTTTCATCCAACCAGGTTTCTCCTGTCATGACTTTGCGGATCGCTTGGATGAGGGCCATTGGCGAACTGTGTTTAGGGAAAATTCCGCTGACACCCAGATCGAGCGCCCGTACGGACTCGGCATCACTCATCCCTGCGGTGACCATGAGGAATCGTCCCTGAAAACCCCGCTGCCGCGCCTGAGCCATGAACTCGTATCCCCGCTCTTTCCCCAGATCATAGTCCAGCAAGACAAGATCAATGGGCATCTGGTGCAAGGCGTCGGTGGCTTCACTAACCGACGCGCAACAAGCGGCCATCTCCAAATCGGGCTCGCCTTCGAGCAGCCGGCTCAGGCCCTCTCGAAAGAGAGCGTGATCGTCCAGTAAGAGGATCCTGATTTTATCCATTCGTTTCTGGTGCTCCCTCCTTGTCCTCCTGGTCTGCAAAAGGCATGAGGTCCAAAGCAAAGCAGCACCCGGGGGGCCCTGGTTCGTATCGTAGGTCACCGTTGAATGATCTCACCAGAGCTCGCGAGAGGTACAGCCCCAGTCCAGTGGCTTCCGCCCCTTCCTGAAAGGGTCGAAACAAACGTTCAGGATTGGAAATGCCATGACCAGTATCGCGAACTCGCACCACGACCCGTTCACCTTCTACACACGCGCTGACCCTGAACTCTTTCACCTCCTGGCCCTGCATGGCGCGCTGGCTGTTCTTGGTGAGGTTCAGGAGCACCTGCAACAGATTGTGGCGCTCCGCCCACACTCGGGGCAAGGTTTTGGGTACGTGCGAGCGAAAAAGGATGCCCGACTCTCGCAACGAAGGCGCAGTCACAATGCGCAATTCGTCCAGGACCGAGCCCAGGTCTACGCTCGCCAGTTCCTCGCTTCCCGCGCTTTGGCGAAGCTCCAGAGTGGCGATTTTTCCCAAACCTTCCACCAGATTCCCCAGCGCGCGGAAGTCCTCGCTTGCCGCCAAATCGCGACGGCGGGATAGGTTTTCATGGACCACGGAGATGGCCCCGCATACGTTGCGGATTTCGTGCGACACGGCCCCGACCGCCAATCGTGACGCCACCATGAGGTGATGGAGGCTAGATTCCTCCTTGTCGCGAAGGTCCTCGGAGCTATCGACGAGCATGGCCGCCAGGCGGGGCCCGGCCTTAGTCTGGTAAGTGGAAAACCAAACGTCGGCAAGAAACACGTCCCCATCTTTACGCCGGCCGTTGCACTGCATCGCGGTACGGAAGCTGGGCGTGGAGTCGTCGGCCGGTGGGACTCGGGCCAGGGTCGGTAGAAAGTCCTTGATAGACTCCCCGGGCAAGCTCCCCGGCTCAAAGCCCAGCAATCCATGGGCGGCCTGATTCGCCATGAGAATCCGGTCATCGGAATCGACCGTCAGGATCGCTGCCGGACTGCTTTCGATGAGCGCCTTCAACTGGAGCTCAGCATCGCGCCGCAACTCCGCCTCTTGCTCGACCTCATGGACGTGCTGCTCCGAGAGTCGCCGGTTTCGGGCAGATTCGTAGGCAAAGAGCCCCGTGCCAAAGTAGGATGCGAACATGAAAAGGTCGCGCGGCACTCCTGCCGAAGGCTCCCACGTAAAGGGAGCAAAGCGTTCGGCCAGAAAGGTACACAATCCTCCCAAAAGCGCCAGTTGCCAGCGCGGCAGGCAGTTCCCCACGATCAGCATGGGGAAAAGATACAGAAAGCCAAAGGCCACGTTCAGTTCGACGCGCCAATCGATCAGGGCGACGGTCAAGATCATCGCCGCTGCGATGAGGAGAAGTTTGGTGCGGCTTAATCGTAAGAAGAATGCCAGCATTTCGTGAGCGCTCGGATAATACCAGAATACGCTTTCGAATGAACCAGACCCACTGGTGGCTATTCTATCAAAATCCCCGGCTATCTCTCCGCAGATGGCCGAAAGATAATCCCAGTCCGGCTGACGGGAAGCGCACAATTCGTCACGAGTTACCGCTATGACGTGCCGTTCGTCAGGCTCCTCCATCAGGCGAACGGAGCGACGACGGGCTGGGCCATCTCGGGAATCACTCGTTTCAGCAGCGGGGTTCCTGTGACCCTGATGAACCCCAACGATACTGCTTTGATCGGAAGCTGCAACAACGGAGTGAACGGTGCCGGATTCGGAAACTTGGACGTTGCGCCAGGCTCTTTACAACTCAATGATAACCCAAGAAACGGTCAGCCCTACTTCAACCCCGCAAACTTCAGCCTTCCGGCTCTCGGTTCCCCCGGAACGGCCTCACGCCGGCTATTTTACGCCCCCGGATTGAACAATTGGGACATTGCGCTGCTGAAGGAGATCCACTTTAGCGAGACAAAAGTACTGGAATTCCGCATGGAAACTTTCAACACGTTCAACCATGCTCAGTTCTTCGGCGCGAACTCTGTCGATGGCAATATCTACGATTCGACATTCGGCGACGTAGTTAGCGCGATGCCGCCTAGCCTGATGCAAGTTTCCTTAAAGTTCCGCTTTTAGACCAACTCCCGGCACGGGACAAACCAAGAGAATCCGCAGGAAACAGACCTGCCACTGACGGCCATTCCACCCAAACACCCGGCTATCCCTGCACCTATGTCCAAAAGATAGTTTGAATCTGACCGTAGGATACTATCTTGGGTATTCAATATATTGTCTATTGGTTTCATTAATGCATATCTATAATAATTACCTATACCCGCTCAAACAAAAACCCGCATTGTTTTCCGAAACTCCTTATTCGCCCTTTATGCGTTGTTCACAAAGCTCAGCGTAGCCTGTACGCAGGGACATGACTCAGGTCTCTCGACAACAGGAGCAGAGGACGGTCCCATCTACGATTTAGGGCAAAACATTACAAAACTACTTTGGAGGTTTCTATGGTGATGATTGCACTGCTCGGCGGTCTTGTTGCTGGTGGAGCAGTTTTTGCGATTCTCAAGAACAGTGGCGTTAAGTCGACGGAAAACAAATACACAAAATTGGACCTTGGATAATCGCGGTCAATTGTCAATCGGTCAGTCCATGCGCCGGTTGTCGGTTTTGGAATTTCGTCCCAACTTCTATGTCTATCGAAATGGAGGAGTTCGATGAAAGCATGTATTCGTTTTTCCGTAATGACTGTTCTCCTGGCTGTGGCTTTGGGTGCTGCCCCCGGCGGAGCACTCAAAGCCCAATCGACTTTCGGAAGCGTTCGCGGCAGGACAACAGACCAAACGGGTGCGGCCCTTCCACAGACGCACGTTGTGTTGCACAGTCTTGACGAAAACACGGATGCCGTGGCGGTCTGCGATGACGACGGAAACTTCGCATTCGAGAACGTTAAGCCCGGCCATTACATGCTCACCGCATCCCAGGAAGGTTTTGCCAAGGCGATCGTGGAGCATCTGGAGCTGGCAGCCCGGCAGGACTTGCGCGTAGACGTCAAACTCATCGTCACTGCTCGGACGGAGGC
>Ga0187783_10004325_pt1 | contig 10518 bp, 9 predicted proteins | sample 1015_SJ02_MP02_2_FD_132471 | JGI IMG/M metagenome (GOLD analysis project Ga0187783, IMG submission 132471) | Tropical peat soil microbial communities from peatlands in Department of Meta, Colombia - 1015_SJ02_MP02_20_MG | ecosystem: Environmental > Terrestrial > Soil > Wetlands > Peat | place...
ACTTCGGCGTAGTCGGTGGTGCTCATCTCCAGCCAGATCTTGCCCGGCGCGAGGCCAGCGAGCACGCCGTCGGCGGCCTCCATCACCTCGGCACACACCCGCGGGGAGGGCAGGCAGGTGATCACCACGTCCACGCCGCGGGCGAGCTCGGCGGGTGAGTCCGCGGCCCGCGCACCGCGGGCCACGAACGCCGCCACGCGCGCCGCCTCGAGATCGCGCACCGTGAGGTCGACACCGTGGCGCAGCAGATTGGCCGCCAGCTGTCCGCCGACGTTGCCGAGGCCGATGAAGCCGATGCGAAGCTCGCTCATGCACTACACCATGGGCGCGGGATGATCCCCGACGCTCGCACGGCGCGCGCACGAGCGCAACGCCGGCCGGGTCTTCAGGGGTCGGGATGCGGAGTGCCCGCCGCGGGCGCGGTCGCCGCCGGCGGCGCTGCGGCCGCAGGGCCCGGCGCGGAGTCCGGGAAGGTGCGCGGGGCGGCGCCGCTCGCGGCGGCCGGCGCCTTCGCGGCCGGCACGCATCCATAGTCGCGCGTGGCCGCGTAACTGCCGGTGTCGAGCTGCTGACAGGTGGTGGCGCGCGTCTGCGCCGCCTGCCGCTCGCCCGTCGTCAGCACCCAGCGGATGCTGACCCACAGCCGGCCGGTGCCGCCGCCACAGGCGGCGTCGTTTGCCACCTGCAGCAGGTTGCCGCGGTAGCAGCCGACCACCGGCAGCGGCTCGCTCTTGGGGCTGAGCGTCGTCCAGGAGACGGTGCAGGCGGGGTGGAATCCGTGGGCGGCATCGCCGGAGAGCAGCGGCAGCGGGCGGTCGGCGGTGCGCGGGCCGAGGATGAGATTGTTCGGTACCTGGCAGGCGTCGTGCTCAGCCGCCGGCGGCGGCTGATCGGCCGGCACGGCCGCGGGGCAGGCGAGGGCGCCGCTGAGCGCGAGCAGGAGGCATCTGTTCATGGGGGTTGTCCGCTTGCCGCGCGTGCGGCATAGAGCTCGTCGATGCGCCGGCCGAATTCGAGAATTGCGGTGTGCGCGACGAAGAAGCCGAAGGCTGCGAAGGAGAAATAGCCGAGCCAGTCCCCGGGCGGCAGCCGCAGCCAGCGGTAGCCGACCCAGACCGCGCCGACGATCACCGCGAGCGACAGGCTCATGGCGGCGAGGTAAAGCAGCAGGCCGCGTGCCCGCTCCCAGATCTCTCCCTCGCCGGCGACGCGCAGCTCGACGATCACCACCGCGACGATGATGAGGCCGACCGCGATCAGCTGCAGGTCGTGATAGGCGGCCATGCACAGCAGCAGCACCGTGGCGCACAGGATCCACACCGGCGCCGGGAAGCGTGCGAAGAACGGGGCGAGCCAGCTGCGCGCGGCGGGGGAGATCGCAAAGGGGCTCAGCCCGAGCGGGCGCACGCCATAGAGCCAGTGCTGCCGCCACAGAAAGATCGCCGCCAGCAGCCACAGCACCAGCAGGTCGTAGCTGTAGAAGGCGATCTTCGGAGTGCGAAACTCCTTGCGCACCTTGGGATAGCCCTTGAACGCCAGCAGGTTCTGCAGCGCCACGGCGTGGTAGTAGACCCCGGGCAGGAGCGTGTGCAGAGGCGTCGTCACGAGGTCGCCCGTGCCGCGGAAATTTCCCCCGACCATGAGAAAGGCACCGTCGGCGAGCGTGAAGAGCGCCTCGTTCGCCGCCCCGAGCGTTGGGTCGGCCTCGGGGCTGAGCAGCGCAGTGGCAAACAGCGTCGCCACCGGCGGACAGCGCGATTCGCGCGGCAGGGCGGGCTTGTTGAGGATCGCCTGCAGCGGTGAGGCGGTCTCGACGCACGAGGCGTGTGACCAGCGCTGATTGAACGGATCACCCTGCGGCGACCAGGCGAGCTCGAAGCCCGCATTCGCCAGCCCGGCGCCCGTCAGCCGGCCGAGACAGTCCGCCGACGCGGGCGTGCGGCCGTCGCCGCAATACATGTGCACGGCGGCGCTCGGCAGCGGCCGGCCCCCGGCGGCAAGCTGCTCGAAAGGATAGCGGCGGCCGACGAAGTCAGTGTCATCGGCCTGGCGCACCACGGAGACGGGTGTGAATATGTGGCGCGCGACCAGCGGCTGGCCGCGCGCATCGCGGCAGCCGGCCGCGTCGAGCGCATCGAGGTCCTCGCGTCGCGTCACGGCCAGATACAGCCGGATGTCGTCGGCGCGCAGCCGCGCCCCGACGCCGAGCAGCTCGCAGATGTCCTCGCGCGGCGAGGGATCGAGCAGCAGGAAATCGAGCAGAATGCCGCGCGGGCGCAGCACCTCGAGCTCGGCGAGGAACTGCGAATGAAACTGCAGCGGCACCGGCCAGTGCGCCCCGCGCAGGGCGAGCGCCTGCTCATCGATGATGACCACGACGACGTGCGGCTGCTCGCGAGCGCCGTGCGTGCTGGCGGGGAGCGGGCGCGGGTACAGCCACGGCTGGTCGCCGAACCACGCGTACACCAGATCCTGCGAGTAGCGCTTGCTCGGACTGGCGGTTCCCAGCAGGTTGAAGTTCAGGAAAAACAGCGCCACCGCGGCGAGCAGCAGGCTGTGCAGCGCGCCCGGCAGCAGTCGCGGGCGCGCAGCACGCAACCCGCGGGCGATGCTCCGCGCGCCTCCCATTGACATGACTTCATGCTGTCGTATGCTGGAGCGCGAAATCAAGTACGCCCTGACCGGCTAGCGGTGGCGGGGGTACGCAAAAAACCACAGAATCCGCCGGGGACTCAAGCAACGAGACGAACGATCCGCGGTGGCCCACACCGGCCACCGGCGAGGACTGGAGTTCGCGCCATGAGAAATCCGCACTGTGCCCGCCGCTTGCGCGGCGCGGCACTCGCGCCGCTGCTGCCGCTGCTGATGCTCGCCCCGTGGGCCGGCACGGCGGCGGGCGAGCCGCCGCCGACCGTCGTCGACAGCCAGAGTATCGTCCGCGGCCTGACCGCACCGGCGGTGACGACGCGCGGCCTGGAGGTGGCGGCCAAGGTCGGCGCCGGGGCGGAGGCGTCCGGCGGCGAGCACAAGATCACCCTCGACATCCGCTTCGCCAGCGACAGCGAGCAGCTGACCGCGGCGGCGCAGGCGCAGCTCGCGCAGCTCGGGGCGGCGCTCACGTCGCCCGAGCTCGCGCATTCGCGCTTCCTGATCGCCGGCCACACGAGCGCCACCGGCTCGCCCGAGCACAACCAGCGGCTTTCCGAGGCGCGCGCCCGCTCGGTGCGCAGCTACCTGCTCGAGCGCTATCACATCGCGCCCGCGCGGATCGAGGCGACCGGCTACGGCTCCTCGCGCCCGCTGCCGGACTTCCCGCCCGGTGCGCTGCAACAGCGGCGCGTCGAGATCAGCGCCCTACCGTCTGCTTCCTGAGGAGCTCTCCATGAGGACCTGCCTGCCCGTTCTGTGCGCACTCACCGCCGGCGCCGCGCTCCTGAGCGGCGGTGCACACGCGGCGCAGCGCGCGCTGTTGATCGGGGTCGGCGACGTGCACAACTTCCCGTTGCCCGCGATCGATCTCGACATCGACAACATGAAGAAGAACGCGCTGGTGATGGGCTTCAAGCCCGATGAGATCAAGGTGCTGTACGACGAGCAGGCGACCTACGCCAACGTGCGCGAGGCGCTCAACAACTGGATTCACGACGGTGTGGGCCCGAACGACAAGGTGTTGATCTATTTCAGCGGCCACGGCACGCGCGTGGCGGACGCCCAGAGCGCCAGCGGCGTCGATGACGCGCTGGTGATGCACGATGCGCAGCCGGTGACCCTGAACGGTCACGCCACGGTGAAGAACGTGCTGCTCGGGCGCGAGTTGGGCGCGGCGATCGCCCGGACCCCGAGCCACGAGGTGCTGGTGCTGGTGGATGCCTGTCACAGCGGCACCGCGACGCGCGACATCCAGCTCGGCAATCTCAGTCTCGGGCAGTCGACCGCGGTGACGCGCTTCTTCACCTACCCGGGCATGCCCGAGGCGCCGGCGCCCGGGACGGCGACGCGCGGCTTCACCGTGCAGCGCGCGGCCAACGTGGTGTCGGGCTCGGAGAACTACGCGGCGCTCTCGGCGGCCCGCGATGACGAGCTGGCGAGCGGCACCGAGCAGGGCGGCATGTTCACCCTCGGCGTCACCGGCGCGATCCAGGACGCCGCGCGCGACGGCAAGCACCCATCGGTCGATGACCTGCGCCAGGCCGCCACGGTGTACATCGCCGGGCACCTCAAGGAGCAGGACCGCAGCCACCCCGTGGCGGACGGCAATCAGCGCCTGATCCGCGGCGAGCTCGCGCTGCTTCCGCTCAAGGACGGGCAGGGCCCGACCTGGCAATCGCTGCTGGCGCTCGCCTCCAAGGGGGAGGGGCAGCCGCTCAAAATCGCCGGCGGCAGTGGCGGGCAGGTGAAGGTCGGCGAGCAGATCGTGCTCGAGGTCGCCGTGCCGCGCGACGGCTATCTCAACGTGGTGACCGTGGACAGCCAGGACCGTGCCACGGTGCTCTACCCGAACAAGTTCAACCCCACCAACGAGGTCAAAGCCGGCAACTTCCGCTTCCCGACGCCGCAGATGAACTTCGTGGTGCGCGCCTCCGATCCCACCGGGCCGTCGCTGGTAGTGGCGTTCCTCAGCGACAAGAAGGTCAACCTGCTCGACCTCGGCGTCGAGGGGCGCGACGCCGCCGGCAAGATGCAGCAGGCATTCACCGAGGTGAACGCACGCGCCACGCGCGCGCTGGTCGTGGAGTCGCGCCAGGATCAGATCTCCTCCGGCACGCTCACCGTGCGCGTCGACCCGGCACATTGAGAGGTAGCTATGCCATACCCGCGCTCATCGCTCGCCGCCGTCCTGCTGCTCGCCGTCGCCGCGCTCGCGAGCGCGGCACAGGGCGGCTTCCAGCTGCTCACCTCGCGTGAGTATCAGTCCGAGCTCGCGGCGCGCGCCGCACCGGGCGCCACCTTCACCGCCAAGGCGGCCGATTTCAACGCGCCCACCATCACGGTGGTCGCGCCCGATCACAGCGCGCCCATCAAGCCGCCGGTCGACATCAACGTGCAGTTCGCGGCCGCGCAGGGTGCGACCGTCAACCCGAGCTCGCTCAAGATCATGTACGGCTTCCTCAAGCTCGACATCACGCAGCGCATCCTGCAGGCCCCCGGCGTGCAGGTGTCGGCGGCCGGACTGAAGGCGAGCGGCGCGCAGCTGCCGAGCGGCTCTCACAAGCTGCTGATCGAGATCGCCGACAACATCGGACGCGTCGGCCGCCAGCCCCTCGAGTTCACCGTGCAGTAGGCGGCACGGATGCTCAGGGCACCGGCGTTGGCGCGCGCCCGGCACGCTCTGGCGTCGATGGCGCTGCTGCTCGCCGCGCATGCCGCCGCGGATGACCGCGCGCCGGTCACACTCGCGGCGACGCGTGCCGTACTGGTGCTGATTCCCGGCTCGGAGGCGGCGCAGGCGCTCGCCCAGCACCGCCCCGCCGGCATCGACGCGAGCAGCAAGCCGGAGGCCGACCTCGAGCGCGAATGCGCCAACGATGAGAGCCAGCATCCCACGCGCGGCTTCCTCTGGGACGTGCTCACCCAGGGCTGGCGCGTGCTGCTGCACCCGCTGGCGGTCAGCGTGCACGAGGAGCTGCTCAAGTACGCCACGGTCTCGGATGCCACCGCGAGCGGCGACTACTACGCGGGCGGCGACCCGTCGGCCCGGGCGGCGCTCAGCAGCCGCATCAGCTGCGTGCGCTTCACACGGCTGGCGAGTGATGCCGGCAGCGAAGACGTCGCGCTCGACTTCGTCGCCGGCGTGCGGCTGGACGCCAGCCGCGATGCCATACGGCTGCGGCCGCTGCGGCTGTTCATCAGCCAGGGTGGCGCCAAGAGCGCCAACGGCCACTACTCGGTGGCCGTCGCGGTACGCGCCACCGCCGTGTGGCGCGACGAGTTTGCCGGGCACGAGGCGCAGATCTTCGAGCAGACCGTGGCCATTGAGAGCGTGGACCTGAAGTCCGGCTCATTCCTCAAGTACTACCCGAGCGACGCGGGCGCCGGCACGCGCGTGCCGATCGTGCCGCTGTCGTTCGGGGCCGATCGATCGCGTGACTTCGGCCGCGCCGAGTTCGGCGTGCGCGTGGCCGAGATCGGCACCCCGCCCGCGACACTGAAGCTGCTGGCCGACATGTTGCCGGACCCCGACGAGAAAGTGAGCCAGCTGCTGATTACCGCGGCGCTGGCCGGCGTGCACTTCCCATGAGCCTGCCCGCCAGGCCGCCGCGCCGGTTGCTCCCCGAGGCCGCGCACGCGCCGGGCGCGACCACCCGGCCGCGCGTCCTGGCGCTCGCCGCACTCGCGCTGCTCGCCGCGGGCTGCCAGCGCAGCGCCTCCGATGGCGCAAGTCCCGCGGCGGCCGCCGCGCCGCCCGGCGCGCCGGCCGCGAGTGCGCAGGCGGCGCACCGTCTCGCGCTCGTCATCGGCAACGACTCCTACCAGCACGCGCAGGCGTTGCACAACGCACGCGCCGACGCGCGCGCCGTGGCGGGCACGCTGCACGGTCTGGGCTTCACGGTGACGCTGAAGCAGGACGTGACCTACGAGCAGATGAAGCAGGCGATGCGCGAGTTCAAGGTGAGCGTCGCCGGCGGCGACGAGGTGGTGTTCTACTACTCCGGGCACGGCGTGCAGCTCGGCGGAACGAATTACCTCCTGCCGGTCGACCTCGTGCCGCAGAGTGGCGAGCAGGTCATGGACGAATCGGTCGGGCTGCAGCGCGTGCTGGATGACATGAGCGAGCAGAAGGCGCGCTTCTCGCTCGCGATCATCGATGCCTGCCGCGACGACCCGTTCAAGGGTAGCGGCCGCGCGATCGGCAAGCGCGGACTGGCGATGCAGAGCGCGAGCGGACAGATGGTCATGTACTCGGCCGGCGCCGGTCAGGAGGCGCTCGATCGGCTCGGTCCGGGCGACCGCGATCCGAACGGCGTGTTCACGCGCGTGCTCATCAAGGAGATCCGCAGGCCAGGGGTCACCGCGAATCAGCTGCTGAAGAACGTCTCCTCGCAGGTGATCGAGCTCGCCCGGAGCGTCGATCACGTGCAGGTGCCGGCGCTCTACGATGAGACCATCGGCGACTACTACTTCGTCCCGACGGGTCAGCTCGCCCGCGCGCAGGCCGAGCCGGAGAGCGCGGCGCCGGCGGCAGGAGCGGCGAGCAGCATCCACGTGGCGACCGCCGGGGAGCTCGAGCAGGAATACTGGGACCGCATCAAGGACAGCACCGATCCGGCGGATTTCTCCGACTACCGCAAGCAATTCCCCGACGGCCCGCACGCCGCGGAGGCGGCGCTGGAGCTGCGCCGCCTGACGCGCAGCAGCGCGCGCACCAGCTCGCCTGCGGCCGCCGGCGCGAGCAGCGCGGTGGCCCGTGCTGCGGCGCTGCCGCCGCCCGCGGCGCCGGCCGGCACACCGGTGGCGCAGACTTCCGCCGCCGCCGTCACGGCTGCGCCGAGCGCGCCGGCCGCCCCCCAGGCGGCAGGCAGCGCGGTCGCGCCCGGCTCCTACGCGGGCTACACGACCGACTACTCGTATCCGGGCCAGAGGATGCTCGGCCGACTCATGCTCGCGAGCAGCGGGGAGTTCGAGTACCACGGCGAGACCGGCGCGGTGCTGCACGGCGCGCTCGATCTGTCGCGGCCTGACGACGTCAGCGGACGCGCGGTGGTCAGGCTGCCGAACGGCAGCTCCACCAACGTGATGATCCGCGGCCGCCTGAGCGGCGGCAAGCTCATCGCCCGCTATCAGGATGGCTGGCAGGACGCGGGCGACATCGTCTTCGACTTCACCAGTCCGCTGTAGGCCTCACAGCTCGAAGGCGCGCCAGATGCGCAGCACGGCGCGCTGCGAGATGCCGAGCTCGGAGGCGAGCCGGCGGCTGCTCCAGCGCTCGGCATCCGGTGGCGGCTCGTGCAGCGTCTTGGCGAGTACCGCCTCGACCAGCGCGTCGCTGATCGAGCGCGGCGCACCCGAGCGCGGCTGATCGAGCAGTCCGCGCACGCGCTCGGCGAGGAAGCGCTGTCGCCATTTGCCGACTGTCTGCGCCGTTATGGCGAGGCGGCGCGCGATCTCGCGGTTGGAGCGTCCCTGACGGCACTGCAGGACGATGCGCGCGCGCAGCGCCAGCGAGGGCCCGAGGCGGCGCCGGCTGCGCGACCAGTTGCGCAGCTGATTGAGCTCCTCGGTGCTCAGCGCGATGGGTTGCAAGCGCGAGCGACGATGCATCGGCGGTTCTCCGCTTGGTGTGCCTGCAACGCGAGCCTCAAAGCTGCCATTCGCGCGGGCAAACCGCAATGCGTTCAAAGAATTTCTGACTCACCGACATCAAACACCTGTGAGGGAAATCACGATTTTGCCGGGATTTTTGCCGCATACGCGGCGCTGCAGCCCGCGTCTCGAAGCCGCGACACATCGACAACGACTCACCGCCGGGCGTAAACCGCCCACTCGCACATCGCGAACGTTTGCTTGCCGTTCGCGCTTACGGGGAGGGTGTGTTATGTCCAGTTTCGACGGCGGCGTGCGCGGCACGCGCACAGAAGTTCGGGGAAGACGGCGGCTGATGGTGTTCGCAGCTCTCGGGCTGCTCGGTCCGGCACTGGCGCTGGCGCAGTTCCGGCCCGGGCCCGCAGGGGCGCCGAGCGGAGGGGCGACCGATCCGGGCGTGCGCCAGGCGAGCACCGACGGGGGTCCGCCGGTGCCACTGGCCGGCATCAACAGCAACGAGACGCCCTATTTCCAGGACGGCGCGACGCGCTTTCAGGCCGTGGAGACCGTGTCCGGTAGCGCCAACAACGGCCTCGGACCGCGCTTCAACTCGAATCAGTGCTCCGGCTGCCACGCCCAGCCATACGTCGGCGGCTCGAGTCCCGCGCAGAATACGCTGTTCAGCGTCTACAACGCGCAGGGCGCGACCAACCAGATGCCCTGGTTCGAGGCGCAGAACGGACCGGTGCGCGAGGCGCGCTTCGTGATGTCGAACGGCGTGCCCGATGGCGGCGTGCACAACCTGTTCGTGGTCACCGGCCGCACCGATGTCAGCAGCCAATGCACCATCACGCAGCCGGTGTTCACACCCGCGGGCAATCCGGTCACCGGGCAAGGCGGCAACCCGAACGTCATCTTCCGCATTCCGACCCCGACACTCGGTGCCGGACTGATCGAGGCGATACCGGACTCCACGATCCTCGCCAACCAGCAGGCGAACGCCGGCACCAAGCAGCAGATGGGTGTGCGCGGGCACCCGAACTCGATTCAGGGCGGCACGGTGAACCGCAGCGCCAACGACGGCACCATCACGCGCTTCGGCTGGAAGGCGCAGAACAAGTCGCTGCTCATGTTCGCCGGTGAGGCCTATAACGTCGAGATGGGCATCTCCAACCAGCTCTTCCCGCAGGAGCGTGACGAGACGCCGGCCTGCCAGGGCGGTCAGTCCACGCCGAACGACACCGACAACTTCCCGCCGCCGGGGACCGCGGTCGTGACCACCTCGGTGCTCTCGGACATCGAGGCGTTCGCCGACTTCATGCGGCTGCTCGCGCCGCCGACGCCGGCCGCGCCGACCGCATCGACGCAGCACGGCAACGCACTGTTCAGCAGCACCGGCTGCGCGCTGTGCCACACGCCGTCGATGACCACGGGCTCGGCCATCGCCAGCGGCTCCTACCTGTCGCCGAGCGTTGCGCTGTCGAACCAGCAGGCGAACCTGTTCTCGGATCTGCTGGTGCACCACATGGGCGCCGGGCTGGCGGACGGCATCACCCAGGGAGCGGCCGGACCGGATGAGTTCCGCACTGCGCCACTGTGGGGCGTGGGCCAGCGCGTGTTCTTCCTGCACGACGGCCGGACCAGCAACATCATCCAGGCGATCATCGACCACGCCGGCCCGGGCAGCGAGGCCAACCAGGTGGTGCAGAACTTCCAGTCGCTGAGTGCCTCCGATCAGCAGGACCTGGTCAACTTCCTGCGCTCGCTCTAGGGAGGCGCGCCGCAGCGCCTGGGGCCGCTGTCCGTCAGGAGTGGTTGTCCCGCTGCTGCTCCAGCCCGCGGCGCATTCGAGGCAGGGAGCCGGCGCAAGGCCGGCTCCCTGATTGCCTGGGAGGGAGCGAGCTCAGCTGCCGTTCAGGGTCGACACGATCCCGTACTTGCTGCTCGAGGACGCGCCGCTCACCGCCATGGTGAGCTGCGCCGGTGCCACCGCCGTGTCGAGCGTCGCGAGTCCGGTGAATTGCACCCCGTTGACGCTTGCGTAGGTGCCGGTGCAGTTCTCGAAGGAGTAGGCGACCTCGTAGATATTGTGCGTGCTGTCGTCCGTCGAGATCGAGCCGTTCAGGACGCAGCTGTTGCTGGCGTTCTGGCTGCTCATGACGCCGTTGCTGCTGATCGCGAGCACCGCGCCGGTGACCGTGTCGGTGTAGTTGCCGCTCACCGCGCTGGTGGACGAGGCGTTGTTCGACTCCGCCGCGAAGCTCAGCGACCAGGTGC
>Ga0187783_10004326_pt1 | contig 10517 bp, 9 predicted proteins | sample 1015_SJ02_MP02_2_FD_132471 | JGI IMG/M metagenome (GOLD analysis project Ga0187783, IMG submission 132471) | Tropical peat soil microbial communities from peatlands in Department of Meta, Colombia - 1015_SJ02_MP02_20_MG | ecosystem: Environmental > Terrestrial > Soil > Wetlands > Peat | place...
CCCGAAGACGGCGCAGATCACCCAGAACAGCAGAATGCCCGCGCCGACGTAGAACGTCGCCTTGCGCAGCAGCAGCTGCCACCGGGCCGGCGTGGCCCGGCTCGCGGCCACCAACGCTGCCTGCGAGTGCGGCCCGAGATACCCGCCCGTACGATCCAGGGGCGCAACCGGCTCGGCCGGTGACGCAGCGCTCGGCTCGGCCGGCTGGGGGAGGGAGCCGCTCATTCCGTGCTCCCGATGCGCAGCCGCGGGTTGAGCAGGGTCAGCAGCACGTCCGCGATCAGCGTGGCCACCACGTAGACCACCCCGATGATCAGGACCCCGGCTTCCAGCATCGGGAAGTCCTTGGCTACCGCCGCATGGTAGATCAGGTTCCCGAGCCCCTGGTAGTCGAACAGCGTCTCCACCACGACCAGCCCGCCGATCAGGTACCCGGTCTGGGTCGCGATCACCGTGATGGTGGGCAGCAGGGAGTTCCGCAGGACGTGTCGCCGGATCACGGTCCGTTCCGGCAGTCCCTTCAGCACTGCGGTCCGCGTGTAGTCGGAATTCAGCGCCTCGATCGTCCCCGCCCTGGCCATACGGGCAATGTAGCCGAACAATACCAAAACGAGCGGTATAGCCGGCAAGATCAGGTGCCTGAACTGGTCCAGGGCCGAGGCGCCCGGGCCGGCCGAGGCGGTGACCGGAAGCCACTTCAACTCCACGCCGAACACCACGAGCAGGACGATGCCCGACACGAACTCGGGCACGGTGGACAGCGAAAGCCCGGTCACCGAGATGGCCCGGTCCGTGCCGCGGCCCGCGTACAGCGCGGCGAGCACGCCGCCGACGATGCCCAGCGGCACCACGATCACGAAGGCGAGCGCGGCCAGCTTGACCGAATTGATCAGCGCGGCCCTGATGAAGGGCTCGACCGCCGTCCGGTAGGAGTACGAGGTCCCCATGTTGCCGTGCAGCAGGCCGCCGATCCAGCTCAGGTACCGGGTGAGGAGCGGCCGGTTCACCCCGAGCTGCTGGTCCAGGGCCTGCACGGCGCTCGGCGCCGCGAACGGGCCGAGGGTCGCGCGGGCTGGGTCACCGGGGAGGATCTGCCCGGCGAAAAACACCATCAGGCTGAGCAGAAACAGCGTGAGGACCATCAGCCCTAGGCGCCTCAGCAGGAACGTTGCCATCGCTGGCCTCCTCGTCACCCGGGCCGCTCACGCGGAACGTTCCAAACGCCACACAGTAATTCAATTAAAGAGGGGTGAGCAATCAATGACGCTCATGCTCAGCGGAAGTGACCTGACTGTTATCCCCGCCCCAGCCCGGCACCCCCTCACCAGCGCGCCCACCCAGCCGCCTGAGCTGGCCCGGCTCATAGATACCATGCCCCCATGCACGAGCAGAGCGGGACACCATCGGTTCTCATCGGGGAGAGCTTCGTGGGCGAGGGCGCCGAGGCGGCTCACGTCAACACCGTGCTCGGGGACCGGCACGGTCCGGTCGGGACGGCCTGGGCTAGCGCGCTGGCCATGCCCCGGCCGGGCCACGTGGCGTTCGTCACCGTGCTGCGGCCCAGCCTCCCGGTCAAGCCGCTCACCCTGTTCGTGAACAAGGCGCCGATCGCTGACGACGGGCACGGCGACCTGACCTGGGGCGCCGCCCAGGCCGGCGTCGCCGGCGGAGTCGCCGACGCGGTCGTCGACGGCGTCATCAGCGAGCAGGACGCCGAGGAGCTGCTGCTCATCGCGGCCGTCTGGGTCAACCCCGCGGCCAGGGACGCCGGGCTGGTCTACCGGAACAACCGCACCGCCACCCGCCAGGCCCTGCAGGCGGGCGGGGCCGGGACGCCCAAAGTAGCCGACGTCCTGCCCGCCAGGCACGCCCCGGCCAATCTGTTCTTCACCCTCGAATGAAGATCACGGCGATCCGGCTGGACCGGATGCGGCTGCCCCTGGACCCGCCGTTCCACGCGGCCTGGGATCCGGTGCCTCGCCGTCACTTCGACGCCACCCTGGTCCGGGTGGAGACCGACGAGGGCATCACCGGCCACGGCTCCGGCGACACGATGGACGGCTTCGAGCCGTTTGAGCCCCTGTTCACCGGCCGCGACCCGCTGAACATCGCCGGCCACGTCAGGACCATCGCCTCGATCGGCTTCCACGCGGGCCGCTACTGGCCGGTGGAGGCCGCGTTGTGGGACATCCTCGGGCAGGTGACCGGGCAGCCGGTCAGCGTCCTGTTCGGCGGCGCCGCCCGCCGCCTGCCCGCCTACGCGTCGTTCGGCGAGGCCAGGAGCCCACAAGCCCGTGCCGAGGCGGCCCTGGCGGCAAAATCTGCCGGCTTCAAGGCCATGAAAATCAGGATTTCCCGAACGGATCCCGGTTCGGGCCTGGCCGCCGTGCGTGCCGCCCGGGCGGCCGTAGGCGACGACATCGCGATCATGGCCGACCTGAACCAGTGGTGGCGGATGGCCGGCGACATCTCACCCGCGCTCGACCTCGCCGAGGTGCGCCGGATCGCGGCCGAACTCGCCGACCTCGGCGTGCTCTGGCTGGAGGAGCCGCTGCCCGGCGACGACCTGGACGGCATGCGCGCGCTGCGGCAGCAGATCAGGGTCGCGGGCGGCGAGATGGCCCGGACTCCCGCCGAGCTGCTCGGCGCGCTGGACGCCGGAGCGGTCGACGTGCTGCAGCCCGACGTGGTCCTGGCCGTCGGCATGCTCCGCACCCGGACCATCGCCGAGCTGGCCCTGCTGCGGCACCGCTGGTTCACCCCGCACACCTGGACCAATGGCCTCGGCCTGCTGGCCAACCTGCACGTGGTGGCGGGCGTCGGCGGCGGCCCCTACGTCGAGTTCCCCTACGACCCCCCGGGCTGGACCGAGGAGCGCCGCGACTTCTTCCTCACCGAGCCCGTCCGCATCGACGCCGAGGGCTACCTGAATGTTCCGTCCGCCCCCGGTCTGGGGGCCGGGATAGACGGCTCCGCCGTCGCTCGCTACGCAGCTCAGGCGCTCGCCTGACGGCGTACCACGTCGCGGTAGTACTGTGGCTGAATTCCGTGATTCCCGGAGCGTGGGTTGGGGCAGGGGCATGCGCGATGAGGTACTCAAGGTACTGGTGATCGGCAGCGGCACAATGGGCCTGCAGATCGGGCTGCAAGCGGCGACCCACGGCTGCGATGTGGTCCTGCACGATGCCGACCCGGCTGCCCTGGAGGGGGCGGAGCGACGCCTTCGTGCCTATGGTGAGGCGCCCGTGACGGCGGGAAGCATTGACTCCGCCGCGCTGGACCGTGCGCTGGCCAGGATCGAGCGCATCTCCGACCCGGCGGCGGCTGCGGCTGGAGTCGACCTCGTCAGCGAGTCGGTGCCAGAGGATCCCGTGCTCAAGGGCCGTGTTCTCGGCCAGTTCAACGAGCTGTGCCCGGAACGAGCCGTCTTCACGACCAATACCTCGACGCTGCTCCCTTCGATGTTCGCCGATGCCACAGGGCGCCCTGACCGGTTCGCTGCGTTGCATTTCCACACCCCGGTGTGGTTGTCCAACGTGGTGGACGTGATGCCGCATCCGGGCACGTCAGCGGAGACGACCGAGTTCCTGATGGCCTTTGCGCGGCGGATCGGCCAGATCCCGATCCTGCTGCGCAGAGAGAACATCGGCTACGTCTTCAACGCGCTCTACAGCGCGATCAACCGGGAGGCGCTCACGCTCGTCGCGAACGGGATCGCATCTGTGGAGGACGTCGATCGCGCCTGGATCGGGATCATGAAGATGCCTGTCGGCCCGTTCGGGATGCTCGATGGTGTCGGCTTGGACACCGTCTGGCACATCACCGACTACTGGGCCCGGCAGACAGGTGACCTGCAGCTGCGCGCCAACGCCGACTTCGTCCGGGCCTACCTCGATCGCGGCCGCCTGGGGGTCAAGAGCGGTCACGGGTTCTACGACTACCCCCATCCGGCCTACGAGGTGCCCGGCTTCCTGGAATCTGAGTCCGGCCGCGACGAAAACGATGGCCCGCCCCACTAGTTCACGCCGCTAGTTCACGCGGCAGCAGCGGTCAGCCGGACGGGACGTCGCGGCTAGCCTCCTCCTCCTCCTCCTGCTCCTCCTGCTCCTCGTCCTCCGAAGCCTCGTCCGCCTCGTCGGCACCGTCCGGCTGAGCGAGGCTGTCGTCGTCGCCGGCCGCCTGCTCAGGCCGTGACGTGGTGCGCGACTGCCTGGCTTTTGCGCTGGTCACGTACTCATCAATGTAGGTCTGCCCGCTCAGCATCATGATCTCGTACATGACCTGGTCGGTGATGGCCCGCAGCACCAGCTGGTCCGCTACTCCGAGCCGGTAGCGGTCGAACGTCAGCGGCTTGCCGTAGCGTACCTGCACATGGCCGGAGACGGGCCAGGACCGGCCGGCCGGCATGGCGTCGTACGTTCCGCTGACTCCCACCGGCACGATGGGCGCTTGCGCCGACAGCGCGAGCCGCGCGATCCCCGTCTTGCCCCGGTACAGCCGCCCGTCCAGCGTCCGGCTGCCCTCCGGGTAGACGACCAGGCACCATTTGTCCGCCAGCAGCCGGTCTACGTCGTCTATGGTCTGCTTGCTCGCGGCCCGCCTGTCTATCGGCACCGCGCCGATGGCCACCGAGACGAACGTACCGAGCCAGCGCTTGGCAAAGAAATAGTCTGATGCCGCCGCGACAAGGGTCTTGCGGCGCAGTTCCGGGGGCAGGCTGTTGAGGATAATCGGGGTGTCCATATGGCTGGAGTGGTTCGCCGCCAGAATCAACGGCGGGCTCACGTCGGCTAGGTTTTCCAGGCCGATGACTTCGGGGTGCACGTAGTGCTTGATAGCCGGGCGAAGCACGCCGCCCAGGAAGAAACGTCGTGCCGCCCCAGCGCCAGCCGCCTGCGGCAGCGGCCGTTTGCCCTTACGGGCCATAACCACTCCGGCGCATATGCGAATATATCACATTAGTCCCTGTCCTATTGCTTGTTAGCGGCGAGATAGCCATTATCCGAGTACCAGCGCAGCGTCCTTGTAATAGTATCCTTAACCGGTGTGTAATGCAGTCCGAGTTCCCGCTCCGCACGAGATCCGTCGTATGTGTGCCCATGAAGAAGGGTTCTCATCATTTCCCGGCAGATCGGCGGCTTGCGCCTCGCGGCCCGCGCTCCCGCCTCGATCATGACGGCGCCGGCCATCGCCGCCTGGCCGGGCAGCCAGATGACGCGCCGCTCGATCCCGGTCGTGCTGGCCACCAGGCTGACCAGCTCACGGGTGCTGAAGGTGGCCCCGTTCAGGAGGTAACGTTCGCCAGGCTTTCCGTGCTGCTCCGCGAGCAGGTGACCAGCGGTGCAGTCGGCGATGTCCAGGAACGGCACCCGGGTGTCCACCAGGAACTTCATGCTGCCGTTGAGGTATTGCAGCACCAGCCGGGCGGTGCCGTGCAGCCGCCCGGGGCCCTGCGCCGACGACGGGTTGACGCACACGACGTCCACGCCGCGCCAGGCCGCGTCATGCAGCACGCGCAGCTCGGCCAGGTACTTCGTCCGCTCGTAGTCGGACAGGAACCAGCCCCGGTGGCGTGAGCTCTCGTTGCCGACGGTGCCGGGTACCTCGCCGATCGTCGCGGCTGACGAGGTATAGATGACCTTGGTGACCGTGGTCGCGGCGGCCGCGGCGATCACGTTGGCGGACCCGTCCACGTTCACCCGTTCCATGGGCGTGGGGTCAGCCAGGCAGAACGTGTTCACGCCGGCCGCGTGGTACACGACGGAGCAGCCCTCCATGGCCTGGACCAGGCTGGCCGGATCCAGCACGTCTCCGGTCACCGGCTCCGCGCCACGGCCCCGCAGTGCCTGCGCCGCGTCGGCGGATCTCGCCAGTGCTCGCACCGGTCGGCCGGCTGACACCAGCGCGTCCACCAGGGCGCCGCCGATGAATCCGCTGCCTCCCGTGACCAGTGTGGGAGCCTGCCCGGCGGTGGTCACCGGTACCCGCCCTTGAGGAGAGCAGAAAGCTGCGTGAAGTAGCTCCACGCCGAGAGCACGGTGACCACCACGGCCACGGTCATCGCCCATTCATCCAGGTACATGGGTCCTATCCGGTGGTGATATCTGAGCATGGCAAGAATGATCGCGACGAATTGTACGTTGAACTTCATCTTGCCCCAGATCGACGGGTAGACCACCGTGCCGCTGGCGGCGGCCGCGGACTTAAGGCCGAGGACGGCGATCTCCCGTCCGACGATGATGAGCGCCGCCCACGGCGAGGCCCGCCCGACCGCCACCAGCGCGAGCAGGGCACCGGATACCAGCAGCTTGTCCGCGGTGGTGTCAAGGAAGACGCCGAGCTCGCTGGTGCAGTGCCACCGTCGCGCCAGGTAGCCGTCGAGGAAATCGGTCGCCGCGGCCACCGTGAACAGCGCCGCCGCGGCCGCGAAGCAGTACCCGGTGGTCGGGCCGAGCAGGACGAGCGCCATGATCGGTACGGTCAGGACCACCCGCGCCAGGCTGAGGCCGTTCAGGAACTGCGCCGCGCGCCGGTGGTTCATTGGCTTCCGCTTTCCCAGCTATGGCCTCGGGTGTCATCAGCATGTCATATCGGCAGCTGCGTGGCTTCGCACGAGATCCCGGACGGCCTCGGCAGAAGGCAGGCCAAGGGCCTGCCCGGCCAGCTCAGCCGCGACGGCCAGGTCAGTGGCCCTGACTATCTCCTTCACGGAGCCGACCGCTGCGGCACTGACCGACAGCTCGCGCACGCCGAGGCCGAGCAGCAGCGGAACCGCGAGCGGATCGGCGGCGAGCTCGCCGCATACGCCGGTCCAGCGGCCGGCCTCGGCGGCCGCTTCAGCCGCGCGCCCGATCAGGGTGAGGACGGCCGGGTGCAGAGCGTCGTTGAGGCCCGCTACCGCGGATACCTCGCGGTCGGCGGCCAGCGTGTACTGGGTGAGGTCGTTGGTACCGACCGAGAAGAAGTCCGCGGCCGCTGCCAGCCGAGCGGCCGTCAGGGCCGCGGCTGGGACCTCGATCATGATCCCGACCTCCATGGCACCCTCGGCCGGCACGGGGACGCCTTCGGCGGCCAGCGCGCGGCGGGCGTCAGCGACCAGTCCGAGCGCCGCCCGTACCTCCTGCTCGGTGGCGACCATGGGGAACATGAGCTTGACCGGATGGTCGGCTGCCACTCGCAGCACGGCGCGCAGCTGCGCGAGCAGGATGTCCGTCCTGGCCAGGCCGAGCCGGATGCCTCGCTGGCCGAGCGCCGGATTCGGCTCGGCATCTCGCGGCAGGTAGGGCAGCGGCTTGTCGGCTCCGACATCCATCGTCCTGATGATCATCGGGCGGCCCGCCAGGACCCCGGCCAGGTCGGCGTAGACCGCCGCCTGCTCGGCTTCGGTGGGCATGCTCGACGCGGCCAGGAACAGGAACTCCGTCCGCAGCAGCCCGATGCCGTCCGCGCCTGCCTCGACCGCGCGCCTCACGTCCTCGGGTGATCCGGCATTGGCCGCGACCTCGATCTTCGTGCCGTCGGCGGTCACGGCGGGCTCGGCCGCCCGCCGCCGGGCCCGTTGGCCCGCCTGCCGCCGTCGCTGGTCAGCCTGCTCGGCGGCGGCCAGGTCGGCCTGGCCCGGCGCCACCTGGACCGACCCCCGATCACCGTCGACGAGCAGCTGCGTGGCCTCGGGAACCGCGAGGATGTCCGGCCCGAGGCCGAGAACGGCGGGGATGCCCAGGGCCCTGGCCAGGATCGCGGCATGCGAGGTGGGTCCGCCCATGGCCGTCGCGATGCCCCTGACCACCGCCGGATCGAATCCCGCGGTGTCGGCCGGGGTGAGCTCCCCGGCCACCACGATCCCGGCCCCGCCCAGCTCACCGCGGCGCATGCCCAGCAGGTGGCCGAGCACGTCGGCCCTGATGCTGTCCAGGTCACGGACGCGCTCGCGCTGATAGCTGTCGGTCAGCCGCTGCCATTCCCCCGCGACCTCGGCCACCGCGCTGTCCCATGCGTCAGCGGCGTTCCTGCCCTGCTCGATCAGGCGCCTGGCCGGATCGAGCAGGGCCTCATCAGTGAGGAACAGCAGGTGCGCGTCGAAGATGCTCGCTTCGTACTCACCGCCGGTCCGGGCCGCCACCGAGTCCCTGGCGGCTTGCACCTCCTGCCGGGTCGCCTGCAGGGCAGCGTCCAGCCTGGCGAGCTCGGCGGCCGGATCGGCGGCGGGCTCGCGAGGCACCTCGACCGTGGCCTGCCGGAGATGGACCGCGCCGCCCACGGCCAGACCGGGGGAGCCGGGGATGCCGCGCAGGGTGGTCCCGTCAGCGGGCCGGATGGCGGAAGCCAGCATGCCCTCCAGCGCCCGGCCGCCGGGAGCGGCGGGGCCCTGAGCGCGGTCCCCGGCCGGCTGACCGGGCGGCCCGGCTTCTGGCTGCGGCTCGTCGAAGTCCCGCTGGGCCAGATCGCGCAGGGCGCCGAGCGCCTCCGTCGCCTGCGGGCCGGAGGCCTTGATCAGGACCTGGTGACCCTGCTGGACCCCGAGGGTCGCCACGCCATTGAGGCTCCGCGCGCTGACCGGGCCCGCGGGCACCGTGACGTTCTCGGCCGTTACCGTGGCGTCGAACTGGCCGGCGGCCTGCACGAACCTGGCCGCCGGACGAGCGTGCAAGCCGAGCCGGTTGGCCACGGTGATGCGCAGCTCGAGCGGCCGCCCGCCGTCAGGCCCGGCGGGCGGCGCCTGCTCCGGCGGGCCAGGCTCGCCGGCGGGCGCGACGGCCAGGTGAGCCGTCTTGCCGGCCAGCCCGCCTCGCGCTTCGGCCGCCACCTTCTCCAGCGGATCGCCGAGCCGGGCCGCGACCGCGGCGGCGACTGCTCCCTCGGCCAGCGGGGCGTCGCTCAGCAGCAGCCTGGATCGCTGGTCGTCCGGCAGCATCTCGGCCGCCATCTCGGCCGACAGGACCGCGCTGCCCAGGTCCATCAGCACCAGCACGCCGTCGTCGGCCCAGGCTTGATCGATCGCCCGCGCGATGAGCGCGGCGTCGGTGCCGAGCGGCTGGTCCGGGAGGTCCAGGCCGCCCGCGGCCACGATCACCACATCAGGTCCGGCCATCTCCCTGGCCAGCTCGACGACACCGTCAGCTAGCCGGGCGCTGTGCGAGACGATAACGATTCCGACCATCGCGCCCGCCCTCGCCTCTCGCCTCGTGCCGCCGCCCCGCGCCTGCGGTCAGCCCAGCCGGTAAGCACGGTACATGACCTCGACCGGATGTACCGATGTCCGGCCGGTGCCATGGCTGATCTGCCACCTGCATGTCTCGCTGTCGCATACCGCCAGGTCGGGCTGGGCGGCGCGGATGTCGCTGAACAGCCCGCTGCCCACGCCCATGGCGATGTCGTATTTCTCCCGCTTGAGCCCGTAGGTGCCGGCGATACCGCAGCAGGCCCGGTCCAGTTCGATCACCTCGAGTTCCGGGATCAGCCGGAACAGGTCCAGCGCGGGCTTGCCGATGTTGTGCCCCTGCTGCTGGCACGGCGCGTGGTACGTGACCGTGAGCGGCACGGGCTGGAAGTCGGTCTTCAGCTCTCCGGCCTCCGCCAGTTCGGCCAGGAACTCGCAGATGTCGTAGGTCTGGCTGCTCACTACCCGCAGGTCGTCGTCCTCGACCCCGAGGATCTCCCTGGCCTCGCGCTTCAGCATCAGACCGCAGCTGGTCGAGGTGGCCACGATGGTGTAGCCCGCCCTGGCGTAGGGGGCCAGGCCGGCCACCAGCCGCCGGACGTAGCTGCGCGCGGGGTCGAAGATCCCGTTGGACTGCAGCGGCAGGCCGCAGCACTCCTGCCGCGGCAAGACGACCCGGCAGCCGTTGTGCGCCAGCACCGCGACGGTCTTGCGGCCCAGTTCGGGTTCGAAGTAGTTCGTGCTGCAGCCGTGGAAGTACGCGACCCGCCGCGTCCCGGTGGTGGCGGGCGGCGGCTGCTTGCGCGCCCAGCTCCGGAAGGTACGGCCCGCGAACCTGGGTACCGGCGCCTGCCGGTGAATGCCCACGGTCTTCTCGGCCACCAGCCGCGCGAGGCGGTTGGCCAGCACGAGGTTGGCCAGCGGAGCGACGGGCGTGCCGAGCTTGCCCTGCAGCGGCGGCCGGGCGATCAGCTGGTCGCGTAGCGGTATGCCGTGCTGCTGCTTCATGACCGCCCGCGCCCGGGAGTTGATTTCCGCGACGTGGACGCCCTGCGGGCAGGCCAGCGTGCAGATGCCGCACGATGAGCAGTAGTCGAGCGAGGCGTCGACCGAAGGCCCGGCGCCGCGCAGCCGCTCGGCCTGCGGGCCCTCGTACTTTGGCCCGGGGAACAGCGGGGTGACGGCCGCCACCGGGCACGCCGTCTCGCAGATCGTGCACTTGACGCAGTGATCGAGCGAGCCGCGGATCAAGTCGAATTCCTGCTCCGCCGTCATCCGGCCTCCTTCAGGATCGCATCGGCGGCCAGGTAGCCGGTGGACAGGCTGATGCCGTCTCCGGATTTCTCCCGCCATGGCC
>Ga0187783_10004327_pt1 | contig 10517 bp, 5 predicted proteins | sample 1015_SJ02_MP02_2_FD_132471 | JGI IMG/M metagenome (GOLD analysis project Ga0187783, IMG submission 132471) | Tropical peat soil microbial communities from peatlands in Department of Meta, Colombia - 1015_SJ02_MP02_20_MG | ecosystem: Environmental > Terrestrial > Soil > Wetlands > Peat | place...
ATCGGGATCAGGTACCGGTCGGTTGCCGCGTTGAGCACCCTGCGGGCTTCATGGATGTGCTCGGCGTTATCTCGGAGCGCGGCGGCTGTCTCCCGCGACTGGCTGACTCGGGTGGGCGATCCCTCGGAACCCCCCGCAATGGCAGCGGCGCGGCGCGCGGCGAGCCGGTACCAGCTGGCACCGAACCACTCGAACAGCTCAGGCGGCGCGAGGTTGCCCGACGGCGGGGCCGCGAGGCCCGTCGTCCTGGCCAGCCGGTCGGGGTCCAGCCGGCCCGCCAGAGCCCGCTCGAGCGCGGCCGGAAACACCCCCGCCAGGAAGAGCGCCAGGTCGGCCAGGCGTCGCCAGACCCGCGGGCGTTCTGGCTCCGGCAGGGCGTCGAGGAGGCTCGCCAGCCTGCTCAGGTCGAGGTCGTTCCAGCGTCGGCGGCGCAGCCCGCTCGGGGTCTGGGTAATGACGACGCCGCTGGAGGACCGCGCGAACGAGGCCAGCAGCTCGGCCAGGAACAGCCGGTGCAGCGGCTCAGCCAGGTAGGCGGTGAGCTGCGGACCGTCGAACACTGGCACCCGCAGCCGAGCTGTGGTTCGCTCGGGCACGTAGCCCGTGCCCGTCAAGTCCGTCGCGATCCGGTGGATCGCTGCGGCAAAGACCAGGAACGGCGAGATCAGCGTGTATCGCTGCGGGTCGCGAGCCGACGCTAGGTTCAGCAGGCCGGAGGAAACGGCTGGCCGATCCAGCACATCGAGGAGCAGCGCCGGCGCGCCGCGCAGCGCGCGGATGCGGGCATCGGCCTCCGCCGCGGAGATCTCGTCGGCGTGCACCAGCGCCTGCAGGTCGAAGTCGGTGAGGTGGCCGAGGTACGCCGTGCCGACCCGGTCGAGATCGTCCATAGTGCCATTGTCCGCGAAGAACCGCTGTTGGCCAGCCCAGCCTTGACCCGTCACCCGCACAGGTCGGTCAGCGAGGCGATGCGCGGCCCGGCCCAGTCGGCCTCGGCTTCCTGCCGGCGAACGCGAGGCCGCACCCAGTCCGGGCCAGCCAGCAGCACCGCGCGCATGCCGACCGCGCTGGCGCCGGTGAGTTCCCGGCCGCCGCCGTCACCGACGTAGAGGCATCGCGGCGGGTCGGCCGGCAGCCGTGCCGCCACCGCATGAAAAAGTCGCGGATCCGGCTTGCGGGTTCTCTCGACGCACGAGAACACAGCGGCGTCTACCACGCGCGACAGCGGCAGCGTGGACCATGCATCCGGCAGCTCGGACGTGCAGTCCGACAGCAGGCCGATCTTGAGGCCGTGCTCGCGCAGCTGCCCGATGACCCCCAGGGCCTCCGGCCGGAGCGCGAACATCGCCTCCTGACGCTCCCGGCGGACTCGGCTGGCCTCGTTGAGTTGGTCGTCGGTGAGCACCACGCCGAGCCGGTCGGCCAGCGCCAGCATGGTCTGCCGGACGGTGCCGAGAGCGCCGGTGATGCGATCAGGGAAGGATTCGTCGAGCACGGCCACCAGCGCCGCTGGGGACACGCCGAACGCCGCCGCTAGGCTGGCCGCGTTGCTCGCCCAGGCCTCATCCGGGCTGACCGGCGTGAGCGTGCCATAGAAGTCGAACACCACGGCGGTCATGCCGTCAGCCAGCGTGGTCACTTAGCCCATTCTGGGCTACCGGGCAGGGCTTCCGGAATCCCCTGGGATGGACTTACCGTAAAGGTCCTATCCACCCGGGGAGGGGCGAAGCAGACATGGGCCGCCGATCGTCGCCGCCACGCAGCCCGACCGACCTGGTGACCGCGGCGATGAGCCGGAGCCTCCGGCTCGGATCGAGGCGATACGCGATCACCATCGACCGCGCGATTCCGGTGCCGATGCGCGACGGCACGATCCTGCTCGCCGATCACTACGCGCCGGTCACTGCCGAGCGGCGTCCGGCCGTGCTCATACGCTGCCCCTACGGCCGGGGTCCGCAGTTCGCTGTCAGCGCATGGCCGCTCGCCGAGCGCGGCTATCACGTGCTGCTGCAGAGCGCGCGGGGCACGTTCGGCTCCGGCGGGCGATTCATGCCTGCCGTGGACGAGGCGGCCGACGGGCAGGACACCGTGGCGTGGCTGCGGGACCAGCCTTGGTTCGGCGGCAGGCTGGCGCTGGTCGGAGCGAGCTACCTGGCGTTCACGGCCTGGGCGCTGGCTGCGGACCCGCCGCCGGAGCTCACCGCGATGGCGCTGTACATCAGCCCGCACGACCTGGCCGATGCCGGATTCGGCCGCGGTCCATTTGAGCTCTACAACCTGCTCAGCTGGAGCGATCTGATGGCTAGCCAGGAGCGCATTGGCGCAGCCCGGATGCTGTGGCGCACCGTGACCGCTGAGCGCCGGCTCGGCGCGGCGATGAGCAGGCTCCCGGTCAGCGCCACCGGCGCGCATCTCGACGGCGACGCGCCGTGGTACCAGGAGTGGCTCGCGCACCCCGACCGCGGCGACCCGTACTGGGACCCCTACCGCGCCGGGGGCGCCCTCGACCGCGTTACGGTACCGACGCTGCTGGTCAGCGGATTCCACGATTTCTTCATCGAGCAGACCGTGCAGCAGTACCGAGCGCTTCGCGCGCGCGGCGTACCGACTCGCCTGACTATCGGCCCGTGGTCGCATCTGAGCCTGGACGTCGGCGTCGCCATGCGCGAGACAATCGCCTGGCTGGACGCTTACGCAGACGGCGCTGCCACGGCACAGCCGCCGCGGCACTGGCCCGTACGGGTCTGGATCTCCGGCGACGAGCTATGGCGTGAGCTGCCGGACTGGCCGCCCGCAGACACGTCACCGCTGACCTGGTACCTGCGGGCGGATCGCAGCCTGGCTGATGGGCCGGCCGACGACGAGGCTGGCGGCGACCCAGCCGCCTCGACGCTGCGCTACGACCCGGCTGACCCGACGCCCGCGGTCGGCGGCCGGATGATGTCGGTGCGAAACAGCGGGAGCCAGGACAACGCCGCGATCGAGGCGCGCGCCGACGTGCTGACGTTCAGCACCGCCCCGCTCGCCGATCCGGTCGAGGTGGCCGGCGTGCCGGTGGCCGATCTGTACCTGAGCTCGGACAACCAGTACTGCGACGTGTTCATCCGGCTGTGCGACGTCGACGAGCGAGGCCGGTCGCGCAACCTGACCGATCAGATCCTGCGGTGCTCGCCCGCCGAGGTAGTGCCCGGCGAGATCCGCCGCATCAGTCTCGCGTTGACCGACATCTCGCACGTGTTCCGGGCCGGGCACCGGATCCGGCTGCAGGTCGCCGGCGGCGCTCACCCGCGATACGCGAGAAATCTCGGCACCGACGCGGATCCGGTGCGCGGTACCCGCACCGCGCCGGTGACACATCAGATTCAGCACAGTGCGCGGCATCCGTCCGCGCTGATCCTGCCGGTCGCGCCTCAGCCAGCGAACGCACCGGGCCGGTAGGCCCGCAGAAAGGCGGCCGCGCCGCTTGTGGCCATCCGCATGACCTCCTCTTCGGGCGGCATGAACGCGCCGTAGAGAGACCGGTTGTTGACCCGGCCCATGGTGAGGGCGATCAGGTGATTGGCGGCGTCCTCCGGGTCAGGTACGTCGAGGAGTCCGCGAGCGGTCAGCTTGGCCAGCCGCTCGGCGAGGGCAGCGGTGATGCCACGCGGCCGCAACTGCTCGGCCCGCAGCTCCGGGAAGTGCGGGGCCTCGGTCATCATCAGCCGGATCAGTGACCGCCGCTCCGGCGACATGCTCGAAAGCAGCGCCAGCTCCCGGGCGAATTCGGTTATGCCTCGCGCCACGTCCGCTTCATCTGCCAGGTCGGACAGGTTGTACTCCATCATCGCGCTGACCGCCTCGATGAGCGCGGTGTAGGTCTCGCGCACGAGGGACAGGAACAGGGTTTTCTTGTCCCCGTAATGGTTGTAGATGGTGCGCTTGGACACCCCCGCCTCGTCGGCGATCGCGTCCACGCTGGTCCGCGCGAAGCCATCACGCTCGAACAGCCGCAGTGCCGCCGCCATGATCGCGGCGCGCTTCTGCTCCGAGCCGCCGCTCGGCCGGCCAGGTCCCGACCGGGCCAGAAGCTCCGGCTGGCTCATCACGTGCCGCCCTTCGCTCGTCTCCGCGCTGTCTGCCCGTACCGTGCTGTCTACACTCTACAGTGCAAAAAGTTGCACTGTCCGGTTTACAAATCTTCACTGCACTGTGTAGTGTAAAAACATGACCGAGAACTCCCAGGCACCGTCCGGTGCCGGAGCCGCCGCCGCCAGCCCGGCGCCGGCCCCAGCTCCCGCCACGGCCAGCAATGGCACGGCAAGCCGCGCGCGCGGGGCCGACAAGCTGGATCCGGCACTGGTGCGGCTGGTGATCATCCTGATCATCGGCATCGTCCCGTCGCTGCTCGACACCACGATCGTCAACGTCGCCATCGCCTCCGTTGGCCGCGACCTGCACGCGACGGTGTCGCAGATCCAGTGGGTCATCACCGGATACCTGCTGTCGTTCGGGATGGTGATCCCGCTGAGCGGATGGGCGCTGAGCCGATTCGGCGGCCGGACCGTCTGGATCGCCAGTCTCACTGTCTTTCTCGTCGGCTCGTTGGCGTCCGGCGCGGCCTGGAACATTCCCAGCCTCATCGGCTTCCGGGTGCTGCAGGGCGCGGGCGGCGGCCTGATGCTGCCACTGCTCACCACGCTCCTCATGCAGGCGGCGGGGCCGAACCGGCTCGGCAGGCTGATGGCGACGGTCAGCCTGCCGGTGGCGGTGGTCCCCATCTTCGGGCCACTCATCAGCGGCCTGATCGTCAGCAACGCGAGCTGGCGGTGGATCTTCTTCGTGAACGCGCCGATCTGCATCACGGGGCTCGTGCTTGCCTGGCGCAGTCTGCCGCACGATCGCCCGGACGCCCGTCCGGGCTCGGACCCGGCCGTAGGCCAGGCCGCGGCGGTGCGACAGCCGCTGGACGTCGCCGGGCTGCTCCTGCTGTGCCCGGCACTCGCCGGACTGCTGTACGGCCTCGCGCAGGTGAGCAGCGCCGCCGGGTTCGCGCACCCGACCGTGATCGTCCCGATCGCGGCGGGCATCGTGTTGCTCGTCGGCTTCGCCGTGCACGCGCTGCGAAAGCCCGGTCTGGCACTCGTCGACCTACGCCTGTTCCGCTCGCGCGCATTCGCCAGCGCCAGCGGCCTGATGTTCCTGGCCGGCCTGTCGATCTATGGCGCGATGCTGCTGCTGCCGCTCTACTTCCAGGAGGCGCGCGGTTACAGCGCGCTGATGGCCGGGCTGCTGCTCGTCCCGCAGGGAGTCGGCAGCATCCTGCCCCGGACGGTCGTCGGCAAGCTCACCGACCGGATCGGGCCGCGGCCGGTGTCACTGGCCGGCATCGTCCTCGCGGGCATCGGCACCGTGCCGTTCGCCCTCGCGACCGCGCACACCAGCGCGTACTGGCTCGCCGCGGCGCTGGTGGTCCGCGGCGCCGGCCTTGGCGCAGCCACGATCGCGCTGATGGCGGGGGCTTTCCAGGACCTGTCTCGCGCTGAGCTGCCGCACGCCAGCAGCGCAACCAGGATCGCCCAGCAGGTCGGCGGGGCCTTTGGCGCGGCGGTACTGGTGGTCATCCTGGCCAGTCAGCGGGCGGCGCACGTGGCCGCCGGGCCCGCCGCGGTGGCGATTGCGTTCGGACACACGTTCTGGTGGTGCGTCGGGTTTACCGCGCTCGCGGTCATCCCTGCACTCGGGCTGCCAGGTCGCCCCTCAGCACCACGCCAGGCCGACCGCGCCGCGCTGCGCAGCGAGGCCGAGCCCGCCAACGTGCGCTGATACGGCCCGATTGCGCCTCGATAACTATCCGGGTCCAAGGCCACGGCGCGCCTGACATCCGCCTTAGAGTGACCGAAATGGGACAGGCTGGAGGTTGCTGACCGGTTCGCGGCTCCCACTCATCTCCTCGTCCCGCTGCCGGGGAAAGACCGCATGAGGCGTACGCAGAGCGTGCGCGCAGCGTTCCTGCTGCGCCGGATGCGCGCCAGCCGACTGCTGGTTGGCTGCGTGCTGCTGGCGACGCTGGTCACCTCGACGCTGCTTGTCGGGCTCGCGGACTTCTCCGCGGTATTCCTGAATCAGGCCGCAGAGCAGCAGGTCGCATCGTCAGGCGAGCTCGCCGTGCAAGTCAACTCGACCGCCAACGCTGCCCAGGCCGGCCCCGCGAACAGAATCGTCACCTCCTCGCTGCGGTCCGCCTTCGGCGCCCAAGGGCTGGCGATTCAGGCGGCGCTGTGGTCGGATCCGCTGGATCTCCCGACCCCGGCCCGGGCCGGGTCGCAGTCCACTGCCGAAGTCGCCTCGATGGGCGGGATCGGCAGGCGTGTTCGCCTCGTCGCCGGTGCGTGGCCCCGAGCTGGCCAACCCGGCGGGCCGTACGCGGTGGCGGTGCCGATTACGGACGCCGGCAATCTCGGTCTCCGGCCGGGCCAGTCGCTGACTCTGACCGACGCCGACAACGGCAGCCAGGTACAGGTGCAGATCAGCGGTGTCTACCGGATCGAGGATCCGGCTGCCCGGTACTGGGGGCTTGACCTCGTCTCGACCTCAGGCGTGAGCGTGCAGGGCGGCTTTGCTACCTTCGGGCCGCTGCTGACCGCGGCCGGCACGTTCGCGCCAGGTCATCTCCCGGTTGGGCAGCGGTCCTGGCTGGCCACGCCGGTCAGCGCCGAGATCGCGCCGGGCAACATGCCAGCGCTGGCTGGGCGTGTCCACCAAGCCGTCATCCGCCTGGGCCAGGCGCAGGGCTTCGGCGGCATCGTCGCGAGCTCCGGAATGCCGCTGTTGCTGACCCGGACTGCAGCCAGCTATGCGGTCGCCCGTGCGCTGCTGGTGATCGGCGGCCTCGAGTTGCTGCTTGTTGCGAGTGCCGCGCTGGCGCTGACCGCACACCTGCTGGCCAGCGACCGAGAGGCGGAATCCACCCTGATGGCGGCGCGTGGCCTGACCCGGCGACAGATCGGGCTGCTGGGCGTGGCCGAGGCAGCCACGACGGCGATCGTCGCGGCCGCCGCCGGCGTCGTGCTGGGCGGGCTGCTCGCGAGGTTGCTCGCCAGCAGCAGCCTGCACGGGGTTCGGCCGACCGCGGCAATGCTCAGCGTGGCCGGCCTGCGGGCTGACTGGTGGCCAGCGATTATCGTCGTCGCGCTCGCGACGGTCGTGCTCGGGTGGCCGTCCGCCAGCTCGGCTAGCGCGGCCGGACAGCGGGCCCGCAGCGGACGGCCGACCGCCGGTGCGATTGTGAGCCGGGCCAGCGTCGACGGCGCCATCCTCGTGCTGGCTGTCTTGACCGGTTGGCAGCTGCGGGACTATTCCGCGGTCGCGCATGGCGCATCGGGAGCCCTCGGGGTTGACCCAGTCCTCGCCGTGGCGCCCGCGCTGATCCTGGCCGGCATAGCGCTCATCCCGCTGCGGCTGATGCCGACCGCGGCCCGGCTGGCCGACCGGCTCGCCTCCCGCGGCTCCAGGCTGACGACGGCCCTCGCCGCGTGGCAGCTCAGCCGACGGCCGATGCGGCAGGCCGGACCGGCCCTACTGGCGATCCTCGCCATCGGCGCCAGCACGGTTGCGCTGGCAGAGGAGCAGAGCTGGCGCGAGTCGATTCGCGCCCAGGCCGCCACGATCGTTGGCGCCGACGCGCGCGCGGATGTCCCGCCGGCGGCCAGCGGCAGCGTCGCGCTCGCCGCCGTCACTGCGCGGAACGTCCGGGTAGCGATGCCCGTAACCGCATTCAACGGCGGCCTGCCCGGCCAGGTGATCGCGCTGGACGCCGCCAGCGCCGCCCGGGTCGTGCAGCTCAGGCCGGATCAGGCCCCGCTGCCGGCCCGCAGGCTGTGGCGCCTCATCTCGCCGCCGGGCCGGCCGGACGGCCTGCTGGTGCCCGGCCGCGCGATCCGGCTGGCGCTGCAAGCCAGCCTCGGCAGGGCGCCGGCGAGCTGGCAGCTCGGCGTGCTGACGGCAAGCCTGTCCGTGCAGGCAGCAGACGGGGTCGTGTACGCGCTGCCGGCCGGCACGCTGCCGCCCGATGGCGGCGGTCACCTGCTCACCGCCGTCGTCCCGGCCATGGACCGGGTCAGCTACCCGCTCCGCGTCGTCGGCGTGACGCTGGCCTACCAGCTGCCTCCGGTGCCGGCCTATTCCGCGACGCCAAGCGCCCCCGCACCACAGCTCGGGCTCACCATCAGCGGGTTCGCCGCCTCGGCCAGGTCTGCTGGGCCGCTGCCGCGGTTTGCGCCCGGCGCCGCGATCAGCAGCTGGTCCCGCACCGCGGCATCCGCCACCCTGGCGAGCAATGTCAAGGCCAGCGGTGTCGAGCCAGCCATCGGCCGCTGGATCGCATCGGGCGGCGGCAGCGTGACCGCGGTCGTCTCGCCCGGCGATGGGCAGCTCGTGCCGCAGGCGGGACTTCCGCCGGTGCCGATCGATGCCGATATAGCGCTCGCAGCACGGCCCGGCCAGCGCGTGATTCCCGGCATCGCGACCAACTCGTTTGCGAGCGCGAACAGCGCCGGAGTCGGCAGCGAAGTGGTGGTGGCCGTCGGTGAGTATCACGTGCCGGTGCACGTGGTAGCTCAGGTGTCCTCGTTTCCCTTAGTTGGCACCGGCAGCGCGCTGATCATCGATCAGCGCGCCGTGCAGGCCCTACTCGCGGCTGTCTCGGCACCACCGCTGGCGGTGACCAGCTGGTGGCTGACCACGTCGACCGGCGGGCCGCCAGCAGGGGTGCGGGCCGGACCAGGGCTGGCCAGCCTGAGCCAGGTCACGTCCCGGATGCTGGACAACCCGATCGGCGCGGCCCCGCAGCAGATTGCGCTTGCCATCGCGGTCGCGGTGGCAATCCTGGCAACGCTCGGGTTTGCGGTCAGCGTCGCCTCGAGCGTGACCGAGCGGCGGGCGAGCAACGCGCTGCTGGCGGCCCTCGGCGTGTCCCGCCGGACGCGAGCCGCCCAGCTGTGCCTGGAGCAGGTCATCCTGGCCACCCCGGCGGCGGCGGTCGGTCTGCTGGCGGGCGCGGTGATCGCGCGACTGCTCGTGCCCGCGGTGACCCTGACGGCGGCCGCGACCCGGCCGACTCCGCCCGCGCTTGTCTATCTGCCGATGGGCCGGGCGCTCGCGCTGGCGGCCGTAGTTGCCGTCATTCCGGTGCTGGCTGCCGCCGTGACGGTGCTCAGCCGGCCTGACCCGGCCGCCGAGCTACGCGTTACGGGGACGGCATGACCAGCGCACCCGGCGACCCGAACCACGGCAGGCGTCCGCCGGGCTGGCGGATGCTGACCGGGAGCGGCCTGGGCGCCAGCGTTGCCCTTGGGCTCCTTGTCCTGGTCACCGTGTTTGTCGCCGCCGTCCTGCCGAGGGTCAGTGAGGGCCTACGGACGGACGCGCTCCGACAGACGCTGGGTGACCTCCCCGTTGGCGCGGCCACCGTCACGGCGGGCATCGACTACGGCGACTATGCCGGCCCTCGCGCCAGCGACCTGCGTCAGCGGCTGGCTGCCACCCGGCAGCAGCTGTCCCGGTTCCTGACCAGCCAGGGCGTGCCGGTGCGACCCAAGACGGCTTGGGCCGAGCTGAACTCGGGCGCGCTCAGCCTGACCGGAGCCGGGCCGGGGTCCGCCATCGGGACATCCCCGCTGCAGCTGCAGCTCGACTGGAGCGACGCGCTGATGCGCTATGCCAGGCTAACCATGGGCCGCTGGCCCGCCGGGGACACCCGGCGGGCGGGGACCACGACCTTCCAGGTCGCGCTCACGCCGGCGAGTGCGCGGCTGTTCGCGCTGCACGTCGGCTCCCGGCTCAGCGCCGGGCCGGGCGAGGTTCTCGCGGTCACCGGGATCATCACCCCGGTCGATCCCGGCTCAGCCTTCTGGTCGCAGCTTGCCAGCGCGGCGACACCCGTCCTGATCAGCGCCAACGAGACCAGCTACTGGCTCGGCGGGGCCTTCGTCGGACCGGAGGAGCTACCCGCGGCGGCAAGCGTCAACGAACAGGCGTCGGAGCTGAGCTGGGAGTACCTGCTCAACCTTGGGCATGTTACAGCAGCCCAGGCGCCCAGCCTGGTCAGCACACTCACCGGTGCGGCCAGCCAGAGCGCGGCCCAGCAGACTATCCCTGGCAGCGCCGGCGCCAGCTTCATTGTCAGCTCGGGCGTCACCGGAACGCTGACGTCATTCGTGGCGGGCCAGGCAACAGTCGACGCCGTTTCGTCGCTGCTGTTCGTCAGCCTCGGCGCGGTCGGCTTGGTGGTGCTGCTCATGGGCACTCGGCAGCTCGCGGACCGGCGTCGCGCGGAGTTTGCCACGATGACTGCCCGGGGCGCCACTGGCAAGCAGCTCGGCTGGCTGGTGCTCCGTGGGGAGGCGCTGGTCGTGCTGCCCGCGGCGGCGGTAGGGGTCGGGTTCGCGATGGCAGTGACACCGGGCGGAGCAACGGCGCTGGCCTGGTGGCTCGCGGCGCTGACGACCGGGTGCGCGCTCGCCGCGCCCGCCTTGCTC
>Ga0187783_10004328_pt1 | contig 10514 bp, 5 predicted proteins | sample 1015_SJ02_MP02_2_FD_132471 | JGI IMG/M metagenome (GOLD analysis project Ga0187783, IMG submission 132471) | Tropical peat soil microbial communities from peatlands in Department of Meta, Colombia - 1015_SJ02_MP02_20_MG | ecosystem: Environmental > Terrestrial > Soil > Wetlands > Peat | place...
CACCGGGGCAGCGCCTCCCCGGGACTGGGGGCCGGCGACCTTGCCCGACACACCACGGCTTCTCTTCGCCACGGTGGTCCCGCGAGCGCGCCGGTTGGCGTCGCTGGAGGATCGTTCGGTCGACTTCTGGGCGGCCTTGGGCGCCCTCGGCGCGGCTGGCTTGCTGGCCGTGGGGGTCTTCGTGGCGCGCTGTTTTGGCTTTCGTGCTGTTGCCGGCATGCGGTCGGACACCCGCGCGGGCTAGCCCCCGCTGGGTAGATGGCGCTGTCTCGGTGTCCTATCGGCAGCGCCGGCGCAACAGTTGAGAGCCTGGGATCAGTCTGGCGTGAGCGCGCGGTCAATCCGCGCGAGCGTCTGCTCGCGTCCGAGCAGCGCCACGCTCTCGAAGATCCCGGGCGAGACGGTCGTCCCGCAGATCGCCACGCGCAACGGCTGATAGACCTGGCGTGGCTTGAGCGCGAGCCGTACGACGACCCCTTCGAGGGCATCCGCGACGCTCGCCTGGTCGAAGCTCTGCAGTGCCGCCAGCGCCGCGCGGGCCGCGCGCAGGGTGTCGCGGCCATCGGGGCCCAGCCAGCGCTCGCGGGCGGCGGGATCGTCGACAGGGCCGTCGAGCAGCGTCCCGCTCAGCGGCCAGAAGTCGGCCATCGTGTGGATCTTCTCCTGGCTGATCGCCACCAACCGCTCGATGTCCCGCCGTCCGGTGAACGCTTCCAGGCTGCGCGTGAGCTCGGGCAGCGGCAGGCTGCGGAGGTACACGCCGTTCAGCCACTTCAGCTTGGTCTCGTCGAAGCGCGCCGGGTTGCGGCTGACACGCGCAAGCGTGAAGCGCTCGACAAGCTCGTCGGTCGACAGCACTGTCGCGTCGTCGCCAGAGCCCCAGCCGAGCAGCGCGAGGTAGTTGCGCACGGCCGCCGGGATGTAGCCCGCGTCGCGCAGCTCCTGCACCGACGCCGCGCCGTGGCGCTTTGAGAGCTTCTTGCCGTCGGGGCCGTGCAGCAGGGGCAGGTGCGCATACACCGGCAGCGGCCCGTCGCCGCCGAGCGCGACCGCCCTGGCCGCCTCGAGCACGAGCAGCTGCTTGGGCGTGTTGGAAAGGTGGTCCTCGCCACGCACGACGTGCGTGATGGCAGCGTCGAGGTCGTCGATCGCGACCGCGAAGTTGTAGAGGACCGATCCGTCGGCGCGGGCGATCACGGGCTCGTCGAGATGCACGTTCTCGAAGCTCGTGTCGCCGCGGATCGCGTCGTGCACGACCGTAGCCCCCTCATCGGGCACGTGCAGGCGCACGGCCCCGTGGGACTCTGGCTCGCCGCGAAAGCCGTGGTCGGCGCCGTGGAGCTGCTTGAAGGCGCGCACGTCCTCGGCTGTCGCGTTGGAACGGTAGGCGTGGCCGCTGTCGAGCAGCGCCGCGAGCGCCTGCGCGTGGCGCTCGGCGCGCTCGCTCTGAAAGACAGGTCCCTCGTCCCAGTCGAGCTCCAGCCAACGCAGGGCGTCGAGGATCTGCTCGACGTTCCCGCGCGTGGAGCGCTCGCGGTCGGTGTCCTCGATCCGCAGGACCAGCCGGCCGCCCTCGTGGCGCGCCAGCAACCAGTTGAACAGCGCAGTGCGCGCGCCGCCGATGTGCAGCGTACCCGTCGGCGATGGCGCGAAGCGGACCCTCATAGGATGGCGCGCATGCTATTCGCCCGCTTCGCCGTCCCAGTCCCGCGCCGGCGGACGGCGCAATGCTGATCGGCGCCCACGTCTCGCCCGCGGGCGGGCTGTCCAAGGCAATCGAGCGCGGCGAGCAGCGGGGCTGTCGGGCGATCCAGATCTTCAACCAGTCGCCGCGCACGTGGCGGGCCTCGACCTACCCCGATGAGGACGTCGCGGCCTTTCGCGAGGCGCTACGCGAGAGTTCGATCGATGCCGTCCTGATCCACGCCGTCTACCTGCTCAACTGCGCAAGCGACGACGCGAACGTGCGACGCAAATCGCTCGCGTCACTGACGAACTCGCTGCGCATCGGGCACACGATCGGGGCGAGCGCGGTCGTCCTGCACCCCGGCTCGGCCAAGTCCGGCGACGTGCCCGCCGCGATCGCGCGCGCAGGCGAGACGATGCGCACCGCGCTGGGCGACAGCGAGGGCTGCGGGCTTCACCTGGAGAACACGGCGGGCGCCGGTGGCACGCTCGGGCGCTCGATCGAGGAGCTCGCCCAGCTGCTGGGCGCCGCCGGCGCGGGCCGGCGCCTGGGGGTGTGCCTGGACTCCTGCCACCCGCTGGCCTCGGGCTACGACGTACGCACCGTCGCGGGGATGGCCGGCGTACTGCGTCAGTGCACGCGTGAGCTCGGTCGCGGGCGCGTGCGCTCGCTGCACCTCAACGACTCCGCGACGCCGCTTGGCTCAAACCGCGACCGCCACGCCAACATCGGCGCGGGCGAGCTCGGACAGGCCGGCTGCGCGGCGTTCCTCTCCCCCGCCGCGCTGCAGAAGCTTCCCTGCGTGCTCGAGACGCCCGGGCAGAAACGCTCGGGGGCGTCGCGCGAGGAAGTCGCGCTGGCGATGAGGCTCAACCAGCGCGGGGTCGCCGCGCGCCGACGCGCGTCCGCGCACTGAGCGCCGGCCCGGCCTAGGCGACCGCGAGGTGCGCGGGTGCGACGGCGCGTTCGAGCTCCGCGCGCACCGTCGCGGTGTTCTGCACGCGGTATGCCTCGCCCAGGCGCAGGCGGCTCACGCCCGCGGGCGTGTGCACGTCGAGCAGCACCTCGGCCGGGCCGGGGTAGTCCTCGATCACGTGCTTGATGTCGTCGATCACGCTCGGCGACAGGGTGGACGCGTCAACTTGCAGGTGCACAGGCGCGGTGACCGCGGCGGCCGTGCGCGCTGCGGCCTCGGCGTCGCTGCGGGCCTGATCGATCTCCTGCTCGCTGGGCGCGAAGCGCTCCACCGTCTGCGCCACCACGCAGGTCTTGCCCGCTTCCTTGTGATCGACCCGACCGCGGACGAGCACGATCTCGTCCACCGACAATGCCGCCTCGTGCTCGGCGAGAGCCTTGCCGAACACCAGCACCTCGACGGCGCCTTCGAGGTCATCGAGCGCGGCGAACATCATCGGGTCACCATTGCGCGTGCGGATGCGCTTGGCCTCGACGATGATCCCCCCGACCGTCACCCAGTCCTTGTCGCGGCGCTCGGCGAGCGCGCTCAGCGGACAGTCCACGCGCGCTCGCAGGACGTCGCGCAGCGGCTTGAGCGGGTGGGCCGACACGAACAGGCCGATCGCCTCCTTCTCGGCCGCCAGCAGCTGAGCCTGGTCGAACTCCTCGGGGGGGATCGCGGGGCGGATCGGACGCGCGAGCGCGTCCCCCGGCGAAGCTCCGGCGATCACCGACCCCGTGCCGCCGTCGAGCTCGGTGCCCATCCCGGCGAGGTCGAAGATCGAACCCTGCCCGACGAGCGCGTCCTGCTGGGCCTGCTGTCCGGCGCCCTGGGCCTGCTCGAGCACCGCGAGCATCCCCTTGCGGCTGGCGCCGGTGGAACCGAGCGCGCCGCACTTGATCAGCGCCTCGATCGCCTTCCTGTTCACGGCTCGGCTGTCGACACGCTCGCAGAAGTCCCACAGCGAGGTGAACTCTCCGCCCTCGTGGCGGGCGTGCTTGATCGCCTCGACGGCCTGGTAGCCCACTCCCTTGACCGCGTCGAGACCGAAGCGAATGCTCCCCACTGGACGCTCGGAGCTCGATGGACCGACCGTGAACTCGTGGTCTGAGAGGTTGACGTCGGGCGGCAGGATCTCGATGCCCATCTCCTCGCAGCGCGCCACGAAGAACGGCACCTTGTCCTTGGTCGACATCACCGAGGAGATCAGCGCGGCCATGTACTCGGCGGTGTAGTTGGCCTTCAGCCATGCCGTCCGATAGGCGATCAGCGCATAGCAGGCGGCGTGGGACTTGTTGAACGAGTAGTCGGCCGACTTCTCGTTGGTCTGCCACAGGAACTCGATCACGTCGGGGCGCGTGCCCGACGCGCGACACCCCTCCACGAACTCGCTCTTCAGCGCCGCCATCGCCGCGCGGTTCTTCTTGCCGATCGCCTTGCGCAGGTCGTCGGCCTTGGCGCCGGAGAAGCCCGCGAGCTCCTTGGCGATCTGCATCGCCTGCTCCTGATAGAGGATCACGCCCTTGGAGGACTCGAGGATCGGGCGCAGGCGCTCGTCGGCGTACGTGATCGCCTCGGGCTGATGCTTGTTCTTGGCGTAAACCGGGATCTGGTCGATCGCGCCTGGGCGGTAGAGAGCGTTGAGCGCAACGAGATCGTTGAACTCGTCCGGGCGCACCTTCTTGAGCGCCTCTCGCATTCCCTCGGACTCGAACTGGAACACGCCCGTCGACTCGCCGCGCGCGAGCATCTGAAACGTCCGCTGGTCGTCGAGGTCGAGCTTGGTCATGTCCAGGCGCGGGGCGGGCTCGCCGTCTGGACCGGCGTTGCTGCGCTGGATGAGGTCGAGCGCATCCTCGATCACGTCGAGGTTGCGCAGGCCGAGGAAGTCCATCTTCAGCAGGCCGATGTCCTCGATCGGCTTCATCGAGAACTGCGTCACCGTGCGAAAGGCGCGCTCGCCGTCCCCGCCCGTGCCCGCGTCGGCCAGCTGCAGCGGCACGACATCGGTCAGCGCACCCTCGGCGATCACGACCGCGGCGGCATGGATCGAGGAGTTGCGCACGATGCCCTCGAGCCCCTGAGCCACATCGATGATCTGTCGCGCCTCGGCCTCGGCGTCATAGGCCTGGCGCAGGGGCTGTCCCTCCCGCAGACAGTCCTCGAACGAGGGGGCGCGGCCCATGATCGGGTCGGGGATCAGCTTGGCCAGGCGGTCCCCGGTCCCGTAGTCGAACCCGAGCACGCGTGCGGCGTCCCGCGTGGCAGCACGCGGAAACATCTTGCCGAACGTGACGATCTGGGCGACCGACTCACGGCCGTACTTGTCGGTCACGTAGCGCATCACCCGCTCACGCCCGCGCACGGAGAAGTCGATGTCGATGTCGGGCATCGACACCCGCTCGGGGTTTAGAAAGCGCTCGAACAGCAGGTCGTAGTGCAGGGGGTCCACGTCGGTTATCGCGAGCGCATAGGCGACGATCGAGCCTGCTGCCGAGCCGCGGCCGGGGCCAACGGCGATCCCGTTCTCCTTGGCAAACTTGACGAAGTCCCACACGATCAGGAAGTAGGCGTTGAAGCCCATGCGGTCGATCACCTCAAGCTCCATCTGTGCGCGCTCGAGCGCCTGCGCCGGTGGTGGATCTCCGTAGCGCAGGCACAGGCCTTCGCGCACGCGCTCACCGAGGAACTCGCGCTCGCCGACGCCCGCGGGCGTCTGAAAGCTTGGGATCAGCTGCTTGCCGAGCTCCATCTGCACCGTGCAGCGCTCGGCGATCTCGAGCGTGCTGGCGATCGCCTCGGGCCACTCCGCGAAGGCTGCGCCCATCTCGGCGCTGTCGCGCAAATAGAACTCGTTGGTCTCGAACGTCATCTTCGGGGCCGCCAGCGTGCTCTTCGTCTGCACGCACAACAGCGCCCGGTGGTGGTCGTAGTCGTCGCGGCGCAGGTAGTGCACGTCGCCGGTCCCCACGAGGCTGCCGCCGAGCTCGCGCGCGATCGCGACGATGCCCTCGTTGCACTTGTCCTGTGCAGCCAGGCCGTTCTTCTGCACCTCGAAGTAGACGTTCTCGGCGCCGAAGATCTGGCGCAGCTGCTCGGCGTGGGCACGCGCCTCGCGGCGGCGGTTGTCCGCCAGCAGCCGGCAGAAGCGCGAAGCCAGGCAGCCGCTGAGGGCGATCACCCCGTCGCTGTGACGGTCGAGCAGCGCGAGGTCGACGGTCGGCTTGCCGCGCTGCAGCCCCTCCAGAAAACCGGCCGACGAGAGCTTTACGAGGTTGCGATAACCGGCGTCGTCGGCAGCCAGCAGCGTGAGGTGGCTGCGCTCGACCTTCCCCGAGCTCTTCGCCGCGGCACGATCCTCTACGAGGTAGATCTCACAGCCGATGATCGGCTTGACGTCGTGCTTGACACACGACTTGTACAGCTCGACCGCGCCGTTCATCACGCCGTGGTCGGTCAGGCCGAGCGCTGGCTGGCCAAACTCGGCCGCGCGCGCCGCGAGCGCCTCGATTTTGCACGCTCCGTCGAGCAACGAGTACTCGGAATGCACGTGCAGGTGCGCACACGTCCCAGGCGGCATCAGAGGCTGATCCTAGGCGGCCGTCGCCGTGCCTGTCGCCTGCGGCGCAGCGCAGCACGCCAGCGCCCGATCAACGACATGCTGTGGTGGTGGGGCTTGCGTGGCTCGACCCGCTCGCCGCCGCCAGTCGCCGTCTCGTCTGCGCGCGCACGCAGGCGCGCCACCGCGGCCGCCAGCGCCTCGGCCATATCCTCGCCGGCGGGCAGCGTCGCCGCGAGCTCCTCGCGCGCTGAGCCCGCCTGGCGCGAAGCGCCGCTCTGCGCGCCCGGCGATGGCGCGGGGGGTTCGCCCGCGTCAGCCGGCGCGGCGGGCCGCACCTCGGCATCGGCCGCGAACGCCGCCGTCAGGCGCGCGAGCAGATCGCGCAGCTCGCCGACGACGCCCTGCATTAGGCGGTGTCCGCGGGCGATGCTCTGCAGCATCCGCTCGGAGCGTTCGCGCGCGCCGCGCTCGGCGTGCAGCTCACGGTCGACGGTCCTCTTGCGGCGCTCGACCTCCGCCAGACGCCCATGGAGATCGCGCTCCACGCGCCGCAGCGCTGCGTGCTCCGTCGCGGCGGCCTGCTCGGCCTCGGCCAGCTCGCGGCGCACGCCGTCGAGCTCGCGCGCGAGCGTCTGGGCCTCGCGCTCGCGGATCGCCAGCAGGCGCCTGACCCGCTGCACCTCGGCGCGGGCGGCGGCTTCGACGTCGCGCAGGCGTTCCTCGGCGTCGGCACGCAGCTGCTGCTCGGCGTACTCGCGCTGCTTGACGTGGCGAAGCTCGCGCTCGCCCGCTGCCTCAGCCGCCCACGCCTCGGACGGGCGCCCCCTCGCGAGCAGCTCTTTCAGACGCTCCCGCTCCTCCTCGGTCTCGCGCAGGCGCCCCTGCAGGCTCACCACGTGCGCCTGCAGCGTCTGCATCGTCGCCTCGGCCGCTTCGGCGCGATGGAGCAGCGCATCCTTGCCCGATTCGGCGGCACGGCGCGCGCGCCGTTCAGCCAGCAGGTCGCCCTCGCCGCGTCGGCCCAGGCCGCCGAAGCCGATTCCCTCCGAGGAACCCCGCCCCGGCTCGCCGCCGGGCGTCTCGCTGTCCTCCGCCACCACGATGGCCCCAAGCTACGCACCACGCCGGACGGCTCATCGGCGGCGGTGCCGGCGTCGCTCAGCCCGCCAGGCGCCTGACGAGCACGAGGCTCGCGACCAGCACCGACAGCGCGCCGGCGGCCCCGAGCAGCGTCGCGCGTCGCGACGGCATGCGGCGTCGGGCCGCCGTGCGCCGCGAGCGGATCTGCTGCCTCACGTACCACTTGGCGCCGTGCCACACGAGACGTCCGACGATCGCATTTCGCCGCGAGCTCACGGCCTCAATGCTACCCGCGCTCGGCGCGGTTACGCAGGCGCCAGGCCATCCGCGACTGCAGCGACCACAGCTCGATGAAGCCGGGCGAGGCCGCCTGGGAGAACAGGCCGCCCGACTGCGCGAACGAAGCAAGGCCCGCGTCGTAGACGGCGTTGGGCGAGGAGCGCGTCACGACGCGTGCCCGGCCCTTGTAGAGCTTGATGCCGATCGTGCCGGTCACCTGCTCGTTGACGCTCTCCATGTAGGCGTCGAGGTCCGCGCGCAGCGGCTCCCACCACAGCCCCGCGTACACGAGGTAGGCCCACTGGCGGTCGAGCTGGGGCTTGAACTGGTTCTGGTGGATGGTGCACACGAGCCGCTCGAGCTCCTGGTGTGCGGGCAGGACGATCGCCGCCGCCGGGACCTCGTAGATGTCGCGCACCTTCAGCCCGACGATCCGGTCCTCGATCTGGTCGACGATCCCCACGCCATGGCGCGCGCCGACCTCCCCGACCGCTTCCAGCAGCGCTACGAGCTCCATGCGCTTGCCGGCGAGCCCTACTGGCAGGCCGCGCTCGAACTCCAGCTCGACCAGCTCGGGGTCGTCGGGTGCCTGCTCGGGCCGCGTCACGAGCTGGAAGAGATCGTCCTCGGGCGCCTGGGCGAGGTCCTCAATCCAGCGCCCCTCAGAGGACCGGCCCCATAGGTTGTCGTCGATCGAGTACGGCGGTGCGGCCTCGCTGCCCTCGCCGGGGTTGGACTTGACCGGGATGCCGTGCTCGCGTGCGTAGGCGATCTCCTCCTCGCGGCCCATTTGCCAGCTGCGCACCGGCGCGATCACCCCCAGCTCGGGGGCGAGCGTGGCGATCGTCGCCTCTATGCGCACCTGGTCGTTTCCCTTGCCCGTGCAGCCGTGGGCGATCGTGTCACAGCCCTCGCTGCGCGCATGCTGCACGGCGAGCTCGGCTATCAGCGGCCTGCCGAGCGCGGTGAACAGCGGGTAGCCCTCGCCGTAGAGGGCGTTGGCTCGGATCGCGCGGCTGACGTACTCGCTTGCGAAGCGCTCGCGCGCGTCGACCACGTGGCTCGCCAGCGCCCCCAGGCGCAGCGCCTTGTCCCTGATCACCTCGTAGTCCTCGCCGGGCTGGCCGAGGTTGACCGTCAGGCACACGACCTCGGCGTCGTAGCGGTCCTGGATCCACTTGAGCATCACGCTCGTGTCCAGGCCGCCCGAGTAGAGCAGCAGCACGCGCCGGACGTGCTCGGGGTCGGCCTCGTAGGAGGCTGTGCGCGGGCTCAGCGCCTGCCGCGGCCGTGCTTGGTCTTCTTGCCCACCTTGTGCTTGGGGGGCTGGTGCAGCGTCACCGCCCGCACCGGCGCGCTCGTCGGGCGCAGGCCGGCGGCGTTGGTGACCACGGCTCGGAGCACCACCAGCTGGCCGTAGGGCAGGCCGCTGAGCGTCGCGCGGTAGGTCGTCGTACCGGCGCTCGTCGACACCGGTGTGGCCGTGACGGTTGCGTTGACCGCCTTCTCGCACACGGGCTGCTTGCCCGTCGTGTGCTTGTGTCCTTTCTTTGCCGGGCACTTCGTCGTGACCTTATAGATCGCCGTGCCCTGAACGGTGAGCGCGACGTTGTAGGGGTCGTGAGCCGCGATGCCGAGCGTGCACGCCTGGTCGTGGCAGCTGAGGGCCGAGATCGAGCCCCGCGGCTGGGTCGCGTCGCTGCCGAGCGTGGGCACGGTCCCGCTGCGCGCGGTCGACACCCCGCCGGCGTTGGCGGCCTGGATGATGCAAACGATCGAGGAGCCGCTGGCGCTCGCCGGGGGTGTGAACACGCTGCTCGAGCCGCTCTGGAACACCTGCGGCGCGGCCGCTTCGCTCTCGAACGTGTAGGTGAACGAGGGTGAGCCCGTCCATCCACCCGGTTCGCAGGTCTCCGGGCTGAACGTCACCTCGGGCGGCCCGGTGGCTTTGATCACGGCGGGCGATGTTTGGCGCGGCGCGATCGGGGGCGCTTCGCTGCCTTCGATGAACGCGCGCACCTCGGGCGCGGCGACGTTGGCGAACGCGGCCGAGTTGCCGGTCGGACAGCCCGAGAGCCCGTAGTCGACCGTGCCGACCTCGACCGCCGGGCTGCCCTCGGTCAGCGGGCCGCCGCTGTCCCCCTGGCAGGGAGATGAGGTCGCGCCGCTGGCGCACAGCGTGACGGCCGATTCAGACCCCACCAGTTCACGACAGGCATCGCTGCCGACTGCCGTCAGGGTGGTCGAGTACAGGCGCCAGTCCGGCTGTGCCGTGGGCGCACCGTTTTGTTTGCCGAACCCGCTCAGGCTGAGGGCGGTGCCCGCCGCGGGCGTCGCCCCGACCGGCACGAGCGAGATCGCTTTCGCCGCGGGGCCGGAGAGGTTGAGTTCTTCGTGCAGCGTTAGCACCGCCACGTCGTCGCGGATCGGCGCGACGCTGTAGTAGGGGTGCGTGCGCACGCTCGCGACGTTCATCGTCTGCGAGCCGAGGGGCACCTGGAGCTTTTCGACCGCTTCGGCGACGTTGGAGACTCCAGCCACGATGACGATGTCGCTCGCCGGGTACTTGGTCGTCGTTCCCTCGTGGGTGACGCAATGAGCGGCGGTGAGCACCTCGTCGGCGCTGAGGATCGACCCGCCGCAAGCGGCCTCGGTGATCTGCCCGCCTTCCGATGCCACGACGAGCACGAACACCTGCCAGGGAAATTGTTCGATCGAGGCTTCCTGCCCGCCGACGATCTGTGGCGTCACCTGCTCGCCGCTGAGCGCGATCCCCGCCGCCAGCGCAAGGCGTTCCTTGGCGCTGGGCGCCGCCACAGCCGGCGCGGCGCGCGCCAGCGCGAGCGCAGCAAGCGCGGCAAGCGCGGCCAGCGCGATGCGCGTGATCGATGTCCCCAGGCGAGCGCTCATACGATCAGACCGCCACATGTATCGGCCGGGCGCGCGCC
>Ga0187783_10004329_pt1 | contig 10514 bp, 9 predicted proteins | sample 1015_SJ02_MP02_2_FD_132471 | JGI IMG/M metagenome (GOLD analysis project Ga0187783, IMG submission 132471) | Tropical peat soil microbial communities from peatlands in Department of Meta, Colombia - 1015_SJ02_MP02_20_MG | ecosystem: Environmental > Terrestrial > Soil > Wetlands > Peat | place...
CCACTACCTGGTGTCGGCGTTCCTGAGCCCGAGGTGGAACCGGCGGACCGACGACTACGGTGGCCCGGTCGCGAACCGGGCCCGGTTCGCGCAGCGCATCCTGCGCGCGGTGCGCACCGCGACCGGCGGCGCGATCGCGGTCACGGCCAAGCTCAACATGACCGACGGCGTGCGGGGCGGCCTGCAGGTCGACGACGCCGTCGCCGTCGCGCGACTGCTGCAGGCCGAGGGTGTGCTCGACGCGCTCGAGCTGACCGCCGGCGGCTCCCGCGCGAACCAGATGTTCATGTTCCGCGGCGACCCGCCGCGCGCCGAGCTGGCCGCCGCCCTGCCCGGCGCCGCCGGCGTGGGCTTCCGGCTGGCGGGCCCCGTGCTGCTACGGCGCTATCCCTACCAGGAGGCATACCTGCTGCCGCTGGCCCGCGAGTTCCGCGCGGCGCTGACCCTGCCGCTCATCCTGCTCGGCGGCATCAGCTCGCTGGCCGCCATCGAGCAGGCCATGGCCGCGGGATTCGACTTCGTCGCCATGGGTCGCGCGCTGCTCCGCGAGAGCGACCTGGTGAGCAGGCTCGCCGCCGGCGACGCCGTGGCGGGCAGCTGCGTCCACTGCAACAAGTGCATCGCGAGCATCTTCACGGGCACCAGGTGCGTGCTGGACCATCCGGCTCCGCTGACCGTGACGTAACGGGACCGCCGTGTGCCGGCCGACGGGCTAGCGCGCGGGCTTGCGCGCTTGGATGAGGAACCGCGGCGCGGTGCTGAGAAACGAGCCCTGCTCGCCGATGTGCGCGTGCATCCGCGCGATCGGCTCGGCGTAACCGGCGACGGTGAAGCCGGGTACGGTCCATGGCACCTTGCGCAGGAAGTAGACCACACCGTGACGGTCGGATGCCTGCTCACCACCAGGTCGAACCGCCCCGACCCGAACGGCAGCCCGGCCGCGTCGGCGGCCTGCACCACCGCGCCGCCACAGGGTGCCAGCGCGCGCCGCGCGAGCACGAGGTTCGGCGGCCAGGACTCGGTCGCCACGATTGTCCGGGGCAAAGCCGGCCCGCGGGCGCGACCCCCGGAAGCAGTGCAGGCGCTCAGCGCGTCGGCGAACACCTCGCCGCCGCCGGTCTGGATGTCCAGCACGGCGTGTGCGCCGCTGAGCCCCTCGGCCAGCAGACCGGGATAACCCCAGGCCGGCCGTTCCTCGGTCGCCCGACCCTCGAGCCAGGAGAAGTCCCAGCCCTCGACCGGCTCCGCGGCGCCTTCGGCGACCAGCTCCTCGAGCGTCCGCGGTCGCGCCACGACGGCCCGGCTCGCGCTCGGCTAGGCCAGGCCGAGCAGGCTGTCCAGCCCGACGGTCAGGCCAGGCGGCAGCCCGGCGATGCCCCGCACGGCGACCAGCACCCCCGGCATGAACGACGCGCGGTCCAGCGAGTCGTGCCGGATCGTCAGCACCTCGCCGTGCCCCCCGAGCAGCACCTCCTGATGCGCCACCAGCCCGGCGAGCCGCACCGAGTGCACGTGCACATCGTCGACGACCGCGCCGCGCGCGCCCTCTGCCGCAGTGGCGGTGGCGTCCGGCATCGGCCCGGCCCCGGCCGCGGCCCTGGCGGCGGAGATCATGGCCGCGGTGCGCCCGGCCGTGCCGGACGGCGCGTCTGCCTTGCCGGCGTGATGCAGCTCGATCACCTCGGCGGACTCGAAGAACGGCGCCGCCACCGCCGCGAAGCGCATCATCAGCACCGCGCCGACGGAGAAGTTCGGCACCACGAGCGCGCGGCCCTCGGGCCGGCCGACGAGCCATCCGGCCACCTCGGCAAGCCTGGCGTCGTCGAAGCCGGACGTGCCGACGACCGTGGCCAGGCCGCGCTCGACGCACCAGCGCAGGTTGTCCATCACCGCGCCGGGATGGGTGAAATCGACGACCACGTCGGCGGCGGTCAGGTCCTCGCGCGCGTCACCGACGTCGACGCCCGCGACGAGCTCGAGGTCGGCCGCGGACTCGACGGTGCTGCACACCTGCGACCCCATGCGCCCCTTGGCGCCCAGGACGGCTACCTTGATCATCGCGCCCCCAGTGTTCTCGTCCGCTAGCCTAACCACCGGACACTGCGAAGCTGCGAGCCGGAGGGTCAAGCGATGACGGCGTGGAACTCGTTCAGCACGGACACGAACAACGGCATCACCTCGGAGGTCATCACCTATCCCGCGGGCGGCGGCGACGAGATTCACGCCTACGTCAGCCAGCCGGCCGGCGGCGGCACTCGGCCGGGCATCGTCGCGGTGCACCACATGCCGGGCTGGGACGAGTACTACCGGGAGTTCTCCGACCGGCTGGCCCGGCACGGCTACACCGTGATCTGCCCCAACCTGTACGAGCGATTCGGGCACGGCTCGCCGGATGACATCGCCGCCAAAGTCCGCACCGAGGGCGGCGTGCCGGACGACACCGCGGTGGCGGACTGCGCCGCGGCGGCCGACTGGCTGCGCGCGCAGCCGACCAGCAACGGCAAGGTCGGCATCATCGGCACCTGCTCGGGCGGCCGGCACGCGCTGCTGGCGGCGTCTCGCACCGACAAGTTCGACGCGGTCGCCGACCTGTGGGGCGGCGGCGTGGTGATGAGCGAGCAAGAACTCAGCCCGGCCCGCCCGGTGTCGCCGCTTGACTACACCGCGGACCTGATGGCGCCGCTGCTCGGGCTGTTCGGCAACGACGACCAGTACCCGACTCCGGCGCTCGTCGACCAGCACGAGGCCGAGCTGAAGCGGCTCGGCAAGGACTACGAGTTCCACCGCTACGACGGCGCCACGCACGGGTTCTTTTACTACCAAACCCCGATGTACCGGCCGGAGGCCGCGATGGACGGCTGGGAGAAGGTCTTCGCGTTCTTCGGCGAGCGCCTCGCCTGACGCCGGGCTCAGCGGCCGTCAGCCGGCGGTGTCGCGCAGGTAGGCCCGGACGATGGCCTCGAAGCCGTCGTCCGGGCCGAGCCCCAGCGCTGCTGCTCTGGTCGTCGCGAACCGCGCCGGCCAGCTGCGCACGATGGCCGCGATCGCCTCGTCCGGCTCCCAGCCGACCAGCGCGCTGACCGCCGGACCGGCGACGCGTTCCAGCGTCCGCACCATCTCGCCCACGGTGACGGTGACCGGCGGCAGGGTGACCGCCGTCGGATCGCCCCACTGCCGCGGCGAGGCCTCCGCCGCGCACAGCAGCCCTTCGACCGCGCGGGCCGGGGAGCTGAGTGCCACCGCGGTGTCGGGCGGCACCGGGGCGTTCGCCCGCAGCCCGGCCAGCGGTTCCCTGACGATGCCGGACAGGAATCCAGACGCCGCCCCGTTCGGCCGTCCGGGGCGCACGCTCACCGTCATCAGGCGCACCGACCTGCCCTGGATGAACCCCTTGCGCGTGTAATCGGCGACGAGTTGCTCGCCGATGAACTTCTGCGTTCCGTAGCTGCTCTGCGGTACCGGCAGGGTCGAGTCGGTGACCACGTCCGGCAGCGGCTGGCGTGCGGTACCACCGAACACCGCGAGCGAGCTGGAGAACACCACGACGGGCGTGCGTCCAGCCTGGCGACAGGCGGCGAGGACGACCTGCGTGCCGGTCACGTTGGCCCGCATGCCGAGGTCGAAGTCACGCTCGCACTCCGCGCTCACCGCCGAAGCGAGGTGAAACACCACGTCGGCGTCGGCGAGTGGGCTGGCACCGGCATCCTCGAGCCCCGTGACCAGATCGCCGTGCCAGACCACGACGCGCGGGTCCCGGCTGAGGAGAACGGGCGGCGCCACCTGGTCGAGCAGCGTCAGCCGGCTCACCCGGCGGCTCGGCGCACCCGCGACCGAAAGCGACCCCCGACGAAGGATCTCGCTGGCCAGCCGCGCGCCGATGAACCCCGCGCCACCCGTGATCACCACGTTCAGCGCCGCGAGGCCGTCCTTGGCAGGCATAACGTCAGCGTAGGCGGTACGTGAGCCCGTACCGCGAGCCCGGGGACCGGCCTGAAGCCTGGCAGCATGGACCCGACATGACTCTCACCGATCGACTACCGGACAGCGCCGAGCCGGACGCCGTGTTCGAGGCGTTCGCAGACTGGGTGGCGGAGCAGGGACTCACCTTGTACCCCCATCAGGAGGAGGCGCTGATCGAGCTCGTGTCGGGAGCGAACGTGATCGTGTCCGCGCCGACCGGGTCCGGCAAGAGCCTCGTGGCGACCGGTGCGCACTTCACCGCGCTGGCCGCGCACGAGCGCACCTTCTACACGGCGCCGGTCAAGGCGCTGGTGTCGGAGAAGTTCTTCGCGCTCTGCGACATCTTCGGCGCTGACGGGGTCGGCATGATGACCGGCGACGGCAGCGTCAACCCGGACGCGATGATCATCTGCTGTACGGCGGAGGTGCTCGCCAACATCGCGCTGCGCGAGGGCGCCGACGCGGATATCGGCCAGGTCGTGATGGACGAGTTTCACTTCTACGCCGACCCCGATCGGGGCTGGGCGTGGCAGGTGCCGCTGATCGAGCTGCCGCACGCGCAGTTCCTGCTGCTGTCCGCGACCCTGGGCGACGTCAGCCGGTTCCAGCGGGATCTGACCCGCCGCACCGGCCGCGCCACGGCGGTCGTCAGCGCGGTGAGTCGGCCCGTTCCCCTGTCCTTCTCGTTCACCCTGACACCGGTGCATGAGACCGTCCAGGACCTGCTCGACACGCGGGACGCGCCGATCTATATCGTGCACTTCACCCAGGCCGCGGCCATCGAGCAGGCGCAGGCGCTGATGAGCGTCAACGTCTGCAGCCGCGCCGAGAAGGACGAGATCGCCGAGCTGATCGGCGGGTTCCGGTTCGCGCCGGGCTTCGGCCGGACGCTGTCCCGGCTGGTTCGGCACGGCGTCGGGGTGCACCACGCGGGCATGCTGCCGAAGTACCGGCGGCTGGTCGAGACGCTGGCCCAGGCCGGGCTGCTCAAGGTCATCTGCGGCACCGACACCCTCGGCGTCGGCATCAACGTGCCGATCCGGACCGTGCTGTTCACCGCGCTGTCGAAGTTCGACGGGACCCGGAACCGGCTGCTCCAGGCCCGCGAGTTCCACCAGATCGCGGGCCGGGCCGGGCGGGCCGGGTTCGACACGCTCGGCCGGGTCGTCGTGCAGGCACCCGAGCACGTGATCGAGAACGAGCGGGCGCTCGCCAAAGCCGGGGACGACCCGCGTAAGCGCCGCCGGGTGGTGCGCAAGAAGCCGCCGCCTGGCATGGTGTCCTGGGGGCGCCCGACGTTCGAGCGGCTCGTCGCGGCCGAGCCCGAGCCGCTCCGGTCCAGTTTCGCGGTCAGCCACGCGATGCTGCTGAACGTGATCAGCCGGCCGGGTAACGCGTACGCGGCCATGAAGCACCTCATCACCGACAGCGACGAGGACCGGCCGGCCCAGCGCCGGCACATCCACCGCGCGATCGCGATCTACCGCGCGCTGCTGGCCGGCGGCGTGGTCGAGCGGCTCGAGGTACCCGACGCCGACGGCCGCTGCGCCCGGCTCACCGTGGACCTCCAGGCGGACTTCGCGCTCAACCAGCCGCTCTCGCCACTGGCGCTCGCCGCGATCGACCTGCTGGACCGCGAGTCCCCGCTGTACGCGCTCGACGTGCTCTCGGTGATCGAGTCGACGCTGGACGACCCCCGGCCGGTGCTGGGCGCGCAGCTGTTCCGGGCGCGCGGCGAGGCGGTGGCCGCGATGAAGGCCGAGGGCGTCGAGTATGAGGAGCGGATGGACCTGCTGGAGTCGGTGACGTATCCGATGCCGCTCTCCGATCTGCTGCAGGCGGCCTACGAGATGTACGCGCGCGGCCACCCGTGGGTGCGCGACCACGAGCTGTCGCCGAAATCGGTGGCCCGCGACATGCACGAGCGGGCGATGACGTTCGCCGAGTACGTCAGCTTCTACGGTCTCGCCCGGTCCGAGGGGCTGGTGCTGCGCTACCTCGCTGATGCCTACAAGGCGCTGCGGCAGACCGTGCCGGAGGAGGCGAGGACCGAGGAGCTGACCGACGTCACCGAGTGGCTCGGCGAACTGGTCCGGCAGACCGACCACAGCCTCATCGACGAGTGGGAGAAGCTGCGGAACCCGGTCGAGGAGGCCGAGCACCTCGCGGCGGACCGGCCGCCCGCGCTGACGGCCAGCACCCGGGCGTTCCGCGTGCTGGTGCGCAACGCGCTGTTCCGCCGGGTGGAGCTGGCCGCGCTGCGGCGTCATGAGGAGCTGGGCGCGCTCGACGCGGACGCCGGGTGGGACGCCGCGGCGTGGGCGGCGGCCCTCGACGGGTACTTCGCGGCGCACGATTCGATCGGGACCGGGGCGGACGCGCGCGGCCCGGCCATGCTCATCATCGACCAGCTGCCCGGCTTCTGGTCCGTGCGGCAGATCTTCGACGACCCGGCCGGGGATCACGACTGGGGCTTCTCCGCCACCGTGGACCTGGCCGCCTCGGACGAGGCCGGGACCGCGGTCATCACGGTGACCAGCGTGGGTCAGCTCTAACCGATGCCGCCGCGTCGTCCCCTGAGTCGTCCCCTGACAGGCGCAGGTGAGCCGCCTCCGGCAGGCCGCTGCTTGCCGGTTGACGGGCCGTTCGGCCCTGGTGTCGGGTCGATCACTGGCGTCGACTGGATGTGACCTGACCCGAGCGGGAAGGAACGCGAGATGGCACACGACTGGATCGAGCGCGAGGTCGTCATCGACGCGTCGCGCGAGCGGGTGTGGGCGGTACTGACCGAGGCCGGGCACGTGGCCCGCTGGTTTGGTGACGCCGCCGAGATTGACCGCCGACCCGGTGGCAAGGCCAGGTTCGGCTGGGCCGGGGATGGCGTGTTCGAGGCCATCGTTGAGCGGGTGGAGCCGCCGAGCGCGTTTTCGTTCCGCTGGGCCAGGGATCCTGACGTGCAGCCGGGCGAGGGAACGGCCACGCTGGTGGAATTCACGCTGACCGAGGTCCCGCTGGGAACGCTGCTCAGGGTGGTCGAGACAGGGTTCGCGGAACTGCAGGTCAGCGACGCCGAGCAGGTCAAGGCGGCCGAGGAGAACGCCCTGGGCTGGACCGAGGAGCTGGCCGAGCTCAAGGACTACGCCGAACGCGCGGTGACGTGACGGCGGTTGCTGCTCGCGACGCTGGTCGAGGGCGACCCGGCCAGGGTCGCCGACGGCGGCCGGGCTGGCGCAGCAGCGGGCAGACCGGCTCAGGTAACCTGGCCCAGATCCGCCGACGGAGGGTGAGCCAGCAGATTATGGACAACACGTCTGCCGCGCCGGACCTGACGGCGACTCCCGACACCGCCGGCCCGCCCCTGCCGGGTCCGCTTGCGGGCCTGCTGGTCGCCGACTTCTCCCGGGTACTCGCGGGACCCTACTGTACCCAGATCCTCGGCGACCTCGGCGCCGAGGTCATCAAGGTCGAGAGCCCTGGCGGCGATGACACGCGGCACTGGGTGCCGCCGGTGCGCAGCGGGATCTCGACGTATTACCTGTCGGTGAACCGGAACAAGCGATCCGTGCTGCTCAACCTCAAGGACGAGGCAGACCGGGCGCTCGCGGCCGAGCTCGCCAGGCGCGCCGACATCATGATTGAGAACTTCAAGCCGGGCGGGCTGCGGCAGTTCGGGCTCGACTACGACACCGTGCGCACGGCCAACCCGGCCGTCATCTACGCGTCGATCACCGGCTTCGGTGCCGGCGGGGGCGCGCACCTGCCGGGCTATGACCTGATCGTCGAGGCCATGTCGGGGATGATGAGCCTGCAGGGCGACGCCGACGGGCCGCCCTACCGGGCCGGCATCGCCGTGTTCGACGTGATGTCGGGCCTGCAGACGGCCATCGGCGTGCTGGCCGCGCTCGACCATCGCCGCCGCACCGGCGAGGGCCAGCGCGTCGAGGTCAGCCTCATGTCCGCGGCGCTCGCGGGCATGGTCAACCAGACGGGCGCGTTCGTGTCGGCCGGCGTGGTGCCGCACCGGATGGGCAACTCACACCCGAGCCTGTTCCCGTACGAGCCGCTGCCGACCGGGGACGGCGACCTGGTCATCGCCGCCGGGAACGACACGCAGTTCCGCAACCTGTGCGGGGTGCTCGGTGCGCCCGAGCTGGCCGCCGACGAGCGGTTCGCCGCCAACTCCGGCCGCACGGCGAACCGCGACGAACTGCGGCCGCTGCTGGTCGAGCGGCTCAAGGAGCGCCCGGCGAGCGAGTGGTTCGACCTGCTCATCGCCGTCGGCGTGCCGTGTGGCCCCATCAACAGCGTGGCCGGCGGGGTGGAGTTCGCCGAGCGCATCGGGCTGGACCCGATCGTGCAGGCGGGCAGCGGCGAAACGGCGGTGCCAGGCATCCGCAACCCGCTGACCTTCTCGGCCACCCGGCCGCGCTACGACCTGCCTCCGCCCGCGCTGGACGAGCACGGCGAGCAGGTCCGGGCCTGGCTGGCCGACCCGAGCGCCGCGTTGCCGCCGGCCGGGTGCTAGCTCGGCCGGGCCGGCTCCCCGCCGTGCTCGGCGTGCCCGGCGAGCTCCGCGATACGCAGCAGCCGCGCCGCCTCGGCCGGCCGCGTGTTGATATCGGCGATCCGCGCCCGGGCCGCGCTGGCCAGGTGCGGCCACGGGCTGTCGCGCACCGCAGCCGCGAAGCGGCGGCAGTACGCCATCCGGAGCCACCGGATGACCGGCCGGAGCCACACCGGGATCAGGTCGGTGTCCGCGGTCGCCAGGATCACGTAGGCCATCGCCACGTCCACGCCCGGTGCCCCGGCCCGCGCTCCGACCCAGTCGATGACGACCGGGCCCCGCCTCGTGAGCATGACGTTGGCCGGATGCAGGTCCAGGTGCAGCACCGCGGTGCCGGCGCCGAGCGCGGTGCCGTCCCGCCCCGCGGCGGCGGGCAGGCCGGCCGGCGCGGTGATCTGGTGCAGCCGGTCGTGCAGGTCTGCCAGCGTGCGCGCGTGCCGCGGGATCAGCCAGGGTCGCCGGCCGAGCTCGGCCAGCATGTCCGGTCCGTCTAGCCGCTCCAGCACCAGGTCCCGACCGTCGGCGTCGTACACCTCCGGCACCGGATAGCCCGCCGTGGCCAGGTACCGCATCAGCTCGGCCTCGACGGTCGCGTCGATGGGGATGCGGTACCGGCGCAGCACCCGGTCGCGGCCGAGGTCGAACACGTCGGCGGTCCGGCCCGTGCCGAGCAGCGGACCAGGTGCCCCGGCTGACGACATGACCGAACCGTAGTGCAGAACGGCGGGCGCCAGCGAGCCGGCCGGTTGTTCCTTCGGCGAGCACCGCCGCCCGGTCTGCCCGACGTTCCCTCCTGGATTGCCGATTGAGTGCGGACTGGACCGGTATTGTCGGGATCATGCCGTTACCGCAGCTGGTCGACTACGACACGTTATTGTTCGCACCGGCACTCGTCGTGTGCGGCCGGGCGGTGCGGCCGGTGGTGGACGAGCTGCTCGCGGTGGCGAACGACCCGGATCGGCTGCACGGTGTCGATCCCACCCTGGTCCGGGTTCGCGCCGCCGACCTGCTGTCCCTGGAGCATGACCCGGCGCTGCTGCCCGACGCGGTCGAGATCCTCCGCGAGGCCGTGGCGCTTGCGCTTCCCGGCGAGCTGGGAATCGCCACGGATGCGCTCGCCAAGACCCTCGCCGAGCAGGGCGACTTCGCGGCGCTTGACGCGTTAATGCAACCGCTGCTCCGTCAGCCCCCGAGCCTGAGCTGGGCCCCCACGCTCACGGGCATCAGCGCCGTCGCGACGATCTTTGGCTACGGGAAGCAGGCGGGCGGCTGGCTCGACGAGGCGCTCGCCGGGCCTGGCGGGACCGACCGCACCGCCCGGCGCGTGTTAGCGGATGCCAAGAAGCGACTGCTCAAGATCCGCGCCACGATGACCGCGGATGGCTGTGACCCGGACGACCCGGCGGCGGCGCGGACGCGGTGGGGCACCCGGCCCGAGGCGGCCGCGACCGTGAGTTCCTACCCGCCGTGGCCGGCCGGCCCCGACGGGCGGCTGGTGTGGTGGCCAGAGCCGGAGTACGCCCGGCTCATGCGGCAACTGCCCGAGCTGGCGACGATCCTCGGCGAGCCGTGGCGTGGCCACACCCGCCGCGTCCAAGCGGCCATGACCGGCGGTGCCTCGGCCGGGCTGCACTGGCTGGTCGCAGCCGAGTTCAGCCAGTTCGCCCAGTTCCTCGAGTGGTCCCGCGCCGATCCGCTGGCTAGCTCGACGCTGACCGCCTTCGGCGCCCTGGCGACCACCCTGGCGGCTCCGGTGCGGTGGCCACCGAAGGACCGAGCGCTGTGCTGGTGCGGTACCGGCAACAGGTACCGCGACTGCTGCGCCCGGCAAACTGCGGCGGCGTAGCCGAGGCCGCGCGGCGGCCAAGCCGACGCGCCTTCGGTGCAGCTCTGGCTAGCTCGCGAGCGCCGCGGCGAAGGCCTCGTCGTCATCGAAGGGCCCCACGATCGCGAGCGCCATGCGCTGGCCGAGGACCAGCGACGCGACCTC
>Ga0187783_10004330_pt1 | contig 10514 bp, 20 predicted proteins | sample 1015_SJ02_MP02_2_FD_132471 | JGI IMG/M metagenome (GOLD analysis project Ga0187783, IMG submission 132471) | Tropical peat soil microbial communities from peatlands in Department of Meta, Colombia - 1015_SJ02_MP02_20_MG | ecosystem: Environmental > Terrestrial > Soil > Wetlands > Peat | place...
CGATGTTGATGCCCAAACGCGTCAAGCATCGCAAGGTGCAGCGCGGCAGGATGAAAGGCCGGGCGCAGAGCGGGAACAGCTTGCATTTCGGCGAGTACGGCCTCGCCGCGCTCGAGCCGGCGTGGCTGTCGAATCGCCAGCTGGAAGCGGCACGCATCGCGATGACGCGGCACATCAAGCGCGGCGGCAAGGTGTGGATCACTGTGTTTCCAGACAAGTCCTACACCAAGAAACCGGCGGAGACGCGCCAAGGATCCGGCAAAGGCGCGCCCGAGGGCTGGGTCGCGGTCGTGCGTCCGGGGCGCATCGTGTTCGAGCTCTCCGGCGTCGAAGCCATCGTGGCGAAAGAAGCGCTTCGGCTCGCGGCCTTCAAGCTGCCGATCCGGACGAAGGTGATCTCGCGGGAAGGTATCGGTGAAGGCCTTGAAGTCTAGCGACTTGCGCTCGCTGCGCGAGCTGACGACACGCGAGCTCGAAGAGAAGCTCGCAGCCACCAAGGAAGAGCTGTTCAATCTGAAGTTCCAGCTCGTCATGGGGCACCTGGAGGATCACGCCAAAGTCGGCAAGCTGCGGCGATCGATCGCGCAGCTCTTCACGATCCTCGCCGAACGGAGGATCGCAGGGTGAGCGCGCAGGGCAACGGCGTGGCGGCACGCGACGCCAGGCGCACCAAAGTCGGACGCGTGGCGTCGAACAAGATGACGAAGACGATCGTCGTCGTCACCGAGATGCAGCGCGCGCACCCCACCTACGGCAAGACGATGCGCCGCTCGGCGCGCTTCTTGGCGCACGACGAAGAAGCCAAGGCCGGCGTCGGCGACCTCGTGCGCATCATGGAGACGCGTCCGATGTCGGCGCGCAAGCGCTGGCGCCTGGTCGAGATACTGGAGAAGGCGAAGTGATCCAGGCGCAGACGCGGCTCAAGGTGGCCGACAATTCCGGCGCGCGCGAGCTGATGGTGTTCCACGTGTCGGGCGGCTCGCGTCATCCCTACGCCTATATCGGCGACGTCGTCGTGGCGACCGTGAAGAGTGCGATCCCCGGCGCGGCCGTGAAGAAGGGCAACGTCGTGAAAGCCGTCATCGTGCGGCAGAAGAAGAAGCTGCGGCGCACCGACGGCTCGTTCATCAAATTCGACGAGAACGCGGCCGTGCTCATCAACGAGCAGAAGAACCCTCGCGGCACGCGCATCTTCGGCCCGGTCGCACGCGAGCTGCGCGACCGCGACTTCATGAAGATCGTCTCGCTCGCGCCGGAGGTGCTCTGACATGCCGACCAAGATGCGGCTCGCCGCCGGCGACGTGGTGGTCGTCTTGTCGGGCAAGGACAAGGGCAAGCGCGGCAAGATCAAGCTGGTGCGTCACGGCGATCGCGAGGTCGAAGTCGAGGGCGTGGGCGTCGTCAAGCGTCACACGAAGCCGACGCCGAAAGCCAAGGCCGGCATCGTCGATAAAGAGATGCCGATCCCGGTCTCCAAGGTGATGTACGTCTGCCCGAAGTGCAACCGGCCGTCGAAGATCGCGTTCGTCGTGCGCAACGGCGTGCGCGAGCGGCTGTGCCGCCGGTGCAGCGAACCGGCCGACCGTCCGGTGAAGTCGTAAGGAACGCCATGAACAGACTGCGAGAACGATACGAGAAACAGGTCGTACCTGCGCTGCGCAAGCGGTTCGGGTTCGCCAACCCGATGCAGGTGCCGCGCTTGACGAAGATCGTGATCAACATGGGCGTCGGCGAGGCCGTCGCCGAGCCGAAGACCATCGACGGCGCGGTGGCCGATCTCACCGCGATCAGCGGGCAAAAACCCGTGATCACGCGCGCCAAGAAGAGCATCGCGACCTACAAGCTGCGCGAGGGCATGCAGATCGGCGCCAAGGTCACGCTGCGCGGCGACCGTATGTACGCGTTCTTCGACAAACTCGTGAACATCGTGCTGCCGCGCATCCGCGATTTTCGCGGCATGTCGCGCACGTCGCTCGACGGGCGCGGCAACTACGCTCTGGGTCTCAAAGAGCAGATCGTGTTCCCGGAGATCAACTACGACAAGGTCGACAGAGTCCGCGGCATGGACATCGTGATCGTGACGACCGCCCATAGCGACGAGCATGCGGTGGCGTTCATGGAGGAGATGGGGATGCCGCTGCGCCGTGAAGGAGCGGCAGCGTAGGTCTTATGGCAACTACGGCGATCGTCGAGAAATCCAAGCGCAAGCAGAAGTTCAAAGTGCGCAACCACAACCGCTGCAAGGTGTGCGGGCGTCCGCGCGGCTACCTGCGCAAGTATGGGCTGTGCCGCATCTGCTTCCGCGAGCTCGCGCATAAGGGCAACATCCCAGGGGTGACCAAAGCATCATGGTGACGACTGATCCTGTGGCGGACATGCTCACGCGCATCCGCAACGCCAACACCGCTTTTCACGAGCGGGTGGACATCCCGGCATCGCGGCTCAAGAAAGAGATCGCGAAGCTGCTCAAGGCCGAGGGCTTCATCAAGGCCTACGAGTTCGTGCCGGGGCCGCCGCGCGAGGTCATCCGCATCACGCTGAAATACGGCGCGAACCGCGAGCGCGTGATCAACGGCCTGCAGCGTATCAGCAAGCCCGGTTTGCGCATCTACTCGCCGAAAAAAGAGATCCCCAAGTGCATGGGCGGGCTCGGGCTTGTCATCCTCTCGACCTCGCACGGCGTCATGAGCGGCAAGCAGGCCAAGCGCGCCGGCTGCGGCGGCGAAGTCATGGCGTTCGTGTGGTGAGGTCGCGATGAGCAGGATCGGCCGCATGCCCGTCGCCGTGCCGGCGGGCGTCAACGTGAAGATCGCGGAGCGCACGGTGACGGTGAAGGGGCCCAAGGGCGAGCTGCAACTCGAAGTCGCGGCGCCGATCGGCGTCGCGCTCGAGAACGGCTCGGTCTCGGTCACCCGGCCCGACGACGAGAAGCGCAACCGTCAGCTGCACGGCCTCACGCGCACGCTCATCGCCAACATGGTCGACGGCGTGACGAAAGGCTTCTCGCGCAACTTGGAGATCGTCGGCGTCGGCTATCGCGCGCAGATGCAGGGGAAAAAACTCGCGCTGCAATTGGGCTTTTCACACCCGGTGGTCATCGAGCCGCCGGCCGGCATCGCGATCGCCGTCGAAGGCACGAACAAGATCTCGGTGAGCGGCGCGGACAAACAGCAAGTTGGCCAGATCGCGGCGCAGATCCGCGACGTACGGCCGCCGGAGCCGTACAAGGGCAAGGGCATCCGCTACGAGGGCGAGCGAGTGCGGCGGAAGCTGGGCAAAGCCGGCAAGACCGCGGGCGTCGGAGGCAAGAAATGAGCGCGATCAAGAGCCGGAACGCAAGCCGGCTTCGCCGGCACGCGCGGGTGCGGCGCCGCGCGAGCGGCACGCCGCAGCGGCCCCGCCTATCGGTATTCCGCAGCCTGCACCACGTCTACGCGCAGATCGTCGACGACAGCACGGGCAGCACGCTGGTCGCGGCGAGCACCCGCGAGAAAGGCGTCGCCGAAGGCCTCGGATCGAGCTCTTCGCTCGCAGCGGCCGAGAAGGTCGGCAAGACGATCGCCGAGCGCGCGAAGTCGAAGGGCATCGCCGCGGTGGTGTTCGATCGCGGCGGCTACAAATATCACGGCAAGATCAAGGCGCTGGCCGACGCGGCACGCGGCGCCGGATTGGAGTTCTGATCGATGCCTCGCATAACCGATGGATCGGGTCTCGAAGAGCACGTCGTGCGCGTGAACCGCGTCGCGAAGGTCGTCAAAGGCGGCAAGCGCTTCTCGTTCTCGGCACTGGTGGTGGTGGGCGACCGTAAAGGGCGCGTTGGGTACGGCACCGGCAAAGCGCGCGAAGTGCCCGAGGCGATCCGCAAGGGCGTCGAAGCCGCGCGCAAGGCGCTGATCACCGTGCCGATGGTGGAGCGCACCATCCCGCATCCCGTCGAGATCCAGATCGGCGCGTCGAAAGTGGTCATGAAGCCCGCGAGCAAGGGCACCGGCGTGATCGCCGGCGGCGCGATGCGCGCCGTGCTGGAGCTGGCGGGCGTGCACGACATCCTCACCAAGGCGATCGGCACCAACAATCCGATCAACGTGATCGGCGCGACCATCGCGGGGCTGCGCAGCCTGCGCACGGTCGAGACCGTGGCCGCCTCGCGCGGTCTTACGGTCGACGAACTCTTCGGAAGGAACGAGCAACGTGAAGCTGTCGGATCTTAAGCCCGCGCCGGGGTCGAAGACGGCCCGCGTGCGCGTGGGCCGCGGCCACGGCAGCGGTCTGGTGAAGACCGCAGGCAAAGGCGGCAAAGGGCAGACGGCGCGCACGGGCGGCGGCAAGGGACCGAACTTCGAAGGCGGACAGACGCCGTGGTATCGGCGCTTGCCGCAGCGCAAAGGCGTGTCGCAAAAAGCTCGGCCGACGAAGATCTTCCGCACCGAGTATTCCGTGGTGAACCTCGTCGATCTCGCGTCGTGGGATCCGAAGGTCGTCGTCACGCCTGCGTCGCTGCGCGCCGCCGGCCTGGTGAGCAAGATGCGCGACGGCATCAAGATCCTGGGCACCGGCGACGTGCCGCATAAGGGTCTGCGTTTCCAAGGCGTCGCGTTCTCGGGCCCGGCGAAGACGAAGCTCGAAGCGGCGCAAGCCGTCATTGAGGACTGATCCTTCGACATGGTGAACATCGGCCGGAACCTCGCGAACGCGATGATCGTCCCGGAGCTCCGCAACCGGATACTCTTCGTATTCGGCGCGTTCGCCATTTTCGTGGTCGCGGTCTACGTCCAGGTGCCGTTCGTCAACATCGCCGCTTGGCAGCAGATCCTCAATCAGGGTCAGTTCCTCAACTTCATCGGTTTTCTTTCAGGCGGCGCGTTGCAGAACTTCTCCGTCATCGCCATGGGCATCACGCCCTACATCAACGCGAGCATCATCATGCAGCTGCTCACCGTGGTCTTCCCGGAGATCAAGGAGCAGATGCAGCACGGCGGCGAGGAAGGCCGGCGTCGCGTCGGCTTGTGGACGCGCTGGCTGACCGTCGCGCTGGCGCTCGTGCAGGCGACGACGATGACCGTGGCGTTGAACCGCGCCAACGTGTTCGAGACCGGAGCCCTCGACATCCCGGTGTGGATGTATCTCGCGATGGTCGTGCTCACGCTCACCGGCGGCACGATCTGGCTGATGTGGCTCGGCGAGCAGATCACCGACAAGGGCATCGGCAACGGCGTCTCGCTCATCATCTTCGTCGGCATCATCTTGCGGTATCCGCGCTATTTCGAGCAGACCGCGCAGATCACGCAAAAGGGCGGCATCGAGATCTGGAGCCTCGTCATCTTCGCGTTGATCGCCGTGCTGTCGTTGATCTCGATCGTGTTCTTGTATCAGGGCCAGCGGCGCGTGCCGGTGCAATACGCCAAGCGCGTGGTCGGCCGCAAGATCTACGGCGGCCGGAGCACCTACATCCCGCTGCGGCTCAACAACGCCGGCGTCATCTCGATCATCTTCGCCATCTCGCTGCTCATGGCGCCGCAGTGGGTCGCATCGTACGGACGGAGCAGCGCCTGGGGCTGGCTGCAGGCCGTCTCGGCGTTCATCTCGATCAACTTCAACAACACGGGCTTCTGGTACAACGCGACCTACTTCTTGCTGGTGGTCGGCTTCACGTTCTTCTACAGCGAGGTCGTCATCAACATCATGGATATCGGCGACTCGCTGAAGAAGCAGGGCGGCTTCATCCCGGGCATCCGGCCCGGCAAACCGACGACGGATTACCTGCAGAAGATCCTGCATCGCATCACGCTGGTGGCGGCGCTGTACCTCGGCATTCTCGCGATCATGCCGAACATCACGCAGGGCATAACCCACGTCACGACGTTCTACCTCGGCAGCACCTCGCTGCTGATCGTCGTCGGCGTCGCGCTCGACACGCTCAACCAGATCGAGGCGCGTCTGGCGATGCGCGACTATCGCGGGTTCATCAAGCAATGACCGGCATTTCGGAGAAGCGGGTCGTGCTGCTCGGCGCGCCCGGCGCCGGCAAAGGCACGCAGTCGCGTAAGCTGGCCGAGGCCTATCACGTGGCGCACATCGCGACCGGCGACATGTTCCGCTCGGCCGTCGCCGCCGACACGGCGATGGGCAGAGCCGCGAAGAAGTTCATGGACCGCGGCGAGCTCGTGCCGGACAACGTGACGATCGGCGTGGTAGAGGATCGGCTCGCGCAGCCGGATGCCGCGGCAGGATTCATCATGGACGGCTTTCCGCGCACGGCGGCGCAAGCCACGGCGCTCGACGCGCTGCTCGCGAAGATGGGCCGGCGGCTCGATGCCGTGGTCGAGATCTCCGTGCCGCGAGAGACGTTGATCGCTCGACTCACCGGCCGGCGCATCTGTGCGAACTGCCAGACGTCCTACCACTTGCTCACGGCGCCGCCGGCAAAGCCGGCCGTCTGCGACGCGTGCGGTGGCGCGCTCGTCCAGCGCGCCGACGACGCCGAGCCGACGGTCGTGAAGCGGCTCGCGGTCTACGAGCGGCAGACGGCGCCGCTGATCGCCTACTACAAAGGGGCCGGCCTGCTGACGTCAGTGGACGGCACGCAGTCGGTCGACGCGGTGTTCCGTGCCATCGAGCGCGCGATGAGCCCGCACGGCGTGAGGTCGGCGTCATGATCACGTGCAAGTCGCCGCACGAGATCGCCAAGATGCGGGCGAGCGGCCGCGTGACCGCGCAGGCGTTGGCCGTGCTCGTCGACGCCGCGAAGCCGGGCGTGACGACCAAGGCGATCGACGCGATCGCCGAGCGGACGATCCGATCCCAAGGCGGCGAGCCCGCGTTTCTCGGCTATCAGGGTTTCACCGGCTCGGTGTGCCTCTCGGTGAACGACGAGGTCGTCCACGGCATCCCCGGCGGCAAGACGCTGCGCGACGGCGATCTTCTGAAGATCGACATCGGCTCGCTGGTGGACGGCTGGTATTCGGACATGGCCTGCACGGTGCCGGTCGGCACGATTTCCGCCGAGGCCCGCCGGCTGCTCGAGGTCACGGAGGAAGCCTTGCACGAGGGCATCTCGCAGGTGCGGCCCGGGGTGCACGTCTCCGACATCGGGCACGCGGTCCAGGAATATGTGGAGAAAAGAGGCTTTTCCGTCGTCCGCGCGCTCGTCGGACACGGAATCGGGAGCAGGCTTCACGAAGAACCACCGGTTCCCAACTTCGGCCGAAAAGGCACCGGCGTCGTGCTCAAGCCCGGCATGGTCCTCGCGATCGAGCCGATGGTGAACGCCGGCACGTGGGAAGTGCGCACGAAGACCGACGGCTGGACGGTCGTGACGGCGGACGGCCGCCTCTCGGCGCATTTCGAGCACACCGTCGCGGTGCAACCGGATGGATTTGAAGTCTTGACCGTCGCCGGCGAGGCGGCGTCGATCAACCGCTTGCCCGAGCGGTATTCGGGTTCGAAGACAGGAGGATCGCTTGGCGCCAATGAGACGCGGCGGCGGGCGCAGGCCGGCTAAGAAGAAGCAGCCGCGGCCCGAGACGACGCCGTCGCCGAAGGAAGAGGCGATCGAGGTGGAAGGCGTGGTGGTCGAGCCGCTGCCGAACGCGTTCTTCCGCGTCGAGCTGAGCAACGGGCACAAAGTGCTCGCCAGAGTCTCGGGCAAGATCCGCATGAACTTCATCCGCATCTTACCCGGCGACCGCGTGCTCGTCGAACTGTCGCCCTACGATCTGAGCCAAGGCCGGATCACCTACCGCTATAAGTGACCAGAGGATCATGAAAGTCAGACCAAGCGTCAAACGCATCTGCGACAAGTGCAAGATCATCAAGCGCGGCGGCCGCACGCGCGTGATCTGCGACAACCCGAAGCACAAACAGGCCCAGGGGTAGCAAAGGAAGAGCATGGCACGTATTGCGGGCATCGACCTGCCGCGCGAGAAGCGCATCGAGATCGCGCTCACCTACATCTTCGGCATCGGACGGCCGACGGCGAGCAAGCTCTTGGCGACCACGGGCGTGAATCCGGACACCCGCGTCAAGAACTTGACCGACGACGACATCCAGAAGCTGCGCGAGCAGATCGAGAAGAATCTCAAGGTGGAAGGCGACTTGCGCCGTGAGGTGTCCGGCGCGATCAAGCGGCTGATGGACATCGGCTGCTATCGCGGCCTGCGTCATCGTCGCGGGCTGCCGGTGCGCGGCCAGCGCACGAAGACCAACGCGCGCACGCGCAAAGGGCCGAAGAAGACCGTCGCCGGGAAGAAGAAAGCCAAAGGACCGGCGGGCAAATAAGTGAGGAGAGCATAGCGGGCACATGTCAGCAGCACCGAAGAAGGCACGGCCGCGCAAGAAGCGCGAGATCAAGAACGTCGCGCAGGGCGTGGCGCACATCCGCTCGTCGTTCAACAACACGATCGTGACCATCACCGATTCGCAGGGCGGCTCCATCGCGTGGGCCAGCTCGGGCAATATGGGCTTCAAGGGCAGCAAGAAGTCGACGCCGTTCGCGGCGCAGATGGCGGCCGAGAGCGCCGCGCGCAAGTCCATGGAGCACGGCATGCGGCAAGTGGAGGTCTACGTGAAAGGCCCGGGCGCCGGGCGCGAAGCGGCGATCCGTGCGCTGCAGGCCGCCGGCCTGGAGATCGTGCTCATCAAAGACGTCACGCCGATCCCGCACAACGGATGCCGGCCGCCGAAACGGCGCCGCGTCTAGGAGGTCATCGAAGGAACGCATGGCTCGTTATACCGGTCCGGTCTGCCGCATGTGCCGCCGCGAGAGCGCGAGCGGCGCGAAGCCTGGCGAGAAGGTCAAGCTCTTCTTGAAAGGCGAGCGCTGCCTCTCGAAAAAGTGCGCGGTGGAACGCCGCACGGCGGCGCCCGGACAAAAAGCCAACGTCAAGAACCGTCCGAAGGTGTCGGAGTACGGCCGGCAGCTGCGCGAGAAACAGAAGACGCGCCGTATCTACGGCGTGCTCGAGCGGCAGTTCGAGAACTACTACCGCAAGGCGAGCCGTCGCAAGGGTCAGACCGGAGCGGGATTGCTCGCGCTGCTCGAAGGACGGCTCGACAACGTCATCTACCGGCTCAACCTCGCGACCTCTCGGGCGCAAGCGCGCCAGCTCGTGCGGCACCGGCATTTCCTCCTCAACGGCAGGCGCGTCAACGTGCCGTCGATGCAGGTCCGCCCCGGCGACGAGGTCGCGGTGGTGGAGACCAGCCGCAAGACGCCGCTGTTCACGTGGCTGCTCGAATACGCCAAGGGCCGCCGCGTGCCCACGTGGCTGGAATACAACGATCAAGACGTCAAGGCGAAAGTGCTGCAGCTGCCGGCTCGCGCCGACATCGACACGAACGTGGAAGAACAGCTCATCGTCGAATACTACTCGCGATAACAAGCGGGTGACCGCAGGCCAACTGGAAGGAACGCATGTCAGTATTGGAATTTCAACGAGCGTCGATCGAGGTGCGGGAGCGCCGCGACAGCTATGCCAAGTTCGCGATCGAGCCGCTCGAGCGCGGCTTCGGCATCACGCTTGGCAATGCGCTGCGCCGGCTGCTGCTGTCGTCGCTGCCCGGGGCGGCGGTGACCTACGTGAAGATCGACGGCGTGCTGCACGAATTCTCGACCATTCCCGGCGTGGTCGAAGACACGACGAACATCATCTTGAACCTCAAGGGCTTGCCGCTCAAGATGAACACCGATGAGCCGAAGGTGCTGCGCATCGAGGCCACGGGCGAGCGCGAGGTGACCGCCGCCGACATCGTGCCCGATGCCGACGTCGAGCTGCTCGACCCCGATTACCACATCGCCACGCTGTCCGACAAGAAGGCGCGGCTGTTCATGGAGATCGGCGTCGAGAAATGGCGCGGCTACGTCACGGCCGACAAGCAGCGCAACGTGGAGCACGTGATAGGGCTCATCCCCGTCGACTCCATCTTCACGCCCATCCGCAAGGTCGCGTATCATATCGAAGACACGCGCGTGGGGCAGGTCACCGACTACGACCGGCTCGTGCTCGAGATCGAGACGAACGGCAGCATCACGCCGGACGAAGCGATGAGCACGGCGGCGAAGATCCTGCAAGATCAGCTGGCGTTGTTCGTCAACTTCAGCGGCCGGCCCGAGATCGAGGCGCCGGCGGAAGAAGCCAAGCCGTTCGCGAGCTGGGATATCCCGGTCGACGAGCTCGACCTCTCGGTGCGCTCCTACAACTGCCTGAAGCGCGCGGGCATAACGAAGATCTCCGAGCTGTTGCAGAAGACGGAAGAGGAGATCATGAACATGCGCAATCTCGGCAAGAAATCGGTCGACGAGATCAAGGAGAAGCTGGCCGAGCGCAACCTGTCGTTAAAGGCGGGTTAAGGGCCGCATATGAGACACGGCAAAGCCGACAAACGCCTCGGCCGCAACGACGACCACCGCCGCGCCATGCTGCGCAATCTCGCGACGTCGCTGTTCACGCACGGCAAGATCGAGACGACGGTCGTGCGCGCGAAAGAGGTGTCGCGCGTGGCGTCGCGGCTGATCA
>Ga0187783_10004331_pt1 | contig 10514 bp, 9 predicted proteins | sample 1015_SJ02_MP02_2_FD_132471 | JGI IMG/M metagenome (GOLD analysis project Ga0187783, IMG submission 132471) | Tropical peat soil microbial communities from peatlands in Department of Meta, Colombia - 1015_SJ02_MP02_20_MG | ecosystem: Environmental > Terrestrial > Soil > Wetlands > Peat | place...
GGTTTCGTTCACCTGCTCGGACGAGATTCAAATCGACGGCGCCGGGCGAGTGCTGACCGGCGGATGGGATGCACTAAAATTATGGCGAAGCGCTGCGGACAAGGCCTCTGCTCCGGTTTCAAAGCGGGCGATTCCGCACATCGATCGCGGCGGCGCCACCTGGGACGCTCCGGCAAGCGCCATCTTCGTCGAGCCCGACGTTTTGGTTTGGCACTGGACGACGACCTCCGCGATGGTGTTTCGGCGGCCGATGCTTGAACTCGCGATTCCGAAGAGCGCGGAGGCGCTCAAGATGTATGCCGACGTTTTTCTGGCGCCGATCTGCCACTACTTCACCGGATCGATCGTGCTCGACGAGGCTCTGGGTGCCTATCGCCGCCACGGCGAAAACAATTTCTCGACATTGCCTATTGTCGGCGCGATGACACTGCATTCCGCCGGCCACGACGAAATGCAACCCTTCTTGGTGCAGGAGGTGATGCTTCGCCATTTGCTCGATCGACAGGACGCCTTCAGCGCCATGTTCGGCAAGTCGAGGGTGGGTAAGTTTGTGCGTGCCTATTTTCGCTATCTTCTTGCTTACGGCCGGTCCACAGACGGGCCGCGCATTCGCGCGCTCCTGGGGCGCTCGAGATATTGGCGAGACCGCCTGCGCATCGGATCGCGACGCCGGTGGCGCAAGGCTCCCCCGGTTGAATTTGCCGTGGGTTTGTAGTCTCTACCATACCTGACCGTTCCCGCCGCCAGGCAGTCGCAACCGGTTCAAGAGTCATGCCCGTCGGGCCCCAGAGCATCATCGCCCAGGACCAGGAACCGATCGTCGCGTCGGTCCACGACGAAGTCGTGATGCTGAGCGCGCGGGCGGAATCCTATTTCGGACTTGACGGCGTCGGCTCGGAAATCTGGACCATGATCGAACAGCCGCGCCGGGTCAGTGATATTTGCGCACAGCTCGTCGGCCGCTACGAGGTGGAACCACAGACCTGCGAAGACGATCTGGTGAAGTTCCTCAATCAGCTGCTCGACTACGGCTTAATCCGGCTGGTCGACCAGGAGGCGGCACGGTGAGGCCGCGAACGTTGCGGCGCAGGCTGCGGATCGAGGCCCTGGCCGCGCTGCTGGCAGCCCGCGTCGCCGTTTGCTTCGTCTCGACCCGGCGCCTGCTCACCTGGGCGGCTCGCCCGCCTGGCCGTCCGCGGCGCTTCGCCGATCCGGATCTTCCGGCGCAGGTCGCGGCGGCCGTCGATTACGTCGGCTCGAAGACCGGTGCGGTCTGCCTGCCGCGCGCGCTGGCCGCACAGGCCATGTTGCGGCGGCGCGGGATTGCCAGTCGCCTCTGCCTCGGCGTCGCCCGCGACGGCCGGTCGCTCGCCGCCCATGCCTGGGTCGAGATCGGCCAGCAGGTCATCGTAGGCGAAGTCGATCCCGCGTCCGGTCCCGCCTACGCGCGGGTCGCACAGTTCGGCTGATGAGCCAGGGACGCTGAGTATGAGTGCTATCGCTGGCATCCTGCGGCTTGACGGTCAACCGGTCGATCGGCGCCATCTCGAACGCATGACCGGCGCGCTTCGGGCTCATGGGCCGGATCGTCGCGGCGTCTATGCCGCGGGCGAGATCGGGCTCGCCCATCTGCTGATGCAGCTCACGCCGGAGGACCTCTTCGATCGCCAGCCGCTGCGCGGCGCCAGCGGCGCCGTGATGGCAGCTGACGTGCGCCTCGATAACCGCGATGACGTGTCCTCGGCGTTGGCCCTTGATCGTGACGAGGCCAAGATGGCCTCGGACTCTGCTCTCGTATTGGCTGCCTGGGAGCGTTGGGGCGACGAGGTTTGGGCCCGGCTGCGAGGTCCTTTCGCGGCGGCGATCTGGAACCCCGATAAGCGCGCGCTGACCCTCGCCCGTGACCCGATGGGCTTAGGCCTGGTCGTCTGGCACCGCGGGCCGCGGTTCTTTGCCTTCGCGACCCTGCCGAAGGGACTGTTCGCGCTGCCCGACGTTCCGCGGGAAATCAGCGAGGAAAAGTTCGCCGACTTCCTGGTTCTCAACCACGCCGAACACGAAACGACCCTTTACCGGGACGTCTTCCGGCTGCCGCCGGCGCATATCGCTGGCATCGATACCACCGGCCGCGTGCAAATGCGCCGCTACTGGTCGGCGGACGACATCACGCCAGTCCGGCTCAAATCGGACGAGGCCTACGCCGAGGCGATGCGCGAGCAGCTCGATCGGGCAGTGCGGCGCCAATTGCGCAGCGTCCACCCGGTCGGTTGTTTCTTGAGCGGCGGCTTGGATTCGTCGTCGGTTGCAGCGCTGGCGGCGCGAGCACTTGCGGAGCAGGGCAAGCGCCTCCCGGCCTACACCCAGGTCCCGCGCAAAGGCTTCGATGGGCGAATCGGGCACAGAGGGTACATCGACGAAACGCCGTTTGTGGAGGCGATCCGACAGGCGCTGCCGACAATTGACGTCACCTATGTCGACAATTCGGCGTGTGACGACTTCGCCGAACTCGAAGGTGTGTTTCACGCCACCGACATGCCGGTCCGCGGCCCCACCAATCTCGGCTGGTATATGCAGATCATACGATTGGCCCGCGCCAACAAGCAGCGCGTGCTGTTATGCGGCGATTTTGGAAATGCAACAATCAGCTGGGACGGATGGGCGCAAGCGGCCGACCATCTCGTCGCCGGACGTCTTTGGGCTGCGTACCGGGTGTGGCGCCAGCTCTATCGGGCCTCGTCCAATTCGCGCTGGACCGTGTTCCGCTGGTTGTTTGTCGACCGCCTCACGCCCGCGAGGTTTGCGGCCTGGGCGACGCGCTTGAGCCACCCGCGCAGCCCCGCTCCCTGGCAATACCATGCCGCCATCCGTCCGGACTTTGCGGCCGCCATGGGCGTCGAGGCACGTGCGAGGCGGGTCGGCCACGACTTTTTGTACCGACGGCATACTAGCTGGCGCGAGCGGACGGCCGCGCTTATGCCAGTCGATTACCGCGGCGAATGGTATGCCGGTGCGCTCGCCGCGCACGGCGTGGAAATGCGCGACCCCACCAGCGACCTCGACGTCGTCAGCTTTTGCCTCGGTGTTCCCGTCGAGCAATTCCTGGTCGAAGGCGTCAGCCGCTCGCTGGTGCGCCGCGCCTTATGGGGCATCCTGCCGCCGAAAGTCCTGGCCAACCGGCGCCGTGGCGCTCACGCCCCCGATTGGTTCGAGAAGCTCGGGCGCCGGAAAGCGGCAATGGAGGCAGAGATCGCCGATCTCGACCGCTCGGTCCTCGCGCGCAAAGCGATCGATCTCGATCGCCTGCGGACAGCGGTTCGAGAATGGCCATCGGAGAATGGTAACGACAGGCAAATATTGGATGAGTATCAGTTGGCGCTCCCGCGCGGGTTGGCCATGGGGCGCTTCGCGCGTTGGTTCGAGCGCACAAACTAGAGCGGCAATCACTCCTCTCGCAGCGATTGCCGCTCAAAACTCTTCCAGCGGAACGCGATCTTTTCGGAAGGCCGAGTTCTACTAAAAATGGCTGGCGGGTGTATACGGGGTCTCAGAGGCCACCGAGACGATGGCATGTGCCGTCTGTGCGATGCCAAGCCGCGTTACGCTCGGCGGCGTCCAAGCACGGCGCAACGACTGTTGCTCGGATGCGGAGTTGTTGCCGGTATCTGAATGGCCTGCTTCTCGCGAATAAATCATGTTGCGTGCCCCAGTAAGCCCCAGCTGCGGAAAGGCCGTCACACTCTGCGCACGGCAGCAGTAGCCCAGCCTCGTGACTCTCTCGCCGAGGAACGTTCGAAAGACCCGAATGCCTCCCCAGCCGTGACAGAAGGTAGCAGGAAGGCGTAATCATGGCAACGTCTGACGCCGACGATCCCCAGAACCGTCCGGACGTGTGGCAAATGTGCCGCAAGCGCGTTCATGCGATTGGAATCGCTGAGAAACGCGGAGGCGGACGCCCCGAAAAAATGGGCTAGACTAGCCTCTGCGTGGGGAGGCCCGCTGACCGTTCACAAGGACCACTGACCATTCAACCGGCCGCCGCCACCACCGCCCGCGCCGCAGAGGCTTCGACCGGCATCGGGCCAGCAAGCGGTTCGGCGGAAGCCTATCGCGTCCTGTGCCGCGTACTCGCGCCGGGGCCGCCGAGCCCCGAGGTGGGTCCCGCGTTGCGCGATCCGGCGGTCCTCGAGGCGGTCATGCGGCTGGCGGCGCAGGAACACTTGTCGCCGGCGCTCGATCAAGCGGTCGCCAAGCATTTCCCGGCTGATATTCCCAAGGCACAGCGCGCCGTTCTGGCGATCGACTATGCCGCGAACGAGCGGCGGAACCGGATGATCCGCGATTTGCTCATCGAGCTCGGCTCGGCGGCGGACTGGCGCCGGATCGAGCTGGTCGCGCTCAAGGGCTGCCAGTGGCTCCTGGAGGACACCGAAACGCTCGCGGCCTGGCGCTGGATGCTCGACATCGACGTGCTGGTCGAACCGGCAAACTACCACATCATGCCGGCCGTGCTGATGGAGCTCGGATGGGCGGCGCCAGGCGATCGCGGTCGGCTTTTCGTTCGGCGGCGCGCCGACAGCCACTATCATCTGCCGCCATACACGCGCGGCAGCCTTCCGGTGTTTATCGAGGTCCATCGCCATATCGGCTGGCGGCCGAACATGCTGCCGACCGAACTGATATTTGCGCAGCGCCGCAGCGTCGCGCCAGGTCTGGCGGTGGCCGAGCCATGGCACGCCGCTTTTCACAGTCTCATGCACTGGCAGGTACAGCATGGCGGCCTGCGGCGGCTGCAGGCCCCATTGCGGAACGTGTTCGAATTAGTCCGCTATCTCGAACGCGACGACCTCGACTTTGATCGGCTGACCGCGCAAGCCGAATGCGTCGGGCTGCAGCGCGAACGCGACACCGCGTTGGCGTTGGCCGTTGAGCTGTTTGGCATTCGCCTGCCTGCGAGCCTTGCCCCAAGCGCCGCCGCCCGCCGACACGTGGCGCAGTGCCTTGCCATCCGCGGCTCGCCGGCGCGCGCTTGGATCGCCGGCGAGCGCGGACGCATTCTGGCGATGTGGGACTGCAAACGCGCGACGTATCGTTCTTTCCTGCAGGGCGCCGGGCCGGCGCATATGGCGGTGGCGCTTTGGGCGCGGCGTCTCATCCGATTGCCGCTGATGTTGCTGAGCGGTCTTTACCTCGTCGTTCTGGGTTCGGCGAAGCTCGCTCACGAGAAACTGCGCGTTCGCGGCGCGGAGGCTTCGCGTTCCTAGGGCGCCGGTAAAGCCCGAACCGCAGCGGCGATGCGCGCCGCCATACCCGGCAGCTTCGCCGGGTCGAACCGGCGCCGCAGCCGGATCACGGTAACGCGGCTGGCGAGCCGCGCACAGTCTTTGAACTGCCCCGGCCTTCGCCCGACCGCGTCGACCGATTTGAGCCAGCCCGGGCTGTTGACGATCAGGGCCGTTGTCGCCGCAGCGCCGGTGAGCCGTTCCCAAACGGCTTCAAACGCGCCGTCATCCTGCTCCAACACATAGATTCCGGCGAGCGGCAGCGTATCGTCCTCGATCCGGCCCGCGGCGGGCACCCAGAATTTGTCCTCCCGCCAATAGATCGGCGTGCGACCCTCGGTCGACCAGTTGAGTCCCTCAAGCGCGTGGCGCCAAAGTCTGAATTGCGAAGCGCCGGGATAGGCGCGCACGCTCTCGGCGGCGATCGAGACCCGGAACAAATCGTCCGCGACCAGCCGCGCGCCGGCTTCCACGCAGTGCGCCGCCATGGTCGATTTGCCGGCGCCAGCGTCGCCGGCGAAGGCGACGACCCGATCGCCAAAGGCGACCGCGCTCGCGTGCAACGTCAAAAATTCACGTTGATGACAGATCAGGCTCATGGTCAAGCCAAGTAGAAACGCCCGCACCAGGCCCGGATGGGCCTCGCCATCCGGAGCAACGATGATTTCGCGGCCGTCCTTGGCGACGTATCTCGCGACATCCGGGACTTCGACGAACGCCGCGCCGTCCGGCCTCGCCACGACGTCGAGCGGCGCCGGGGCGGCGCCGTCAGGGCGCGCAATTGTGCCGAGGCGAATATGCACGTCAGGAGCCGCGTCGAACGCGATCTCAAGCGCGGCAAGCTCCGGCAACTCGATCTCGCTCGCCAGGACGAGGCCATGCACGCGATAGAATCGAAGCCCGCGCGAATGCTCAGGGGCGCCGAAAGCGGAACGCGTAGCGGCGTCCGGCATCGTTTCTCCGATCAAGCGGCCCGCGTCGCGGTCCGGCGGCCGCGAGCATAGCGGTCGTCGCCCGAGCGGGGCAACGGCGCCTTCGCGCGTTCTTGCGGCGGTGCCCACGGCAAAAGCCGTCCGGCCGGGTCCGACGCCTCGACAAATTCCGCCTGCCTTTCTAGTCTGACCGATTGAACTGAGAGGGCAGGGCGTGCGGTCTCGCGGCCAAATCATATCCAATTCATTTCCAGATCGAGAGCGCGACCAAACCACAGACTCGGTCGATTGGATCACGATCTCGGCAAACAAGGCCTCGCTCGCGCTGTCCGAGGTGGAAGAGATAAAGCGTATTTCCGACGCGCTGAGTGCGGTCGTCGGGCGCGAGTTCGCCGAAAAATATGAAAGCGGGGTCTGCTATGTCACGCTCGCGAGCCCGAGCTATGAGTGGGGATTGCGGGTGCTGTTGCGCAGCTTGCGCGAGGTATCGCAAGTTCCGATGATCGTGATCTCGGCGCGGCTCTGGAATTTCGCGTCGGAGGAGCCGGATGTTCTATTTGTGGAAGTACCGGGGCTCGTCAATCCCGACTACCGACCGAGCCGCGACGAGTTTGCCGAAACGCTGACCAAGCTCTGGGTCTTCGGCCTCACCTGCTTTCGTCGCGTCACCTTCGTCGACGCGGACTGTCTGTTTCTGCGTTCGATCGACGACCTGTTCGATGCCGACGGCTTTCTTGCCGGGCCCGACTACGTCCTAAGCGCCGCGCAAGGAGGCTTCAACACCGGTCTGTTCTCGTTCCAGCCGACGCGCGAGTTGCGCGATCTGATCTTCGAGCGGGCGCAGCATACGCATTCTGCCGACGGCGGCGACCAGGGAGTCTTGAACGAATTATTGCGACCGCGCGTGCGGCTGTTGCCGCCCGAATATGACGTCATGCGCTACTTTCATTACTACGCCGGCCTGGAGCTCAAGCGTAGCGAGATGCGTCTCATTCACTACATCGTCAAGAAGCCTTGGGATTTGTCGAATCGCCAACCCGGCGATGGCGCTCTGTCGGATCTGGACGATCTTTGGACTCAGCAACTGACCCGCGACGAGCTGCTTGCGTTGATTGCATGGTGGCGGCGGACGCAAAGCCTGCCGCTCTTGAATCAAGAACACTACATTCGCAAGAGCAAACGACGGCGTCGGAATCGAGCGTTGATCGCGGCCGGTGCGATACTTATGGCCATCGTCTGCTTTTGGCTCGGCCATATCGTGGCAGGCGGCGCGCCGTGGTTCAGGTGAGGGCACCTTTTCCCGCCCAGGAGCGAGTAGTCGCTGCGCTGACAGGGATAGATTGGGAACAATCGGGGCGCGCCGGCGGCTCCCCCACGCAAGGCCCGGAAGCATGGTTGCAGTTCTGCGAAAGTTGAGGAACGGCCGGGCGTCTTTGCTTTCGTCTTTCCGCTACGGACACTCGCTCCTCTTCGATCCGCGAAAATTCGAGATGCTGATCGCGATCGCCGCCATCAGTCCGCTGCTCTTGCTTTCGGCCCCGCGGTGGCACGGTGAGATCAGGAATGCGATACAGACAGCCGGCTTGGTTCTGATCGTCGTCTGCATCATCGGGCGAACCTGGTGCGCGCTTTGGATAGCCGGCCGCAAGGTCCGCGAGTTGGTCGATACCGGTCCCTATTCGGTCAGCCGCAATCCGCTCTATCTGTTTTCCATCGTTGGCGCCGTGGGGGCCGGAGCGCAGCTCGGAAGCCTGTCGGCGGCGATACTGGGCGGAGCCGCCGTCGCGCGCATTCTTTTCAGGCGGGTGCTGGTCGAAGAACAACGAATGCTCACCTGGCACGGAGAGGTCTACCAGTCCTATATGGCGAAGGTACCGCGCTTTTGGCCTCGTCTGGCGTCGTGGCATGGCGGCGGCTTTCAGGTCAGGAAGACGCGCGCGGTCATTATGACGTTTCTCGACGGGTGTTTCTTTCTGACCGCAATCCCGATTGCCGGATTGCTGCATTATCTGCACCAGCATAACTTTATTCCGACGCTGCTGCTGCTGCCGTGAACCGCGGCGAGCGGTCCGCGCTGCCTCGCCGGCGAATATTGGCATCCGTGGGAGCGGCCGCTGTCATTGTGATGGATCGCCGATCGCACGGAAGACGTCGACGGTGATCAGGTTGCCGCGGCTGAAGTTGAACCCTTCGACGGCGGGCTGCCGCTCGTAGCGCAGCCCGATCGCCTGCGCGCGCGCCGTGAAGTAAGGCAGCAGACGCGCGTCGATGAAGGCGAAACGGCAGCCGCCGCGCTGCAGAAAATCGGCGGCCTTGAATGCAAGGTTGTCGTAGGTCTCGCTGCCGGTCAAAAACACCAGGCTCGGCTCCTCATAGCCGGCGGCGGCGGCGAGAGGATGGGCGCAGCCCGCCTGCCGCAGCACGGCGGCGAGCGCGAGGCTTGGCGGCTTGAGGGCCGGAACCACGAACCCGCAGATCCCGATCACGAACAGGATCGACGCTGCTGTGCCGCGCAGGAGCGCCGCTTCCGCGTTGTCGGCAGCGTAGGAGCGCCACGCCAGCACGCCGCCGGCGATCGCCGCGGCAAGAAACGGCCAGGCCAAGGGCACGACGTCGTCCTGGGAGGTGAACGCGGCGGCGAGGGCGGCAATGCCGACAACGAGCGGAACGAGCCACCATCCGATGGCTCCGAGCTTGAGCCACGGCCGTTGCGAAAGCGTCTTCGATTCCAGCGCGGCGGCGATGAGAATGGCGATGGCCGGATAAAGCGGCAGCACATAATGCGGCAATTTCGTCGGGATCAGCTCGAACAAGATCCAGGACGGCCCCAGCCACGCCAAGAGGAAGCGAGTGGCCGGCTCCCGCCGTGTCGCCCAAACGCTGGGCGCCGCCAGCCCGGCGAGGATCGAGCCCGGATAGAAAGCGGCGAAGAACAGGACAAAATAAAGTCCCGGCGGCCCGCTGTGGGTTTCCTCGGCGCTCAAGATCTTGGCAACTACGTCCTTGGTCACCGCGTCGGCCAAAAAGGCGTTGCCGGCCCGCAGATAGATGGCGACGAACCACGGCAGTGCCAGAAGCAGGAGCCAGGCCAGTCCGGCGAGCGGGCGCAGCGCCGCGAGCCAGCGCGCGGAGTGATCGAAGATCGAGATCGAGACCGCCGTGAGCCCGACAAACAGGACGATCAAAGGTCCCTTGATCAGAATTCCGGCGGCGAGCGCCGTCCAGAATATCGCCGGCAATATCGGTCTCAAACTCGCGGCGCCGGCTTGGCGCGGCGCTAGGTATGCTCGCGCCAGCGCGCCCATCGCCGCAACCACGGTGAGAAGCAACATCGCGTCGGTCGTGGCCAGCCGCGCTTCGACGCTGAGCAGCAGCGAACTCGCCATCATCAGCGCCGCCAGGATCGCGCCGCGCCGACCGACAAAAGCGAGCGCGCACCAGTAGGTCGCCAATACCGCACCAATCGCGCCGATCAGCGACGGCACGCGGTAAGCTGCGATCGCGGTGTGCGCATTGCGGACACCGAGCGCCTCCAAGGTCCGCACCGCGGCGGCCTGCATCCAGTAGATGCCGATCGGTTTCTTGTAACGCACCTTGTCCTGAAACCGGATGTCGACATAGTCGCCGGTTTCGATCATCTGTTTGGTGGCCTGGGCAAACCGCGGCTCGTCGCGATCGATCGGCGGGATTTGGAAAAATCCGGGCAGGAACGCAATCAGCGAACCCAGGAGGAGGAGCGCCGTCGCGTGCCAATGCGAGCGCGCGGCATAGTCGAGGAGCGTCACCAGGCCGCGCCGGGCCGGCCAGAGGGTCCGCGGCGCCGCGCCGTTGCTCGCGCTCATGCCGTCTCTGCTACCAATCCACGCCGACGATAGGGAAGTTGACCCGGTCGGGAAAGAGCCGTGCCGTGCCGGATCCTACGCCGACGGTTTCGCCGCGCGCTCGCTCACGCCACCGAAGCGGTCGCCCCGCGGTCGCGCAGTACGAATTGAAGATTGCGCAAATAGACAAAGACGCCGAAGGACTGGCCGACGATGAAGACCACATCCCTGCGGTAGAGCGCGTAGGCCAGAAGCAAAAGGCCGCCGGCGATCGAGAACAGCCAGAAGGCGGTCGGAATGACGCTGCGGCCGGCCCGTTCCGATGCCAGCCATTGCACCAGAAACCGCATGGTGAACATGGCCTGGGCGGCGAAGCCGAGCAGGACCCACCAATCGAGCCGGCCGACGAACACGTCTTGCAGATAGGCGCCGAGCGCACGCGGCAATTCAGCGAGCAAGGGTGACCTCCTCAGATTGGGGTA
>Ga0187783_10004332_pt1 | contig 10513 bp, 7 predicted proteins | sample 1015_SJ02_MP02_2_FD_132471 | JGI IMG/M metagenome (GOLD analysis project Ga0187783, IMG submission 132471) | Tropical peat soil microbial communities from peatlands in Department of Meta, Colombia - 1015_SJ02_MP02_20_MG | ecosystem: Environmental > Terrestrial > Soil > Wetlands > Peat | place...
CGGCGGTGTCCTGGTCATCGCCGCGCTGATGCCCGGCCGCTGGCGAGCCGTCGGGCCGGCGCTGCCGAGGACGCGCAGCAGCCCGGCCATGAGGGCAGTGGCGGTCCTGGCGGGCATCGTGGCCATCCCGGTTGCGTGGTACCTGGTCCAGCTCAGCAACCAGGGCTTCTACGCCTACCCCAACCCGACATGGCTCGGCTTCCGGCCCACGGCGGACCTGGAGAACGCCACAGTGGCAGGCGTCGTAGTGGTGCTGGGGCTGCTGGCCGCCAGCCGGCCGGTGCCGCGGATCACCGGGGTCATCGCCGGGACTCCCATGCTCGCCATGGGCCTGGCGGGCCTGCTGGCACCCAGGCTCGCCAGCGAGGCAATCCGGTCGCTCGGGTTCTCGCCATCCTGGCGCTACGCGATCTTGCAGGCGCTGGCATCATGCCTGACTCTGCTGTACGGCGGCATCCTGGTGGTCTCCGGCCTGGCGCCTGAGTCCTGGCCGTCGGCCGGGCTGCTGGCAGCCCTGGCCGGGTCCGCTCAGGCCGGCTCGGCCGAGACCGCCGTCCCGTCCTGATGTTCTGGTTTGGGGCTAATCGGGACGGACGTTCCCGTCGCGGCATTAGCTTTGGCCCTCGCTGGCGGCGGGTATGGCAGCGCTTGCTGCTGAGTTTCAGGGGCACCAGGTGCGCGCTCATGGGGCATGGGCGCGGCTATGAAGCACAAGCCAGGACAGCGCAGCTGACTCGCCGGGGGGATGACGACGCGCCCGCGCGGTGATGGCGTGCGCTCCGTGTCAGCGTGAAGGAACCATGACCGACTCCGACTCCGTCCGGCTCACCCCGCTTACCCGGCCAGATCAGACGCAGCCGGAGCAGCAACAGCCCGACAGAGCGGAGCAGTCCGACGGCTCCGACCCGCTTGTCGTCATCGGCTATCAGCCTGATCGCGCGGCCGCGCCTCGCACCCGGGTGCCCGGCTGGGTGGCGGCTGCGTGCATCGGCGTCTCGCTGGCGATCATGGTTGCGGCCGAGGTGGTCAGGCAAGACTGGCAGTACCCGCCGCTGCGGCTGCCGGCCGGCGGCTTCCCGTTCGACGCGACCAGCGTGCACGTCAGCATCAAGGTTGTCGCGGTGGCACTGTGGCTGGCCTGCCTGCTGGGCGCGGCCGGGGTGTTGGCCGGGCTGGTGGCGGCCAGGCGCGGTGCCAGGCCGCCGATGCGGTTGATCCTGATACTGGCCGGCGTCGTGATAGGCGTGCTCGCGGTGCTGCCGCCGGGAGGCTCGACCGATGTGCTCGACTACGCCGCCTACGGCAGGCTGCTCTTGCTCGGGCACAATCCGTACGTCGTGCCGCCGTTCTTCCTGCACGTCACCGATCAGGGCTTCGGCAGCCAGGTGCCGTGGCGCTGGCAGTTCCAGGTCAGCCTGTACGGGCCAGTCGCGACCTTCGAGCAGTACGCGGCAGCCAGGGTGGGCGGCGACTCCGCATCCAGGGTGGTGTTCTGGCTCAAGCTATGGAACGCGCTCGGCTTCGCGCTGGTGGCCTACGTTGCCGACCGCATGCTGCGGTCCGACCCGGCGCGGCGGCTGCGGGCGCACCTGCTGTGGACGCTCAACCCGCTGCTGGTCTGGGGCCTGGTCGCGGCCGGCCACCTGGACGTTCTCGCCGCCGCCGCGGGGCTGCTCGGGCTGCTGGCCGTCGGCCCCTGGTCGCCGACGGCACGGCCTACCGTCGGCCGGGCCCTCGCGGCCGGCGCGCTGGTGGGCGTCGCGGCCGATATCAAGATCAACTACATAGCGTTCGGCGTCGGGCTGGCCTGGGCGCTGAGGCGGCGTCCAGCGGCCATCCTCGCCGCCGGGATCGGCGGCCTGGCGGTGCTCGCTCCCACCTACGCGTGGTTCGGCTCGCCTGCGGTGTCCGCGCTCTTCGCGCGGCGCAACAAGTCAACAGTCGACAGCTTTTACCGGCTCACCGACCTGAACGCCTACTACCCCTACCTCGGCGAGGTCGCGGTCATCCTCGCGATCGGGATGGCGCTGCTGCTGCTCGCCAGGCTCCCGGCCGGTGATCCGCTGCGGCCGGCGCTGCGCCCTGCGCTCGCCCTGAGCGTGGCCTGGCTGGTGATGTGGCCCTACCAGCTGCCCTGGTACGACGCGATGGCGTTCTGCCTGCTGGTGCTCTACCCGGCGTCGCGGCTTGACTGGCTGCTCATGATCAGGCTGACGGCCGCGACGCTGGCGAACACGCCAGGCAACCCGCTGCCGCCGCCGGGTCCGGTGCTGGGCAAGCTGGATCAGCTCACGGTGCACACACTCGCTCCGGGCGTACTGCTGGCGTGCGCGATCGGCCTGGTGGTGCTGTGCCTCACCGGCTATTGGCGGGCCGACCCACCAGGCACGCTGGCGGGCCTGACCGGCCAGGCCAGGGCCGCACCGCTGGCGGCCGGCGACCTGACCTAGCGGCAGGCGCGGGAGCGCTGGGCCGGCCGCCTTGTCGCTGCGTCCCCCGACACGGCAGCATGGAGCCATGCCACTCCAGATCCAGCGGCTGAGCCTCGCGACACTGCGGGGCCTGGACGGCGGCACATGGCCGGTGCACGGCTTCGTGGTGACCTACCCGGGAGGCGCGCTGCTGGTCGACACCGGCGTGGGCGGACCCCAGCAGTGGCTAGCCGACTGGCGGGTCGTCAACCGGTCCGTCGCGGACGCGCTTGACGAACTGGGGATGACACCGGGAGACATCGGCCTGGTGATCAACACTCACCTGCACTTCGATCACTGCGGCCAGAACGCGGTGTTCAAGAACGCGGCGTTCTACGTGCAGCGGCGGGAGCTGGACCGCGCCCGGCGCGAGTCGCCTCAGCTAGCGGACTGGTTCGACTTCATGGGGGCGCGGTTCGAGCTGCTGGACGGCGACACCGAGATCCTGCCGGGGCTGTCGGTGATCGCCACGCCCGGCCACACTGTAGGGCACCAGTCCGTGGTAGTTCGCACAGCGGACACGGGAGAACCGGGGGACGGCGGGGAGGACCTGCTGATCGGCGATGCCGCCTACACGCCGCGCCAGTATCGCGAGCCGGAGCGGGACGACCTGCCGGACGGGCAGGCCAGCGACCTGGACGCGTGGCGGGCGTCGGTGCGGAGGATAAGGTCAGCCGGGCCGGGCAGGGTGCACTTCTGCCACAGCACCGACATCGTGCACTCCTAGCCGCAGCCGGGCCAGGCTTACAGCCCGCTGAAGGCGTCCTCCAGGATCGACAGGCCCTCGTCCAGCAGGTCCTGACCGATGACCAGCGGCGGCAGGAACCGCAGCACGTTGCCGTAGGTGCCGCAGGTCAGCACGATCATGCCGTTGCCGTGACAGGTCCTGGCGACCTTCGAGGCCGCCGCCGAGTCCGGCTCGAGGGTGCCGGGCCTGACCAGCTCGACGGCGATCATCGCACCCCGCCCGCGGACGTCGCCGATGACCGGGTGCTGCTCGGCCAGCCTGCGCAGCCGCGGCAGCATCTCCGCCTCGATGGCCCGCGCCTTGGCCGGCAGGTCCTCCTTGAGCATCGTGTCGATCGCACCGAGCGCGGCAGCGCACGCCACCGGGTTGCCGCCGTAGGTGCCGCCCAGGCCGCCGGGATGCACCGCGTCCATCATCTCCGCCCGGCCGGTCACGCCGGCCAGCGGCAGGCCGTCGGCGAGCGCCTTCGCGGTGGTGACCAGGTCGGGGACGACACGCTCGTGGTCGCAGGCGAACCAGTCGCCGGTACGGCAGAAGCCGGACTGGATCTCGTCGGCCACGAACACGATGCCGCTGGCCCGGCAGAACTCGGCGAGGCCCGGCAGGAACCCGTCGGGCGGCACGATGAAGCCGCCCTCGCCCTGGACCGGCTCGATGACGACGGCCGCCACGTTCTCCTCGCCGACCTGGGCGTGGATCATGCCCGTGATGACGTCCAGCGCCTCGGCCGCGCACGCATCGGGGCCGCCGGGCCAGCGGAACGGGTAGGCCATCGGCACCCGGTACACCTCGCCCGCGAATGGCCCGAAGCCCTCCTTGTACGGCATGTTCTTGGCGGTCATGGCCATGGTCAGGTTCGTGCGGCCGTGGTAGGCATGGTCGAATACGACGACCGCGTCCCGGCCGGTGGCGTGCCTGGCGATCTTCACGGCGTTCTCGACCGCCTCGGCACCCGAGTTGAACAGCGCCGAGCGCTTGTCGTGCTCGCCAGGGGTCAGCTTGTTGAGCTGCTCGCAGACCTCCACGTAGCCCGCGTAGGGCGCGACCATGAAGCAGGTGTGCGTGAACTGGGCTACCTGCTCGGTGACGCGGTCGACCACGAGGTCCGCGCTGTTCCCGACGGAGGTCACTGCGATGCCGGAGCCGAAGTCGATCAGTGAGTTACCGTCCACGTCCACGACCACTCCGCCGCCGGCCGCCGAGACGAAGACCGGAAGCACGTGGCTCAGGCCCCTGGCGACGCTGCGCTGCCGGCGCTCAAGCAGTTCGCGGGATCTCGGGCCAGGAATCTCCGTGACCAGGGCGCGGTGCTGCGGGAGGGATGGCCCGCCGTGGACAGTGGTGTGCTCGCTCATACCTGCAGACAATAGCTGTTTGTCCCCGGTGCGCTCGGTCAGGGCCTGAACCAGGTCTGCGGCCTGCCGCCGCCGCAGGCGGCCGCGGTAATCAGCAGGCCAGGGCCGTCACCGCCGCTCGAGTCGGACAGGCACAGCCCGGCGGGCGTGCGCAGCTGCGATCCGGCATCGGCTAATGATGCCGGGAAATCCCGGTCCCTGCCGCCGGTCTGCGCTTCTCAGCCAAGCCAGTCCCCGGCCAGCGGGATCACGTCGCCCGAGCCGAACCTGAACGAGTAACTGGCCGGGCCGCGGGTCAGCCTCGAGCGCAGGTGGAACCAGCCGGTGCGCGGGTTGTAGTAGCCGACGCTCGTGGCCGGGCCGCCGGCCCAGTTGCCGACCACGGGGATCATGCCAGGCAAGCCGAAGGAGAAGGCGTAGCTGGGCCTGCCCGGGCTGAGTGAGTTGCGCAGGTAGAAGCGCCCGGTGCGCGGGTTGTAATACCCGACGCCATCGGTGCCCTTGCCGTCCCAGTTCCCGACCAGCGGGATCATCCCGGCCGGGCCGAAGGCGAAGGTGTAGGTAGCGGGGCCGGTGCTGAGCTTGTCGCGCAGGTGGAAGGTACCGGTGCGCGGGTCGTAGTACCCGACGCCATCGGTGCCCTTGCCGTCCCAGTCGCCGGCTAGCGGGATCATCCCTGGCGGGCCGAACCTGAATGCCCTGGCCGAGCGGCGGGACCCTGGCGCGCTGCGCAGGTAGAACCAGCCGGTCCGCGGATCGTAGTAGCCGATGCCCGTCGCATCGCCGGCCCAGTTGCCCACCAGCGGGATCATTCCCGGATTGCCCAGCCGGAAGGAGGAGCTGGCCGGGCCCGTGCTGAGGGAGTCGCGCAACTCGACCACGCCGCGGCTCGAGTCGTACCAGCCGACGTAGTCCTGACCCTTGATCGGGAAGTGAATAAAGTTGCTTGGCCACTCCTCCCACTCGCCGGCCGGGAAGCCTGCGTTGATCCTGGTCCAGTCGTAGCCGTCGACGTCGGTGTAGATGTTCTGCTGGGAGATATCGATGTAGCTGTCGGCCGGACCGACCTTCTCCACGACAGCCACGTGGCCAAGCGGACCCATCCCGAAGGTGCCGCCGTCCCACTCCGCGACCGCGCCGACGCTCGGCACCTGGTTGACGACGATGCCGTTGGCGGCGGCGGTAGCCGCCCACTGCCCGGCGTTGCCGAGCAGGTAGCCGGGAGTGGGCGCGTGAAAGACCTTCGACTCGACATAGGCGACGTAGTTCGTGCACTCGTCGCCCGGGCTCATCTCCCAGTAGGACTGGGCTGCGTTGCTGCCGTAGTCGTAGCTGTCATAGCCAGCGCCCGCGCAGGCAGCCCAGCCCGAGCACAGGATGGCGGAGGGAGCCCCGCTGACTGACGGGTTAGCCGACGCCGCTAGGGGGAAGACCGCCGCCGCCGCGGCGATGACGCATAACTGCAGGGCAGCGCGGGGTAACCGGCGCTTGCCGCGCGAAGGCCTGCTTGCACCCCGCCTGCGTCTTGCGGCGTGTCCATGCGACATGGCTATTCTCCTCGAGCCGGCCGCTATCCAAGCGGCACCCGGCGGTGGCTAGCAATGTTGCGAACAGGTGTCACTATGGCCCGGCGGCCGGACGGATGCGCGGTTATTCGGCGCGGCGCGCCGAATAACTGGCCAGAACCGATCCCGTCTTGAGCCCATAACCAGGCATTACTCCGGCAGTCTGAGCGGTTCGCGGGCGGGCAGCAGGGCGCTGGTGACGCCACCGGCCAGGCTGACATGATGGGCCAGTGACCGATACGCCCCCGTCAAGCGCGGCGCCGGGGACGGGTCCGCGCACCGGTCCGCCGGCGCGCAGGCCGGTTCTCGCCGGCCTCGGGATGACCAGGCTCGGCAAGGTTTACGGCCGCACCCCGGCTCAGTTCGCCGCGGAGGCGGTCGCACTGGCCGCCGCCGACGCCGGGATCGAGCTGGCAGCGGTGGACGGGCTGCTGACCTCATCGGGAATGACCGGTGGCATCTCCATCGACCTGCAGCGTGACCTGCGCCTGGCCGACCTGAAACTGCTGTCGCACGTGCAGGCCTACGGCTCGACGGCGGGATCGATGGTAGCTATCGCGGCCATGGCCGTGCAGTCGGGCATGGCAGACGTGGTCGCCTGCGTCTTCGCCGACAGCCCGCTGCAGCCAGAGCGCCGCTCGAGTGCCGTCTATGGCACCCGGCGGGCAGGTGCGGGCTGGTGGGGGCTGCTTGGAGCCAGCGGCATCGTCGGCGCGAACCCCATGTACGCGCTCGCTGCGCGCCGGCACATGGAGCGGTTCGGCACCACGAGCGAGCAGTTCGGCCATATCGCCGTCGCGCAGCGTGCCTGGGCCGCGCTCAACCCGGCGGCGCAGCTGCGCGAGCCCATCACGCTGGCCGACCACCAGGCGTCCAGGTGGATCGCCGAGCCCTTCCACCTGCTCGACTGCTGCCTGGTCTCTAACGGCGGGATCGCGGTGCTGGTGACCACCGCGGAGCGGGCCCGGCACATGGCCAGGCCGCCGGTGCACGTGCTCGGGTGGGCGCAGTCGCATCCTGGCCGCTACCTGCGCAGCAACCCGGATTTCGGGCTGGTGTCCGGCGCCGCCACCGCAGGTCCCGCGGCGCTGGCCATGGCAGGCCTGCGCATCGCCGACGTGGACGTGGCAGAGCTCTACGATTGCTATACCTTCACCGTCCTGCTCACCCTGGAGGACTACGGGTTCTGCGCCAAGGGCGAAGGGGGCCCGCTGGCAGCCAGCGGCGTGCTCGGCCCTGGCGGCAAGCTGCTGGTCAACACCGGCGGCGGTCAGCTGTCGGGCTACTACATGTGGGGGATGACGCCGCTGTCCGAGGCGGTCATCCAGGCGCGCGGCGACGGCGGCGCCCGGCAGGCCGAGCGGCACGACGTCATCCTGGTCTCCGGGAACGGCGGCGTGCTGGATCACCACGCCACGCTGGTTCTCGGCAGCCAGCAGGCAGCGGCATGAGTGTCGGCCCGGTCGAGCGCGATGCGGCCACCGCCGAGTTTTTCGACGCGGCGGCGGCGGGCGTCTTCCTGCTGCGGCGCTGCGCAGGCGGCCACTACAGCGAGCCGCCTGCCGCGCGCTGCACCACCTGCGGCGACGCCGACCTGCACTGGGCACCTGCGGCAGGCGGCGCGAGCCTGGTGAGCTGGGCGGTGACCTGGACTGCGGCCGAGCCTGGCGCCGAGGCCGGCGCTACCGTGCTGGTCATCGCCGAGCTTGACGAAGGGCCGTGGTGGTGGTCCCGGCTGGCCGGGTCCGACACTGTTGCGCTCAGCACAGGCGCGCTCAGCGTCGGCGCCCGCCTCGTGCTGAGCTTCGCCCGCGCAGACGGCGAGCACGAGGCCGTGCCAGTGTTCCGGCTGGCGGGGCAGCCCGCCTAAGCCAGCAGGTCGCGGGCCGCCTCCTCGATCGTCTCCTGGGACAGCAGCACCGCAGCGGCCGCGTCGCCGAGCGGGATGAAGCTATCGTGGCTGGCTACCCTGGCCATCCTGCCGGTGAAGCCGGCATCGATGAGAGTGGTGAGCACCGCCTCGGAGACCCCGCCGGTGCGCCGGGTCTCGTCGGCCACCAGCACCCGGCCGGTCGCGGCGGCGGCGCGCAGCAGGTCCTCGAATGGCAGCGGCGCGAGCCAGCGCAGATCGAGCACGCGGCAGCCGATCCCCTCCGCCGCCAGCGTCCGGGCAGCGCGCAGGCTCAGCCGCACGCCGTTGCCGAACGACACGATCGTGAGATCCTGCCCGTCCCCGTAGGACCTGGCTCGCCCGACCGGGACGTGCGCCCGCGGCCAGCGCTCCGGCGGCTCATAGCGCGCGAGCCATCCCCCATCGCCGGCCTCGTGCAGGTCCCGCTCGTGGTACAGCGCGATGGGCTCGACGAACGCGCAGACGCTGCCGTCGACGTCAGCGGCGGCCAGGCAGGTGCGCAGCATCGGCGCGGCGTCGTCGGGCCTGGCGGGGCAGGCGATGATAAGGCCGGGGATGTCGCGCAGCGCGGCCAGCGAGTTGTCGTTGTGGAAATGACCGCCGAAGCCCTGCTGATAGGCCAGGCCCGCTACCCGCACCACCATCGGATTGCAGTACTGCGCGCGGGAGAAGAACGAGAGCGTGGCTGCCTCGCCGCGGATCTGGTCCGCGGCATTGTGCAGGTAGGCCAGGTACTGGATCTCGGGCACCGGCAGCAGGCCGGCCAGCCCGGCGCCGAGCGCGACGCCAAGGATCGTCTGCTCATCCAGAAGGGAGTCGAAGACCCTGCCCGGCCCGAACGCCCGCAGCAGGCCACGGGTGACCCCGTAGACGCCACCCTTGCGGGCCACGTCCTCGCCGAAGACGATCATCCCGGGCCGGAGCGCCAGTTCGTCGGCGAGCGCGCGGTTGATTGCCTGGGCGAGCGTCAGCAGTCCCTCGTCCTCGGGCAGCTGAGCGCCGAAGACGCGGTGCCGTGGCCAGTCGCTGACCTGGCCCGCGCGGGAGGCGAGGTTGGCCGCCACGGTGGCAGGCCGGCGCGGCGCGACCGGCGCCATGATCTCCGCGGCAGTCCCCAGCCTGGATGCCCCGGCGAGACCGTCGGCGAGGGCCAGCACCCGCGCCTTGACCGCCTCGTACCGGTCGAGCACGTCGGCAGGGGTCAGCGCCCCGCTCTCGACGAGCAGGCGCGCCGTGCCGAGCAGCGGGTCGCGCTCAGCGTCGGCGGAAATCTCGGCGGGAGAGCGGTAGGCCGACTCGACGTCGGAGCCGGCATGGCCGCCGATCCGGACCGTGCGCAGGTGCAGGAAAGCCGGCGCACGCCTGGCCCTGACGTAGCCGGCTGCGGCCAGCGTGGTGTCGTAGGCGTCGGCCAGGTCCGCCCCGTCAGCGGTGAAGTACCGCAGCTGGGAGCGGCCGGACTGGGAAGCCGCGATCCAGCCTGGCGGGGTGCGCACGCTAATGCCGATGCCGTTGTCCTCGCACACCAGTAGCAGCGGCACGGGAAGCCGCTGGAACGAGGTGTACGCGGCGGCGTTCATCGCCCCGGCCGCCGTCGAGTGGTTCACCGAGGCGTCGCCGAAGCTGGCGATCACCAGGCAGTCCTCGGGCCATGGCGTGCGCAGCCCAAGCTTGGCGGCCCTGTCCACGGCGAACGCCAGGCCCAGGGCGCGCGGCAGGTGCGAGGCGATCGTCGAGGTCTGCGGTATCACGTGCAACTCGGGGTGACCGAATACCTTGTGCCGGCCGCCGGCGATCGGCTCGGCGGCGGCCGCCACGAGGCCGAGCAGCACGTCGGTAACGCCGTCCCGCGGCGGGCTAGCCTGCGCCGCGCGCACCAGGTAGAACGCCCCGGATCGGTAATGCAGCAGCGCCGGGTCGGTCAGCCGCAGCGCGGCGGCCACGCCGGCGTTGCCCTCGTGGCCGGACGAGCCGATGGTGTAATAGCCGGCGCCGCGTGCCCGCAGCCAGCGGGCGGCCAGGTCAAGGTGCCGGCTCGCAAGCTGGGCATCGAACAGTTGCAGGCAGCGTTCTACGGTCAGGGAACTGCCTGGCCTGACCGGCTGAGCCGGATCGGGATGCCGGCCCGCCTGCTCGCCGTAGGGGTCGCTGCCCGGCGCGCGCAGGGCGCGGACCGACTCGAGGAGCCGCTGCTCGGCCGCGTCCGGCCCGGACGCTGCGGGTCCCGCCGACGGCAGCGAACCCGGCTGGGGTGGTTCCTGGCCTGCGGGCACGGCGGTCATCTAACGACGGTATGCCCGCCGGACTGGATATGCACGGCAGGTTGCATTGATGGCAGCCGAAACCGGGATGACGAAACCAAGATGGCACTGCCTGCGTCGAAGTGGCATGAAGCCGATCGGAGTGATCGCCGGCGCCGTCGCCGGCGCCTGCATCGCCGTGCTCGGAGCCGGCTGCGGCAC
>Ga0187783_10004333_pt1 | contig 10512 bp, 13 predicted proteins | sample 1015_SJ02_MP02_2_FD_132471 | JGI IMG/M metagenome (GOLD analysis project Ga0187783, IMG submission 132471) | Tropical peat soil microbial communities from peatlands in Department of Meta, Colombia - 1015_SJ02_MP02_20_MG | ecosystem: Environmental > Terrestrial > Soil > Wetlands > Peat | place...
CCACTGATGCAGGCCGAAGACGCCGCGGACGATGCTAGCGATTTCGGGCGGAGCGTGGAGTGCGTCGGAGCGATGACGAAAGCGTTGCTTGATCTCGTCTTCAAAGATCGCGACGGTCGCGCCGAAGGCCGCGACCAGCCGTTCGATCGGACCGCTGATCGTAACCGAACGCCAATGCGTGCCCACGATGCCGATGCCAAACCCTTCGCAGTAGCGGCGCAACGACTCGACGCAGGCAGGGTCGGCCTGTGTCTGCTGGGCCAGCGCCGCTCGGTCGGCATAGCTGCGCTGCGCGGGCGCCGTGCCGCCGAGCCTTTGCGCCGCCTCTTTATCGAGATCGCCGCCGCGCTGCGGATGCAGCCATACCGTCAGCAGAACGTCGGAATCGGCGGTAAGCGGTTCGACTTGGCGGCTCCCGGGCCAGATCGTGCGCTTCGTTCCGGCAATAGGGACGCGCTCTTGCGCCATTCTCGCCTTATGCTTACCCGGCCACGGTCTTACGTATGGCGCGCGCGTGCGACAAACGCCGTGGAGCTCCCGTTGAGTCGGGCAGCTCGAAGTCGGGCGCGAAGCCCAAGCTCATGTCTAGTACTGAATCAGTTTCAGCTCGACCGTGTACTTGTTGACGCTGACCTGCGGAACGAAGGTGAGCTCTTCGTCAACGAATACCGGCAGCTTCAATCGAGGATCGAATAAGAAGTTCGCTTTTTGATTCACTTTGATGTACCGGCCTCCAACTTGTTTCATCGCTCCGGTCTGGTGAACCAAAACCACCGGCTGGCCGTTGTTGGGAACGGTTCCCTTTCCGTTGAGCGAGTACGCGCAGTTGTACGTATAGACTTGTCCGGCAAAGCCGGTGGCGGCGGCGGGAAAAAACGTCGCGCGCACGTTGTACTGCTGCTGCCAGACGGCGTTTGGTCCGGCTGCCAGCGCGCTGAAATAATGCCGGCCGAGCAGCGGAACGATGGCCACTTGGATCGGCGATAACGAGTACGGAGGCTGCGCGCAGGTGACGCCGCCGTTGGGATGGAGCTCGCAGGTAGAGCTCTGCCTAGGCCGCACCGTATTCCACCAGCTATCGGTAGCGGTGACCATCACGCCGCCGTCGGGGGCGGCCGCCCCGAAGTCTACGGTGGTCGTTCCCGTACCGTTGCCGGCCTTCGTGGCTTTGGTGTTATATCCAAAACGATAGACGAGATGATGGATCGCGCGCGTCCCGGCCGGCGCCTGTTGCATCGCCCCCGGGGTCTGCTGCGCGCGCCCGGGAGACGCCACCAGAATCGCGGCGACAAAAAAGGCCGCCGGCACTGACTTATTCATAAAAAACCTCCTCCGCTGAACACCACTATAGCAAAACGCCCTGCCCCTAGGGTATAATCGCGCATTGATGATGAGGCGTGACAACGTTTCCCGCCTTGGCGCAATTGCTTTGGTCGCCGGCTTCGTCGTGCTGATCGGCTTTCTGCCGGAGCGCTACAAGCTTGCGCCGCAGTGGCTGATCTATGGCAACGCCGCATTCTGCGTGAGCGCCTTGGCGCTTTCCATGTTCGCACCGGGACCGATCAGACGACGCGTGGCGCGGCCGGCGGCGCTGGCTTCGCTCGTGCTGGCCATCGGTCTCATCGTGCTCGCGCTCGGACGAATCGTCGAGGATCTGATGTACGAGCCGAAAACGCTCAATGCGCTGTCGCTCTTTCATACATCGGTGGCACTCTGGTTCGGAAACATCCTGATCTTCACCATTGCCTATTGGCTGATTGACGGGGGCGGGCCCGACGCGCGAACGGCGGGCACCGCGCAGTATTTCGATTTCGATTTTCCCGCGCGTTCGGAGCCGTCGAAGCTGCCCCCCGGATGGCAGCCCACGATTATGGACTACCTCTTCGTTGCATTCACCGCCAACACGTCGTTCGGGCCAACCGAGGCGATGCCGCTGACGGCTCGCGCGAAGGCGTTAATGATCGCGCAGAGCTTCATCTCGCTGGTAACGATCGCCGGCGTGGCGGCGCGAGCGATCGGAGCGACTGGTTAAGGAATCATCCCGCAAGAAAAGAGCTTGTTGGCGATCGGCGTGGCAACTTTGTTAATGAAGTACTGAGCCGCTTGCGGGTTTTGATGCAAGTATTGAACCGCCTTTTGCTCGGCCGCCGCCTGCTGACCCGACGGCGCCTGCTGCTTTGACGCCGCCAACTGCGCGCAGCTGGAGTTTTCGTAATGGGCGACGACTTTTGCCGCGACCTTATCCACCAGCGGATACTGGCTGCTTTGCGCCCGAGAGGTGGCGGCGGTGACGTTCAAAATCCCGCCGAGCAATACCAAGGCGCAGAGAGTTCTTCGCATCGGATACTCCTTTCGTGTACGTCCCGAGCTTGACGCAAAGGTTCTCGAATCCTGCTAGGGTGAGGGTTGCTGCATTGACGTCAGCTGACGCTGCAGCGGCCCGAGATCTACCTTGACCAGGCCGGTCTGCGGCCGGTCGTAGTCAACGACCATCGAAATAACCGCGACGTTGGCCAAGATGAAGATAAGGCCGAGTGCGATCGGCCGCGCGCCGTCGCGCGCAAAACGAAAGCCGGCCGATAAGGTCGAGAGTGCCACCAGCACGAGCATCAGCGAGATGACTGCGGTTGGCGTATGGGTCGTAAGAGCTTGAAACTGCTCCGCGGAGACATCGATCGTATCGTTGAGCGTTTCCATCAGCAACGAAAGGCCGAGATTGCCTGGATGGCTCTTGAGCTGCGTTGACGCGATCGACCATAGCGCGGCCTGATAGGCATCGCTTCGGCCTACGGCCAGGTCGCGCGCCCTACGGCTGATGCGCGGGGTTCCATACGCGGTGAGCCGGAGATCGAGATAGCGCGTGAGAAGGCTGCGAAAGCGTTGCTCTTGCGCGGGCGGGAGCTGATCGGCACGCAACCAAGTCGTGCCGATCGAGTTAGCCTCTTGGACCACGAGCGCGCGGCGCGCGTCGAAGCGGCCCATCGTCTGAGCGAACGAGAGCCCGAGCACGAACGCGGCCAGCGTGAAGAGGCCGGCCTGAACGATGTCCCAGGCGACGCTCTTGTCCTTTGCGACGGTCGGACCCGGCTTAACGAAAAGGCGCGGCAGCTCCAGTAACAGGGCCAGCACGACCAACAACGTAATCGGCAGCACCCACGGATTGCTGTCGTAAAGCAACGTCGCCATGATGGAGCTAGCGTTCGCGGCTCGATTGGTTGCGCCATCCCTCGGTGGAGAAATTTCCCGCGCATTGAAACGATTTCGATGGCGTGACAATGCCGTCTGATAAGGAGAGAACAATGGCCAGCATCATCCCGTTTCTGTGGTTTGACCGCCAGGCCGAAGCAGCGGCGACGTTCTACGTTTCAGTCTTCAGGAATTCGCGGATTACCGATGTTAGCCGCTATGGCGAGGCAGGGCCCGAACCCGCCGGCACGGTTATGACCGTCGAATTCGAACTGGAAGGCCAGCCGTTCATGGCGATCAACGCACCCACCGGTGATCCGAAGGCGTCCAGTGAAAACTTCTATCAGGGCAAGATCGCGCTGTTCGTGAGCTGTGGCACGCAAGCCGAAACTGACGAGCTGTGGGAGAAGCTGTCATCGGGCGGTAAGAAGCTGCCCTGCGGCTGGGTCGCCGACCGCTACGGTTTCGCTTGGAATCTCGTGCCCGAAGGATTGCGCGAGGTTCTCGGAGGCGACGATGCGGAACGCTCACAGCGGGCGATGCGCGCGATGCTGGCAATGGAAAGACTCGACATCGACGAGCTGCGTCGCGTCTACAACGCTTAGCCGTTAGGCACGCGGCTAACGGGTGATTGCCACCGGCTCGGTTGCGATGTCCTCGTAATTCGGCCAGACCGTTTCGCGCTTGAGGTCGGCGATAAGCTCGGCTTTCGTTTGCGCAGGCATGGTAGCGACGTATCCGCTGTACTGATTCCAGCGAGCTTGCAGCGTCTGCGCGAACGACGGCACCCACTCGCCGGCAATCGTGCTGCGACGGCCGCCCGCGAGCTGGTTAAAGACGCGGTCGAATCCTGCGATAGCCTGCCCAAGGTCGGCCGAGTACTTGGCATTTTTTGCGGTGTCGAACGACGACGCGCTGACCGCCTCTATCATAAAATCGGCGTAGGCGTTGGCTTTCTCTTGCAGCGCGGTATACGCGACCGCGAGCGTATTGAGGTCCTCCGCGCCGAGCGAATGTTTCGTGCTCGCCACCAGCGTGACGGCTTGATTGCGCGTCGAGCTAAACGGTGCCAGCCCGCTGTTGATCTGCGCGGACGGACTCGTTTGATGCGCGCAACCGGCAACCATCGCGCAGAGTACCGCCGCAACGATTGCCTTGCAAAAATTATGTTGCTTGCTCATGCCGTCTTTTACCCACGCAGAGTGCGACTCATGCCATGCGTTTGCAGGCAGAGGCTTGCTTTACGACGCAGTAGCGGAGGTGCTAATCGCGGCCTCGCTTGCTATTGCGTCGTGCAACGCGCCGGCGCTGCTCGCGCAGGTGCGTGCGGCGACCGGCGGAGCGGCTTGGCGCTCCGTCGGCGAGATCGCGGCAGTGGGAAGTGTCGTTAGCTCGGGTTTGCGCGGCGACGCCGCCTTGCGTGACGACCTGCGCGGTGGGCGCTACTCGCTGCGCATCTCGTTGCCGGTTGCCGGTACGACGATCGAAACGTACGACGGAAAAACGGTCTGGTCGCGCGATATCTCGGGCGGCGTTCATCCGTACGACTCGTGGTATCCGCAAGCGCGCGCCTTAACCGACGCGTATATTACCCGTCGCGCATATCTGAATCCGCAATCTGCCGGCGCGATCGGCTGCTCGGGTTTCAACACCGAGAACGACAAACGGGTCGCGCTCGTTCGCGTAACGCCGCGGGGCGGGATCCCGGCCGTGCTGGCGATCGATTCGCAGAGCGGGCTGCTCGCGTCGGTAAGCGTCCGCACCCCGATCAGCACCGACGTCACATCGTTCGCCGATTATCGTCAGGTCGGCGGTATCGTGCTGCCCTTCGAGATTTCGTCGGGGACGCTCTTCGAGCCGGCCAACGGTTACAAGTTCAACGTCGCCCGCTACGCCCTAACGGAGCGCGTTGCCGCGGCAGACTTTCAAAAGCCGCGCAGCTTGGAACGCATGCGGATGTTGGGCGGCGAGCGCGCGATCACCGTGCCGATCGTACTCGAAGGGCGGCAGCTTCTGGTGTGGGCCTCGGTGAACGGTCGCGCTGCCATGCCGTTTATTCTCGATACCGGAGGCCACGCGATCTTGGACAGCGTCGCCGCGCGCAGGCTCGGCCTGCGCGGCGTAGGGGGCGGGGCAAGCGGCGGCGCCGGCGCCGGAACGGTAGCGGAACGCTATACGCGAGTCGGCAGCGTGCGAGTCGGCAACGCCGAGCTGGTAGATCAACCGTTTGTCATCATCGACTATCCGTACGACTTTTACGAACGCGGCAGAAAAATGCCGCTGGCCGGAATTCTCGGCTTGGAGTGGTTCGAACGTTACGCGATCCGCATTGACTATGTGCGGCGCACTCTCACGCTATGGCCGCTCGCTGCGTTCGTCGCTGAGCCGCGCGCGACGAGCCTGCCGATTCGCTTCCAAGAAGACATGCCGCTGGCTCGCGCGGCCGCCGACGGCCATGAGGGCGATTTCGGGGTAGACACCGGTAACGCGGGGATCGTAATTCTTTATGGCGATTTTCTTCGGCGTTCCGGACTGCTAGCGAAGTATGCGCCCGGCTACGCTCTGCGGGGTGAAGGAACCGGCGGCGGCAACACGGGCCGGCGCGAAACGCTGGCCAGCTTCGCCATCGCCGGCCACACCCTCCGCGATCTCGACGCCAATTTCACGCAAATGAAGACCGGTTCGTTTTCCTCGTGGACGGAAGCCGGAGATCTGGGCCTCACGGTGCTCTCGCGTTTTACCCCGGCGTTCGACTACGCAACGCAGACGCTCTTTCTCGAACCGGTCGTGCATCCATTGGTCTTTGCGCCGAATCGCTCCGGCTTGGGGTTTACCAAGAGCAAGCCCGACGCAATTGAGGTCGTCGCCGTTCGGCCGAATTCCGCGGCAGCGGCTGCGGGCATCGTCGCGGGCGATCGCATTCTCACCGTCAACGGACGCAACGCTCGCGATCTTTCGAGTGCCGATTTTCTCGACGTCGTCACCCAGCCCGCAGGTACGGCCGTGCAGTTAACGGTTGCGCACGGCAACGCTACACGCAGCGTTCGTCTGGTGTTACGCTAAACCGCTACGGCTTGCCGTATTCGCTGGTCAGATATTGGACCAGCGGCGCAACCGCATCGGCGGGAATCGGCGCACCGTAGGCGTGTTGCATCTTGGTGACCTCGGTCGTCCACTGCGCGGCGGTGAGTTGCGGCTGCATTGCGACGTAGGCCGATGAGTGGCAGGTCACGCAGTATTGCTGAACGAGTGCGACTCCGGGGCCCGGTTTGAAGCTGGGGCCAAGGTCGCCGGGCAAGGCGATCGTCGTCGTTCCCGAGGGCGGCGAGACGTTAGCCGATAGTGCAACGCCGGTTGCGATACATGCCAGCGAGGCCACGAAAACCGCAGTCCTCACGTGACCGTCACCCGGTAGGTCTCGATGTTGTTGCGCATGTAGCCGCCGGGATTCCAAATCGGCGTCGGGGCTTGCGTGCGACCATCGTTGGCGGTCGCGCAGACCGCGATGACGTGCGCGCCCGGCCGCGCATCCCAAGTGAGATTCCAGCGGCGGAAACTGTACGGTCCGTAATCCTGCTCGAGCGTTGCGCTGCGCCACGCGCCGTCAATCGAGACCTCGACCCGCCGTATCCCGCTGCCGCCGTCGAACGCGATGCCGCGCAATACGTTATTCCCGGCGTTAATGGCTGCGCCGTCGGCCGCACTAGTGAGGAACGAGCGCACGTCCAACTTATTGATCGGCACCGTGGCAAATCCGGTGCTTCAGGGCACGACGCTTGCATTCGGCGTATCGGGAATTCGGTACGCGGTCTTCATCCAGTAGTTGTCGTCAATGTGGTCGAGCACCGTGATTTGCGAGAGCATCTTCACCCAATAGGTCGCATACCACCCGGCCACGACCAGCCGTACGGGAAAGCCGTTGAGCAGCGGCATCGGCTCGCCGTTCATCAGATAGGCGACAATCGCGCCATTGCCGCGTGCCACGTCCAGGTCGAGCGATTTCTTGAACGCCGGCGTTTGCGGCAGCACCGGCTGGTCGAGACCGCGAAACTGCACTTGCTTGGCGCTCGACTGCAGGCCGGCGCGATCCAAGATGTCGCGCAGCCGCACGCCGGTCCAGCGCGCGTTGCCCATCGCGCCGTTGCTCCATTGACCGCCCGGAACGCGCGGATGGAAGAAGCCGCGGCTGTTTCCCGAGCACTCGTTCACCGCCGCAATCTCGACCGTTGGCATCGCCGCCAAATCGTCGAGCGACAACGACAGCTCGCGCGAAACCGCGCCGGTCACCGCGATCCGGTGCGCCGATGCATCCACCGATTCGGGTATACCGGCGAGATGCCAGCGCACGAAGAAAGCATCGTTGGGCGTAAAAACGCCGTCGTCAAAGACCGAAAATGGCGTCTCGAGCTGGGGAGGCCGCGGCGTCAGCAGCATCAGCGGCCGCTTTTGGGGAAACGCGACCAGCGGGCGGGCACCGTTGGCAAATGGCAGGGTGACGGCGCTCTGGGCACCCGCGCGCGCTGCCAGCGAAACGGCACCCAGAGTGCCGCCGGCCGCGAGCAAAAAGCGAGATCGGTCCAAGCGCGACTCCTAAAAAGTTGACGGCGGTCTATGTTTTCACCGCCGTCCGGTCGCCCCTGCCCGGCTGCGCGCGCGATTACTCCGGCGCCAGCACCAGCTTCATCGCGTCGAAATCGACGGTGTACGCGTAATGCTTGAGAAAGTCGTTTGAGATCGCGCCCCAGATAACGAACGGAAAGAGATCGAACGCGGAACCTTGCGGCGTGAAGGTTCCCGGCACGTCACGCTGGATCGCATTTCCGACACGGACGGTTCGCGCGACGAACGGCACCTCGGTTACCGCGCCGCCGCCGCCATAACCCGTTGCGGCTCGCGCTTGGCTCAACGAGATTTCGGCCGGTCCGACGAGCCGGGACGAAGCCATTACGCCGGCGCCCTCAATGCCTGAGTCGAAGACGAACAGACCGGGGGACGCGCCGTTCACTTGCGCCTTTGCCACCACAAAATGATCGCCGACCAGATAGCACGGAACGATCGCCGCACGTGCGGCCGCGGCCCGCGCCTCGAACGCGGCCGAATCTTGCGCCGTGCGCGGCCGGACGATCAGCTCCCCGTTGGGATAATCTATGGTCACCAGGAAGCGCTCGAAGTACGTCGTTCCGACGACGCCTTCGATGTGAAGGTTGGGATCGAGCACCGTTGCGTGTGTAGCCAGCACTTGCACGGGAAGGTCGTATGCAGTAGCGCTACCGATGGAAAGCGAGGCCAGCCGCCCGCGCTGGACCGGCGCGCGAAGGCCGCCGACGAACACGCCGGCGCCCGCCGCCGAGGTTGCCATGCCGATGCGCGCGGCGAAGCTCGGCTCGAGAACGACTTCGGCGCCAGTGTCAACCAGAAAGTTCGCCGCGACGCCGTCGGCAATTACGCGCACGACCGGCAACGGATCGGCGGATAGGAAGGGAACGCGGCTCTCGGCCCCGCCCACGCTTGCGCCACGCGCCGCTTCGGTTCGTCGCCGCAAGACTTCGGCCAACAGCGGTGCCGCTCGTTCGCCCTGCGGGCCGACGGAGAGAAGCGAGTCCAAAATCGGCTCCGCGGCGTTCAAATCGTTTTGGTACAAGCGGATCGCCGCCAAATTGAGCTGCGCGCCGGTATCGCCCGGGTTCGCGCGCAGCGTAGCCTTATACGCTGCGGCTGCCGCGGGAAAATCCCCGCGTGCAAACAGCATCGCGGGGCTCACGGGAGAGGCATCGGCACCAGCCGCAACCGGCAGAGCGCTCAACGTGAGGATGCAGAGATTTAGCCGTGCCGCGCCTTCAACTCTCACACCCTTCCAAACGCATAACCGTGGTGCAATGTGATTTTGGAGCGAAGTTTAGCGGCGCGCGTAGCGCAAAACGACGCATCCCGAGGAAAGCGGCTGCGCCTCGAGCAGCTCCAGCCGCAACCGATTTGCGCTCGGCGGTGCTGCTCGTCGTTCCATATTGCTTGAAACCAGTCGATGCTCCAAGGCTCGTTGCCTTCGAAGAATCCATCAAGACTAACCAGATTCCACATGATTAATTGCGCCATAGTAGCGCGACGTTCGCAGGGAGGAAAGCTGCCTCCCGGCGGCCTATGGTTTGGCATGCGCGTGGCCGTTCGCGTCGCCTTCATTGCCTTCGGCGTTTGCGCTACGGCGCGCGCCGACGCGCCGCCGCTGCGCCATCTCGTCTACTCGTTCACCTACGATTCGAGCCAGCACGGCTCGGTAACCAGCGAACCCGGCTCGAGCGGAAACCGCAGCTACAACGGCAGCCTCAACGATAAGGGAACGATGACCGTTGACGTGTTGCGCGAAGCTTCCGATCGCGGACTGGTAGTTGTGATCACCGAGCAAGGCGAGAACACGCGCCGCGCCGCGGCCGTGACCTGCGCCGTCTATGGAAATACGACGGTTCTGTGCGATCCGACTAAGCCGACGAACCCCGAGGAGTACACGCTGCTGCGATTTCTGGGTGCGAACTTCTTCGATCCAAACCTGCTCGATCCCAAGCAGCACTGGGCCGTTTCACAACACAAAGGCAGCTCGCTGATGAATGCCGATTACACCGTCGCGAGCGACAGCGGCGGCGTGATGAAGATCGCCGAAACGCGGCACGTGGAGGACACGTCGCAAGGCTCGATCACCGTGGATACCCAGACGAAGATCGATTACGATTACAGCCGGCTGTTGCCCACTGCGATCGACGAATATGCAATAGAAGAACAGCATAGCGGCGTCATCGGCATCTCGAAGACTACCTATCAGACCACGTTCGCGCTGGTCTCCGACTCGATGGCCAAGTAGCTAATACAGAACGAACCGTCCGCCGTTCGTGCACAGCACGACCAGCAGCATCGAAACGAGGATCAGCTCGTAGTTCCAGCCGAGTCCGTCCTTGCCCCAGAAGCCGGTTTTCCAAACGAATATTTTCTTTTGCAGCGCACCCAGCATGATCAGGATCAATCCGATCGCTGCGAGCTGCGAGAGCACGCCGATAACGACCGCAGTGCCGCCGAGCAGCTCGGCGACCGCGATGAAAATGGTAAAGCCTTTGGGCAGCCCAAGGCCTTGGGCGCGCCCGGCGGGGTCTTTGAGGTCGTTGTAACCGCTGTCAATGAAAACGAGTCCGACCATCAGCCTCAAAAAGACCAGGGCAAAGTCCGAATAGGGCGCGAGTTGCGGGAACATCGAAATTCAGTCTCCTCCCGCCGGCGGCGGCGCCGGCAGCGGCACGACTAAAACGCGGGGATTGAATCCTGACGGAGGCGCGTCCGACACCC
>Ga0187783_10004334_pt1 | contig 10511 bp, 12 predicted proteins | sample 1015_SJ02_MP02_2_FD_132471 | JGI IMG/M metagenome (GOLD analysis project Ga0187783, IMG submission 132471) | Tropical peat soil microbial communities from peatlands in Department of Meta, Colombia - 1015_SJ02_MP02_20_MG | ecosystem: Environmental > Terrestrial > Soil > Wetlands > Peat | place...
CACAGGCAGCGCGCGATCAAATTCGGACCTTCCAGGCGGCGGTCTGGTGTTTCGAGAAGGCATTCGCCTATCAGGAGCGGAACCGCCAGGAGCGCACTCGACGAACCCTGGGCGGATAGGTGCGCATCATCTGTTGATAATCCTTAGCGTGTGTTGCCACGACTCGGGGGGTTGTCTCTTCTAGCTGGAGCGACAACCAGGGGTATCGATCATGGCCAAACGCAAGAAGCATTCGTCAAAGGTGCAAAAGAGAAAAGGGGCGAAAGCACGCCCTAAGGGCAAGAAGCTATCGAAGGCAGCGCGAGGAAAGGCGGCAGCAAAGCGAGCGGTCGCCAAGGCCAAGCCCAAACGCGCGCCGATGAAAAAAGCCGCGCCGCCTGCCGCTCCGACAGTCGAAACCGTCGCTAAGGCCAAGCCCAAACGCGCGCCGATGAAAAAAGCCGCGCCGCCCGTCACTGCGACAGTCGAAACCGTCGCTGTTGAGGTGATCGAACAAGCCGCTCCCGATGCAATAACGGTCACGGAAGTTGAGGAGACGGAGGTGCGTCAAGCGAGCTGAACCGGGGCCACGTTGGTCTCGACCGGGCAGCGCGAGTGCCGCTGGAAATGCCAACGTAGTGCGAATCGCACTGTTTTGGCCGCATCAATTGCGATGGCTGTCTTCGCCAAATTACGCTTACGGCAAAAAGGACGTGAGACCGCCATGTCCGTTTTTCAGCGGACTGGGGCCTATTGAGTTCAATTGCCACACTTTTCGCCATTTCCCCCACTCCCCAAGGCACTTAGCCGGCGGCGTTGGGGGTGCCTCGCGCGCTAACCGCTCGACTTTCCAGGCTTTGATGTAAGGCGCCTTCCTTTGACGAAAGCGCCTGACCTGTGCGTTGATTTAAGTTTCCGGCCAAAATGCTTCCCGTCCTGATCGGCAAACTCACTCGACCTTAGCGGTATCAGCCTTCCACGGGTAACTTCTTGGGCATTTCGGGATGAGTGAGGAGCAATCACTCAGAGCCACCGTCACGCCATCGGTAAAACCGAGCGTATCCAACAGCTCGCTCTCGGCCACATTATCCCCCACCCCTATTGTCTCACGACAGCCACATTAACGCAGTGTAATCAATGCGTTAGCATTTCTGATTTTCAGCCCCAAAAGTCGTCCTTACGCAGCCCGCGCATGTCAGAATTGGCTCACGCGAGCGCTGCGAACCTGCTCAAGATTTTGAAGAACATCCCGACCAAAGATCGGTTGCGCAGCGGGTCCAGCACAGAACACCGTAGCCGCCGGCCTGCGGTCTTAAGATTCAGCCAGCCTATTTTCTGTGACGTGTAACGTAGCGGTAGCCCGTTACAATAACGCCACTGACCGTGCGGGTGACGTGTCACAGTAAGTCACGCCGAGCGTTACAACGCTCTGAGCGTTTCGTCGATGAATGCACTCATCGCAAACTCGATGGCACCGGCATCCTCGCGGTCACTCGGCAAGAGGAGGCCCTTCGACACCAATGCCTCAATTTCAGTAGGGCCGATCTGTACTCGAATAATTCGCTTTCCGCGCTGCTGTCGCTTGCGGTATCGGCGCATTCGTTCTGCTGATGACTTGGGGTTCCTGTACTCTTCTGACACTTGAAATGCCTCGCGCCCCGCGGACTGATTATTTAACGTCGAATCTTATTTGTTGCGTGTCAGACGTTAATCAAGACGGTTACAACTTTCAGGGTTGCTTGTTGCTTCGAGCCACATGCCACCACCACACCGTTGCCATCGCAATAATGCCGACGAGCGCGAGCAATTTCGGATGAATGTCAAAAACTCGGAAGATTTCATAGAGAAGCGCAAACACTGCCAAGGGCCACAAATAGATCGTCGCCACAGCAACCACCAAAGCGAGGATAAGGGAGGGAATCCAGCCCAAGAAAAACCCGAGCAGAAAGCCCCGGGTGACGGCGCAGTAAATCCAAACAACGAGGAATGTTGCTGGAGCGGTCAGGGCGGTGCAGGCCCATCCGAGGTCGGTATATGCCCTGCTCGGAGGCGGTGTGTATTCCGGGGGTCTGATGGTCACTTTTGCCTCAGCACGCCCGAGCGAGTTTCGGAGGCAATGCTTCCCGAGATTATAGCCCTGGGGGCGGCGGCGGTGGTCGCGGGGGTCGTGGTGGCGGCGGTTTGGGCTTGGGGGGTTGAGTGGCCTTATATACTGGCTTCCGCATAGTGATCCCCGCGTCGAGACGCATTACCACCAAAAGCTCGCCCCACTACCCGGAAGCGAGCGCGTAGACGTGCTGCACGCCCTTTGGCAGCGGCATCTCAAGCCAGCTTTCGCCGCCGTCGTGAGTGCCGAACACCTCGCCATAGCGTGCCGCGACATAGACCTGCTTGGCGTCGCCGTGATGCAGGCCGACCGACATCAGAGTGCCGTGCGGCGTCACCTTGTCGAAACGTTGCCAAGTCTTGCCGACATCCTGGCTGCGGTAGAGTGCGCCCTCTTTCGATGACGCCGCAACGCTGAGACAAGCATAGAGCGTGTTTGAATCCTGCGGCGAAACCTTTATGTCGCGGCCGTAGGTGAACGGTGAGAAGCGATCGACCCGCATGTCTTGCCAAGTCTTACCTTGATCCGTGCTGAGGAACAGGCCCATCCGCACGGCGATGATGGTGCTATCCGGATCGGCGGAGCTGATGCAGACGGCATGACCGTCGAGCATACCTTCGGCCGCGGTGTCGCTGACGAGCCTTGCTGCGCAGACGCGGCTCCGCCTCCGCCAGACGCAAGAGGTCAGCGCTGCAGTCACTCCAGCTTTGGCCGCCATCGGTTGAGCGCATCACACCCGAAACTTCGAGCACAGCAAAAATCTCACCGCGACGGCGAGGATGCAGGGCGAACCGCATCACACGGCAGGAAAATGGCATCTTGGCGTGGACCGGCAAGTGGGGATCGGGCATGCGCTTCCAGCTCCTGCCGCTATCCTCGCTGCGATAGATCGAAACGGGCGAGCCGCCAGCAAGCATCAACTTCGGATCGGCGTCATCGTGCAGGAATGACCAGATCTGCACGCCCCGATCGGGAAAGTCGGCGCGACGGAAAGTTTGGCCGCGATCGGTGCTTCTATAGACGCCATCGGCGGTGCCGGCAAAGACGAGATTGGGATCGTGCGGATGCACAAAGACGGTAAATGCTTCGATCTCGCTCAGCGCGTGCTTCCAATCGGTACTGTCGGTGGCGCAGCGAAACACGCCGGCAAGACCACCTTGCTTGCTGGCGTAATAGCCACCAACACCGACGAACACATGCGATGGGGTCACGGCACGCTCCTCCCCTGCCAAGATTTTGCGCAATGATATTCTGCCGCGTGTGGCGCGACAATGTACCGAACTTCATTCGGGGCCCTTACGGCCGGATACGAGCCGCAAACCGATCTGCCCTATCAGCAACGTCCGCTTTGCCTCAGCTAGTCAATTTGCGCGCTGCTTCTTTGGTGGTGCCGTTATTCGAGCCGGCAACGACGATGCCGCTGAGTACGGCGGAGACGGCGACTGCTATTAATAGCAAGATTTGGGGCGCTAGATGACGTTAACACCTGCGGCGGCGGCAATGAAAAGTCCCTCGGATTTCCAAGCGAATCAATGGCAGCAGCTTGTTCGATTGCACTGGGTCATTGATCGATCGCACCTTGACGATACCGACGTGCTCCCGTTCGGGTCGGCTCATTGGCTGCCAGTCAAAAAGCCTCAGCCACCTGCTGATGACCTCCTGTTTTCGCGGATCGCGGCTCTTGCGCGCGTGCCTGTTGACGGTTGCGACAGACTTCAGCGGTGTATTTCCCTGGAGCTTGAGCGAGAGTGGCGTTGGCACGAACTTATTAAGTTTGACGAACGAGCTCTTAACTCCGCTTACCACAAAGTGGAAAAACTGAAGGCCCAGTCGTTAGAGCTACAAGCGGGTTTGAACAATCTGAATTCCGATTCGCTTGCGCTTGGTTCTCTCACCTACGCAGCCGTGCTCATTTACGAGGATCAGAACTACGACCGTGAGGCCCCAGATCCCCCGCCGGGGGGTTATGACTTCGTTCAAATAAAAGAGGCGGTGGCAACGATCAATGAACGTGCATCAGTAGCACTGAAACAGTTGCGCCCCGAGAAAACCGCGCGCGCCAAAGGCCGGCCGAACCGCGGCGGTTTCGGTGAACCTATCGGCCCCGGCTCGTTCAAACAATTTGTGGTCCGCTTCCTGTGGGACATCAGAACTGTTGGAGGCCGGCTCACCTTAGACAAAAACCGTAACACAGGAACTTTGCTCAAGGCGCTCAAACTTCTAGCATCATATCTTCCTCCGAGATTAATTCCGAAGCCCTTGCCACTTTCAACACTGGCAGGAATTCACGCACGAGCCGAAAGCATTGCCGCTGCTGATCGGGTGGACAAGAAACTCGCTGCCGAGGATGGCGATAAGCCAAATTCTGATCCAGAAAAATTCACACGAGAGTAAGTCGATTCTCCGAAGCTGCCTGGCATCTGAACAAGGTGCCAAATGCAAACCGTCCGAACTCATCGAACACTGCTGACCGCGAACGAAATCGAGCGGCGCGCGAAAGACCTCGCTCACAGCAGGCTTAAAGCCGAGCCCAATGGCAGCGCGTCTGCCGCGGCGGCTCCGACACCAGAAGATGAATTTCAAATCCAGGTATATCTTTGGCAAGCCGAACTCGCGCGAGAAACGCGTGACGGACGCGGGCTCGATGCCCTCCCTAAAATCCTGTCGACAATCAAAACGCAGTACGCTGACCGTGAAGATCGCCTGTCGCGGGCCGTGACCGAATTGAGGGATTGCGCCGACCGGCACCTGGGGGAACTCGAAGATGCAGCGGTGGAGGCAATCTTTCAGGCGGTGTTTCCAGCGGCAAACGAATGCGCGGAAGCTGTCGTAGGCGACAAAGAAATCGCCAATCAAGGCGAAGAAGTCGGTGTAGAGCCGCCACGCCCACTGATGCGTGAGCCATCCCCGGCTGATCCATTTCCCATTGACGATCTCGGTGATTTTCTCGCTAAAACTGCACGCGCAATCCATGATCGCGTGCAGGCACCTCTCGCGATTTGTGGTCAATCAGTTCTCGCCGCTGCAACGCTTGCGGTCCAGGCTCACGCGAACGTCGAGCTTCCGATGGGTCACACCAAGCCTCTATCGAATTACTTCGTAAGCGTCGCGGCAACTGGCGAGCGCAAGACCGCGGTCGACGCGGAAGCGTTGAAGCCGGTACGAGAACGCGAGGCTGAGCTGCGCGAGAAATATGCGACCGAAATCCTGACCTACCAGAATGACAAACTGGCCTGGGAAAAAGCTCGCGAGGCAAAAGTTAGGGCTGCCAAAGGCGACCGCGCAAAAATAAAGGCAGCCCTAGATGAACTGGGTCCCGAGCCGCCGCGACCGTTACAGCCGATTCACACTTGTGGAGAGCCTACCTTTGAGGGCCTGTGCACGTTGCTCGATATCGGCCAGCCAAGTGTCGGCATTTTTGCCGCCGAAGGCGGCCAGTTTATCGGCGGCCACGGGATGAACGAAGATGCCAAACTGCGTACAGCGGCGGGTCTATCCTCACTGTGGGATGGTCAAACTATCGACCGCGTACGCGCTCAGGGTGCCACGTTGCTCGTCGGACGCCGCGTCGCCATGCACCTCATGGCGCAGCCGGATGTCGTGGCCATTTGGCTCGGCGATCATCTGCTCGTCGATCAGGGCTTGTTGTCGCGCACTTTGGTGACAGCGCCTGAGCCCGCAAGTGGAAAGCGCCCATGGCACACTCCGCTGCCCGAAAGCGATACAATCTTAAAGCATTACAATCAGCGGCTTCTTGAAATCCTTGAACGCTCCTATCCAGTCGCAGTGGCAAGCCAAAATGAGCTCGCACCACGCGCGCTTCCCCTATCGCCAACGGCACGAGATGTATGGATTGAATTCTATAACCATGTGGAAAAGAGGGTTGGTGCGGGCGGCGAGCTTGAACCTGTACAAGGTCTTGCCAACAAGCTGCCGGAGCACGCCGCTCGGATCGCTGCCGTATTGACACTGTGCGAAGATATCGATGCACCAGAAGTGAATGAAACCGCGATGGCACGGGGAATATCGCTCGTGCAACACTATGCGGCTGAGGCATTACGGCTATTCGGTGCAAGCCAAGTTAGCGCCGACCTTCGTGACGCACAGCAACTGTTAAGATGGTTGGAAACGACATGGACCAAACCATTGGTGTCGCTGCCCGACATCTACCAGCTCGGCCCCAATTCAATCCGAGACGCGAAAAAGGCCCGTCGTATCGTGAAGATACTGGAAAATCACGGGCATTGGGAGAGCATCCCTAAGGGCGCAAGAATCGACGGCGTCATGCGCCAGGAAGTCTGGCGCAAGCGCAAGGTATGATGCGATGGCTGCCAGCGCCTTTACCAAATTCGATCCGTTTTTCTTTCCCGGAAACAGGGAACCAACGGATACGCCTGCTAAACCCGCTAAGGTTGCTAAGGTCCCGCCACAAGCGCACGGAGGGGCCGCCGATACTTTAGCGCTTTTAGCGACATTAGCAGAACTAGGCCCCAACTCTGAGAATCTTGAGTCAAGGCCATGTCCGAGAAAGGCGGCGCCGCTGCCGCCGTGAGCGCCCTGACCGCGAAGGCCAAGCTGGCCGGCATGTGGCGGGAGAAAGTCGATCAACACAACACTGGTAGCCCCGTTTACGAGCGTATCGAGCGTGTCATTGTCGAGCGCCTACCGCAATCCAACGATGTAAGGCCGTCGTCGTCAGAGCCACGCAACGAGACTGAACTCAAAATCAGCAACGAAGAGTCGCCAACCTCCAAGCCACTCCAACATTGGTCCGCGTGATTTTCAATGTCCACGCTCAGCATTCCGACAGCTCAAGTCTTTCGTCCGCTACTCGAACCTGCACGCTACAAAGGGGCGTTCGGTGGTCGCGGTTCTGGCAAAAGCCATTTCTTCGCCGGCTTGGTGGTCGAGGAATGCCTGCGGCAGCCTGGTACGCTTGTCGTCTGCATCCGCGAAAAGCAGATGACTTTGGCGCAATCGAGTAAACGCTTGATCGAAGATAAGATCGAGGCATTCAATGTCGGCAATCAGTTTCGTGTGTATGATGAAAAAATCAGAACACCTGGTGCGGACTTATCATCTTTCAGGGTTTGCAGGATCATACAGCCGAATCGATCAAGTCGCTTGAAGGCTATCGCGTTGCCTGGATCGAGGAGGCGCAGAGCCTGAGCCAGCGCAGCCTCGCTTTGTTGCGGCCGACCATTCGCGCTGCTGGCAGCGAGATCTGGGCGAGTTGGAATCCGCGGCGTAAGACTGATGCCGTTGACGAATTTTCCGTCAGCGCAGACCCGATAATGCAATCCTCGTGCACTCGAACTGGCGCGACAATCCTTGGTTTACGGCCGAACTGGAGGAAGAACGCCAGCTCGACCTAAAACTTTATCCGGAGCGTTACGACCACATCTGGGAAGGTGAGTACGCCAAGGCGTTTGAGGGTGCTTATTTCGCGAAACAATTGGCGCAAGCAAAAGCAGAGGGTCGTATCGGCAATGTCGGTGCTGACCCCCTGCTGCCTTACAAAGCCTTTTTTGATCTCGGCGGGACGGGCGCACGAGCCGACGCGCTGGCAATTTGGATCGCGCAATTCGTCGGGCGGGAGATTCGCGTGCTCGATTACATCGAGGGCGTCGGACAGGAGGTCGGCTATTACGTTACCGAACTGCGTAAACGCAAATATGATCAAGCCCTTCTGGTGTTGCCGCATGACGGCAACGCCCATCACGGGCCGATCCACAAGACCTAAAAAGATCATTTTCATGATGCAGGCTTTGAAGTCGATGTAATTGCCAACCAGGGAGCCGGCGCGGCCACGCTGCGCATCGAAGCGGCCCGCCGCATTTTCCCACGCTGTTGGTTTAATGAGAAAACCACGCAAGCCGGGATTGAGGCGCTTGGCTTCTATCATGAGCGCAGGGACGAAGCCCGCAACATTGGCCTGGGGCCGGAACATGATTGGTCTTCACATGCGTGCGATGCTTTTGGACTCATGGCGGTCATGTACGAAGAGCCGCCGGTGAAAGCATTCCGACCGAAAAGGGACGATCGGCCCTCTGGGGCCACACATTGGAGTGCCTGAGATGAGCAGAAAGCCAATGGGACAAATGACGGACTCAAAATGGCTTAGAGCACCCTGCGCTACGCTATTTGCAGATGCTCTGAAACGCGGGCGTGCTAGCGTAATTTGTGATTCGGTGGAAAACCAATGACCGCGCCTTATCTCGCTACCCTCAATCCCGAACAGCGTCACGCTGTGGAGCACAGTGGTGATCAGCCACTGCTCATCATCGCGGGGGCCGGGTCCGGCAAGACAAACACGCTTGCCCATCGCGTGGCGCATTTGATTGTCCAGCGGGCTGACCCCCGTCGCATGATGCTCTTGACGTTTTCACGGCGAGCAGCGGCCGAGATGAGCCGCCGTGTTGAGCGCATCGCAGCGCAGGTGTTGCCGGAGCATGGTCGGCTGATGGTCGATGCTCTCGCCTGGTCCGGGACATTTCACGCTATCGGTGCAAGACTTCTGCGCGAGTATTCCGATCAGATCGGTCTGGATCACGCGTTCACGATTCATGACCGTGGCGACTCTGCCGACCTCATCAATCTGGTGCGACACGATCTCGGGCTATCGAAGACCGAAAGGCGCTTTCCGAACAAGAATACTTGCCTCGCGATCTATTCGCGGGTTGTCAATGCCGAAGCCTCCTTGGCTGATGTGTTGGCTGCGAATTTCCCCTGGTGCGCGGAGTGGGAAGATCACCTCAAAAGACTGTTCGCCACCTATGTCGAAGCCAAGCAACGGCAGAATGTGCTCGATTATGATGATCTGCTCCTCTATTGGGCGCAAATGATGCAGGAAGGAGAGATTGCTCGCGACGTTGCCTCGCGTTTCGATCACGTATTTGTGGACGAGTATCAAGATACCAACCGGCTTCAAGCATCAATCCTCCTAGCATTGAAACCTGACGGCAAGGGATTGTCAGTTGTCGGCGACGACGCTCAGTCGATCTACTCGTTCCGCGCCGCAACCGTGCGCAACATCCTCGATTTCCCGAAGCAGTTCACGCCCCCCGCCCGCATTATCACGCTGGATCGCAACTATCGATCGACCCAGCCGATCCTCGCGGCGGCGAATGCGGTCATCGATCTGGCCGTGGAACGGCATAAGAAGAATCTACGATCCGAGCGTCCTTCAGCAGAGAAACCGCAGCTGGTGTCAGTGCGTGATGAGACGGATCAAGCGCGCTACGTGGTCGATCGCGTGCTGGAATATCTGGAGTCTGGAGTTCTATTAAAAAAGCAGGCGGTGCTGTTCCGCGCTTCCCATCACAGTGCTCAGCTCGAGCTAGAACTAGCGCGGCGCAACATTCCGTTCGTGAAATACGGCGGCCTCAAGTTTCTCGAGGCCGCACACATTAAGGACGTCCTGGCGTTTCTGCGTTGGGCAGAGAATCTGCGTGATAGGGTATCCGGCTTTCGCGCTATTCAACTCCTTCCCCGTGCCGGTCCGGCTACCGCTGCACGTTTTCTGGATCGCTTGGCCGAGTCCGATCAGCCAATGGTGGCGCTTCTTGATTTTCAGCCACCCAAAGCCTGTGCTGAAGATTGGCCTGCCTTTGCCGACACTCTGAGGGTTGTCCGTAAAGGCATCACAGGCTGGCCAGCCGAATTCGACCTCGTATGCCGGTGGTATGCACCACATTTGGAGCGGCTGCATGAGGACGCCAAAACCCGCGAGGCCGACCTCGTTCAATTGGCGCAGATCGCCTCGACCTATCCAAATCGGGAGCGGTTTCTTACCGAACTCACACTCGACCCGCCGAACTCAACCAGTGGTGAGGCCAGCACGCCGCAGCTAGATGAAGATTGCCTGATTCTATCAACGATTCATTCAGCCAAGGGCCAAGAGTGGATCTCTGTGTTCGTCCTAAATTGTGTTGATGGCTGCATACCATCGGATATGGCTACTGGAAGCACTCCTGAGATTGAGGAGGAGCGTCGTCTGCTTTATGTCGCGATGACCCGGGCGAAAGACCATCTTCATTTGATTATCCCACAACGTTTCTACGCCCATCAGCAACGCAGTAACGGTGACCGGCACATGTATGCTTTACGCACGCAGTTCATTCCAGATGCCATCACCGACCGTTTCGAGCAATGTGCGTGGCCTGCCCCAAGCCGAGAGAGCAATTCTCCAGTGGTCGCCCCTCTAAAGACTGTCCCTATTGGTGCGCGACTGAAGCAAATGTGGCGTTGATACCTTTTAGCGCAAAGGGGAAATGCAGATCGTGGTAAGTTGGAAAGCGCTTAGACAGGAGAATTGATCCGGTGCGGTTAAGATCTGTCCTTCTGAATATCGTCAAGATCTTCAGCCTCTTCTTCATCGTCATCGCCTTATCGGCGTCGCCCCGATCTTCTGCCGCGGTGCAAG